>JACCDP011318751.1_pt1 | contig 55079 bp, 42 predicted proteins | sample 7445841 | NCBI WGS metagenome assembly JACCDP01 (sample SAMN15323441, study PRJNA562643) | freshwater metagenome | isolation source: river surface water | place: USA:Blue River Watershed | collected 2017-08-17 | reverse complement strand
GCGCAGGAGCTCCGACGGCGGCCACTCTTCCTCCCCCGGCACGACCACGATGCGGAACTTGCCCTTCCCGTCGTCGGCGGCGTCGACGATGGCGACGGTGCCGCCGAAGGTTCCGGTGGAAAGGTTCGGCCAGCCCGACAGCTGCAGCGCGGGCCAGCCCTCGAACTGCAGCCGCACGCGACGCCCTTCCTTCAGCAGGGGAATGTCGTTTCCGTCGACCGACAGCTCGACGGCGCGGGCGCCGGTATCGGGCACGAGCAGCGCCACGGGGTCGCCGGTCTTGACCATGTCGACGCCGGCGGCGGTCATGATGCGCCGGACCGAGCCTCTGCGCGGGGCGGTCACGAACTGCGAGCTCTGGCGGGCAAGCCGGACGTCGAGCCGGGCGAGCTCGGCACTTGCAGAGGCCATCTCGGCGAGGGCCGCGGCGTTCGAGGCGCGGGCGTCCTCGATGCTGGCGCGCGTGTCGTTGCCGACCTTCGAGCGGTCGCGCGCGAGGGCCTCCGCGTCTCGCTCGGCGGCGCTCAGGTTCGCACGCGCGCGCTCGAGATCGGCGGCGGCGCGGGCCTGTTCCAGCTCGGCCAGTTCGTAGGCGCGCCTACTGGCGAGTCCGTTGTCGGCAAGGCTCTTCTGACGCTCGAAGTTGAGCCGCGCGGTGTGCTCGGTCGCCTCGGAGGCCGACAGCGACTGCCGGGCGGCGCGGATGCGATCGACCGCCATCTGGGCCCGCTGCTCGGCGGCGCCCATCGCATCGGTCCGCGAGCCCTCGAGCGACCCGCGACGCGCCGCGAGGGCATCGGAGCGCAGCCGCGCCGCCTCGAGGCGCGCCTCGACCGCCGCGCGCTCCTCCTTGAGCCGATTGACGATCTCCGGATCGTTGTCCGAGATTTCGAACAGCGGATCGCCCTCCTCGACACGCGCCCCTTCCTGGACGTACCAGCGCATGATGCGTCCCTCGATGGGCGCCTCGATGAACTGCTGACGGTCGTTGGGCGCGTAAGCGATGACGCGTCCGCTGCCGCGCGCGGTCTGCTGCCACGGCACCACGAAGAGCGCGACGACAACGGCCCCGAGCAAGGCCAGCAGCAGCCGCGACAGCACGCGGGCCGCACCGGACGAGCGCACCAGGGCCAGCGCAGGCAGCTGCGCCGCCGCGTCGACCGCATCCATCCGTTCTTCCCGGGGGCTGCTCATGACGCCTCCGCCGTCGCACGCTCCGCGACCATCCGACCGTCCGCGAGCTCGAGCCGAAGGGGGAACGCTCCAGCCACCTCGCTCCGGGACGTCGCACAGACGACCGTCCACGGCGCTTCGGCGGAAACCAACGCCTCGAGCAGCGGCCGCAGCTGGTCTCCCTCGACGCGGTCGAGCGTTCCGTCGAGCAGCAGGAGCCTGGGCCGTCCGGCGAGCGCCCGGGCCAGCATCAGCCGCTGCTGCTGCCCCTCCGAGAGGGGCGCACCGCCCGTGGCGAGGCGCGTCTCGAGGCCCTCCGGCAGCGCCGCCAGCACCTCCGTCAAACCGACGCGGGCCACCGCCTCGACCACGTCGCGGTGACCGACCTGCGACCGCCCCAGGCGAATGTTCTCCTCGACGGTTCCCTCGAACACCTCCACCTCGCCGACGAGCGCGACGTGGTGTCGAAGCCCGGCGAGCTCGAGGTCGCGCAGATCGACGCCGTCCAGTGCGACATGGCCCGAGGGCGCGGACCGAAGCCCGAACAGCGTCTCCAGCAGCACCGTCTTGCCCTTGCCCATCAGCGCCGCGCGCTCACCGGGCGCGAGCGTCAGGGAGATCGGCCCCGCGAAGGTGCGGCCATCGTCCGACGCGAGGCAGAGGCCGGACAGACGCAGGCCGGCGGGGCCGGTTCCGGACGGCAGCTGTCCGCGGTGCCGCTCCATCGGCATGTCGACGAGGTGGCCCAGCTTGTCGACGGCGGCGAGCAGGTCGTAAGTCGCCTCGAGCTGCTTGCCCAGCTTCGTGATGCCGTACAGCACCGAGCCGATGACGATCTCCGCGGCGACCAGGGCGCCCAGCGTCATCTGCCCCGTCATGACGAGCCAACCGCCCAGTCCCAGCAACAGCGCGCTGGAGACGGCGTGGAGCGCGTAGGTGCCTACGGACTGCCGGAACAGGACGCGGAAGTGCTTTCTCCGCGCCAGCAGATAGCGCCGGGAGAGCGCATCGACGCGGCCGACGGCGAACGGCTCGGCGCCGCCCGATTTGAAAGCGCGCGGGTGCCGCGCCATCTCCTCGAGCCAGGCGGCGACGGCGTACTTTGCCTTGCTCTCCTCGATGGCCGTCTCGGTGCCGCCCCGGCCGAGGCCGAAGACGATGAAGGCGACGATGCCGCCGAGGAGCAGCGCGAAAACGAGCAGCAGGGGGTGGTAGAACGTGATGAGCAGCAGGCCGATCACGGTCTGGAGCACCAGCGCAAAGCCGTCCAGCAGCAGCACCGCCGCGCTCTTCTGCACCGTCAACACGTCGAAGAACCGGTTCACCAGCTCAGGGGCATGGGTGCCCCCCATCCGATCCGTGCGAAGCCGCGGGAGCCGGTGGGCCAGCTCGGCCGCAACCCGCACGAAGATGCGCTGCTGCATCAACTCGACGACCCGCAGCTGATAGGCCCGCACCACGCCCTTGAAGGCGAGCACGCCGAAGAGCAACAGCGTCAGCACGACGATCGGCTGCAGGAACTGCCCGAAGACGACGTTGTTCACGAGCGCCTGGACGGCGACCGGCACGCCCAGCTGGAGCAGGCCGATGACCACCGCGTAGCTCGCGACGACCCCGATCTCCTGGGACTCGGTGCGCAGCAGCTGAACCAGTCGCTCGCGCGGCGACGGATGCGCCCCGTGGCCGTCGTGACCGCCATGGCCCGCGTGATCGTCGTGGCCGTCGTCCCGCCGGTCATCGGAGAGCGGCAACCGAGGCTCCGCGACGAGCAGGACGAGAGCGCCGCCGGTCCCGGCAGCAGAGACGCGCCCGGAGACCTCGGCCGCTGCCAGCGACTCACCCGCGGCGGTGACGAGCTTCCCGCCCTCAACCCGGACCACAGCCAGCCAGCGCGAGCCTTCCGCAGCAGCAACGACACACGCTCCGAGGGACGCCGCCACCTCCAGCAGCGATGCCTCGGTCGCTTCGATTCGCCTGAGCCGCAGCCCCAGCCGCTCGGCCGCGCGCTCGAGCAGCCGTTCGCTCGCCGCACCGTCACCGGCCTCATGCCGGGCCTCTTCGAGGAACCGTCGCGACTCGGAGAGGTCGAGGGCTCTTCCCGCCGTTCGGGCCGCCGCCGCCAGCAACGCTGCCGTGTTGCCGTCTTCCTGACGTTCGATACCAGTCATTTCCCGCCCAGCGTGGGGCCGCGTCTGCGTCCCATCACGTCCGCGTGTCGATGCCGATGGCGCCGTAGCGTTTCGCAACACTCCTTGTACACTTTGCCTTAGGCGCAGTCTCTATCGTTCGCCCCTTTTTGCCACACCGCCGTAAAAAGGGGACGGTCAGATTTCGGGGGCATCGGTCTCGGCGACCCAGCCCTCGGCGCCGTTCGGCAGACGCACCCGCAGGTGGGTCTCCTTGCGGCCGATGACGCGGACTTTGAGCCCTTCGTAGATGTCGAAGGCCGCCTTGAAGTCTCCGGCCGGCCCCTCGCGTACAGCGGCGGTGGGCGACACGACGATGGCCGAGCGACCGGCGTCGCGCTGGTGTCGCAACAGGAGGAGCGCCATGGCGGAGACGAGCGCCACCGCGAGGCCGAGACCCATCGCGACGCCCAGCTCACCCTCGACTTTCGGAAGCCATCGACGGGCAAGGAGCGCCGCCCAGCCGACGAGCCATGCGGCCAGAAAGACTGCGGCCGCCGTCCGGCCCGGCACGCGCTCGCCCAGGCGCTCGAGCAGCGGCGTCTCCTCCTGCGCTCCCACCAGCTTGTCGATGTTGCCGCGCCTCGCCTCCTCCAGGTTGTGCTGCGCGTCGGGATGGCCCGGCTCGAGGCGCAGCGCGCGCTCGAAAGCGAGGATCGCGAGGCCCCGCTTGCCGGCGTGGAGCCGCGCGGTGCCGAGGTTGAACTGGACGTCTGCGGTGCCGAAGCCGCCGGCGACCAGCTGCTCGTACGCGGCGATGGCCTCGTCGTGTCGGCCCGACATCTCGTCGGCGTTCGCCTTCGCGAGCAGTTCACGCGCGGAGGCCTCCGTGAGCGGCTCGGCCTGGGCAACGGGGGTGAACGCGAGGACGAGGGCGACCAGAATGGTGCGCGGCGTCATGACGCCCTCCGGCTCTTGAGCGCGTCGATCGCATCGATGAGCCGGGAGGCCTCGTCGAGCGTTCCTGCGAGCGCTTCGGCATCGGCGGGCAGCGGCGAGAAGCGGGCCGTCTCGCAGGTGTCCAGCAGCCGCCGGAGCGCCTCCGCGTCCGCGCTCGAGAGTCCCGACTCGACGAGGCGCGTCGCCAATTCCTCGCGCGTCAGCCCCAGCGCGGCGATGCCCCACTTGTCCGAGACGAACTGCTGCAGGGCGCGCACCACCTCGGAGAAGAACGGCTGCGATTCGCCCGTCTGGGCGAGGTTCCGGGCCGCCTGCAAACGCTTGTCGGCGACCCCGCGCGCGCGGCGCACCTTGAGCTGACCGGGGTCGCGGCGGCGACGCATCGCGACCAGCGCCGAAAGCCCCCACGCCAGCCCGCCCAGCGCCACGGGGCCTCCGGCGAGCGGCCAGAAGTACGGGGCATTCCACGGCGGCGTGCCCGTGTCGCCCTCCAAGGCGGCATCGAGCCGCACCGGACGAATCCCCCCGCTGAGCACGTTGACGGCGCCGGGCGAGGCCACGCCGGGCTGCGCGGACGCCGCCGGCGCTCCACCCGCGGGCGCGATCACCTCGAGGTCGATCGGCGCCGACCGAAGCACCTGGTACGCGCCCTTCGACGGAGCAAAGATCGGCAGCTCGAACGCCGGCAGCGTGAAGGCGCCGGTCCGTTCGGGGATGATCACCCACTCGACGCTCTTCGTGCCCCCGTAGCGGTGCTGCGCGACGCGCACCTTGTCGGTGACGGTGGGGTCGAACGACTTGAGGCCCTGGGGCAGCGGCAGCTTCGGCAGCGAGAGCCCCTTGAGGCTGCCCGAGCCGTCGATCGTCAGGCGCAGCTGCACCGGTTGCCCCAGCGCGACCCGCTGCGGTGTCGCCGTGGCCGACAGACTGAAATCACCCACATTCGAGGCCTCGAAGCCTTCCGGCTGGCCGTCTGCGGGGAGCGGCTTCACCTTCAGCTTCACGGGCACCGAGCGGCGCTTCACCGCCTCCTGACCGCCGCCGAAGATGCCCCCGAGTCCGAGCCCCACCTGGGCCTCGACAGGGTCGATGACGAGCTCGCCGGCCCGCAGCGGAAAGAGCGCGCGGCGGCGCACCATGTAGGCCCGGTAGCTGACGCCCTTGATGGTCTTGATCTCCGGCGTGAGGGTGGTGGGCGTCTCCAGATCTTCGGCCCAAAAGCCGTCCAGCTTGGGGAACGTGATGCTCTGCACGCCCGTCACGTCCACCTGCGAGAAGAGGTAGAGCGACAGCGTCACCTGTTCACCCAGGTAGGCCTCCTGCTTGTCGATGGTGGCGCGCATGAAGACGTCGGCCTCGCCGCTGCTGGCCTGACGAGGCGTGCGGCCGTTGACCTGATCGTCGAAGGCGGCGAACGCGTCGAACGGATCGATGCCGTCCAGCGGGTCCATGCCATCGAGCTGCCCCAGCTGCGACAGGAGGTTGCCGAGAAGTCCGTTGGCGCCGGGGACGCCGCGTGCGCGCGGCTGCTGCCGCTGGGGGCGCTGCGCGGCCTGACCCTCGACGCGGAACTCGACGGTGTTGGAGGTGAACACCTCGCCGTTGTGGCGCAGCGTCGCCGGGCCGATGACGTAGCGCCCCTCCTCGCCGGCCGACACCGTCCAGGCGTAGACGCTGGAGGTCTGCACCCGCTGCCGGCCTCCCCCGAACGAGAACGAGCTCTGCATCGACTTCGAGGGGCCCGAGACGCGCAGGTTGCCGAAGCGCGGCATCTCGAGGTCTCCGCCCATGGCGTCGCTGACGGTCAGGGTGTAGACCGCCTGATCGCCGACGCCCATGAGGTCGACGCTGACGTCGGCGACGAGGCTCGGACCCGCGGCCGCGACGAGCGGCGCCAGCAGCGTCACGAGCGCGACGAGGGCCGCTCTCACGAACCTTCCGCTACCAGTCCTGGTCAACGGAGTTCCTCCCCTGCTTGCGCTGGAAGCGCCACATCTGAAGGTTCTTCTCGCTGGCCTGGAGCGCGTCCAACACCTGTGCGGCGTCCTGGCGGCCCATGGCGCGCGCCGGCTTCTGCTGGGCCTGAGGACCGTCCTTCGCATCGCCTGCGGCCATCGCCTCGCCCGGCTGCTTCGAGGGGTCCTGCTCGCCCGGCGTGCCTCCTTCGGAGGGTTCGGGCTTCGTGCCCTGCTCACCCTTCTCGCCCGGCTCCGGCTGATTCGCGGCCTGAGCGTCGTCCTTCTTCGGGTCGCCCTTCTGGTCGCCGCCCTGCTCCTGCTTGCCCTTCTCGCCGTCCTTCTGGCCGTCCTGCGATCCATCGCCGTTCTTCGATGGATCCTGCGAGCCGTTCCCCTGCTTCGTCTGCGGCTCGCCGGACTGATCCTTCTCGGGGCTCTGGCCCTGCTGCTGGCCCTGCTGCCCCTTCTGGTCGCCTTTTTCGCCCTTCTCGCCGCTCTGGCCGTTCTTCTGCTGCTCCTGCTGCTTCTGCTTCGCGCGCAGGGCCCACTCGAGGTTGTAGCGGGCGTCGGCGTCGGCAGGGTCCAGCTGCAGGGCCCGGCGATAGGCGTCGATGGCCTTGTCGAGGCGGCCGGCCTTCGCCTCGGTGTTGCCCAGGTTCAGGTAGGTGCGCTGCCGGAGAAGGTCGTCCTTGGTGGTGAGGGTGCGGCGCAGCTGCTCGGCCGCCTCGTCGAACTTCTGCTGGGCCGCCTGGGCCGCGCCCTTCCCGAAGTGCGCCTCGCTGGAGGGATCCCGCTCGAGCGCCTTGTCGAACGCCTCGTCGGCGTCGGCGAAGCGGCTCTGATCGAACGCCTCGGCGCCCGCCTTCACGTCGGGGTCTTCGGCCTTGAACGGGTTGCAGGCCACCGCGAACAGGGCGGGCAGCCAGGCGAATCGACGCGGCAGGCTCATGGTGCCGCCTCCTTGCGCCGTCGCAGCCTGCCTTCACCCACAGCGAACCCCAACATGACCAGCGCCAGCCCCGTCCAGGCGAACGGCTCGAAGCGCTCGTCGTACTGCACCGTCTGGCGCGATTCGTACTCAGCCTTGTTCATGCGGGACAGCTCCTCGTAGACCTCGCCGACGCCCAGATCCCCCAAGGCCGAGTGGACGTAGCGTCCGCCGGTCTTCTCGGCGATCTGCTGGAGCACGGTGTCGTTGAGCCGCGTCATGACGGTCTTGCCGGCGCGGTCCTTCTTGTAGCCCTGCACGGAGCCGTCGGAGGCGAGGACGGGGATCGGCTCGCCACTCTTCGAACCCACACCCACCGTGAACACCCTCACATCTGCGTCAGAGGCCTTGGAGATCTCGTCGTCGACTTCGCCCTGATGGTCTTCGCCGTCGGTGAGCAGCACCAGCGCCCGGCTGCCGCCAACGCCGCGGTCGCCCCCCTCGAAGAGCGAGCGGGAGACCTTCATGGCGGCGGCGAGCGCGGTGCCCTGCTGCGGCAGGTCGCCCGGCTCCACGGCCTTGAGGAACAGCTTCGCCGCGGCGAAGTCGGTGGTGAGCGGACACTGGACGAAGGCGTCGCCCGCGAAGACGACGATGCCGACCCGGTCGCCCTTGAGCCGTTCGATCAGCTCGGAGAGTTCGAGCTTCGCGCGCTGCAGGCGGGAGGGCTTCACGTCGCGGGCCAGCATGCTGTTCGAGCCGTCGATGGCGATGACGACGTCGAGGCCCACGCGCTTGGCGGTGGTGGTGCGGGTGCCGCACTGGGGCTGCGCCGCCGCGATGGAGAGGACGAGCAGGCCCGCAAAGGTGAGCCCCCCCGAGAGCTGCTCGCGGACGCCGCCCGCACGAGGCGCCATCCGATCGGCGAGGCGCGCCGGGACCGCCTTCGCGAGGGCGCGGCGCCGCTGCCACAGCATGCGAAGCCAGAAGACGAAGCCGACGAGCGCGAGCCCGCCCAGCACGAGTGCTGCGGGCTGCCCGAGACGCGCGGGAAGCCCCAGCAGCTTGAACTGCCACACCGTCGCCAGCAGGGTCACGGGAACCTCCGCAGGCGGGTCACGCGCAGAAGCACGTCGAGAACGAGCAGCGCCACGCCCGGCCACAGGAGCCAGCCGAACAGCTCCTCGTGCTGGGCAAAGGCGCCGGCCTCGAACAGCCGTGTTTTCTCGAGCGAATCGAGGATGTCGCTCAGGCTCTTGCGCAGCGACTGGCGGTCGGTGGCGGCGTAGAAGGCGCCGCCCGTGGTGGTCGCGATCTGCTTGAGAAGCTCGGGGTTCGTGGGGATCTCCATGTCGACGAGCACCGTGCGACCGAACATGTCCTCCTGCGGATACGGCACCTTGCCGCCCTTGCCGACGAGGATCGTGTAGGTCTTCACGCCCAGTGACTTCGACATCTCAGCGGCTTCCAGCGGCGAGACGTTGCCGGCGTTGTTGTCGCCGTCGGTGATGAGGATGACGACCTTGCTCTTCGCCTCGGACTGCCGCAGCCGGTTCACCGCGGTCGCGAGGCCGTTGCCGATCGCGGTGCCGTCCTCGATCACGCCCAACTTCAGCTGGTCGATGATGTTGAACAGCACCGTGTGGTCGAGCGTGAGCGGGCACTGGGTGAAGGCCTCGGCGCCGAAGACCACGAGCCCCAGCCGATCGCTCGGGCGCGAATCGATGAACTCCTTGAGAACCTCCTTCGCGACGGCGAAGCGGTTCTTCGACTCGAGGTCGACGGCCCTCATCGAGGTCGAGAGGTCGAGCGCGACGACGATGTCGATGCCCTCCACGGCGACGTCGCGGGCCTTCGAGGTGCGCTCCTGCGGCCGCGTCAGCGCCAGCACCACCAGCACGAGCCCCAGCGCGCCGAAGACGGGCGGCACGTGGCGCAGACGCTGGGCGGTGGTCTTCGGCAGCGCCTTGAGCGGCCCCACCGCGGCGACCTTTAGCGTCGGCCGGTGCTTCGTCCAGTAGGCCCGCAGCAGCACCACCAGCGCCACCGGCACCAGCGCGAGCAGCGCCCAGGGGTTCACGACGTTGAGCTCACCAATCACGACGCGACCTCCGTCGTGGGGCTCACCACCACCGGCACGGTGCGCTGGACGAAGCGGCGCGCGTGCTCCATCGCCTCCTTGCACTGACCGTCGGTCGGCTCGATGCGCGCGAACTTCACCAGGTCGCCGCTCGACAGGAAGTGCGCGAGGAGGTCCATCTCGAGGCCGGGCGTCGAGCGCCTTCGCAGGGCCGCCAGCAGCTCGTCGCTGGTCAAGTCGAGCGAGTCGAAGCCGAAGCGGCGGCCCAGGTAGTCGCGCACGATCTCGCTCAGGCGGAAGTGATAGGCCTGCTTTTCACCCTTGGACAGCAGGTTTTCGGCCTCGAGCGCCGCGAGACGCTCCAGCGCCTCCTCCACCGGCGGCGGGCGCGGCTTGGCCATCTGGGCAAGTTCCTTCGCCTTGCGCCGCTTCCAGAGCCACCAGGCCAGCGCTGCGGCGGCCAGAAGCCCCAGGAGTACCCACAACGGCCACAGGACCGTGCGGTAGCGGCGCGGCAGCGGGCGACGGTCCTCGCGCAGCTTCGGATCGCCCTGCGAGGGGTCGATGGCGCCGGTCACGGTGACCTTCTGCGGCGGAATGTCGAGCCGGTGCGGCCCCATCGAGGTGTTGACGAGGAGGCTGATGCCCGGCACCTCGCGCTCGCCGACGTCGAACGCTTGAAGCTCGAATCGGATGCGGGTCGTCTTCGGGTCGTCGCCGACGGTCTCGAGCTTCTGGCTTCGCGGAGAGAAGGCGCCCCACTCGATGATGGCGGGCAGTTGGTAGCTCTCGCCGGCCGCGTGCTTCACCTCGATGGAGAATCCGAACGGCTCGGCGAGGCCCACCTCCGCCTTTTCCAGCGCGGCTTTCAGCGCGATGGGAGCCGCCGCGGGCAGTCCGGCGAGCGGATCGTTGGAGGCTGCCGCTCCAGCGTCGGCCGCGGAGAGGTCGACACCTGCATCTGCCGCATCCGGCACCTGAGACCATGCCGGCGCGGCCACTGCGAGCGCGAGCAAGAGTGCGATGAAGGCGGGTCGCATCATCCGCGCACCCTCCGCGCCCGGCGCTGGAAGAAGGTGACGAGCGGCTTCACGAAGTCGTCGTCCGCCCCCATGCGGATGGCGTCGAGCTGAAGGCGCTGGAACGCCTTCTCGCGGCGCAGCACCGCGGCCTCGAACTGTCGCCGGTACTCGGCCCGCACGTGTCGGCTGGAGGTGTCGACCACGAGAACCTCGCCCGTCTCGGGGTCCTCGGCGTGCAGCAGCCCCATGTCGGGCAGCTCGCCCTGGCTCGGCTCCCACAGGACGATCGGGACGACGTCGTGACGCTGCGAGGCGACGGCGAGCGGACGCTCCCAGCCGTCGGCGATGAAGTCGCTCACCACGAAGGCCGCGCAGCGGCGCCGCGTGGCCTGATGCAGGAACGTGAGGGCCTCGGCGAGGCCGGTTTCCCGGCCCTGCGGCGCATACGAGAGAATCTCCGTCAGCACGCGCATGACGTGCTTGCGGCCCTTCTTCGGCGGGACGAACCGCTCGATGCCGCCGGTGAAGAGACCCAGCCCCACGCGGTCGTTGTTGGTGATGGCGCTGAAGGCGAGCATCGCGGCGATCTCGGCGGCGACCTCGGCCTTGGTGCGCTGGCTCCGCCCCACGTCCTGCGAGCCCGAGCGGTCGACGAGCAGCATGACGGTGAGCTCGCGCTCCTCGGTGAAGACCTTGACGAACGGCTCGTTGAGGCGCGCGGTGACGTTCCAGTCGATGGTGCGGATCTCGTCGCCGGGCTGGTACTGGCGCACCTCGGCGAAGGCCATGCCCCGGCCCTTGAAGACGGAGTGGTACTGGCCCGCAAGCGTGTCGCGAACGACGCGGCTCGTGGTGATCTCGATCTTGCGCAGGCGCTTGATGAGGTCTCGGGTCAGCATCGGGAGGTCGCTCTTTCACAGGCCCGGGGGCCTTACGGAACCTCGACCTTCTCGAGCACCTTCTGGATGATCTTCTCGGTGGTCATCTCCTCGGCCTCGGCCTCATAGGAGAGCGTGATGCGGTGGCGCAGCACCTCGTAGGCGACCGCCTTGACGTCGTCGGGAATGACGAAGCCGCGGTGCTTGAGGAACGCGTGGGCGCGGGCCGCCTGGTTGAGCGCGATGCTGGCGCGGGGGCTGGCGCCGAACTGGATGTACTCGGCAAGCTCGCGCAGACCCGCCTTCACGGGGTCGCGCGTCGCGAAGACCACCTGCACGATGTAGTCCTTCACCTTGTCGTCGATGTAGACCATGTCGACGACCTGACGGGCGCGGGCGATGGCGTCGAGGCCCACCACCTTGCGGGCCTGCGGCGCAGGGCCGGCGGCCATGCGGTCCATGATGAGGCGCTCTTCCTCGCGGGTCGGGTAGCCGACCTTGACCATCAGCATGAAGCGGTCGATCTGCGCTTCGGGCAGCGGGTAGGTGCCCTCCTGTTCGATCGGGTTCTGCGTCGCGAGGACGAGGAACGGCTTCGGCAGCGGGAACGTGGTGTCGCCGATGGTGACCTGACGCTCCTGCATCGCCTCGAGGAGCGCGCTCTGCACCTTCGCGGGGGCGCGGTTGATCTCGTCGGCCAGCACGAGATTCGCGAAGACGGGGCCCTTGCGCACGGTGAAGGTGCCGTCGCGCGGCGAGTAGATCTGGGTGCCGGTCAGGTCGGCGGGCAGCAGGTCCGGGGTGAACTGGATCCGCTTGAAATCGGCCTCCATGGTATCGGCGAGCGTCTTGACGGTGAGCGTCTTCGCCAGGCCGGGGACGCCTTCGAGGAGCACGTGGCCGCCAGTGACGAGGCCGATGAGCAGCCGCTCGACCATCTGCTTCTGGCCGACGATGACGCGGTTCGCCTCGGCGAGGAGCTGGTCGACGAAAGCGCTTTCGCGCTGCACCAGCTCGTTCACTTCGCGGATGTCGATGTGTCGCTGCTCGAGCATCTTCTCGGTCCCCATGCCGGCCCGGTGCGGCCGGCTCGAAAAGGCGGTGGATCAAACCCCAGTTGACGCGGGGCGACCAGAAGAAACCGGCCGACGCCGCCATTTCATCCCTGACTCGCCCTGACTCGCTGTGACTCGCCTTGACTCGCCATGGCTCGCCGAGGAGCCCCCGACGGCCGCTCAGCGTGGCTGGAAGACGACGGCGTCGTCGAGCGTCCGATGCGCGGAACCGACGATCGTCTCGCCGCCGGTCACCAGCAACGTCCCGTCCGAGAGCGCGGTGCAGGAGGCGCCGATGCGTCCCGGACCCGTGATGTCGGGCGTGGGCGAGGCCGTGGCGAGGCCGGCGCCGTCGAACGCGATGCGGTCGGCGGTGGCGAGCGGCGTCCCATTTTCGCTGGCGCGCCCGCCGACGAAGACGAGCTGGCCGCGGACGACGGCAGCGCAGCCGCCCTCGCGCTGCGCCACGCTGCGGCCCGCCGCGTCGATGGTGATGGCGTTGCCCGGATCTGCGGCCAGCCACTCCCACCCGTCGTCGGACGTGGCGCCGCTGGCGGCTCCGCCGACGAACAGGCCGATGCGCCCGTCGGGCCCGTCGAAGCGCATCGCGACCGGCTTCGCACGGGCCTGCGAGAGCGCGTAGCCGGAGACCGGCTCGCGCAGCAGCTCGCCGCGGAAGGTGACGATGTCGATGGTCTTGAGCGGAGCGTTGCCGTCGGTGCCGCCGATGAGCGCGACGCGCGACGAGTCGAGCAGCGCCGCCGCGTGGTCCGCGCGCTTCGAACCCATGGTGAGGGGAACCTCCTCGAACAGCCCCTTGTCCGGATCGAAGATGGCCGCTGTGTCGGACGGGTAGCGGGGGTTGAACTCTTCGGGCCGGCTCTTCGTCAGAGTGATGCCGCCGGTGACCAGCACGCGGCCACCGGGCAGGAGCACCGCGGCGTGGCGGGTGCGGCCCTTCGCCATCTGCACCTGACTGATGGTCATGCTGCTCGGATCGAACAGCTCGGCGATGGTCGCCGGCATCGCCTGCCCGTTGACGAGCGTGTCACCGCCGACGATGAGGATGCGGCCGTCGGGCAGCGTGGTGGCGGTGTGGCCGCCGCGGGCGACGAAGAGCGTCGTCGAGAGCGCCGAAAAAGCGCCCGATTCCGGGCGATAAAGCTCGAGGCTCTTCAGGAAGCTCTTCGTTCCGTCGGAGGCGACGGTGTAGCCGCCGGCGAGGAGGACCGAGCCGTCGGGCAGAAGGGACGCCGAGTGACCCGCACGCGGAGAGGCGAGGTTGCTGCAGATGCCCGTCGCGAGCCGCCCACTCGTTCCGGTGAAGCGATCGACCGGACGCAGGAAGATGGTCACAGGCTCCGGAGCGGACTCGGGTGAAAGGTCCAGCGGAACGGAGGCGCCTCGGGAGACCGGCGGCAGCGATTCGTCGGCGCTCAGCCCCTCGACCGATATCTGACGGCGCTTCCCGAACGGCACCGCGCTGAGCGAGGCCTTGCGGTCGCTGAACGGCACCGTCTGGACGAGCGGCTGCCCGATGCCCTCGCCCGTGACCGTGACGCGGAGGCTCTGGACACCCGCGGTGGGCGAGTGCTGGGCGTCGCAGGTCGCAACCAAGAGTTGGACGGGAAGGCACGCGACGCCGTCTCCGCAGGTGACGCAGCTGCCGGAGACGCAGGCGAGCCCCTCCTCGCAGTCGTCGTGGCGCTGGCAGGGGTCGCCCTCGCCCTTGACGCAGGCGGTCGAGAGTGCAGCGGCAGCGATGAAACGCAGCAGTCGGGCGGGAATAACGGCCATTCGGGCAGGCTCCTCGAACATCGATCAAAGCGGGGAAGATACCGGCGGCGGCCGCGCCTCACAAGCCGCCTCACATGCCGCCTCACAAGCAGGCTCACCGGCTCCTGCAGCGGCGGGCGGTGGGGGCGATTGCGGTCGAGGGGGACCTCTGACAAGTTCTCGCCCCCTTTCTTGGGAGCTCGTCCAGAGCCTCTTTCGGAGCCGGCATGTCGTCCGTCCACGTGCTCTTCCATGACCGTTGCTTCGACGGGCTGGCCTCGGCAGCGACCTTCACGCGCTTCTATCGGGAGCGGATCGATCCGACGGCCGATTTCAGCTACCGGGGCCTTACGCACGCGGCGGGAAGTTCGTGGAGTGAATCGCTCTTCACGCCTGCGCCGGTGCACGTCTGCCTCGACTTTCGGTACTCGCCGGACGAGCGGCTGACCTGGTGGTTCGACCACCACCAGAGCGCATTCGAGCAGCCGGATCACGAGACGCTCTTCGCCGAGCGGAAGAGCGCGCGCCACTTCTGGGACCCGAAGGCGAAGAGCTGCACGAAGTTCCTCGCGCGCATCGCGACCGAGCGGTTCGGGTTCGACGCCTCGCCGATTGACGAGCTGGTGTCGTGGGCCGAAACGATCGACGGCGCGCTGTTCCCCGACGCGAAGACTGCTGTCGAGCTCGCGGCGCCGGCGATGAAGCTGATGCTGCTGGCCGAAGCGACACCGAACGCGGCGGAGCTGCTGCCCCGCATCATTCGCGATCTCGCCGGACGGACGTTGTCGGAGGTGGTGGCATCGCCGTACGTTCAGGAGGCGCTGTCCCCGCTGCTCGAGAACCATTGGAAGACGGTGGAGCTGGTGCGCTCGAAGGCCCGGCTCGCCGGCCCCGTCTGCACCTTCGACGTCGCCGACGAGGGACTCGACAACTTCAACAAGTTCATCGCGTACTACCTGCACCCGGAAGCGACGTACACCGTTGCGGTGAGCCGGGGGGCGAAGCGCTCGAAGGTGTCGGTGGGCTCGAACCCGTGGCGGCAGTCCGAGCGGCGCCACAACATCGCGGACATCTGCGCGAGCTATGGCGGCGGCGGACACCCGGCGGTGGGCGCCATCAGCTTCCCGCCCGAGAAGTTGGACGAGGCGCGGCGCGTGGCGGCCGAAGTGATCGAAATACTCTCGCGGTAGAACTATCCGCCTTCCGAGAGCTGCGTGGCGATCGCCGTATGGAGATCGAGTCCGCGATCGGTGAGCGCCACCGTGCGGCCGTCCCAGGTGCAGAGGCCCTCACGCTGCCAGCGTTCGAGGCGCTCTGCGTGTCGCGTCGCAGAGTCTGTTCCGAGCAGGCGGTCGAGCGCTGCGAGGTTTACCCCTTCGACGAGGCGCAGGCCTGTGTAGAGCCGCTCGAGGAAATGTCCCGCCGCAGCGACGCTCTCGGACTCCTTCTCGGAGAGACGGCCCGATTCGATGTCGGCGAAGAAGAACTCGGGGGTGCGCTTGTTAGAGTAGCGGCGTCCGCCGCGGCCGTCCGGTGAGAGCGCGAAGCCGCTCGCGCCCACGCCCAGCGCGAGGTAGCCGCCGCCCCGCCAGTAGAGGAGGTTGTGACGAGCGACCTTGCCGCCGCGGGCGTAGTTCGAGATCTCGTACCGCTCGAAGCCCGCCGAACGCAGGACGTCGCGCACCGCCGCGCCCATCTCGGCCTGCGCGTCGTCGTCGGGCACCGCGATGCGGCCCAGCGCCCGGTCGCGCGCCATCGGCACCTCTTCGGCGAGGTGCTCGAGGGTCAGCGCGTAGGCGGAGAGGTGGTCTGTCGCGAGCTCGGCGGCCTTCGACGCATCGGCGCGCACACGCTCGAGCGTGTGGCCGGGAGCCCCGTAAATCAGGTCTATCGAGACGTTGTCGAAACCAGCGGCGCGGGCGCTGGCCACCGCTCGGGCGACATCGCCGGGCGAGTGCTGACGGCCGAGCTGACGCAGCACCTCGGGCTCGAACGACTGCGCGCCGATGGAGAGCCGATTCACGCCGGCAGCTCGGAAGGCCGAAAAACGGGCCTCGTCGGCCGCTCCGGGGTTCGCCTCGAGCGTCACCTCGGCCTCGTCCGTGAAGTCGAAGGCCGCCTTGAGAGCCGCGATGACGCGGCCCACCTGCGACCCTTCCCACATCGACGGAGTGCCGCCGCCGAAGAAGAGGCTCGTCACGCGTCGCCTCGGAAACTCGGGCGCCCGAAGCTCCAGCTCGCGGAGGATCGCGTCGGCGTAGCGCTCGTGCGGCACCTCGCGCGCGGCGCGGGAGGCGAAGTCGCAATAGGGGCACTTCGACAGGCAGAACGGGAAGTGCACGTAGATGCCGAAGGCGTCCATCCGCGGCTTCATGGCGTGACCGGTCGGCGGGCGCAAGCGGCCCGTTTTTCCTTGACGCTGGGGGGGCTCGGTGGGCACCTGTCGGCGCTTCCCGGAGTGCGACGTGAGGACGGTTCTCGACAACGGCATGACGGTGCTCCTTCAGGAGAACCGCGACGCGAAGGTGGTCGCCGTCCAGCTCTGGGTGAAGGTCGGAAGCGCGGACGAAGGCCCGGACGAGGCGGGTCTCGCGCACCTCCACGAGCACATGCTCTTCAAGGGGACCGAGAAGACGGCGCCCGGCGAGATGGCCAAGGCGATCGAGGGATTCGGCGGCAACGTCAACGCCTGGACGAGCTACGACCAGACCGTCTACCACTTCGTCGTCGGGAGCCCGTTCTTCCGGCCCGCGCTCGACCTGCTGGCCGACGCGGTGACGTCGAGCACCTTCGACCCCGACGAGCTGGCGCGCGAGATCGAGGTGGTGTGCGAGGAGATCCGCCGCGGCGAGGACATCCCCGCGCGAACGGTCTCGCGCACGCTCTTCGCGCTGGCGTTCGAGCAGCATCCCTACCGACGGCCGGTGATCGGCTCAGAGCAGAGCGTCCGCAGCTTCACGCGCGAGAAGATTCTGGCGTTCTACGAGCGCCACTACGCCGCCGGCAACATGGTGCTCTCGGCGGTGGGCGACTTCGATGAGAGCGAGGCGCTGAAGGCCGTGCAGGAGGCGTTTGCGACCGCACGCCACGGTTCGCCGCCGCGGCCTGTGACGCGCCTCGAAGAGCCGGCCCAGCGCAGCACGCGCGCCAGGGTGGTGAAGGCCCCGGTGCGGGAGAGCTACCTGTCGCTCGGGTGGCCCGCCCCGGGCATCGGGCATCCCGACGTCGCACGACTGGACCTGCTCGCCGTCCTGCTGGGCGAAGGCGAATCGTCACGGCTGGTGCAGGACGTGCGGCGCGCGCAGGCACTCGTCAACGACGTCAGCGCGAGCGCCTACACCCCGAAGGATCCGGGCCTCTTCATCGTGGGCGCGTCGCTTCCGGGCGAGAAGGTCGAGGCCGCGCTCGAGGCGGTGCTCCGGCACATTGCGGCCCTGCGCGTCCACGCCGTCGGCGAACCGGAGCTTCAGCGGGCGAAGCGGCTCCTGGAGGCGCAGACGATTTTCCAGCGCGAGACCGTCCAGGGGCAGGCGCGCAAGCGCGGGTTCTTCGAGACGACGGCGGGTCACGTCGACGCGGAGGAGCGCTATTTCGAGGCGATTTCGGCCTGCACGCCGGCCCAGATCCGCGACGTCGCGCACTGGTACCTGAGCCCCCACAAGCTGTCGATCGCGCTGGTCACCGACGAGGGCAGCGCGCTCAGTGCAGAGGAGCTGGTCGCGGTCGCGCATCGCACGCTGGTGATCCTGCCGCCGCATCCCTCGCCCGCAATGCCGCCGTACCAGCGTCTGTCGGCGCCGAACCGCGCGAAGCGTTCCACGGGCCTCGTTCGCACGGTGCTGCCGGGCGGCGCGACGCTGCTCGTCAAGCCCGAGGGCGCGGTCCCGCTCGTCAGCCTTCGGGCCGCATGGAAGGGCGGTCTGCGGACGGAGGACGAGACGACGAACGGTGCCACGGTGCTGCTGGCGCGCTCGCTGATGCGAGGCACGCGGACCCGTGACGCACGCCAGCTCGCCGAGGAGATCGATGCGCTCGCAGCAGTGATGGGCGGCTCGAGCGGGCGCAACTCCTTCGGTGCGCGCGCCGATTTCCTCTCGGCCGATCTGGCGCGTGGCGTTGGGCTGTTCACGGAGCTGCTGCTGCACCCGGCTCTCGACGAGGCCGAGGTCGCGAAGGAGCGAGACCAGCTCGTCGAGGAGATCCGCTCGAAGTTCGACAGCCCCGCGGGAGCGGCGGTGGGGCTGTTCCTGTCGAAGCTGTACGACCGGCACCCCTACCGGCTCGACGCCGCAGGCACCGTCGAGTCGGTGTCGGCGCTGACGGGCAAGGCCCTGCGCGAACATCTGGAATGCCGCTATTTGCTGGGCGATCTGGTGATCGCTGCGGTCGGTGACGTCGACCCCGACGAGGTCGAGCGGCTGGTGGTCGCTGGCCTCTCATCGGGCCGTCCGGGTCGTGCGCCGCTGCCCGAGCATCCACCGGAGGCAGCGCTGACGGGCCCCCGCGAGATCTCGATCCGGGTCGACCGCCGACAGGCGCACCTCGTCACCGGCTTCCGAGGCACGACGCTGACGTCGCCCGACCGGCACGCGCTGAATCTCCTGTCCACCGTGCTCAGCGGACAGGGCGGTCGCCTCTTCTCGGAGCTTCGCGACAAGCGGAGCCTCGCCTACACCGTCACGGCGCTCGTGGGCGAGGGGCTCGATCCGGGCCATTTCGCGGTCTACATCGGCACCAGTCCCGAGAAGGTTCCTGAGGCGCGCGAAGGCATCCGGCGTGAGCTGGCGCGCGTCATCGAATCGCGAATTCCGGACGACGAACTGGACCGCGCCCGCAGGCACATCCTCGGCTCGCACGAGATTGGCCTGCAGCGCCTCTCCGCACGCGCTGCCGTGCTTGCATTGGATGAATGCTACGGACTCGGCGCCGAGCACCACCTCAGGCATGCCGAAGAGCTGATGGCCGTCGACGCAGAGACCGTGCGCGACGCGGCCGCGAAGTACCTGACCCTTGACACGGCCGTGACGGCGCTGGTTTCGCCCGACGCGACAGGAGATTGCTGAGATGTACCGCTCGCTCACGATGCTCATCCCGCAAGACCTCGCGGACGACACCGCGGCCCTGCTCATCGAGCGCGGCGCCGACGGCGTGGAGGTCGAGGACGACACGGTGATGTTGATGCCGGGCAAGGAGAAGCCGCCGGCGGGACAGGCGCGTCTCATCGCCTACGTCTCGCCCGAAGTGCTGGATCCGCACCTCGAGGAGCTGCTCGCGGACTTCGTCGGCGCGGCGGTCTTTGTCGACGCGCAGCCCATCCCGGAGAAGGATTGGAACGAGGTGTGGAAGAGCCACTTCGCCCCCATCGAGGTGAGCCCGCGTCTCTGGGTCTGTCCGTCCTGGCGCCTGGGCGAGACGCCGGAGGGCGCGAAGGTGCTGGTGCTGGACCCCGGCATGGCCTTCGGCACCGGCACGCATGCGACGACTTCACTTTGCATGCATGCCATCGACGAGGTGCTGGCGACGAATCCTGCGATCGACGTGCTCGACGTCGGCACCGGCAGCGGCATCCTCGCCATCGCCGCGAAGCTGCTGGGCGCGAAGCGCGTCATCGGCACCGACAACGACCCGGTGGCCATTCGCGTGGCCGAAGAGAACGCCGCGCTCAACAAGGTCGACCTGGAGCTGTCGACGCAGACGCTGCACGGCGTCCCGGGGCCGTTCCCATTGGTCGTGGCAAACATCATGGCCGGCACGCTGATCGAGCTCGCGCCGCTGCTCGTGCGTCAGGTCGCGCCCGGCGGCACGCTGCTATTGTCCGGCATCCTCGACTTCCAGGGCGACGACGTCGAACAGGCCTTCGTACAGGCTGGTTTGGTTTCATCGGGTCGTGACACGCAGAGCGAGTGGGTGCTGCTGCGCTTCGTGCGGAGCTAGGGCCAGACGATGCACCGGCTTCACGTCCCGCGAAACGAGATTGACAGAGAAAAGATCGTCGTGCGTGACGAGCGAGCGGCCTACCTGCGCGACGTCCTGCGGCTGCGCCCCGGCGCGTCGGTGGAGCTGTTCGACGGCGAGGGTCGCGTCTACCCGGCCACGCTTTCGGGCTACACGGCCGCAGGCGCCGAGCTCGAGGTCGGGCCCGCCGTCGAGCGCCCCTTCACGGGCGTGCGCGTGACGCTCGCGCAGGGGCTGCCGAAGGGCGACAAGCTGGAGTTGGTGATTCAGAAGGCCGTGGAGCTGGGCGCGCAGGCGCTGGTGCCGCTCGCCACCGAACGCAGCATCGTGAAGCTGGACGCGAAGAAGGCCGAGGAGCGCGTGGCCCGCTGGCAGAAGATCGCCGACGAAGCCGCGCGTCAGTGCGAGCGCGCCGATCGCCTCGTGATCCATCCTGTCCAGCCGCTCGAGCGCTTCGTCGCATCGCCGCCCGAGCCCGACGAGAAGCGCTTCATCCTCGACGAGGAGGAGCGCCACACGCGGCTGCGTGACGTGCTGACAGACGCCTCGGCGCACTATCTCTTTCTCATCGGTCCCGAGGGCGGCCTCTCACGGCAGGAGGTCGAAGCCGCGCGCCGGGGCGGCTACCGGCCGGTGACGCTTGGTCCGCGGATTCTCCGCACCGAGACGGTTCCGCTCGCCGTGCTGTCGGTGGTGCAGCACCGGCTCGGCGACTTCGCATAGCGCTTGTTGTTCAGGCTTTTCTGACGCCGGCTCTTGCCAGAGGCGATCGGACCCTTACGTTAGCCGGTGCTTGAGGGACGGCGGCCAGCAATGCGCCCCGAGGAGCACCCGATGAAACTCGACAAGTTCACCGTGAAGGCCCAAGAGGCGCTGCAGGAGGCGCAGGCGTTTGCGCGTCGGCAGAACCACTCTCAGGTCGAACCCGAGCACCTGCTCTCGGCGCTGCTCGAGCAGAAGGACGGCGTCGCCGGCCCCGTGCTGGAGCGCATCGGCGCCGACGCGCGCCGGGTGAAGACGCATGTCGACGAGGAGCTCAAGCGCCTGCCGAAGGTGACCGGCGACGGCGACGTCTACCTCTCGCCGCGGCTCACCCGACTGCTGGATGAAGCGCAGGACGAGGCCCGGAAGCAGAAGGACGAGTACGTCGCGAGCGAGCACCTTCTCGTCGCGCTGGCCGCCGACAAGCGGGGCGCAGGCGAGGTCCTGCGCAGCGCGGGTGTCACGAAAGAGCGTCTTTCCACGGTGATTCATGACCTGCGCGGCGGCGCGCGCGTCACCAGCCCCGACGCCGAAGGCCAATACCAGGCGCTCGAGAAGTACGCCCGCGACCTGACCGAGATGGCCCGCAAGGGGAAGCTCGATCCGGTGATCGGCCGCGACGAAGAGATCCGCCGCGTCATGCAGGTGCTCAGCCGCCGCACCAAGAACAACCCGGTGCTCATCGGCGACCCCGGCGTCGGAAAGACCGCCATCGTCGAGGGCCTCGCGCGCCGCATCGTGGACGGCGACGTGCCGGAACCGCTGAAAAACAAGACCCTCGCGTCACTCGACATGGGCGCGCTCATCGCCGGCACGAAGTACCGCGGCGAGTTCGAAGAGCGGCTGAAGGCGATTCTGAAGGAGGTCGCCGGGAGCGACGGTCAGGTCATCCTCTTCATCGACGAGCTGCACACCATCGTCGGCGCCGGCGCGTCGGAGGGCGCCATGGACGCGGGCAACCTGCTGAAGCCCGCGCTGGCCCGCGGCGAGGTGCACTGCATCGGCACCACCACCATCAACGAGTACCGCAAGCACATCGAAAAAGACCCGGCGCTGGAGCGCCGCTTCCAGCCGGTGACGGTCGGCGAGCCCAGCGTCGAGGACACCATCTCGATCCTGCGCGGACTGAAAGAGCGCTACGAAATCCATCACGGCGTCCGCATTCGCGACGAGGCGATCGTCGGCGCGGCCATGCTCTCGCACCGCTACATCGCGGACCGGTTCCTGCCCGACAAGGCGATCGATCTCATCGACGAGGCCGCAAGCCGCCTGCGCCTGGAGATCGACTCGATGCCGACCGAGATCGACGAGGTGCGCCGGAAGATCCTGCAGCTTCAGATCGAGCAGCAGGGCCTCCGCAAGGAGAGCGATCCACAGAGCGTCGCGCGCCTCTCGAAGATCGAGGCCGAGCTGGCCCAGCTCAACGAAGAACAGACGCGCATGAAGGCGCAGTGGGAGCGTGAGAAGGACGTCATCCAGAAGGTGCGCGAAGTGAAGACGCGCCTCGAGGAGGCGAAGAACCGCATGGCCGACGCCGAGCGGCGGGCCGACTACAACGCCGCCGCGCAGATCAAGTTCGGCGAGATCCCGAGCCTCCAGAAGCAGCTCGACACCGACAACGCGCAGCTCGCCGAGCTGCAGCAGGGCGGGTCGTTCCTCAAGGAGGAGGTCGGCTCCGAGGAGATCGCCCACGTCGTCTCCAAGTGGAGCGGCATCCCGGTCTCGAAGCTTCTGGAGGCCGAGGTCGAGAAGCTGGTCCGGATGGAGGAGCGGCTGGCAAAGCGCGTCGTCGGTCAGGAGGCCGCGGTGCTGGCCGTCTCGAACGCGGTGCGCCGCGCCCGGAGCGGCCTGCAGGACCCGAACAGGCCCATCGGCTCGTTCCTCTTCCTGGGCCCCACCGGCGTCGGCAAGACCGAGCTTGCGCGCGCCCTCGCCGGGTTCCTCTTCGACGACGACCAGGCGCTCGTTCGGCTCGACATGTCCGAGTATATGGAGAAGCACTCGGTGGCCCGTCTCATCGGCGCGCCTCCCGGCTATGTCGGTTACGACGAGGGCGGCCAGCTGACGGAGGCGGTGCGGCGCAGGCCCTACGCGGTGGTGCTGTTCGACGAGATCGAGAAGGCGCACCGCGACGTCTTCAACGTGCTGCTGCAGCTGCTCGACGACGGACGCCTCACCGACGGCCAGGGTCGCACGGTCGACTTTCGGAACGTCGTCGTCATCCTGACGAGCAACATCGGCTCGCAGGCCATTCAGGAGCTGGCGGGCCGCGACGACGAGATCCGTCGGCGCGTCAACGAGGCGCTGCGCCAGGAGTTCCGGCCCGAGCTGCTCAACCGCATCGACGACGTCGTGATCTTCCACTCGCTGACGAAGGGCAACCTGACCCGCATCGTCGACATTCAGCTGGCGCGTCTCTCGAAGCTGCTCGCCGAGAAGCAGCTGACCCTGGAGCTCACCGACAAGGCGAAACAGGTGCTGGGTGAGGCGGGATGGGACCCGCAGTTCGGCGCGCGGCCGCTCAAGCGCGCCATCCAGCGGCAGCTGCTCGACCCGCTGGCGATGAAGGTGCTTCAGGGCCTTTTCAAGCCGGGCGACGCCATCGAGGTCGACGCCACCGCCGACGTGCTGACCTTCAAAGGGAAGTCGACCGACTCAGGCGCTGCGGTCGGAGCGTAAGCGAAACCACCCTGATTCAGGCGGTTTTCAATCGGTACGAAAGCCCCGCCCCTCGCGAGGGGGGTCGATGTGTCGCCGAGATCGCGGCACATGCGGCGGTCACGGCGTGACGCTGTTGCGCGCCCCGGGCGTCGCGTAGTTGCCGGCGGCTCCGGCGACGGTGGCGTTCGAGACGGACCAGTTCGCCGCGTCATCGGCCCCTGCGGGATCGCGCCGCTCGAAGGAACGTCCGCTGGTCGCCGCGAGATTCGGCTTGCCGAGGTGATTGCCGTAGGTCGAGACGATGACGCCGTCGGGGTTCAGCAGCGCATAGGCGTAGGCCGTTGACGCGGTGAGGCCGTTCGAAAGCACGGTCGTCGAGGTCCCGTCGTTTCGCAGTTCTGTCACGCCGCTCGGCAGACCCATCAGCACCGGGTCGAAGCTGTTGCCCGCCGCCACAGCGACTTCACCCGGCGCCAGCACTGCGGAGCCGCTGGTGGGCTTCATCGACCAGACGTTCGTCAAGGTCCCGCTGCAGGCGCTGTCGGGGCAACGCGCCAGCTTCCAGGCCTTTCGGGTGGCGCCGCTTCCCGTCGGAGTCAGGTCCACCGGGATCAACCCGATGTTTTGAATCTCGACGAACTTCGCCTGATCTGCATCGGTGAGGGGACCTGTCGAGGCGGTCTTCGGTGCCGCAAACAGCTCGGTGATGGCGAGGCGCGGCTGCGCGGCCAACGTCGTGAAGGTGAGCGCAACAGGGACCGCAGCGCGCCCGCCGGAGTCGGTCGCGCGCACCTCGACCTGGTAGGTCGTCGACGGTGTGAGGCCCGTCAGGCGCGCCGTGTGGCCGCAGGCAAAGCCGGCTTCGTCGGCCGGCAGCGCGCAGATGTCGACGCTGTCGCACGCTGCGGCATCGACGGCAGCGACGTCAGCGGGGCAGGAACCTCCACCGCAGGAGACGAAGGCCACCGACGCCGTCGCCCGCTCGTCGGTCGTCCACGAGACCGTCGCCGACTGATCGCCCACCAGCGAGACGGCTGCCGTCGAAGCGATGCGGGGCGCGGCCGCATCGGTGCAGCCCGCGGAGAAGAAGCGCTCCCCCGCTCCGACCGGCGCCAGGGCGTTGCCGGCAACATCGGTGATGGCACCACCCACGACCAACTCGTACGACTCGGACGGACAGAGCGTCGCGCAGCCCGGAAGCGTCGTGGCCGGAAGCATCAACGTCAGCAGCAGACCGCTCGCATCGAACGATGCCGCCGCCGGCACGAGCAGGCGCCCGCTTCCGACCTCTCGCAGCGTCACCAGCTCCGCGCTCCAGCTGCTTGGCGCGATGGCCTCCGAGAAGGCCACCACCAACGCAGGGAGATCGAGCGCGATGCCGGTGGCTCCCGCAGCGGGCGATGAAAGCTGCACCGTCGGCGGCGTCGTGTCCGGCACGAGGCAGCGGCCCTGGGCATCGAGCTGCCCCGACGCGCAGACCGCACAGTCGTTGGCGCAGAGGTCGTCGTCGACCGCGTTGCCGTCGTCGCACGCCTCGACGCCCGTCTGCACGACACCGTCTCCGCATCGCGCCGGCTGGCAGGTCGAGCTGCATGTGTCGGTATCGAATGCGTTTCCGTCGTCGCACACCTCCACTCCGGCCCGCACGAATCCATCACCGCACCGGGCCGCGATGCAGCCCACGAGGCAGGCGTCGGTTGCATCGGCGTTCCCGTCGTCGCAGGCCTCGCCCGCATCGACGCGCCCGTTTCCGCAAGACTCGACCCGGCACAGGCTGTCGCAGCCGTCGCCTTCCACGCCGTTTCCGTCGTCGCAGGCCTCGACACCGGTGTGGACGGCGCCATCGCCGCACAGGTTCTCGCTGCAATCGTTGCGGCAGGCATCCGTCTCTTCTGCATTGCCGTCGTCGCAGGCCTCGCCGGCCTCCTGCACGCCGTTGCCGCACTCCTCACGCCTGCACGTCGCGCCGCAGCCGTCTCCGCTGGCGTCGTTGCCGTCGTCGCACTGCTCGAACTCGGCTTCACCCTCCGCAACATCGGTACGCACAAATCCGTCGCCGCAACGGGCCGGTTCGCAGCGTCCCGTGCAGGCGTCGGTGTCGCTCGCGTTCCCGTCGTCGCACCCTTCGCGGGCGTCGACCTTGCCGTTGCCGCAGACCTCGACGCGGCAGCTCCGGTCGCAGCCGTCGCCCGCCAGCCTGTTGCCGTCGTCGCACTCTTCGTGGCCGTCGGCGCCGGGAGCGAGGTCGGTCCGCAGCTTGCCGTCGCCGCAGCTGGCGGACACGCAGAAACGGGTGCAGGCGTCTGTGTCGGAGAGGTTGCCATCGTCACAGGCCTCGCCAGCCTCGACGAGCCCGTTGCCGCAGCCCCGCACGACCGTCCCCGCATCGACCGGCGTCGCCTCCTCGGGCCCGCCACAGGCAACGAGGACGAGACCGACCACCACCATCGCACCGCTGCGCATTCGCTCCCCCGATGAAGAACAGGTGAGGGAAAACGACCGCACGAGCAGCGTGACGTCAAGCGGTTTTGGACGGGCCGCCGATGCGGCCTACTTGCAGTCGGCGAGCAGCTCCCAACCGGACAACGCATCGGCGACGGCCTTCGCAATCGCGGCGTGGCCCTCGGCGTTCGGTGCCCGCAGGCCGAAGAGGAACTTCAAACCGCCGGCCTCGATGGCCGACGCAACGTCGAGCGTCCGGCCGCCGTGCGCCTTCACCACCGCCGAAGCCTCGGCGTACAGCGCCTCGTCCGGCTCCGCCTTCCCTCCAGCGTCGCGGTTGGTGCAGATAGGCTCGCTCACCTTGACGAGCAGCACCTTCGTGCCCTGCGCGTCGAGGCGCTTGACCGTATCCTCGAACAGCTTGAGGTAGCGCGCGCGCGACGCACCGCACTCGCCCCACTTCTCGTCATCACTCTCGGACATGCCCACCGGGTGGCGCCGGTAGTTGATGAGGACCCGGCCGTCCTTGGGCGGCGGAGGCGGAACGAACGGCAGCAGCGGCGTCACCAGCACCGCAGCGAGGAAGTCCTTCGGGGGCTCGCCCTCGAGCTTGCAGCCGCGGGCCAGGTGCCGGCGCATGTCGTCGAGGTCGGTCCACGACAGGGTCATCAGCGCGACCTTCGGACGGACGTCGAGCCACCGCCCGAGCAGCGCGACACGCTGCTGCGCGAGGCTGGTCAGCGGCATGGCGCCGTTGAGGACCGTCACCGACAGCCCCTGATTCCGCAGCAGTTCACCGGTGCGCGACGGCCACGCCTCGGCTCCCGGGACGCCCGCTCCGAAGGTCTCCTCGTCACCGGTCGCGAGCAGCCGGCAGCGGGCGTCGTCCGGCTGTTCGGCGCCCTTGCGGAAACCGTCGCCGTCGATCTCGATGGGGTACTGGAGATCTTTCCCCTCGCGCTCCTTGGTGGAGACGTTCGGGAAGTAGCCCACGTAGCAGGAGTCGAGCTCCGCGGTGTAGCTGGGCATCCAGCGGATGGCGGCGTCGTAGCGGTTCACCTGGTCGAGCAGGTACCCGCCCAGCCGCCTGCCGTAGAACAGCATCAGGACCGCGGCGACGGCGACGAGCACCCATTTCCTCTGCCGATCCATCAGCGCCTCGATGTCGCGGGCCGGGCAGCCTGCCCGGCACATCCGCTCCCGCTACTCGGTCTGCCCACCTTCGCCGCCTTCGCCGTCCTCACCCAACTCGTCCAGAGGCCCGGTCTCGCCCTCGCCCTCGGCGTCCTTCTCCTCGGGCAGCTTCGTGATGCTGACGACCTTCTCGTCGGCCTGCGACAGGTTGATGAGCTTCACGCCCAGGTTGTTGCGACCGATGACCCGGATGCCGGCGACCGAGGTTCGAATCAGTGTGCCCTTGTTCGTGATGATCATCACGTCTTCACCGTCGACCACCGGCACGTTGCCGACCACGTAGCCGTTGCGCTCGCCGGTCTTGATGTCGATGACGCCGGCGGCGCCGCGATGGGTCAGCCGGTACTCGACCAGCTCGCTGCGCTTGCCGAAGCCGCTCTCGGTCACCGTCAGGATGGTGCTGGCATCGCGGCGGCCGCACAGGATGGCGCTCACCACGCGGTCGCCCTGCTTCAGGTTCAGCGCCTTCACGCCGTACGCGTTGCGACCCATGGGCCGCACCTCGCTGATGGGGAAGCGCGCCGCCATGCCATGCGCGGTGCCGATGAGCACGTCCTCGTCGCCGTTCTCGGAGAGGCGCGCCGCCACCAGCTCGTCGCCGTCGTCGATGCCCAGCGCGATGAGGCCCGCCGAGCGGACGTTCGCGAAGTTCGACAGCGCGGTGCGCTTGATGATGCCCTGCCGCGTGAACATGACGACGGTCTTGCCGACCGCGACCTCGGTCCCTTCGGCGGCCTCCTCTTCCTTGCCCTTGGGAAGCGGCAGCTCCCTCACGGGCAGGATGCATTCGACCCGCTCGCCCGCGTCCTTCTGGATGCTCAGCAGGTTGATGATGGCCTTGCCTCGCGCGCCGCGGCCGGCCTGCGGAATTTCGTGGACCCGCAGCCAGTACAAGCGGCCCTTGTTCGTGAAGACCAGCAGGTACGAGTGCGTGCTGGCGACGAACAGCTGCTCCAGGAAGTCCTCTTCGCCGACCCCCGCGCCCTGCTTGCCGCGCCCGCCGCGCTTCTGCGCCCGGTAGAGCGAGATCGGGTTTCGCTTGACGTAGCCCGAATGGGAGACGGTGACGACCATCTCCTCGTCCTTGATGAGATCCAGCTCGTTGATCTCCGCGCCGCCGGCGACGATTTCGGTGCGCCGCTCGTCCGCGAAGTCGTGGCGCATCTGCTTGAGTTCGCGGACGATCAGGTCCAGCAGCTTGCGCTCGTGGGCGAGGATGTCCTTGAGCTGGGCGATCTCGAAGAACAGCTCGGCGTATTCGCGCTCGATCTTCTCGCGCTCGAGTCCCGTCAGCCGCTGCAGCCGGAGCTCGAGAATCGCCTGCGCCTGGCGCTCGGAGAGCCGGTACATCTCGCCGCGGCGGTCCTTCTCCTTCGCTTCGGCGACGGCCGCATCCTGCCACTGCTTCAGGTCGGGCAGCGTCTTCGGACGGTCGGCGTCCAGCGCGAAGGCCCGCTCCAGCAGCTGCGCGAGGCCGCTGAACTCCTCGTTCATGAGCTTGCGCTTGGCTTCGTCCGGGTCCGCCGACGAGCGGATGAGCGCCACGATGCGGTCGATGTGCTGCTCGGCGATGCCCAGCGCCTCGACGACGTGGATCTGCTCCTCGGCCTTGCGCAGCTCGTACCGGCACCGGCGCGTCACCACGTCACGGCGGTGGCCGATGAAGCGGTCCAGCATATCCTTGAGGCTCAGCACCTTCGGCTGCCCGCCGTCGATGCCCAGCATGATGATCGAGAAGGTGGTCTCGAGCTCCGTCTGCGTGAACAGGTGGTTGAGCACGATGCCGGTGTTGGCGTCGCGCTTGAGCTCGATGACGATCCGCATGCCCTCGCGGTCCGACTCGTCGCGCAGGTCGCTGATGCCCTCGAGCTTCTTCTCCTTCACCAGCTCGGCGATCTTCTCGATGAGCCGCGCCTTGTTCACCTGATACGGAATTTCGGTGACCACGATGCTCTCGCGGCCGCTCTTCTTCTCGGTCTCGATGACGTGACGCGCTCGCAGCCGCACGCGGCCGCGGCCCGTCTCGTAAGCCGACCGGATGCCCTCGCGGCCCCAGATGAACGCCGCCGTCGGGAAGTCCGGCCCCTTCACGAACTGCATCAGGTCGCCGACCGTCGCCTCGGGGTTGTCGATGAGGTGCACCGTCGCGTCGATCACCTCGCCGAGGTTGTGCGGCGGGATCTTCGTCGCCATGCCGACCGCGATGCCCTCCGAGCCGTTCACCAGCAGGTTCGGGAAGCGCGCCGGCAGCACCAGCGGCTCGCGATACGAACCATCGAAGTTGTCGCCGAAGTCGACGGTGTCCTTGTCGATGTCCTGCAGCAGGCCCTCGGCCAGCCGCTCGAGGCGCGACTCGGTGTAGCGGTAGGCGGCCGCGCTGTCGCCGTCGACCGAGCCGAAGTTGCCCTGCCCGTCGACCAGCGGGTAGCGCATGTTCCACGGCTGAGCCAGGCGGACCAAGGCGTCGTAGACCGACGCGTCGCCGTGCGGGTGGTACTTCTTGAGCACTTCACCGACGACGCCGGCGCACTTCGAATACTTGCGGTTCGACAGCAGCCCCTCGTCGAACATCGCGTACAGGATGCGGCGGTGCACCGGCTTGAGGCCGTCGCGCACGTCGGGCAGCGCGCGCCCGATGATGACCGACATCGAGTAGTCGAGGTACGCCTGCCGCATCTCGGTCTCGATGGAGACCGGGTTGACCGAGGGGATCGGGGCGGGAGGACGCGGGGTCGTGTCAGCCATGGGCGCCTCCATTTCCAGTGGGCGGCAGAGGTGCGCCGCAATCGGGAGAGCGGGTCGGATGCGCGTTCGATTCGCGCGGGAGAAGCGGGGCGGACGGCAGGCCGAAAACCCGCCGCGTCGAGAGGCCGGACAATACCCTCATCGGGCCACCTTCTCAATGCGAAAACGCCCCCGGAGACGAGACAGCAACCCCATGGAATCACTAATAGATTTATCAACCCAAGAAGACCGTTCAGAGCGCGCCGCAGCCCTCCATCAGACCCGACTCGAAGAGGTGCCGCGCGGCCGCCTCGCCGACGGCCCGCCAGGGGCCAGCGAAGGGAGTTCGTCCGTGGGCAACAGGCGCAGACCCGCCGAGATTGCCCGCGACGTCGTCGGCGTCCCGGAGCACCACTCTCTCGGGTGTCGTGTGCGCCAACGGCACGAGCCGCAGCGGCAGGCGGATCGGCAGCAGCAGCGTCAGCCTCTCCGGCACGGCCCCAGATGCCGGTCGTGAAGGCGGCCCCGACCGCAAGAACCCGTCAGAACGCTCCCGGTGGCCGCGACGGATCCAGGCGAAGGCCGTCGCGGTCGATGGCTCCTCCTCTGGCTCACGATGGAGCCGGTCGGCCGCTGCTCAAGGATTCTGAGGCGTGACCGGAGGAGCCGCGCAGCTGGGCCCCACGCGCCTTTGAAACGAAACGGCAACAGCGTCAGCAGCGGACGGATGCAACAGCGAGGACGCCCCGTCTGCCCGAGCCCGGGGGCGCCGCAGGCCCCCTCGGCGTCAGCGTTCCCGCGAGCGTCGGCGGAAGGCGCGCGCGGCGAGGCCGGCCAGCGTCATCATGGCGAGGCCGTCGAGCGAGCTGCAATCGCAGCCGCCCGGCGAGGCGACCTCTCCGCCGGAGCCGTCCTCGATTGTCCCGCCGTCGGTGCCGCCGGGCGTCTCGTTGCAGGCCGCGAGCTTGGTGGAGTCGACGTTGTACGAGACGTCCAGCGACTCGAGCTGGTAGACGCCGCCGCCCGTGTTGCCGAGCGCGACGAACCAGGTCGTAGGCGCGCAGGAGGCCTCGATCGAGGTCTGCACGGCGCCGTTCGCGAACGACAGCTTCTTCGACGCATCGCTCGTGACACCGCTCGACGTGAAGGTGAAGCGGATCCTCTCGTCCGGGCGGAACAGCGCCTGCAGACCGCCGCCCCCACCACCGGCACCTGGCAGGCCCATGCCCCCGAGTCCGCCTCCACCGCCCCTGGAGGTCAGCCGGATGCTGGTCGTGCCCGCAGGCACCGCGAGGCGGAACTGGACGGGTCCGGGCGCGAACGGCGTGAAGCCGCGCTCCGCGTTCATGGGCGCAAGGAAGTATCCGGTGCGCGGCGTGCCGGGGTTCAGGTCGAGCACACGTTCGCAGCCGATGATGCGCCGCTTCGACAGCTCGGCATCGGCCGACGTTCGGGCGGCGGCGTCGAACAGAACGGCCACCTCCGACAGCAGCGCCTCACCCGCGTCGTCGAACGAGCTGTCGGGGCGCAGCTGACGAAGCGCGCCGAGGATCGCCTGATCGAACCGCTTCTGGGCCGCCGAGTCGCTGCCGGCGACCGCCCGGCGGGCCGCCCAGACCGCCGCAGAGAAGTGCTGTGAGTCCTGGTGCACCTCGCCCGTGATCACGGTCGGGCAGGAGAAGTCGTTTTCGAGGTCGCGCAGGGCCCCCTCGCCGTCCATGCCGTACTCGCCCACGTACTCGCCGATGCGCGGGTCGTTCTCTCGCATGGCGGTGAGCAGGTCCGAGAACGCCTCGTTGAGCGCTCCGGGCGCATCGAGAATGCCCTGATCGTCGGTGCTGTAATCGAGGAGGCCCGCGCTCACCTCGACCACGCCGTGGCCGACCTCGTGGGCGATGACGTCCGGGTCGTAGCCGAAGTCGCCCGTCGGCCCCTGGCCGATCATCAGGAAGTCGTAATCGTGCCCGAAGCCCGGCAGCGTGGCGCCGATGCGGCTCGCCTGTCCGCGAGGCACATAGGCCGCGTTCCCGAAGCGCGCGAGGTGGGAGATGTTGACCGTCCGCGTCTGCAGCACCTGCTGGATGTCGTTCGACTGCAGGTCGTTGAAGTCGGGGATCAGGAAGTTCGCGGTGACGTGCAGCGGACGGGCGTTCGGCCCCATCTGGAACGCCGGATCGAGGCTGCGCACGAAGTCGAGCTCGGCCTGGGCGTAGTGGTAGGCCATCACCTCCGAGAACGGGTCGGCCTCGCTGGGGCCCGGCACCGGCTCGTCGCCCTTCACCGGCTCCTGCGCCGGGGTGAACGCGAAGCGGCCTTCGGCGTCGGCCTTCGCCACCGGCACCTCGTCGCACAGCACCGTGTTGATGGTCACCTGCAAGGGACCGATGGGCGTGTTGAACGCGAGGTTGCCGCTCGACTTTTTCGGCTCCTTCGCAGGATCGCAGCCTTCGGTCGGACAGCAGTTGACTGCGACGACGTCGACGCCACTGAGGACCGCCGACTCCGCCGTCGAGGAGAGGCCCGAAAGGGTCACAGTGCTCGTCCCGCCCGAGAAGCGACCGTCGCTCTGCCGCGCGCTCTTCGCGTTCGAGCCGTTCGCGAAGACCGTCGCCTCACCCGCGAGCCGGGCGCGGTTCCAGACCGACAGCACCTCGCCGGTCAGCGCATCGACGAGTCCGCTGGGGGACTGGGCAGGGTTGAGGGAATCGACGTCGACGAGCCACGCGAGCCGGCCGCCAGCAGCCGGGCTCACGACGAGCGCCGCAGCTGCGCGCGGGGTCGCATGGAACGGTACGCCTGCGAGCGCAGTGCGGACGGCATCCAGCGCACCGGTGGCCGTCACCAGAGGGGCGGCAGCGATCTCGGCCGTGATCGCCTTCGAGCCGTCTGAGCTCCGGACGACGCGGCCGCTCGAGTCGAGGCGCGCGGTCAACACTCCGCCCCACACCGGCCGACCGGAATGCCATTGCGCGTAACGCACGATGCGACCGCCGTCGGGCGTGGCGTGCGACGCCACCTCGCGCCATTCGAGTTCGGCACGCGACGGTGCGGCGCCGACCTGGCCGAGCGAAACGGCTCGGGAAGCGGTGACGGGCGCCGCCTGCGTCGATGCTGACGAGAGAACGGTGAGACCCAGTGCCCAGACTGCCGCAGCAAGATTCCGACGCATGACGCCTCCGTAGGTCCGAACGCGGTTTTCGCGGGCGGAGTCTAAGGCGAACGGGCCGGGCGAGCGAGCGTTCTGCTTGACGGGCGGCGGCACTCTGGCAAGGGCTGGAGGAATGACGCTTCGCACGCTCTGGCCTCTCCTCGCCGCACTCCTCTGCCTCGACGCCGCCGCGGCCCCCGTGGAGGGCATGCGCGGCATGGTCGTCAGCGCCCACCCGCTCGCGACGCAGGCGGGACTCACGATGCTGCGGCAGGGCGGCAACGCTGCCGACGCCGCGGCCGCGACGGCCTTCGCGTTGGCGGTCGTCGAGCCGTCGGCCTCCGGTCTGGGCGGGGGCGGCTTCGCTCTGACCCGGTTTCGAAAGCAGCTCGATTTCATGGACTTTCGTGAGACCGCGCCGAAGGCTGCGACGCGCGGGATGTTTCAGAAACCCGACGGTACGCATGACGCGCTGGCGTCGCGCGACGGAGCTCTCGCCGCAGGCGTCCCCGGCGCCGTCGCCGGATACCTCGAGCTCCAGAGGAGCCACGGACGTCTTGCCCGCGCGCAGGTGCTCGCGCCTGCGATTCGCCTTACGCGAGAGGGATTCCCCGTCGACGAACGGTACCGGTTCTACGCCGTGCGGCGCCTCGCCGAGCTGGCACGCGATCCTGAGGCGGCCGGCATTTTCCTCGTCCCCGGAAGGAACGGCGGCTTCGACGTTCCGCCGTGGGGTCACCGCATCGTCCAGAAGGACCTGGGGCGCACGCTGGAGGCGATCTCGCGTCATGGCATGAAGGCCTTCTACGGAGGCGAAATCGCCGATCGGCTCGCCGCCGACATGAAGCGCCGCGGTGGGCTCGTGACGGCGGATGACCTCGCCGCCTATCGCGTCAGGCACCGCGAACCGCTCGTCGGCAGCTACCGCGGCCACACCATCGCCACCGCGCCGCCGCCCAGCGCCGGAGGACACATCGTGCTGTCGCTGCTGGCCGCAGTGGAGGGATTTCCCCCGACCGTGCCGCGCAACGACGCGTCGCGGCTCGCGGCCTACGTCGCCGCGTCCCGGCAGGTCTATGCCGACCGCGTGCTGTTCGGCGACCCGGCCTTCGTCCCCGATCCGACGCCGCAGCTGACGCGAAAAGACCGGCTTCAGGCGCTGGTGCAGTCGCTCCCCGTGAAGGCGGCCGAGAAGGTCGTCCCGGGGGCCGGCTCGCCGCTCGCCCGGGAAGAGGGCGCCCCGGCCGACGAGGGCCACAACACCACGCACCTGTCCGTCGTCGACGCCGAAGGCAACGCGGTCGCGATGACGACGACCGTGAACTATTGGTTCGGCGCAGCCATCGTCGCCGCCGGCACGGGGGTTCTGTGGAACGACCAGATGGACGACTTCGCGACGTCGGCCGGCGCTGCGAACGCCTGGTCGCTCGTCGGCTCGTCGGCGAACGCGGTGGCGCCGGGAAAGATCCCGCTCTCGTCCATGTCGCCGACGCTCGTCTTCGCGGGTGAGAGCACTGCGGACCCGCTCGAGCTGGTCATCGGAGCGCCCGGCGGACCGCGGATTCCGATGCAGGTCGCCCAGGCCATCGACGCGCGGCTGACGTGGAACGAGGACGTCGCGGCGGCGCTCGCCCTGCCGAGAATCCATCACCAGTGGATGCCCGACAGCCTGTTTTGCGAGCGTTTCGCGCTCGATCCGGCCACGATGCGGCTGCTCGAGCAGGCCGGCTACCGCATCGAGGAGGAGACCGAGCACCGCCGCTGGGGCAACGGCATGGCCATCGCCATCGACCCGGTGACAGGCCTTCGGACGGGCGCGGCCGATCCGCGTGGCATCGGGACGGCAGCGGCCGAGTGACCTGTTCACGAGAGCGACGGTTCCACGTCGCGTCGACCACCCGGCCGGAGGCCGCCCATGCTCGACAAGTTTCGCGATGAGTGCGGCGTGGTCGGCCTCTTCGGTCGCACCGAGGCCGCGACGCACGCCTACCTCGCCCTCAACTCGCTGCAGCACCGCGGTCAGGAGAGCGCCGGCGTCGCGTCGTCGGACGGAGTGACCCTGCACCGGCATCGGGCGATGGGCCTCGTCTCCGACGTCTTCACGCCTGCCGTGCTCGCGGGCCTGCCGGGTGACCGCGCCATCGGCCATGTCCGCTACTCGACCGCCGGCAGCTCGGTGGTCGAGAACGCCCAGCCACTGACGATGCAGTCGCAGGGTCTTCCGCTCGCCGTCGCGCACAACGGCAACATCGGCAACGCCGGTCTGCTGCGCCGGGAGCTGGAAGAGTCGGGCGCGCTCTTCACCTCCAGCTCCGACACCGAGGTGCTGCTTCACCTCATCGCGCGCGAACGAAGCGGCACGCTCGCCCAGCGCATCGGTCAGGCGCTGGGCCGCGTCGAGGGGGCCTACTCGCTGGTCTTCCTCTCCCCCGCGGGGCTCGTCGCCGTCCGCGACCCGCACGGCTTTCGTCCGCTGGTTCTGGGCGAGTTCGAGGGGGGCGGACAGATCGTCGCCAGTGAGACCTGCGCGTTCAGTCTGGTCGGAGCACGCACGGTGCGCGAGATCGAACCCGGGGAGATGGTGGAGATCGACGCGAACGGGGTCCGCTCGACCCAGCTTCGCCGCGCCCGCGAGGGCGGTCGGTGCATCTTTGAACTCATCTACTTCGCCCGCCCGGACTCAGAGGTTTTTTCACGCTCGGTCTATGCGAGCCGGCGTGCACTGGGACGCGCCCTCGCCGCATCGCGGCCCTGTGACGTCGATGTGGTGATTCCCGTGCCCGACAGCGGCACCCCGGGCGCGCTGGGCTTCGCCGAGGGCGTGCGTCGCCCCTTCGAGCTGGGCCTCATCCGCAGCCATTACGTCGGCCGGACCTTCATCGAGCCGTCACGCTCGATTCGACACTTCGGCGTGCGCCTCAAGCTCTCGGTGGTTCCCGACGTCGTCGCGGGCAAGCGGGTCGCCGTCGTCGACGATTCGCTTGTCCGCGGCACCACCGCCCGCAAGATCGTCCGCATGCTCCGGGACGCCGGCGCCGCCGAGGTCCATCTCCGTCTCACGGCGCCTCCCACGCGCTTCCCCTGCTTCCACGGCATCGACACGCCGACGCGACAGGAGCTGCTCGCCGCGACCCACGGCGCCGACGAGATCGCCCGGTACGTCGCCGCAGATTCGGTCGGCTACCTGACGCTCGACGAGACGCACGCCGCGCTCTCCACATCGCGCGACCAGTTCTGCGACGCCTGCTTCTCGGGCGACTACAAGGTGCCGTTCCCCGATGCCCCCGGGCTCGTGCCGCTCAGGACCGTGCGCTGAGGCCTCCGCTCCGGCGGCTGCCTTGACGCTCAATCGGGTTGAAGCGACACTCCGCCCTTTCCCCAAGCGAATGGCGCGCTGCTGTGCCTTCGGGGTGTGTGACGAGATGTCGATGCGACCATCCCCTGTGGCGGCCCTGCTCGTTTCGCTCGGGCTCCTCGCCCCCGGCGCGGCACGCGCCCTCGACAACGACCTCGTCCTGAGCAAGCTGGGCGCTCCTCCGGGTGTCCGCGCCGGCTCCGTCGACCCGCTGGCGCAGGAACGCTTCGCCCGGTTCGCCGGCGAGTTCGCGATGGCGCTGACGCCGCTGTCCGCCACCATCCACGCGAGCAGCGGCGACGCCGGCTTCGAGCTGACGTTTTCGGGCGACGTCGCGGTCATCAGTCCGTCGCAGACCTTCTCGACGGGCGAGAGGCTGCCGGTGTGGCCCACGGAGCAGACGCCTTCGGGCGCGCTGTTCCTGCCGACGCTTCACCTTCGCAAGGGTCTGCCCTTCGGCCTCGAGGTGGGCACCCACCTCTCCTACGTCTCGTTCTCGTCGATGGTCGGCGTCGGCGCCGAGGTGAAGTGGGCCATCCTGGAGGGGTTCACCTGGGTTCCGGACCTCGCGGTGCGCGGCTTCGGTTCGACCGTGCTGGGCACGGGGGCCTTGAGCATCGTCACGGCAGGTTGGGACGCCGGTCTGACGGAGAGGATCTCGCTGGGCGGCGGCGCCGAACTGGCGCTCTACGGCGGCTTTCAGCAGATCGGCGTCAACGCGACGACGAACAACATCGACTTTGCGCCCAACTCGGAGCCCAGCGCGACGGGCGGCGGTCAGGCGACCGACGACGACGGCGTCTTTCAGGAATTGAGGCTGGGGTCGCTGCTCAGCCCCAGCCACGGCTTCTCACGCGCTTACGGCGGCCTGCAGGTCCGCTGGGAGCTGCTCGTCATCGGCGCCGACTTCGCCAAGGCCTGGGGCGAGAACGCCATCGATTCGACCGGAACCGAGGGCACCACGAAGGTGGCCCTCGAGGTCTGGAAGTTCGGCGCACGGATCGGCGTTCTGTTCTGACGCAGCGGGAAGACCGCTCCCTGCGGGCTTCCGCCGACGGACCGGCTCGAGCCGGCGCGGAAACCACCAATCATTTCAAATTACTTAGCTGTCCGGCGTCGGGTGGCCCCAAAAAACCTCCATCCGACGCCGGATGGCGGCTTCGCACCGCTCAGGCGCCGAATGGGGAGAAAGCATTCGCCCGCCGACCCGGGTGAGCGCGGCGGGCGTGTCATGCTTGAACGGGAGAGCCTCAGGCCTTGGGGGCCTGCTCGGTCGACGCTGTGGTGACGGCCGTCTGGGCGCTGCCGGCCGGCAGCTCGTCGCGGCGCGGCGTGACGTCTATCTCGTCCGTGGCGGCGGCGGCCTTCTTGAAGTTGCGGATGCTCTTGCCCAGCGCGTCGCCGATCTGAGGCAGCTTGCCGGCGCCAAAGATCACGAGGACGATGAGCAGAATGACAACCAACTCGCCGAAACCGATACCAGCCATGGGAAACCTCTCTGCCGCATGATGCGGGGCTTGCCGCAGGTCGCCGCGGCACCGACAACTTCGGACGCTAACACACTGTTCCGCGACCTGCCAAATCGGTGACGCGGTGAATCATGGAGAGCCGATGAGCCTGATCGCCGCATGGCGTCGAACGCTTGGCCGCCCCCTCGTCGTTGCGCATCGAGGCGCCTCGCGGGCGGCGCCGGAGAACTCCCTGGCGGCGCTGCGGCTCGCCCGGGACCTGGGCGCGGACGCTGTGGAGTTCGACGTGCAGCGCTGCGGCTCGGGCGAGCTGGTGGTCTTCCACGACCAGACGCTGGGGCGCTGCACGGGGCAGGCGGGTCGCATCGCCGAGACACCGTGGCGCGAGCTGTCGAAGCTGACGCTCGACCGGATCGATCCCGAGCGGAGGGGCGAGCGGATTCCGCTCCTGGACGAATGGCTGGCCGCTGCCCATCCGTCACTGAAGCTGAACCTCGAGGCGAAGGGAGAAGAGCTGTCGGAGACCGGCACGGCTCCGCTGGCGGCTCGGGCGCTCGTCCGTGCGGGGCGCGCCGAAAGCAGCATTCTTTCGGCGTTTCATCCCGCCTCGCTGGCCCGCGCGGCGCGCGAAGATGACGCCGTCGCGCGCGGCGTTCTGGTGCACGACCCGCCGGGTTGGCAGGTGCGGCTCGGGCTCGGGGTGCTGGCGCGCCCTCAGGCCATTCATCCCCAGCACACGCTGGTGACGCCGCGGCGGGTGGCGGTCTGGAAGCGGCTCGGGCTGGCGGTGGCGGTGTGGACGGTGGACGACGCGGACGAGGCGCGGCGCTGCCTGGACGCCGGGGTCGATGCGCTCATCACCAACGTGCCGGACGTGATGCGGGCGGTCGTGGAAAAGCAGGCGCGTTGACCCTCATCGGAGGCTGAAAACAAGGCACGGCAGGCAACAGGCGGCCCGGCTTGACACTCTCCATTGCCGATGAAAGTGTCGCGGCGTTTCGGCCGGTTCCGGCTGGGAGTACGCGCGATGAACGGGAGCGGGAACGGCGAAAACCCAGCGGAAAGCGCGTCGCCGGACGGGTCGGTGAAGGTCATCAAGCGCTACACCAACCGCAAGCTCTACGACACGGAGGAGAGCCGCTACGTCACCCTCGAGGAGATCGGGGAGATGGTGCGCGGCGGCACCGAAGTGCGAATCATCGACAACCGCACGAAGGAAGACATCACGAGCGTCACGCTCGCGCAGATCATCTTCGAGGAAGAGAAGCGCGAAGGACAGATGCCGCTCGGCGTGCTGCGGAAGATCATCCAGGACGGCGGAAGCGCGGTTCAGGGCTTCATCTCGGAGAAGGTGACGCCCCAGGTCGGCAAGCTGCGCGAAGAGGCCGGCGTGCGCGTCGGCAGGCTGTGGAAGCGTGACGAGAGCGCGCCGCCGGCACCGCCCGTGCGCGAGGCGTTCCAATCGAGCCAGCGCGCGGTCGAAGAGTGGCAGCGGCGCGTGGACGAGCGGGTGCGCAGCGCGGTCGAAGCGGTGACGGGCCTCGCCCACCTGCAGCGCGAGTTGGCCCGGCTGCACGAGCGGCTGGACGCTTTGGAAGAGAAGCTCTCGAAGCTCGAGAAGTAGCCGCACTCAGAACGGCTGAATCTTGATGTAGCGCTCGGGGTTGCGGCGCATGTCGGCAATCAGCGCGTCGACCTGCCCAAGCAGGTCGTTCATGCGGCTGAGCAGCGACGGATCGCTGATGAGCGCTCCGAGCGTACCCTTGGCCTCGGCGAGCCGTCCGGTGACGAGATCGACGTTTGCCAGCGACCGATCGAGGTGCTGGCTGGCCTTGCCCTCGGTGACCATCCTGCCGAGGAGCCCCTCACCTTTTTCGATGCGGCGGCCGAGCCGGGCCACCGCTTCGAGGCTGCTGCGGAGCTCCTTCGTCAGCTGTGGGTCGGAGATGGCACTCGAGAACTCCTCGGTGCGGCGGGCGGTGGAGAGGAGCCGTTCGTAGAGTTCTCGATCGTGGACGAGCGCCCCCAAGGTCCCGTCTCCGGCATCGAGGGCGCGGCCAGCGCGGCGCAGCGCACCGGAGGCCTCCCTCAGCTCGTCGACGAGGCCGCGCACCGACTCCAGCGTCCTGCGCGCCTCATCCATCATGCCGTCGGCGGTCTGGCTGACGCCCGTGCGGATGCGGTCGCCGTCCTTCAGGGCGGGCTCGTCGGGACGGCGCGGGGTGAGGCCGATGAACCGCTGGCCCACGAGGGCGTGGCTTCCCGTGAAGGCCTGGCTCGAAGGCCCCGTGCGATCGAGCGCGTTGAGGTCGACGGAGATGCGCACCGGCACCTTGCCGGTCTCGAGATCGGGCAGTTGGATCTCTGCGACCTCGCCGACCATGACGCCGCCCATCTCGACGGGGCTGCCGACGGCCAGCCCGCTGACGTCGTCGAAGAGGCCGTGCAGGTGGGCCCGTCGGGCGAGCGGCGAGCCGGCGATGCCCAGCGCAGCCAGGAGTCCGAAGCCCAGGAACAGTGTGAGAGCGACGAACAGCCCGACGCGGATGTTGGCCCAGCGAAGCTCGGAAGGTCGCAATGAGGCTCCGTCAATGCGTCGCGCCGCTCGGGGCGCTGACTTCGAGGACGTTGAAGAACGACTGGACGAAGGCGTCGTCGAGCGTGCGCAGCCCCTCGACCGGTCCGTCGTAGCGGATGTGCCCCTCCTCGAGCAGGGCGACGCGAGAGGCGTAGAGGCGCGCGTATTCGAGCTGGTGCGTGACGACGAGGCTTGCGACGCCGCGGCGAGCGAGGCGGCGGATCTGCTCGACGACGTCGAGGGCGCGGCGCGGATCGAGGCCCTGTGTCGGCTCGTCGTACAGCATGACGCGCGGCTCGGCGACGATGGCGCGGGCGACGGCGACGCGCTGGGCCTGGCCACCCGACAGCTCGTCGGGCATCCGGTCGGCCAGCTCCTCCATCCCGACGGCGGCCAGCGTGCGGCGGACACGGTCCGATAGCTCCGCTTCGCCCATGCCGCTTTCTGCGAGGCCGAAGCCGACGTTCTCCGCGACCGACATGGAGGTGAAGAGCGCGCCGTCCTGAAAGACGATGCCGACGTTCGCGCGGATGGTCGCCAGCTGTCGCTCGGAGAGGTGCGAGATCTCGCGGCCGGTGACCCAGACCTCGCCCGAGTCCGGCTGGAGAAACCCGAGGGCCAGCCGAAAGAGAGTGGTCTTCCCGGCCCCCGACGGGCCCAGAATCGCCACCGTCTCGCCCGGCGCGACCGACAGCGACACGTCGTCGAGGATGGTGCGTTTTCCACGGCGAAACGTGACGTGGACGAACTCGAGCGGCAGGCGGGTTCGCGTCTCGGCCATGGGCCCCTAGAACGGTGGCGGCGGCCAGGTGCGCCGGAAGATTTCGCCCACGAGGTAGTCGGTGATGAGAACGCCCACCGTCACCTTCACCACGGCGTGTACGGTCGATCCGCCCACGGCCCGGGTGCCGCCCTCCGTGCGAAGGCCCAGGTAGGAGGCGACGATGCCGATGAGCAGGCCGAAGCACATCGGCTTCACGATGAGGTTCGGGACGATTTCGCGCACGTTCAGCACCGCGATGGCCTGATTGAAGAAGAAGGTCGGCCCCTGGTGCAGGTAGGACAGGCCGATGAGCATGCCGCCGAACATGCCGGCGACGACGCCCGCAAAGGCCAGCATGGGGAAGCAGACGACGCTGGCGAGGGTGCGCGGCGCCGCGAGTGCGAGGACGGGATCGCGCCGGAGCGCCCGCAACGCGTCGACCTGCTGCGTGACGCTCATCGTGGCGAGCTCGCTCGTGATGCCGCTCGCGGCGCGTCCGCCCGCGATGAGCGCGACGAACGTGGGCCCGACCTCGCGCACCAGCGCCAGCGTCAGCATCTGGGGAAACATCGAGGTGATGCCGAACTGACGGAGCGCGACCTTCGTCTGGACCCCGAGCAAGAGCCCCGCAATCACGCCGGTGATGTGGGTGATGGGCAGCGCGCCGACCCCCAGCACGTCGAGCTGCACGATGAACTCGCGAAGCCGGGTGCGACGGGACAGCACGGCGGGCAGCGCCCAGACGGTCCGTGCAAGGAACAGCGCGAACGAGCCGATGTCCGAGAAGAACGGGGAGGTCCTTGCGAGCAGTCCCTCTCCGCTCGGCACCATGAAGCGCCGCGCCAGCGTGCCCAGCTCCATCCGCGTCGATGCCACGTGGGGGAGATGCTGCCGGGCCTCGCCCCCCACAAGGAGGGCTTGCGACCGCATGCACCGCGACCGATCGTTGTTTCCTTCCGGGGGCGGGATGCGCGGGTGGACAGGAGCGTTCGTCGTCGTGCTGCTCTCGGGCTGTGCGCGGAGCGCCCACCTCAGCACCGTGGCGCCGCAACCAATGATTCAAGGCACGGCCCAGCCCGGCGTGGTGCGCTCCGGGGCGCTGCTGGAGGCGCAGCTTCAGCAGCCGCTCTCGACGGCGACGAGCCGGCCCGGCGACAGGTTCACGCTGGAGCTGCTGGCGCCGGTCATCGACACCGACGGACAGGCTCGCATTGGACGGGGGGCGCTGATCGAGGGCGAGGTGGCGGCGCTGGAGCGCTCGTCGATGGCGGGTGACCCGGCTCGGATTTCCCTGCGACTCGAGGGCGTTCGGACCCAGCGGGAGGGGCTGGTGTCGATGCCCATTCAGGTCGCGTCGGGGCCGGTCGGCTTCCGTCCGACGTGGCGGCGAGACGCGATTGTGGGGCTCGCGGGATTGGGCGCGGGCATCGGCACCGGGCTCGCCATCGACCACGATTCGTCGGGCCTCGTCCTCGGCTCGGCCCTGCTGGGGGCCGGTGTCGGCCTTCTGGGGAGCCTGCTGTTCTGGCCACGCGAGGCCGAGATTCCGGCCGGCAGCGTCATGACCTTGCGGGTTGCAGAAGATTGGCGGCCTACGCCCGAGCCCGAAACGTCCACGTTGGCGCCCTGCCCTGTGAAGTGACGTCGATCAATCAGGCGCGATCGATCCGCAGGCGCTGCACCGGCTCGTTGCCAAGCAGGTGGCGATCGACGATCTCCTCGACGTCGGCCGGCGTGACGCCGCCGTACCAGACGGCGTCCGGATAGACGACGACGACGCAGCCCGCCGAGCACTGGTCGAGGCAGCCCGCAGCGTTGGCGCGCACGTCGCCCTTCACGCCGCGCGCCTTGAGCACCTCCTTGAACCGGTCCTTCAGCTCATCGCCCCCCGCTGCAGCGCACGAACCGCGCGGATGGTCGTCGGGGCGGCGGTTCGTGCAGACGAAGAGGTGCTTGCGAAACGGCTTCATGGCGACTCCCGGGGCGCGTTGGGGTTCAAGTGAAGGGCGATGAGGCGAAGTCCTTCGAGATAACTGCCGGCGCCCTTCCCCGCCACCTGCGCGAGACACACCTCGGCGATGAGCGACACCCGCCGCCAAGGCTCGCGCGCGTGGATGTCCGACAGGTGCACCTCGACCACCGGGATGCGCAGCGACGCGACGGCGTCGCGCAAAGCGTAGCTCGTGTGGGTGTAGGCGCCCGGGTTGAAGACGACGCCGAGACAGTCGTCGTCGGCCTGCTGAAGCGCGTCGATCAGGTCGCCCTCGTGGTTCGACTGCAGGTGACGCGTCTGGAGCCCCAGCCGACCGGCCTCTTCGGCGATGGCAGCGTCGAGGTCGGCAAGCGTCAGGTGCCCGTAAATGGCGGGTTCGCGGCGTCCGAGGAAGTTCAGGTTCGGGCCGTGGAGGATCATCACGCGAGGGGACATCAGAGCTCTCCGGCGAGCAGTCGGCCGACGACCGCCCTGATCTCTGACTCTGCGACGCCGACGTTCCAGCGCGGCTTGCCCAGGTCGTCCAAGAGTACGAAGCGCGGCACTCCGGCGAAGCTCTTCTTGTCCGAAGCCATCGCGGCGAGAAGATCGTCCGCACGAATGCCGGAGAGGTCGGCGCGCGGGAGGCGCTCAACAAGTCGCCACGCGAGGTGGGTCGGCGGCAGACCGCTGAGCGTCAGGGCCGCGCGAAGCCCCCACGACACGGCCTCGCCATGGTTGAGCCGCTCGTACCCGCCCGCGGCCTCCAGCGCATGGCCCAGCGTGTGGCCGAGGTTCAGGATCGCGCGGACGCCCTTCTCGTGCGGATCCGCGGCGACGACGCCCGCCTTGAAGGCAACACAGGCTGCGATCACCTCGGCCCGGGAAGCAGCGCCCTCCCGAAGAAGGGACGCGAGCGGCTCGCCCTGAAGCAGCGCCGTCTTCACGACCTCGGCTTCCCCCGCACGCAGCTCGCGCTCGGGCAGCGTCTCGAGGAACGCCGGCTCGATCAGCACAGCGCTCGGCGGATGAAACGCACCGACGAGGTTCTTTCCTGCCGGCAGGTCGATCGCAACCTTCCCGCCCACGCTGGCGTCGACCTGAGAAAGCAGCGTCGTCGGCACCTGCACGAACGCAACGCCGCGCCGCCACGTCGCCGCCACGAAGCCGGCGAGGTCCCCCGTCACGCCGCCCCCCACGGCCACGACGCGCTCGCCGCGCTCGAGACGAATTGCTGCGAGCCAGTCGTAGAGCGCCTCGGCGGTCGCGAGCCGCTTGTGGCGTTCGCCCGAGGGCAGGGTTCGGAAGAGCGGGCGGTGCGGGGCAAATGCATCGCGGACACGATCGCCATGAAGCCGCTCGACGTTCTCGTCGACCACCACGGCGATTCGGCCGGGCGCGTCCGGCAGCTGGTGCAGCGCACCCTCGCCGATGAAGACCGGATGCGCCGTGTCGGCGAAGGCAGCGTCGATGCGAATCACCGCAGGGCTCCCGTTGCGCCGACGACGCGCTCCGCCACGCGGGCAGCGTCGGCATCGGCATCGACACGCGCGTCGGCCGAGGCCCGGAACGTCGGCTCGCGCGCGAGTTGAAGCGTTCGCAGTGCGGTGATCGGGTCGTCCCCGAGCAGAGGCCGCGATCGATCACCTGCGAGGCGGGCTGCAGCAACCTCTGCGGGGACGTCGAGCCACACCAGATCTCCGCTTCGCCGAACCGCATCGCGAATGACGGGCACGGTGAGCGAGCCGCCGCCGAGCGAGACGATCGACGGCGGGGCGTTCATCGCTTGGCGCAGCGCCTCGGCCTCGTGATGCCGGAAACCCGCCTCACCCTCGAGCGCGAACAGCTCCGCCGGGCTCTTCCCCGTCGCGTCGCGAATCTCGGCGTCGAGATCGATGAACGGACGGCCCGTCGCCTGCGCGACGAGGGCTCCGACGGTGCTCTTGCCGGCACCCGGCAGACCGCACAGGTAGAGGTGCCCGGGGAGACGGCGTGAGCGTCGCCAAGCCCCACGCACCGCGGCCTGCAGCGATTCGATCGTGTCGGCGCCGAACGCTTCCAGCAGCGCCTCGGCGATCGTCAACGCCACCATCGCCTCACCGATGACGGCCGCGGCCGGCACCGCGCAGCTGTCCGACCGCTCGATGTGGGCGGTCTCCACTTCGCCCGTCGCGAGGTTCACCGACGGCAGCGCCGCGGGCACGGTGGCGATGGGCTTCATGGCGGCGCGGACGACGATGCACGACCCGTTGCTGATGCCGCCCTCGATGCCTCCCGCACGGTTGGTCGGGCGTTCGAGCGACGGTCCGTGTCGAACGATGGCGTCATGGACCTCGCTGCCAAAGCGCTCTGCTGCAGCCCATCCGTCGCCCACCTCTGCCGCCTTGATGGCAGGAATGGCGACGAGCGCGCGGACAAGCCTCGCGTCGAGCCGCCGGTCCCAATGCACGTGACTGCCGAGGCCCACCGGCACGCCGCTGACGAGGACCTCGAAGGCGCCGCCCACCGTGTCCCTCCGCCGTCGCGCCTCGTCGATGGCAGCGACCATCCGCTCGGACGCGGCCGCATCGGCACACCGAACGACCGAAGCATCGGACACCGCAGAAAGCAGCCGTGCGTCGAACGCCGCCTCGGGAACCAGTGCCAGCGCCTCGGGCGCCTGGACCGAATGAATCGAGCGCACCTGGGAGCCGACGTGGATGTCGACCGACGCGAGCAGGGCCTTCGCAACGGCGCCCAGGGCCACGCGTGCCGCCGTCTCTCGCGCGCTCGCACGCTCCAGAACGTCGCGAAGGTCCGACGCCCCGTATTTGAGGCCGCCCGCGAGATCCGCATGGCCGGGCCGAGGCAGCACCACCGGCGCGCCGGCCTCCTCGCCCGCCGCGAGCGGCGCGACCTTCATTCGCGTCGACCAGTTCGCGAAGTCGCGGTTTTCGATGGAGAGCGCGATGGGACCGCCCAGCGTGCGGCCATGGCGAACGCCGCCGTCGATGCGTGCTGCGTCGCGCTCGATCTTCATGCGCCCGCCGCGGCCGTGGCCCTGCTGCCGGCGGGACAGCTCGCGGGCGATCATCTCCTCGTCGAGCATGAGCCCCGAGGGGATGCCCTCGAGAATGGCGGTGAGCCGCGGCCCGTGCGACTCGCCGGCGGTCAACCATCGCAGCGTCGTCATGAGAGCGCCCCTTCTGCAGCGTTGCGCATCGCGGCAGCGAGCTCGGCAGGCTGTTCGACCTCCGGCCACCACCACTCGAGCGCCGCGCAGCCCTGCCGGACCAACAGCTCGAGGCCGTCCACCACGCCCGCTCCGGCGAGCCGCGCCTCGCGCATGAACCGCGTCTCGAGCGGCCGGTAGACCATCTCGACGCAGAGCTGATTCGGATGGAACAGGAGCCCTTCGGTCGCACAAGCGTGCCCATCGCCGAGTCCGACGCTCGTCGCCTGGACGACCACCACAGCGGATGCGGAGGCACTGCTGGCCTCGTCCAGACCGACCGACCTCGCCGACACACCGCGGCCTCGCAGGTCGGCAACCAGCTGCTCCGCGGGGCGCGCGCTGCGATTGGCGACGACGACGCCTGCCCCCAGCGAGCCCAGCGCAAACGCCGCGGCCCGGCCTGCACCGCCGGCCCCCAGGACCAGCGCCGAAGCACCCCGGAGCGAGATGTTTCGGCCTCGTACGGCCTCGCGAACGGCGATCAGATCGCCGTTGTGGCCGACCGCCTGGGCATCGCGAAAGACGACCGTGTTGACCGCGCCGCACAGCGCCGCCGTCTCGCCCAGAGCGTCGAGCGACAGCACGATGGCGCTCTTGTGTGGCACCGTCACGTTGAAGCCGCCCAGCCCCAACAGCCGCGCCGAAGCGACCACGCGATGGAGATCGCCCTGATGGACGTGGACGGCCCAGTAGACGGCGGGCAGCCGGAGCAGAGCGAAGGCCGCGGCGTACATGGCCGGCGAGACCGAGTGGGCAACGGGCGCGCCGACGAGCGCGAAGGGGATCTGCGGAGTCACGCCGCGTCGACCGGTCGAATGGGAAGCTCCGCAGACAGACGGCGCATCAGCTCGGCGACCCTCGAGAAGTGGCGCTCCCAGGTGAGCCCCATCGAGGCGACGCGTCGAATCCCTTCCATGGACAGCGCCTCGCGGCGCGACGGGTCGTCGGCGAGCGCGGTGAAGGCCGAGGCGAACGCTTCGGCGGAGAAGAGCGGGACGTAGGCGGCAGCGCTGCCGGACAGCTCGCGGGCCACGGGAATGTCGGTCAGCACGCTCGCGAGGCCCGAGGCCATCGCCTCGACATACGGGTGGCCGAAGCTCTCGCTCATGGTGTGGAACGCGAAGGCGTCATGCGCCGCCAGAAGCCCCGGCACGCGCTCGTGCGGCAGGCGTCCGGTGATGGTGAGCCAGCCCTCGGATTGTCCCCGGCGCGCCGCCTCACGGTCCCGCTCGACGTCGGGCATGCCGTCGTGGGCGAGGTCGCTCGGCGGGTCGAGCAGCGTCAGCGTCACGTTCGCCCCGCCGCTTCGCGCGAGCCGAACACCCTCGACGATGGGCCACACCGGCTTGTGCATCGCGAGGAGCGAGTGGCACACGACCCGCAACGAGCCTTTTTCAGAGGGCTTTCGAGAGCCCGCCACCGCCGCGAAGCGCGACGCGTCGACGCCGTAAGGCACCGCCTCGACGCGGCCCGCGAGGTCCGGCCGCGCGGCGAGAACGAGGTCCCGCATCGCCTGCGTCGGGGTGATGACGTGGCACGCGACGAGCGCCGACGAGAGGCACAGGCCGCGCCGCAGCTCGACGCCGAGGCGCTCCCTCAGGGGCAGCCGCGTCAGCACATGTTCGCGATACGGCGGATCGAAGTAGATCGGGTTCCGCATGAGCAGCAGCTGCGGCACCGACCGCCGCTGCAGCGTGAAGTTGGCACTCGCGAACAGCACCGGATGCATCTCGGCGTCCAGCGTCCGCTTTACGACGGGCGCGCCCGCGAGGACCGCCGCGACGCCCTCGAGACGGGGCGCAGCGACGTGCGCGAAGCTCGCCGACGGCTCGACGGCGACCGCCGCGTGCGGGGCCACCAGCGTCATCCGTCCGAGCAGTCGAGGAAGCGTGCGCGACAGCTCGCGCGTGTAGGTCAGGATGCCGCCCATGCGGGCGGGGATGGCCTCGACCACGGCGTTCACGACCGGTCTCCCGAGGCGCGCTGCACCGCTTTTTTCGCTGCCTTCTGCGCGGCGGCGCGAACGAAGTGGGCGTCGATGGCCAGCATGAAGACGAGGTCGTGCAGCAGGTGGTAGCCGCCGCCGGCGAGGCCGTCGCGCCAGCCCTCCTTCACCGTCATGGTGTAGCCGAAGCGTGCGAACGAGCGGGCGAACGGGGGAAGCGCGGCGTAGAAACGGCGCATTTTCAGCCGCTTTTCGGCGAGGTCGCCCTTCGCGTCGGAGGCGGTGACAAGCTCTTCGAGCAGCGCCTCGGCCTCGAGCCGGGCGTAGACGCGGTGCTTCTCGATCCACCTCGCGAGGCCGCTCTCGTTGCGGTGTCCGACCGGCGTCTCGATGGCGACCTCTTCACCGTCGACGACGAGGTGCTCGTTGACCACGCGGTCGTCGCAGCGGCCGCGGCCGAAGCGCACCACGCGCAGGATCCGGGTGTCCTGCATGCCGCCGTACGCGACGCGCGCGCCGCCCCACTCGAGCCACCGGCGTATGGAGAAGCCCGCGACGCCGTCGTCCGCGCGTGCAAGCAGGCCCGAAAATTCGGCCCAGAAGCCGTCGTCGACGAACTCGTCGGCGTCGAGGAAGAAGACCCAGGCCGAGCGGATGGGGAGGTTGTCGAGCGCCCAGTTGCGCTGCGCAGCGTAGCCGGGCCACGGGTTCTCGAACACCTCGGCGCCGGCCACCTTCGCGAGCGGAATCGTCTGGTCGGTGGAGCCCGAGTCGACGACGAAGACCTGACGGGCGCGGTCAACGACGCTCCCCACCGCGCGCACGATGTTGCGCTCTTCGTCTCGGGTCAGGACGACCACCGCGACGTCGAGCCGGCCGGCATCGCTCTGCTGCGTGGGCGTCTGCATCGCGCGAAGATCAGCGAGGGGCGAGGCCCGCGTCAAGCGCTGCGGCGCGCAGCGGTCACGCCGTGGAGCAGGTCGGCCCAGCGCTCGCGAAACCGGTCCCAGCCGTAGCGCGCGACGTAGTCCCGACGCAGCTGCTCGGCAGACAGCTCGCCCCGCTCCTGCCGCTCGACCACGCGGACGATCGCTTCGGCCGTGCCCTCCGCGTCGGCGTAAGGCGCCAGCTCGGCGAAGTCGCGGCCCAGCACCTCGGGCACGGCGCCGGCGCAGGCGCCCACGCACGGGCGTCCGGCGGAGAGCGCCTCGAGATAGACGAGCCCGAACCCCTCCTGCGCGCTGGGCAGCGCCATCAGGTCGGCGTCGTCCAGCAGCGCGGCCTTGTCGCCCTCGGGAACCCATCCGAGGAAGCGCACGCGCCCTTCGAGCCCCAGCTGCGTCGCCTCGCGCTCATAAGCGAGACGTCCGTCACCATCCCCCGCGAAGAGCACCTCGTAGTGCTCGGGGAGGTGCTTCGAGGCGGCGAGCAGCGTGCCGATGCCCTTGAGCGGCTCGCGCGCGATGAGGCGGCTGATGCAGAGCACGCGGCGGCGCGAGCGAACCGGACGAGGGGCGAGCGGACGCGTCTCCCACGCCGGCCCCGCCGTCAGCGGAATGACCGGCATCGAGAGCGACGAGGTCGCGAGGTCGCGGTTCCACTGAGAGAACTGGTCGCGGCTGAAGACCGTGGTGAAGACCATCTGGTCGATGCGGGAAAGCCCCTGCGCGCGCCCCTTGGGCAGCGGCCCCCACACCTCCATGCCGTGCGCGAGAACCGTCGTGTAGTGGCGGCGCGGCAGCAGTGCGAGGGGGCGTGCAAGGCCGAAGTGGCCGAACAGGACGTGGCCGGGCGGACGGCGCATCCACTCGACGGCGAGCCGGGCCGCGAACTCCGGCGCGCTCGAGGCCTGCCCCACGATGCGCGCGTTCGGCGGCACCGGGTGCAGCGTGCGGCCTTGATTGAAGTCGAGGATGTCGACCGGCTCGGGCGCCAGCGCGTCGACCAGCGTGCGGACGTAGGCCGCGATGCCGCCGTCGCCCCGGAAGTTCGGCGTGCAGATGAGCAGCGGCGCAGCAGCCCCGCCGCCTGGCCACCCCTCCTGCCCGATGCCTCGCAGAAAGCTCATCACTCAACACTCAGAAGCGGATCTGTCTATTTCTATTGCACCTGTCGCCGGAACACGGATACTGAAAAGTCACCCTACGAAGAGATTCCAGGAGCGTCAAGGCGTGCGGGAGAGGCAGAAACAGAGCTCCTCCGTCGCGGCGCTCTTCGACGACAAGGCGTCCCGTTGGTCCGAGAAGTACGGGCCGGGCGGCGCTCTGCGCGAGCGGCTCGCCACCTTCGAACGCGCGCTGGCCCAGCGGCTGTCGTCGCCAGCCCGCATCGTCGAACTTGGCTGCGGCACCGGTGAACTGGCGGCGCATCTTTCGGCGCGCGGGCACAGCGTCACGGCGTTCGACATCTCGCCCGGAATGCTCGAGCAGGCGTCCCAGCGGCACGGTGCGCTGCCGATCACATGGACGCGGCTCGCGCCCGACTGGCAGCAGCTGCCGCTCTCCGACGGCGGCGCCGATGCCGTGGTCGCCTCGAGCGTCTTCGAATACCTGCCCGACCCCCTTCACGTCGCGCGGGAATGTGCGCGGATTCTGAAGCCGGGCGGTCACCTGCTCTGCACGGTACCCAACCCCGAGGCGCGCGTTCGCAAGATCGAGGGGCTCATGCGCCCGCTCGCGCTGCACCTTGCCGACGCGCCGCTGCCGAAGCGGCTGGGCCGTCACCTCGACTACCTGCGTCTGTCGCAGCAGCGGCACACGCCCGACGAGTGGGCGCAGCTGGTGCGCGGCACGGGCCTGTTGCCGGCGGAGCGTTTCATCACGGACCGTGCCGATGCTCCGCTGGTGATGCTCGCCTTCGTTAGGCGCTGATCGCCCCGCTCAGTCAGTAGTGCGGAGGCCTGTCATCCGCGGGTGCGCCCCCTTCGCGCAGCGACTCGCCGGGCGCCGACGCGCGCAGCTCTCGAATGGCCTGGGCGAGCTGGGCGATGTCGCGCTGCTGCTCGACGATGACGCCGTTGAGCTGCTCGACCAGCGCCTCGAGATGGGTGTAGCGCAGCTCGAGTTCGACGAGACGCTCCTCGGTGGATTCCATGGGCCTTGACCTGCGCTGGGGGGTGGTTGGAGCCGTTGCGCGACGGCGACGCGCGGCCGCCCCGGCTGGGGCGCAAGGCGTGGTTTTCGTGGTTGTAGAACAGCTCGAGCCTCTTGACGAAGACTCAATCTCTCCGCACCAGCACCACGAGGTGTCCCTTCTGGGAGGGTTGGGAGGGCCGCTCGACCAGCACGGGGTCGAAGCGACGCCGGGCGGCATCGACGAAGAGGTCGAACGGCTCCGCGGGGCGCGCGCTGGACGGATCCGCGTCCCGGCCCCTTGCCCAGTCCTGGTACGCGACGACGCGTCCTCCAGGGCGCAGGGCGGCGTAGGCGGCCTCCAACCAGGCATCGAGCGCTGGTCTCTCGAGCTGATCGGCGAGGTAGACGTTGAAGATGAGGATGCGGTCCACCGAGCCCGGAGGAAGCCCCAGTTCGTGGTTGTTGACGGGGACGAGATCGACGTTGTTCGCGTGCGTGTCGGCGACGCGCCGGGCGAGCCTGCCCAGCATCAGATCGCTCGTCTCCGTGGCGAGCACCCTGCCCGGGGCGATGCGGTGCGCGATGCGGAAGGTGAAGAATCCGCTGCCGGCGCCGACGTCGGCGACGTCCAGACCTCGCTCGAGCCGCAACTGCTGCAGGGTCCGAAGAGTGACGGGCTCCGACTCGCGCTCGGAGTCGTCGACGGGGTAGTCGCCCGGGTGACGCAGGCCGTCGTTGCCTCGCGGGTCCGCGGCCGACGCCAGACAGCCCGCAACGGCGGGGCCGAGCAGGAGGCTGCAGGCGTCTGGCTGGCCGAGCACCGCCCGCGCGAACGCCGCAAGCTTCGGATCAGAGCCGCGGCTCAGTGCGGCGATGCCGCCGGCGAGGGCTCGACTCGAGTTGACGTGGGCCCTGCAGCGCTGCTGCGCCTCCTCACCCGTCCGTTCGTCTCGGCAATCGTTCGGCTCGAGCGAGAAGAGGCCGCGGCACAGGCCACCATCGCCCTGGGGACACAGCGACCGGTCGTTGGCCTTGACCGCCGCGGAGATCGCCGCGCACGTCTCGGCCGGCCACCGCGCACGGCACGCCTCGGCCTCCGATGTGGTGAACCGCCACGACGTCGGGTGGCCGGTGCCGAGCAGGGTCATCCGCTCCATCGTCGCGAGGCACGAGAGCCGGTCCTCACCGGAGATTCGCCCGCAGATGAAGCCGTTGCGCTGCTCGATCGCGAGACAGGCGGCGAGCGGCTGCAGCGTTTCGCGCACGGCCCAGGAGGGCCTCTCGACAAGCCCGCCCAGTGCCTTCAGCACCGTCGTGCGGCAGGGCGGTTGAGGCGGCGCCGTCGCTGAGCTGACCGCAGCTCCCGCGTCGAGATGCTTCGGCGGCTCGGCCTGCGGCGTGGCGCTCTCACGAGCACATCCTGCGACCAGCACGAGCAACAGGGCAGAAAGCCCACGCAACCGATGATGGCGGTCTCCCCAGGCCCGCTTCAACACGCCAGATTCCCCTGACCGCTGCCCGCGTGTCGCCCCCCGCGATCACACCTGCAAAGCAGCCGCACTCTGTTCACAGGCCGATACGGCGCGGGTACGGGAAAGATCCGTGCGCCCCCCAGGGAAACAACACGGGAGCGCCGTAAAGGAGCTGTCACAAACTGCACCACCGCCCATGACAGGAGCGAGGACACGGGCATCAGCGCTGCAGGAGGCTGCTTGACGCCGTCCCCGGCGCGCGCGTCGATCACGGGCCATGCGCCGCCTCACCCTCGATGGCCGAACGCTGAATGTGCTGCCGAACGAGACGCTGCTCGCGACCGCGCTCCGGCACGGCGTGGAGCTGCCGAACGCCTGCCGCGTGGGCGGCTGCGGCACCTGCAAATGCCGCGTCGTCTCGGGCGAAGTGAAGGCGCTGACGCACACCGAGTACCTGCTGGGCGACGACGAGATTTCTCGCGGCGTCGTGCTCGCCTGCCAGAGCGTGCCGCTCACCGACGTGAGCCTCGAACGCGTGCGGGCCGCGGAAAATGGGGCTCCGGGGCGCATCGTCGAGCGCACGCGAGTCACGCCCGACATCGTGCGCTTGACGGTTGAGATGGATCGGCCGATCGACTTCCGCGCCGGACAGTTCGCGAACCTCGTCCTCGAGGGCCTCGACGATGTGGCCCGCAGCTACTCGTTCGCGTCGCCGCCCCGCGACGATGGGCGCGTCTCGTTCTTCGTTCGCAAGGTGCCGGGCGGACGGCTGTCGACGCTGCTCAACGACGACGATGTGGTGGGCCGCCGGGTGCGATTGGACGGGCCTCGCGGCGATTTCTGGCTGCGCGCGGGCGATGCGCCGCTCGTGATGGTGGCCGGCGGCAGCGGGCTCGCGCCGATCCTCGCGATGCTCCAGGAGGCCGTGGGCGTGAAGCGCCCGGTGACGCTGCTGTTCGGCGTGCGCGACGAGGCCGACCTCTACGCGACAGAGGAGATCGCCGCCCTCGAGAGGGCGTGGCAGGCGCCGTTCCGCTTCGTGCCGGTGCTCTCGCAAGCGGCCGAGGGATCAACGTGGACGGGGGCCCGCGGCCTCGTCACCGAGCACCTCGCCGCGCAGGTGACGTCCGGCTCGCACGCATACTTGTGCGGCGCTCCGGCGATGGTCGATGCGGCCGTCGGCGCGCTGCTCACCGCCGGCGTGCCCCGTCACGACATTCGCTTCGACCGCTTCACCACCCGGGGCGACGCGCCGCTGCTGGAGACGAAGGGTGAGACGGCGGGCGTGCGCGATTACCTGAAATTCAGCCTGTTCCACATCATCGGCCTGCTGGCGGTGGCGGCCCTGCTGCGCGGCGGAGCGGCGACGACGGGCGGGCTGCTCACCATCCTTACGCTCTACATGCTGGGCGATGCCGTCTCGGGTGACGACACGACGACGCCGCACTACACGCGGCCGTGGCTGCTGACCGCGCAGCTGTGGATGGCGCTGCCGCTGCTCGCGCTGATCGTCTTCTCGGCGGTCTGGACGGTCTCGAGCGGCGATCCGCTGGGCTTCGGCGCGCTCGTCCAGAGCCTCACGGGCCGCGACCTCTTCGCCGCGCGAGAGGCGACGACCTTCGGGCATCACGTCTCGGCCTGGGTCATGACGAGCCTGATGATCGGGCTCGTCGGCACCATCCCCGCGCACGAGCTGACGCACCGCACGTGGGACCGCGTCTCGATGTTCGTGGGGCGCTGGCTGCTCGCCTTCAGCTTCGACACGAGCTTTTCGATCGAGCACGTCTACGGACACCACCGCTACGTCGCGACGCTCGAGGACCCGGCCACGGCGCCGCGCGGACGCAGCGTCTACGCGCACATCGTCTCATCGACCTGGCGGGGCAACGTCAGCGCATGGCGCATCGAGGCCGCGCGCCTGCGACGGGTGGGACGCGCGGTCTGGAGCTGGCAGAACCTCTTCCTGCGCGGACACCTGATGAGCGTGGGGCTGATCGTGATCGCCGCAGCGATGGGCGGCGTTCGCGGCGCGCTCTTCTTCACGGCCTGCGCGCTGTGGGGAAAGGCGCTGCTCGAGATCGTCAACTACATGGAGCACTACGGCCTCGTCCGCGAGCCTTCGCAGCCGGTGCAGCCGCGCCACTCGTGGAACACGAACCGCCGCGTCAGCTCGTGGAGCATGTTCAACCTCACGCGCCACTCGCACCACCACGCGCAAGGCGAGGTGCCGTACCACCAGCTCGCGCCCTACCCCGACGCGCCCGTCATGGTGAACGGCTACCTGACGACGATCGTGCTGACGCTGATTCCGCCCCTGTGGCACGCGCTGATGACGCCGAAGGTGCTGGCGTGGGACCGCGAGCAGGCGAGCCCGGCGGAGCGGCGGCTGGCGAAG
>JACCDP010031996.1_pt1 | contig 55089 bp, 60 predicted proteins | sample 7445841 | NCBI WGS metagenome assembly JACCDP01 (sample SAMN15323441, study PRJNA562643) | freshwater metagenome | isolation source: river surface water | place: USA:Blue River Watershed | collected 2017-08-17 | reverse complement strand
GGGGGGGGGGGGGGGGGGGGGGGGGGGGGGGGGGGGGGGGGGGGGGGGGGGGGGGGGGGGGGGGGGGGGGGGGGGGGGGGGGTGGGGTTGGGGGGGGGGGGGGTGTGGGGGGGGGGGGGGGGGGGGGTGGGGGGGTGGGGGGGGGGGGGGGGGGGGGGGGGGGGTGTGGGGGGGGGGGGGGGGGGGGGGTGGGGGGGGGGGTGGGGGGGGGGGCGGTAGTGCGATGATGCCATCGTCGGTGGTTCCCGTGCCAGCTGCAGTGGCACCCGCGTTTGTGCCGGCTCCTGTTGCACCTGCGGCAACTGTTCCTGCACCTGTTGCACCTGCGGCGACTGTTCCTGCACCAGCGGCGACTGCGATTGTGCCGGCTCCCGCAGCTACTGGCGAGCAGGGTGCATCTGCAGCCGTGGAGAAAAAAAACATCACTGTGACTCCCGTTGAAACGACCATTAAATTTGCGCCTGGCAAGGCGTACACTGCCAAAGATGGAAACATCTATTACGGCGATGAGGTCGTCTACATTTGTGGTATCAATTGGGCAGGCATTGAAAGCTCCAACAACCCGGGTTCCCTACAAGAGCTAAGCATTGCTGATCACGTGGGGTTGTTGAAAAAATACGGTTTCAATGCGGTCAGGTTTACAATGAACATGCCTGCTATGCTTGATCCCGATGCTTACAAACCCGGAAACTTTAGCGAAGGCAAGAACCCCGATCTCAAAACCATGACCGTGGGGGACATGCTTGACAAAATCATATCGTTGTGCGCTGAGGCCGGAATCTTGGTCATGCTCAACTTGTACAACCTGAAAGTGAAAGCCGAGCTTGGAAAGGTGTGGTATGATGCAGAAACTCCAGAATCAAAGTCGCTGGAAGCATGGAAAAACATTACCACACGCTACTTGAAGTTCAACAATGTGTTCGCTATGGACATTCTCAACGAGCCCCACGGCAAACAAGATGACAACGGGCGGGCGACTTGGGGCGATGGCAGTGCAAACGATTTTGCATTGTGGTGTGAAAAGGCGGGCAATGCTATTCTGGAGATCAATCCAAATGTGCTGATTTGTGTAGGTGGTGTTGAATACATGCGATGGGGGGACAACGTATCGGGCGCAGCCACAAGGCCTGTAAAGCTGGCGCTGCCCGACAAGGTGTTTTACAGTCCGCACATCTATCAGTTGGACCCCGCCTGGTTGCAAAGCACGCCAGAAAAGACTTTTGAGCAGTACCTCGATAAAGTTATTGGGGAGGCCGTCCGCGCTGGTCACACCGTTGTCATCGGCGAGTATGGCTACACAACAGATCCAGATGCCATAACACGTGACGCTGCGAATGACAAGTACTACAGTGTTGCCAGCCAACAACAATACATGGAGGAACTCACAGCCTATTGCATCAAAGTGGGTGTAACAAATGCCTTCTACTGGTCTTATAATCACGATGGGGCAATGGATCTCAGCATTCACAAACGCAATAGTGCAGATGGCACGTTGTCTCTGGTACCAGGGAAGCTGGAGCAGATCATGAAGCTCCAATCGAAAAAAACATGGATCAAATTCACTGAAGAGTAAACCACTCACTTGTCGCCACCCTTGAAGCCATACTGGCTCTTGAGGCGGTTGAACTTGTTTAGGGCAACGGCCTTGTCTGCCTTGGCTTCGGCCTCCTTGATGATTGCGCGGCGCGTCTTCCAATCGGTGTACTTGTTCTTCATTTTGTCAAAAAACTTCAGGCCGCCATCTTGCTCGGTCGCTTGCTTGGTCTGTTGACCTTGGGGCTTGGTTTGTTGGCTTTGGGGCTTGGTCTGTTGGCTTTGGGACTTGGTTTGTTGGCTTTGGGGCTTGGTGGCGCTGTTGTTGGGCTTTGATTTGCTGTTGGAATTAGATTTGGCAGTGGCGTTGTTGCGGGAATTTTGCGGCATTTTATATTTGAACGTGCGATTTTATGTTGGGAAACAGAAAAGAAAATGAAAGCAAATTTGGTGTACATCGTCATGCTATTGCTGGTGATGTCAGTCATCTTTTTCACGTTTGCTCACACACGCGAAAGGTACTTGGACGACCCGGGCATGGTCAACGTGATGCCGGTTGTGTTCGCAGATGGCTCTAGCCAAATGATCCCGATTTCAGGGGAACCGCCTATGGCATGGGTGCCAGGAAAGGGAGATATGAACATGGGCAACATCCCACCGTGGATGTTACCACAGGTGCCGGGTATGGGTATGGGGGGTATGGGTATGGGGGGTATGGGTATGGGTATGGGCATGATGGGTCCAGGGATGTAGGCAACGATTGGAAACCAAGTTATTTCTTACCAAACAGCAAAGACAAGACCGGTGATGGCAGGCTCTGGCTACGATGGTTATCCAGTATATATATTGCGAGACGGGCTACGCATTTCTGATCAAAACACTTTGCCCGTGAATGTGGCCAAGTTTGCACCTACCCAGACGGATGCTTTTGGAAGGCTGAGGGTTTCGCACACCTTCACGCTCTTTGACAGCTTTCATCGCTTTGCCGACAATGGGAAAATCGGAGAATACACGAGTGGAACGGCAAGTAGCGCGCATGATGCAAGTGCTGGGAGTGTGGTGATGACAATAGGCGGAGCTGTCGGGGACAAGATATACAGGGAATCGTTACGCGTATTTGCCTACCAACCAGGTAAAAGCTTGCTAGTGCTTCAGACATTTTGCATGAGTGCTGCCAAGCCCGGCCTTCGACAACGGCATGGATACTTTGATGTAAACAACGGCCTTTACCTACAGATGCTAGGATCTGTATTGAGTTTGGTTCGAAGGTCTTCTTCTTCGGGTGTTTTAAAGGAGACCATCGTTGAAAAAGGAACTTGGAACGTTGACAACCTTGATGGGAACGGGCCGAGTGGCTTTGTTTTGGACATGACCCGGGTGCAGATCCTGTTCACCGACATAGAGTGGTTAGGCGTCGGATCTGTGCGCATGGGGTTTGTCATAGAAGGGAAGTTCTGCCTTTGTCATGTGTTTCACCATGCAAATCAGGCTGCGACTGCGGTGAGCGACACGACATTGCCTTATATGACGACTGCGTGTCTACCAGTTCGTGCTGAGTTGGAGAATGTATCTGCTACTGGCAGCACGAGCAACTATCGCATCATTTGTACAAGCGTCATGTCTGAAGGGGGGTACGAGCTCAGGGGAAGACAGCGGAGCATTGGAACAGAAATGTTAGACTCTCCAAAAAATCTACCCGCCAAGAATACGTTTTATCCAGTTGTATCAATACGCTTGAAAGCGACACACCTAAACGGTATTGTCGTCCCTACACACTTTGCACTCATTGGCACAGCATCGAGTGATTACAAGTGGCAGATCATGATAGGGGCGACTAACTCTGATGGCGGGAGTTGGGTGAGTGCAGGGGACGACAGTTGCGTAGAGTACAAGCTGGATGGTACGAACGCGATTGTTGATGGTACCGTCTTGAAATCGGGTTTTTTTACTTCGAGTGCTAGTTCGAGTCCAATTGTATCTTTAGAGCCAGGAGTGTTTAAATTTCAGCTGGAGCGCAACAGTTTTACACAAGTTGCTTACACCTTTACTTTAGCAGTAGCCGGGAGGCAGCTGAATGACAAGGTGCTCGGTTCCATAGACTGGGAAGAGATCACTTAGTAGGGGTGGGGGTGATTAATTTGCCAAAGGCGTTTGGGCGACAATGCGCAGGGTAATGGACGTCTGCACGCGGGGATTGCAAAGCGTAGGCGGTGAAGTGTCTGTACCAAAGTCAAAGAGGTTCCCGTCAATCGTCCTGAATTCAGGCGTCAGGCGGTCCAACCGCGCGCCTTTGCCATAAAATCGTTTTTTCGGGTAGCGCTCGTCCGCAGCAAACCGGACGTGCACATAAGAGCCTATCAGGGACGTGGGTGTGAGTTTCGCCATAGCTCTTGTGCCTGCCGCATTTGTGGCATCAAAAACGCCATCAATTTCAGGAAACGTTAGATAGAGGTACATTTGGTCCAAAACGTGGTTGGTGTTTGGAAACGACACAGAAATGACCTCCAAGAGTTTGACATTTTTGTAAGACCGCGACAGCAACGCGCCTGTGTAATTGTCTTCTGGTTGCACCCGCACCTGGAATTGGCTCGACGACGGCCACCGAGTGCGGTCCCGGTCCCGCGAGTCAATTGTGATATAGAACTCCTCCAGCTTGAACGCGGAACTTGGCGGCGGGACTGGCCTGGGGTGGTTGGTGGCCGCTGATTGCTTGGCAGTGAGCCTATCAAATCGTTCTGTGGCGCGGTCGATCATCGTTTAACTTGTTTTTGGGAATTTTCCAGTGGGTCAAACCAAAAAATTGAACGGAAGGCGGTTCTTTTTCCACAATAAGGCAAAAAAGAACGACACATCAAGATGGCGCATTCTCTTGGACTGGATGTCGTGTGCCACATTGCCAAGATGGCAGAGCCGGAGGACCTCGTGCGCATGGGCGCCATGTCCAAGTGGATCCGCAAGTCACTTCGTGACGATGTGCTAGACTTGCAAAAGGAGCGGTCTTCATTGATCAAGTATGCTCTCAGGGCATCCTACGGAGTAGAAGACCCACGTGACGCTAAAGCCCGTTTTGAGGCTTTCACTGTGTCTCAGCTCAGGACTTTCCGGATGTCTGATACGTAAGTTATTTTCACTAAACGGCTGTAATTTATTTTCACATATGATTAGTAGTATGGCGGCAGGCCGCGCGTTTCATTTTTTATTGATAATAACCGTTTTGGTGTTGGCTGTGATGTTCAGATGTATCGAACGATTTCAAGACGAATACACTGTAAAGATGGGCTACATTCCGTCTTTCACGTGGCCTGATGAAGACGAGGAGGATGACCAGTCTTTGGGAGGAGGCTGGGGTGGGTTTGGAGGCGGGGACGGCTGGGGCGGGTTTGGAGGCGGGGACGGCTGGGGTGGGTTTGGAGGAGGGGACGGCTGGGGAGGTGATGATGGCGGCTGGACGCCAGACGCTGTACCAAAAAGCACCGAGGCACCAGTGGTAAAAATTAAACCCAGTACGGTTCAAGAAAGGCCATTGGATATCGAGCCACCTGTCACAACGCCACCTCCGCCACCTGTCACAACGCCGCCTCCGCCACCTGTCACAACGCCGCCGCCACCTCCGCCGCCACCGCCACCACCTCCGCCACCGCCACCACCTCCGCCACCACCGCCGCCGCCCCCGCCCCCGCCACCGCAACAACAATTACCGTCCCTACCCTTCCCCTTGCCCAAAGCAAGCAATGATAGCCCCGAGGTAGTTGAGACGACCAAAGAGGAATTCTTGTTGAGGGCTTTGTATGAGATGAACGTTGCGCGGCAGTGTTACGGTGCGCGGCCACTGATGCTGGATGTCCGGCTGCAACGCGCTGCACAGTGGATGGTCAACCACCTCGTAACCAATGGTTACATTGAAGACAATCCACACATGGATTGGGAAGGACGCATGCCGTGGGAGCGTGCCTGGAGGGAGGACTTTCCTCAGAGCTTTTCAGTTGCAGAAAACCTTGTGATGAATTTGGATGGCGTTCCCAAGAATACCCCCAGAGAGGTTGCCTTGTTAGAACCCGATTGGCTCAGGGATGAGCCGATTGAGAGCACCGAGTTGTGGCTGTGTTCAAAGCCGCATCGCGAGTCGCTGGTCGATGATGAATACACACACTGCGGCCTTGCTTACGCGAGTGGGCTCTTGCCTAATCTAAGAAGCGTGGTGTGTGCGGTGTATGGTGGCATCCCCGATACTGAATTGCCTGACCGCGTGGCCGTGGACCCCAAGTGTGCCTACAGGTGCAAGGATGGTCCCACTGAAGAACTTGACAAATAAACCCTGAATATTAAGAAAAGGCGATGACCATTATTTTTCAAATCCTTGGCGCAATAGCCCTTGTTTCCTTGGTGGCGCTGTTTGTGTACATCCGGAACCGAGACATGTTTGCAAACGGCCAGTTTATCATCAACGCCAAAGGGGGTGTGGTGATGCTCGACTTTGGGGGCGGGAGGGGCTTTGTCAGCAAGCCACCTGTTGTGACGCCCCAAGTCAAAGCTGAAGCGGTGAGTGCCGTGGGAACTGTTGCGCCACAGCCGGTGAAAGCTGAAGCGGTGAGTGCCGTGGGAACTGTTGCGCCGTCGCCGGTGGTGAAAGCTGAAGCGGTGAGTGCCGTGGGAACTGTTGCGCCGTCGCCGGTGGTAAAAGCTGAAGCGAGCACTGTCGCCCCATTAAAGGCCCCGGTTCAGCAAGGGAATGCCAACTGGAACTTTGAAATAAAAAAGGTTAGTGGTGATGGTGACAATTTGATGCGCGTGCACTTCAACGGTACACCAGTGAAAATCAAGGGTGTCAATTGGCTAGGCTTCCAGGACAAGTATTTGGTTCCGGGAGAGCTGTGGAAATTCTCCATGAAGTCGGCCTTTGGATTTCTCAAAAAACACGGCTTCAACGCCATCAAAGTCCCTGTGAGCGCTGATTTTATCCGGCTGATGGACGACCCCAAAGCCATTGTTGGGCCAAATGCAAACGTCGTCGATCGCACGTTGTTGCCTTTCACAGCCGAGGATTCAGACTGTAGTGGTAAAACGGCAGAGTACGTGTTTAACAAGTTCATGCGGCTTGCTTACGAACACGGCATGCTCGTTGCGCTCTGCTTGCAGAATTTGGACGCCCGGCGTCCGCAGCCCGAGGAATTGTGGTATGGCACGGTAACTTCGCACGGTACTGTTGTGGATCGTGACGGCATTGTGGGATTGTGGTTGAAGCTGGTGGACAAGTGCCGGCCGCATCCTAACATGTTTTGTGTCGACTTGAAGAGCAGGGTGGAGGGCACGTGGGATGCCTGGAAAGAGGGCGCAGAGTTCTTGGGCAAAGCGGTTTTGACCAAGAATCCCGGCTTGCTCATTGGTGTGCAAGCCGGTGTGGACTTGAGCGGTGCGAGGGACAAGCCCCTTGCGTTGCCGGCTGACCGGGTAGTGTACCTCGCTACTGCACCCGGTCCAGACAGCTTGGACATGAAATGGATCTCTAAGGGCATCGTCCAAACACAAAAGATCGAGGACGACTGCAACAAGATGTTTGGTTTCCTGGCAGAGCGCGGGTCTTGCGTCATGGTTGGCAAGTGGGGTGGTTACATGGGCACATGTGACACAGCACGGGTGCTTGATCCAAAATGCGGGAAGAGCGGCATGGATGATATGTATGTCAATCGTGCTCTGGCGACGCACATCGCAGAAAAAGGATACGGCACCTTCTACTGGTGCCTCAATGCAGACAATGCCGAAGCGGGCGGTCTAGTTGACAGCACCTACGACTTTGATCACAAGGCGTTTACAGCCAAGCTGGAGATTGTGTCCATTGCACACCCGACCCCCTCAGAATTGGATTTTGAAGGGAAAAGCGTCAAGGCTTTGATGGCGCCTGGTCCTTCCACATCTTGATCGCCTCCTTCATGCGCTCCTTGCTACTCAGTCCCGGACTGGACTCCTTGATCTTGGCCATCGCCTCCCCAATGAAGATGTTGTACCGAGACGGTGCGCGCTTGGTCTTGGGCGCGGCGGCCTTCTTGCCCTTGGTGGGTGTAAAGTCGTTCTTCAGAGTGACCTTGAAGTCGGCAATCAGGGCACGGAACTCGTCGTCGATCTCGAGCTTGTCCTCTAGGAAGGCAACGAGATCATCCACGGTCTTCTTCTTAGCCTCAAAAACAATCTCGGAGGCAGCGGCAATGACAGGTTGGTAGTCCATGTTCGTGTGTTTGTTATGATACGGGTATGTGTGCATCGTCTTAAATGGGTTTCGCTCGGAAGAAATGTGTAGTCAGTAAGTAAAATGCAGCCGAAACGAAAGGCCGCCAGCAAGAAAGGGGGAAACGCAAACGCAGTGGCTTTGCCGCGTGCCAGTGCTGCCGAGCTCAAAACCCACATTGAGGGTGCACCAGGCTCAAATTACCTGGAGGTTGACCTGCCCCCTGGCTTCGTAATTAAATCGGCCCCGGGGAGTTTGGTGTACCTCCGCGGAGATGTTGAAAAGGGCACGGTGGAGCTTGGTGGAGTGGGTAAAGCATTGGCGCGCGCTTTTGGTGGCCAAGACCTGTTCATCACGGCGTATCGGGGCGGGCAGGCCGCGGATGGCAAGGTGGCTTTTGGTTCGCCATTGCCTGGCGACATCATCAGGATAGACCTATCTCCACAGCAGGCGATTGTTATATCTCGTGGCAGTTTCTTGTGTTGCACGGCAGACCTGGAGATCACCGCAACAACGCGCCTAAAGGGCATTATCGGTGTGGGTCAAGGGGAGGGCTTTGTGTTGCCTGTCGTGCAAGCCGGCGACGTCGGCGGCACAGTATGGCTTTGCGCATACGGCACTTTCAAGCGGATCGACCTCGCAGCAAATGAAAAAATTGTGCTTGACAACGGGACGTTTCTAGCCTGCCCTGTGACTCTACAGTATCAAATCGTCCGGCTAGGTAAGACGTTGTTTTCTTCCCTGGCCGGTGGCGAGGGTTTTGGGATGGAGTTTGTTGGGCCTGCGGCCTTGTACATGCAATCCAAGAACGTCAACGAGTTTTTGGGGTACATTGGCGCACGCTCTCAGTCAGTGAGCGGTGGCGTGAAAGAGGGCGTTGGCCGGGGGATTGGCGAGGGGCTGTTCCGCGGCCTCTTTGGATCGAATCAACAGGGTGGAGAACACACCGCCGACAAGAAAAGCAAAGGCAAGAAGAGCGCCACAAGTAGAAAAGGCTCGCGCGAGCCTTATTTTTGCAACGTAGCGTAGTGTTTCGTCTTGCTCAGAAGTAGGAAACTTGGGACTGAGCCCAAGGATCGAAAATTGTTTTTGATTTTTAGTGTTGATTTTGTTTGTTTCAAGCCTTCTCCTTCTTGCCACCACGCTTCTTGGCCGGAGGCTTGACAGTATCAGTATCAGAAGACTGCTGGATGTGGCTGCCAGTCGACTTGGGGCTAGAGGGCGCGCTACCGTCGCTACCCTTGTGCTCCTTCCACTGCTTCATCGCCTCTCTGAAGCGGTCCTTGCCATTCAGATCGGGCTGCGACACTTTGAGCTCGTTGAGAGCGTCGCGCACGAAGAGGTTGTAAGCCGACGGCTCACGCTTCTTCTTCTCCGCCTTGGGCACCTTGGCGGCCTTTGCGGACGGCGCCTTGAGCGTGGCCTTGAACTCCGCAATCAACTCCTTGAAGTCGTCATCGATCTCGACCTTCGAGTCAAGGAACTCGACCAAGTTGTCGATCACCGCCAAGTTGGCCTCGTGGACCACCTTGGCGGTCGCGGCGACGACGGCGCTGTAGGAGGCCATTGCTGCAAGCGGAGCGGTTGGGGTAGGGTTTGCCCTTGAGTGTTTTGTTGCTTGTGTGTTGAGCGTTGATGCCGACTTGATCCATCGGCTTTCAATTTTTTCGTGAAAAGCATGGGCGGTCGAAAAAAAATAGTGTGCCGCTTGTGGTCGTGGCAAAGTAGTAAACTCTTGGGACTGAGCCCAAGAGTCGAAAAGTGTTTTTTGTTTTTTTTTATTTTTTAGCGACTGTGTGATTGTGAAATTAATTCTTCTTAGCGGTCTTGCCCTTCTTCGTCTTAGCTGTCTTGGACTCGGGCGTTTCGGCCTCCTTCACTTTGGCCTTGAGAAAGTCCTCGAATGCCATCTCCTCCTCCTCAATCGGAGTCTTGACCACCTTCTTGACCGGGGTTGGTGTGTGGTCGTCGTCGGTGTCCTCGGCATCCGAGGGCGGGGAGCTAGAAGAGGGCGTGTTACTGTTGCTGCCCTTGTGCTCCTTCCACTGCTTCATCGCCTCCCTGAAGCGGTCCTTGCCATTCAGCTCGGGCTGCGACACTTTGAGCTCGTTGAGAGCGTCGCGCACGAAGAGGTTGTAAGCCGACGGCTCACGCTTCTTCTTCTCCGTCTTGGGCACCTTGGCGGCCTTTGCGGACGGCGCCTTGAGCGTGGCCTTGAACTCCGCAATCAACTCCTTGAAGTCGTCATCGATCTCGACCTTGGAGTCCAAGAACTCTACCAGGTTGTCGATCACCGCCAGGTTGGCCTCGTGGACCACCTTGGCGGTCGCAGCGACGACGGCGCTGTAAGAGGCCATTGCTGCAAGCGAAGCGGTTGGGGTGGGGTTTGCCTTTGAGTGTTTGGTTGCTTGTGTGTTGAGCGTTGATGCCGACTTGATCCATCGGCTTTCAATTTTTTCGTCTTAGATACCGCTCATCATGGAAATTTTTGGGGGTGGGGGATGGGGAGTGGAGATGAGTGTGGGGGATGGGGGCAGATGAGTGTGGAGTTTATCGTCTCATCTGCTTCATCATTTGCTGCATCATTTGTTGCTGCATCATCTGCTGCATCATAGGCATGCCGCCACCCATGTGTGGAGGCATCATGGGCATGCCGCCGGCCATTTGCGGGGGCATCATGGGCATGCCACCACCCATTTGCGGGGGCATCATGGGCATGCCGCCACCCATTTGTGGGGGCATCATGGGCATCATCGGCTGGAAAAATTTCTCTTTGGGCGATTGAGAGGCTTTGTAGCCAATGTAGATCATCAAAAAAATCGAGAGCACAACAATGTACAGAAAGAACATGGGGAGATTTTTCGAGCAAGTGGCGGCCATTTGTTTTACATTAAACGAGGAAAAAAGCCAGACGGGTCCAAAACAACTTTAGGGCTGTGTATCATATGTGTGTACAAAATCGAAACTAGCATGCCAGTCCCATCCAGTCCTTTGTTCTCAATCAACAAGCACGGATGCGAAGGCATGATGTTGGGGGTCCGTAACGCCAACAAGATGTACGCAGTCGCTTTCAAAAGCGCAAAGGTCGCACACCAAGTCGGTCGGCGATTGGATCTGTATCCTCGCTTGAGCTTCCAGCGGATTTCGGACCGTACCGCAAGTTTGACCATAGACAAGAACTTTGGGGATCACTGCGCCCTATGTGAGGTGCGTAGCGTCAACTTCCAAGAGTTTCTCATGTACCCCTTTGACAAGTGTTTGGGCATCGTGCTCCCATTCAAGTTGTTGGAAGAAACGCGGAAACGATACGTTTTTTTGTCGTGGGTTGTCGATCCATGCGATGAAGAGACCTGTGGCCTGTTAAAATACGGGGTGCGAGACACCGCTATCGACTTTGAGATAAAAATTTGAGGCCTTGGTCGGCTAGGCTCGGTGTAACACAGTGAAAGTGACCGCAACGTTAGTTCTCAGAAGTGCACAACATGGATCTGCTCAAGACCATCTCCAGTCTGATCGAGAAGTACGGCGCAGACGCAACGCTGGAAGATGCGTTGTATGAAGAGGAGCAAGCCCTTGAGCACGAAGCTTTTCTGGAGGCCATGGAGGAGGACATGCAGTACATGGGCGAGGGAGTTTTACGAAGCATGCTCGAGGACCCAAAAACCTCGGCGGATTGCGTGGCGCTCATCAAAACCGAGCTGTCTCAGAGGCCCCGCAAGACGGCCATTCGTCTGGCCTTGTTGGACCGCGCGCGTTTTGGGGCCTTCCACGTGCCATCTTTCTACGACTCTCCCGAGGTAGCCCAGATGAAGAGGGATGCCTTGGAAGCACACAAGAAGGTGATGCGCCTGCGCGATTACAAGGACATGGAAAAGGAGATATGTGTGTATGAGAACTATCGTACGCGTCCGGCAATCCTGAAGCTATTTGCGATGATAGACTGCAAGAACACAGACTACTTCCTCTTTCACAAAGAGGTTGTGGCACTCGTGTTGGCGCGCATCATCCGCAATTGGTGGCCCTCCACTTCACTGCCGTTGAATTACTCGCCGGTGATGCTGGACAGCAGTGCGCTCGAGGCCCTGTCTGACTTTCTGAAAGAGACTGCATCCATCCACCAAACGCTGGTGCTAGAGATCTTGGAAGCTATTCGTCACAATGTTGAAAAGATCTGCTCCCGGTGCGGCAGCATTGAGACGCTTTTTAAGGCTTCGCGGGACTTCAAGGCCGACCCGGTTTGCCACGCACGCGTCAGTGCCGCCCTCGCGTTGGCCCTGAGAAAGGTGGTGGCCGCGGTGGGCGTCAACTCCGAGACGAACCGCGTGTACTACAGCAGGGATAGGATCGCCATGGTACACGGGCAGAAAGACATCCTGCCCTTCTTGGTCCACAAGCTCAAGGTCGCCACACACTTGACCGACGAGGTGCGCGAGGTGCTCGCGTTCTTTCCAAACACCGACCGCATCGGTGAGACTTTCTGCAAAACTAGGAAGGCGCTTGTTCCCAACTGAATACCCACGACCCATCCTCATTTTTGTGAGTGGTCATCAAGAGCGTCTTTTTAAGGGGCATCTTGCCACATGATGACCGCGCAATGCGATCAATCAAGGTTCGTATAGCTTTTGTGGAGACTGTTGTGTTACTTTTATTCATTACTTTGGCGAGGTACATCCTCCAAAATGTTGGACTCTGGGGCGGTGGTTGATCGGGTGGAAACATTAGGGTGCCACCTGTCGTGCGCGCGATACAAGCCGCGACTTGCAGCTCGGTTGCAACGGTCAGCTCTTGCAAGTGCTTGGCTAGATGGTGCAAGCCATTCACGATTCTGGGTTCCCAGTCAAGCAACACTGGGAGGACTGTAGTACGGATCTGGCCTCTTTGGGACCATGCAAGCGTGGAATCGGGGAGGTGCGGCACGGCGTGTTGGTGGGCGTAGGCGTAGATTTCCGCTTTCGTTGTTTGCAAGAGGGGGCGGCAAAAGGCGATGCTGTCTAGTATTTCATAGGTTTGCATGCCGTACAGGTTGGCGAATTTTTTCTTTTGTGCGACGTTGGTGAGTATGTTTTCTATGGTGTCGTCCTCGTTGTGTCCCATAAATACGGGCGGTGGGTGGGAGATGCCGTTGAGAGTAGCAACGTCCCTGTAGGTGGCATAGCGCTGATTCCGGGTGTAGGTTTCATAGGTGTCGCGCATGTCGTTTTGCATGGCTTGTGCCCGTGATATCTCGGTGAATCGCCGGACGTACAGCGGCACGCCCAGTGTTTGGCAGTATCGCACAACCACGTCTTCCTCATGATCGGTTGTGGCGCGGTTGCAATAATTGATGTGAACGGCAATGCACGATGTGTAGGCATGCAGCGCGGTCAGTAACACCATGCTGTCTACGCCCCCAGACAGAGACACAATAATACGTTTGTTGGTGAGAGCATGTGTCGCCAAAAAGCTTTGGATGGTCTTGTGAATGGGGGTCTGGGATGAATGTGGAGTAGGTCGGGGGGCTGTCTGAGGATAGTTGGGGTGGGACTTTGGCTGTGGAAGGTTGGCGGACTGAGGGGCGGGGTAGGATATGAGGAATGGGGCAGACGTCCTCGGGCATCGATCGTATGTGGCCCTCAGGAATTTCTTGAACAAGTGGTAGTCTGTGCCCCATGCACGAAAGGCGTCGTTGGCCGCCCACGCTTGGGCCATGACTGCGTGGATTGCTATCGAGTCTCCGGAGTGCCGCACTGGGAGTTGATAAAATATAAACTCCTTTGCCGACGTTGGTGGGGCGGAAAGTTTGGACCTGACGCCCAACGCTTTGTGCAGGTAATGCGTTATGGCATGGTTGGCTGGCTCGTTGCGGAACATGTGGCGCGGCAGCTGGTCATACACGATCATTGCGGGGATGCCCGGGGGCAAGTCGGTGTCTAGCAAGGTGGCGTATGCATCAGATAGATACTGGTCTACTTCCGGATTGGGGGGCGAGAACCACCACTCGGGGTTTGAAAACCATTTGGATACAAAGTCTTGAAGCAGGTCTGCCATGCACTGTGAGGCTCGCTGTGTCTCTAAGTGCAAGAAAAAATGGAGTGACGGGGCTAGATTACAACAGTCCAAAGTGATTCTGCATGTCCTGGACTTGCGTGGATGCTCTGTACTTGAAAGGTATCCAGTTGGGTCGCAGAGCTGGCTCGGTCAGGTTGACAAGGGAGTCATCTACAAACCAAAACTCGTCTGCAGATGGGTGTACTGCCTCCAACCTGTCATAGGCGTGCTTCCGGGGCTTCAGTTCGGACAATTTTGTGGGGTACACGATCTCCATCTGCTTGAAAAGCGGATCTTCAGACAACTCGTTCACAAAGAAGTCGACCCAGTTGAGGTCCGCGTTTGTAAAGATGGCGCTGTCTACCTTGGCGCGTTCACACTTTGCTAGCAGGGGCGTGAAAGAGTTGAAGTGTTGACGTGTTGGGTCGTCCACAAGGGGGCGGAGGGTTTCCAAGGTCTCCTTGTTGAACACAAAGTCGTTGTAGTCTTTGAGCGTCACGCGCGCTCGGAACATGTAGTTTAGCATGAGTACGGTGTGACCATATTTTGGAAAGCATTGGGCATTCAGAGACTCGCATGCTTTGAATCCAATGCCCGTGTGCTTTTGCACAAACGCCGCAGACTGCTTGTATTGGTATTCAGTGAGCCGCCGGTTCTTCAGCATGACACCATCAAAGTCAAGCAGGAGAAGGGTTTGCGACATCGTTTGGATTAGAGTTGGGGGTTGCCTTATATCTGCGCAGGCAAGGTGGCAACTTGGAGGCTTCGTCCAAGGAGAATGGACTCTTGGTGAGTGTACTTAAAATGGGACGCAAGGAGGCAACTACAGATGATGGTATAGATTTTTCAGACTCGTTTCGCCCGTGGCGTTTGCACCTGACCCTGACCCTCTGTTGGCATTCAAATTTTGGCACGCCAAAGGCGCAGGTGTCCTTGCCGGTGTGATACAGACCATAACCCTTGACTTGGATGTAATGAGCCCCCTTCAACTTGTACGCCAAGGCTATCGTGTTGTTTGGGCAGTCAAAATAACAGTCTTTGTATTGTGGGGCAATGCGCAACCATTCGTCGCGCGATATTTTGCGCTCGAGAAAAATGGGGGTAGAGTTTCCAAAAATGCTGACATTGGTGAGATGGCGCTCGATGACGCGCGTCACGACCTTAGGCAGCTGAGACTTGGGACGCGAGGTCCAACGGCGCCTTTTTGGGATGATTGAGGTTTGAATCCAGTCGGGTGCATTGCGGCCTTTCACTTCCACAAAAGTGTCGGTGTTGCACTTGAAATTCAGTGCTACGTCGTGACTGCCCGTGCAACCGCCGAGCTGAGATGGGGTTTGGGTATTGAGTGGGACGTGAGGTGCATGAGGAGAACACACTTCCGAGCACACAGTGGCTATATGCCTTTCGTAAGCTTTGCCATTGACACTTGCATTCATGATTATCTTATTGAGAGGGCATGCTTTTAATTGGATTCGATCAGCATGGGATGCTCTTTGCTCTGCCAGTGCCGATACCCGTTGGCATGAGATTCATGCTGTCTTTGCCTGGAAAGTCATAGGGCAATGTAGACCTCTCCAAATCGAAATGGATGGTAGCTCCCTTGCTATTCGTCTGACCTGGGCGAATATCACAAATGGCATTGTTGTAGCCTGTTGTAGGATCGTAACCCGGACAGACATCTCCAACTTTGATCTTGAATCTCTTGTTTCTTCCATAATCACCCCACTCGTGTGCGTTTGTGCCTCCGTCCAATTCGATCTCGTAGCACTTGCCACATGCCCCTCCTTTGTAAAACCCGTTTCCGGATTTTTCATAGTGGTTTTCGCTGATTGCACCCATGGTGTATTGGGAGTCCCAATTGTCAAACGTGTTCCTAACCCTAACGGTAGAACCGGTATTTCGCTGTCCTTCAGATGAGTAATTGTAGGCACAAGATGTTGCAGGGTCGCCTATGTAGTAGTCGCCAGCGTTATAAAAGGTAATGCTGGCCCTTTCCCAGTTTCCATTGTCATTCGGTTGGGGTTGTGGTGCCGGGGGTTTGTGCGCGCCCCTCCATTGACGCCCTTCCCCTTGCCCGTTGTTGACGTAGTGATCCCATGGATCCACGCCAGCGTTCTTCACGTCGGGATTTTCCTTGAGATATTGGTCCCTTGCTTGCTCGTAGGTCAAATTGCTTGGAAAGGCAGGCTTATGTGCGCCCCTCCATTGACGCCCTTCCCCTTGCCCGTTGTTGACGTAGTGATCCCAAGGGTCCACGCCAGCGTTCTTCACGTCGGGATTTTCCTTGAGGTATTGGTCCCTTGCTTGCTCGTAGGTCAAATTGCTTGGAAAGGCGGTGGTGAACACAGGCTTGGGTACTGGATTGGACACTAGCTTACCAACTGGATTGGACACTGGCTTACCAGCGGGCTTGGACACAGGCTTGGACACTGGCTTACCAACTGGATTCGACACTGGCTTACCAACTGGATTGGACACTGGCTTACCAGCGGGCTTGGACACTGGCTTGCCCGTAGACTTGGACACTGGCTTGCCCACAGACTTGGACACTGGCTTAGCTGTTGTCGTTTTTTTGACCGAGGTTCCAAGTATGGCATTAGAAACGCGCTTGAAGAAACCAGGCTTCTCTTCATAAAACCGCTCGGTGCTGCGATTTGATACCAACACAATGGTTAGAGTTAGCAAGCATATGAATGCTAATATTGCTAACAACGCAAAGCTCATGTTTTAAAATATAATCATGTTTTTTTAACAATTACTCGTTAAAACTCATTTTCAGTTCATCACCACGCAGCTGGCTTCATTTTCCCAGCCCCATTGACGACCATATTGGTCGGGCGCGGGAAGTCTACTGCGATCCTTGCAAATAGGGTACACTTTCCCGTCGATCATTTGGGTAGATGGTGGTTGTGGTGTGGGTGCTGGAGTGGCAATGTACTTGGAGACCGCAGGAGTGCCAATGTACTTGGGGACCGCAGGAGTGCCGATGTACTTGGGGACCGCAGGAGTGCCGATGTACTTGGGAAGCGCCGGTACCACACATTCCCGACCATTCTCTTGGCCATGCTTATGACCGTGTTTGTCAACCGTGGTTGCATTCTTAGGATCCTTACAAATTGGATATAGCTTTCCTTCAATGACAACCGACGGTGGTGGGACCGCACACGGTGTGCCATCCTTTTCGTGCGCGAGGTGGTAGCCATTTTTGTCTGGCTTGAGTGGGCCTTGAGGTTGTCGGCATATGGAGTAAATATTGCTACCAAGGGGCACAGTGTGTGGTGGCAAAGCGCACCACTTACCGTCCTCTTTTCCGCCCCTGTTGCCGAATTCATCAACTTGCTTGATGGACTTCTTGTCTTTGCACTTTGGATAACGCCTGCCATTAATAGAAACCGTGTTAGGCGGCACGACACACTTTGAACCACTCTCGCTAGATAGACGGTAGCCTTGTTTATCTACGATGTGTGGAGCCCTTGAATTCCAACATAAACGAGCGGCTTCACCGTTGTAGGTCGTCTTGATAGGCGGGTCCACACAAGCCTTACCATCTAGACCCACTGCGTGCCTGTAACCAAAACGGTCGTATGTGAAAGGCTGCTTTGCCTGTCTGCAACGTGGATACCGCTTTCCATCAACAACCAGGGAATTATCCTTGGACGACGTGCCAGTTTGGGCGGTCGCGGGTTTAGATAACACAACGCAGGAAGCTCCGTTCTCGTAACCCCAGCGCCTGCCATACTTGTCGGGAGCGGGGAGTTTGCTGCGGTCCTTGCACACTGGATAGGTCTTTCCATCGACGACAGCTGTCTGGGCAGTCGCGGGTTTAGACAACACTACGCAGGAAGCTCCGTTCTCGTAACCCCAGCGCCTGCCATACTTGTCTGGAGTGGGGAGTTTGCTGCGGTCCTTGCACACTGGATAGGTCTTTCCATCGACGACGGCTGTCTGAGCGGGTGCCTGGCTGGTTTCGGGACCAACTATGGCGTTCTTGATGCGTCCAAAAAATCCTGGCTCAGCGAAGCGTTCACGCTTTTGGCTTATTGTCGACAGAATTGCAATCGCCAACAACAGCACAATGGTTACCGAAGCCAGCAACGCTACGTTCATGCTATTAAGTTACGTCATGTTTTTTGACAGTTGCTGCAAAGAAAAAAGATGGGTCAGTGGTTAATTCACATACGGGGGTTAACTGGAACTACGCAAGAGGCGTTGTTCTCCCAGCCCCAGCGTCTTCCCCAATTGTCTGGGGCACTCGCAGCAGCCTTGTTGTTGCAAACTTTGTAATAGCTGCCATCAATCACCTTCGTACCCGCAGAGACGGAGTTGGACATCTTTGGGGCTGGGGTGAAAGGAGATGATTTAGGCTCACAAACACACCCAACACGCGCACCTTTACCCTTGACAACACCGCAATCAAACTTGATGCGCTTGCGTGGGTCCTTAAGATCCAAGGCGTACACACACTTGCCCTTGGGACCTCCGGCACTGTTTGAAGCACAATAGGAGTTGCAGTTCATTGTCCCGTCATTGCCATCTTTGAACACCCGGTTTTTGCTCTTGCGGTCACATTCACATTGCACCTCCGCCCCTTTACCTCGGATCGTAAAGCAGTCAATGTTCTTGCCTGTTGCTGTGTCATGAGCACGACGGCAGAGCCCCCTGCTTCCTCCAGACCAGTCTCCAGAGCAATAAGCGTGGCAACTCACCGTCCCGTTGTTACCCCGCTTGATGATCGTCCTGTTCTTTGGCAGTCTAGGCACTACACATTGTGTGTTGTTCTCAAAGCCCCACCTGCGTTTGTTGGCGTCTAATGGACCCGCTTTGGACGGGTCTTTGCACACAGGATATATCTTGCCGTCGATTCTGACAAGCCGCGGCCTGGGGGTTGGGCTTGGTGTGGGCTTGAACGTTGGCTTTAGAGTGGTGGGCTTGAACGTTGGCTTCAGAGTGGTGGGCTTGAACGTTGGCTTTAGAGTGGTGGGCTTGAACGTTGGCTTTAGAGTGGTGGGCTTGAACGTTGGCTTTAGAGTGGTGGGCTTGAACGTTGGCTTTAGAGTGGTGGGCTTGAACGTTGTTGGCTTGCGAGTAGTGGGCTTGAACGTTGTTGGCTTGCGAGTGGTGGGACTGTTGGCGTAGCCCTCCCTCATCGAGATCCACGCGAACAGCAATAACACAAAAGTGAGTCCCACGACCGTCAGCAACGCGACGTTCATGTTTTCTTTATAACACACATAATTTTCAAGATGCAGGGCGTTAGTTGTCACCCGGACTTTCTTATGAAATGCCATCGTGAACGAGATCTTATTCTTTGCTAGTCAGAACGTTTTCAACCGTCTTCAGCGCCCCTTCGACCCAACCTTGGTTCACGGCCACGACCTCGCCCACAACACAAATGCCCGGCTCTGGTCTCTGAGCAGCGTTCAGGTATGCGCGCCTGGTCTTGTACGGACGTTGCAAGGGAAGGCAATAATGTGTGCCGATGGGATGGTAAAACATCTGTATGTGCTGAATTTTCAACGTATTACTGTGTAGCCCCAATGCTTTTTCTGTCAAACGTGCAAATGAAGCCAACTTGTGGCCGGCAGAGTAAAGGGTGTGCAGTTTCAGGGCAGCTTTGTTGTCCGCATAACCGATCATGTATATGCCATTTGAAGGTGCGATGGGGATAATGTCTTGCAACGGCCCGGGAACAACTGTGCGCGTAGGGACGATCGACTCTAGTTTGCGAGCAGAAGATGCATCAAATTGTGCGTACACCCGGATAAATGGCTGGCCCCGTATATTGCTGTAAAGTCTTTTGTGATGTGGGAGGAGTTGGTGAATAGTGTCGACGGTGGTGGCAAGGACAACATGTTTTGTGCAGAAAGTCGCGCCATTTGAGCACGACACTAAGAATGTATCGTCTTGCTGCCGGGTGAGTTGCACGACTTTGTGCCCCATGCGCACTTGAACGCCGTGGGCCAAAGCTTTGACCAGCTCCTCCCAAGGTATCCACAAGCCTTGCCACTTGGCCGCCACATCCTCCATGCCATAAAGGTACAGCGCGTCGTGTGCATCCTGTTTCTCATAGTCAGTGTATCCCGTAGCGGTCTTAAAAGCCTCGTATGCTTGCTTGCCAAGCACAGATGTAGCAAAATGCTTGAAATCTTGGGACGCATCCGCTTTGTTAGATGTGTAAGCCTTGCGCAATGTTTTTAGTGTTTTGATGACGTCGACGTGTGGCTCCAATTTAGGTGAGTAAGAGTGTTGCACCGTGAATTCCCGGTAAGGCACGTCCAGCTCTTTCAACAGTGCCTGAAGCAGTGCGTCTTTCTTTTTCCGCCCGATTCCAGCACCACAAACAACGCTCTGACCCCTAAACATAACATTCCCCGCTCTACCACCGAGGCGATGCCCGCCCTCTAGTACGACGACATTTGCGCCTGGATGGCATTGTGTATAACGGCGTGCATAATACAGGCCCGCGATGCCACCACCTATGACGACTGTGTCATACATTTACTGTTTCGTAAGAAAGTCTTCGCCAGACTTTGAGCCCCCTGTATACGGGACGGCCAATCCCATGCGAAGGAGTGCGGCGGATAAGTGTTCTTCGCTTCCAGCGGGATAAACGTTTGCTAAAATGCGTCCGTACTTTTCAAAATCGAAACACTCCAAGGTCACCAACACCACATTGGCGTCCAAGTATTGCTGGGAAGCCTTTCTCTCGTTAAAATGTTCCGGCACACCAAGCAATTGCAGAACGAGCGATCTTGCACGTACAGCTTTGTCTTTCAACGCGCCCTTGCTCTTGAGCTCCGAAGTGTCAATGCCATTTAGCCGCACCTGGAACTTGTAAAATGTGGAGCTGACCGGCATGACGACCGACAACGTATCTCCGTCGTAGATGTCAATGACTCGTGCACGCATTTTCTGGCCCGAGAAAGAAAAGGCGGGCGTGTTGGCGAGGCCGTGGCCATTAAAAGCAGCGGCGATAGGAGACGTAGCAAGGGAGGCTGTAGTGGCTGGGGTGTTCATTACATTGTGTTGAGGAATTGGACCTAAACACCGCCGTAAATATAAAGGCACAAGAATGGACACCAACTTTTTCAAGGATGCGCTCGACAAAGGCATCCCGAATGAGAACACTCGGAAGAACTACAAGTACCGTCTCAGTGGGCTCGAGAGGAAACTGGAAGATCATTACAAAACCCAGTTGGGTAAAGACCCTCCAAAGCACCTTGTGATGCACGTGTTGACCCACCCCCGTATGTACTACCCAGTGCTCCAAGAGATCTACACGGAGATGCTAACCATGAAAAACATGCTGACGCTGGTGCTGGCGTTGTTCAAGTATGCCGAGCTCAAGTGCAAACTGGAATCCCCCTACAAGAAATGGAAGCAATACCACGACGAGTACGCAGACAAGGAGTACGAGCGCTACAGCAAAAACCAACCAACGGAGAGACAGAAAGAGAGCTATGTATCCTTTGATGACATCCGACGCGTAGTGGCTGACTTGGCCGCAAAGAAACCCCACCAACAAGGATTGAAGATGTCGCTGCAGTTTTGTTTGCTAAACATGTACCTCAACATCATGCCCAAGCGCGCGGACTTTGGGCGCATCAAGGTGTATTACAACACTGATCCACAAAGAAACGACATCAATTACATCGTGCTGGGGAAGGAGTCATATTTTGTGTTGAACCATTATAACAAGACTGGCAAGGGCAGCGATGTCATTGTGGAGCCCGTGCCAAAGGAGCTCGCGCGCGTGTTTGTGGAGTCGCTCAAGGCGTGGCCGCGGCGATACCTCTTCGTGGGCATGGATGGAGAGCCCTTCAAAACGGCCAACGCCTATACCAAGTTTGTGATCACTACATTTGAAAAGCACCTGGGCAAAAAGACGGGCGTGTCGATGTTGCGACACATCTACATCAATGAGCGGGTAGACCTCAACAAGTTGAGCATCGAGGAGAAAGACGCAATTGCTTCAGCCATGGGTCACTCTCGCAGATTGCAGGAGCAATACAAGCTCATCTTTTGACGGGACTTAAAAATTAGTTGAAGAGATAGTGTAACTAACAGAGATGCTAACCCTGGCGGATGTGTGCAAGGCTATGGCGGACAATCCTGGCGAGCGGGAAGACACTCGGAAGATGTTCAAAGACATGTACTCAAAGCGGTTTGAGGATGACACGGGGTTTGATGATTACCTGTCCTTCATTGTCGGCGACTGTGAGTCTTGGTACAAAGATGCCCCTGCAACTTACAAGAGCGAAACAAGCGTCTCTCGCCTCAAGTCCATGATGAACAACCTCTTGAACGAGGCGAAGTACCCTGTCATCGCAACGAGCGTGCCTGTAGACAGACGGACTGCTGTGCGCGTGGCCATGCGCGACAAGCTGAAAACGCTGGTGGCTTCTGGGTACTTCAGGCCGCGCAAGGGACGGCGAGGTGCCGAAGCTGCTGACGCGTCGGTTGAGAGCAGCTCTTCGAGTGCCGGGGACGTTGAAGATCTGCCGGAAGACCTCCTTTGCGCTGGCGGCGGAGCAAATGACTTGCGCGTGGAAAACATCAAGCTCAAAAAAATGTTGTCCGAAACCAAGGAGATAGTGATACAACTCGTCGAAGTGGCCGACATCAACAACTCGTGGAAGCCGTTTATCAAGATGTTGATTGAGAAGGCGGTTTGAAAACTTGTATCAAGTTACAGAATAAAAAGGCAGGATGTCCTCCAAAAGCCGACTTCCTTTTACCAAACTGGTCACGTTGTTCATGCTGACTGGTTTCATTGGCTTCACCATTGGGTTGCTAATGTACGCCATTCGGAGGCGCACGGGCGTTGTAGAGGGCTTTGCATTTGCAGACACTTCGAGGCTTTGTCGCGGCACTCTCTACTTTGAGCTACCAAACTTCCTCACTCATGACGAGTGCGATGCGCTAAGATCGGCAGCCCTGGCGCAGGGAATGGAGGACAGCAAGGTGGGAGAAACCGACGCTACTCTAGACACAAACATCCGCATGAGTACGCAGACATGGTTCAAGCATGACGCCAACGAAATAGCCAAAGCTATTACAGTGAAAACCATGAAATTAGTGAAGAGCTTGGAGGCACAGGGTTGCTTCAAGGACATGTCTGTACAAGCGGATGAGCCCGTCAGCATCGCGAAACATTTTGAAGACATTCAAGTCGTGAGATACGACAGCATGGGCAAGTACGATCCACACTACGATGGTGACGAGTGTGGCGAAGACAAGGGCACAACGTGCGCTCACAATCAAAGGACGGCCACTATATTGATGTACTTGAATGACGATTTTGTTGGAGGCGAGACGCGCTTTCCTCATTTTGAGGATCTTAAAATCCGCCCCGAGAAGGGTAAGGCTGTGTTCTTTTGGGTGTCGGATCCGGCGACTGGTTATGTCTTTGAAAAGTCACTACACGGCGGCGATCCGGTGCAACAAGGAGAAAAATGGATTGCTACCCAATGGGTCAGGCGGAGCAAGTCGGATGCGTAAGATGACTGGCAATATTTTGTGGGCTGCTTGCTAAGAAGTAATGCTTGCTCGTAAAAAGAAAGAAAAGCCCACGAAAACCAGGCAACAGCGAGCCGAGGAAGTTGAGCCCATAATGGACCAATTTTTACAGCTGGGAATCCCTATCGACCACCCTGGGAGCCAAGAATTTTTCAAAGTGTGCAGGTTATTTGAATCAGAAGGCGTATCAGCATCTGGGGGTATCAAGCTTTTTGGGTTCAAGCGGATCGTGGTTTTTGTGCTGTCAAACCAACCCCACGTCAAAAGCAATGTGCGCTTGGCGTACGACCCCAACGTGTAGCGCCCGACTGGGTTAGTCTACATCTACCGGGCAGGGCGAGGGGCAGGGTGTTACTACCATCGGCGCGGGGGGAGGCAGGATAACGTAGTGACGCGTATCAAACACGCAAGGTGTGCGGCACATCAGGCATGCGGTCTTGTAGCCCCTGGCAAGCGCGGTCTTAAGGCACGCGCCGTGGTAACGTGCGTTGCAACATTGCATCTTGAAATGCGTCGCCGGAAGGTCATCGTGACACAGCAAGCACACGCCGCCGTCTGGATCATGGGCGGTCGTTAGTGTCTCATCGTAAATGGTCCATCCTGCTTGCATGAGCTCGGCGGCGCGGACAAAGAGGGTGTGGTTGGTCGAGTACATGATCTTAGCCCTTTTTTGATGAATGTCCTTGACCACGCGGTTGAGGGTATTGAAATGGCGGAGCATTCCAAAGTCCTCCTCATTGACCTGACTCGAGATCAACAAACCCTTCCGGGTCAGATACAGGCCGTTGCACTCAAAATCCAGCGTGTGGGTGAAAGGCCCAAGCTCGAGGTCCCCAGACATGCGCAGCTCCACGGAGATAGCGGGGAACTGCCTAGTGCTCTCCTCTAGAAAGTGAGTGTCCATTGGCACGGGGAAGCGTGTGGCCACCTGGCGCCAATAGGCGTCGTCGAGGGACACCTTAAACCTACGTATGATGTAGTCTGCGTGTTCGTTGCCAAAGGGTGCGACTGCGTGCTCTTCTTCTACCTTCATGTAAGCAAAACGGCAGTTTTGTAGGAAGGACACCACGCTTTCGGCTTCCATTACGCCGGTGATTTTAGAGGGCGGGGTGGGGAATTGGTCGGGCTCCACTGTGTTGCGGATGTGCTCGTAATATACGGCCTCGCGCACAAAGTCGCCAAAAATAATGCCATCGCTGGACAGAATCGTCTCTGAAATAGCTGACAAAAACTTCCACTGCTTGGCCGCGAAATGGATCTTGTCGGCCATCGTGGTGCGTGTAGTGTGGGTTGATCTTGGTTTGCGAAGGCTTGCTTTGAATGGGTTTTTACATTCACTTTTTTTGAGCTTGCACGACCTCGTCGTGTAGACGACGCAAGGTTTCCGGGAGTGGTGAAAGATAACGCACGAGTGTCGTGTCTCCTCTAAAGGATTCTAGATGCAGCGGCGCAAAGATATCTTTGCCATTCTGAATACAACTCTTTATATACTCGGGATTTTTAACGTAAACAATATCTAAATTCCTATGTGAAAATGACTCTATTTTCCGGATGATGTCGTCAATGGAAAAGAAGTACGTACAATGCCACCCCCCGTTGTGTAGAATGATCTTAGGCCCATACCCTTTTTCAATAACTCGTACTGAGTGTAATTTCCGTTTGCATTTATCATTGCAAATGAATGGCAATGTCCACACAGCGTCTTTCATCACCCAATGTGCGTTGTAATAAAAAATCTTCATTCCCAAAAAGTTGGGCTTGTCAAACTGAGTGTAACGTTCGCGCAAGTTCTCAAGGTGTTGAGGGTTGGGGATTTCATCAGCGTCGCAACAACACAGGACGTATTTGTCGTGCTTTCTAGAAAGATACTCTTGGGCCAGGTCTCGTTGGTAAAACTCGCGGAACCAGGAATTTTTTTCCTCTTCAGCCATTCCGATGTATGGATCCCAATCAGGGGGGAATGGCGGGAATGCATCAATGAGCAGCACCGTGATCTTGTCTTTAAATTTGCGGAACTTGGCAATGTTTTGCTTGTAGTAAAGCTGTGTTTTTTTGTTTCCAGACAGGGTTTCGCGTGCCTCAATGATTACAATCTCGTCAAAAAATGGATATACAACTTCAACAAGGTATGGAGCAGTGAGATCTCCGTTGTAAGGGAACGCAATTGCGGTGTGAACCTTGCTCATACTTTGGAGAACAGTTTGGCGATTTCCTTTAGGTCAAAGTGAACAGGTACTTGGCCTGGTTGAAGGCCGCAATGAGTTCATCGCGAAGGTTGATGAGGTCTGAGTCATCCTTTGGATTGAGGGATAGGGCTTGCATCGTGGCAATGCACGCGTTGAAGTAGACCACCGAGTTGTTTGGACTTGGAACCTCTAGCAGGAGAGCCAAGTCCTTCTTGGCAAGCTTGGGACGGCCGTACTTGCCAATGAAAACTTCCACAAACTTGTCACTTAGGTCTGCAACCTCGCCATGCAGTTTGTCTAGGGCAACGTGTTGCGCGTAAGAGGTGGTGTACCAATGCTGCAGCTTGATGTTGCTAAGGATTTGCAAAAATAAGAGCGCGACGCTCATAGTGATGTATACTCTTTCATCGATAATATTTTATGGCTCTATTTACGCGGCTTGGGTTTTGAAGCCGGCTTGGTTTTCTTGGGCTTTGCAGGGGATTTTTTAGGCTTGGAGGGGGCTTTGGCTTTCTTAACGGGCGCGCCACCGAATTGAGGCGGGGGCACGGCATCGGCACATCCACATGACATTTCTCGTTTTTTGTCATGAAATATATTTTGTGTGCCGGGGTCGGGAAATATATTTTGTGTGCCGGAGTCGGGGTCGGCGTGGTTTAGTCAAGCAAACACAGTCGACCGGAGCAACTTGACGTGCTTGTCCAACGTAGCCCTGGAGAGCCACCCAAGGCTAACAAAGTCCTGCTTATCGATGCTGATGCCCAGCTTTTCGGCGGCGACAAAAATCAAGATGGCGTTGACAATCATGGGTGGCGTCGCGATCAAAAGCCGCTGGGCGGAGCGCAGGCGGTCTAATTCTTTCACCAGGCACGCGACCTTGTGCGTGTGCTTATCATCAAGGTTGGGAACCATCTGGATTTGGCGAATCAACGTATCTTCTTCCGTGAGTATCTTGCATTGTGAGAGGTCCGGGCACAGGGAGTATATGGTCTTGAGTGCCTTTTGAAATGCCGAGGTGCTTATGCCCAGGATGGTACATATCTCGTTGGCATCGCGCCCGTGCCGAGCGCGCCGAGTGGCGATGTACACACAGCACGCCTCACACACCCTGTTGCGTTCTCCACGAAAGTTGTATTTTGACGTGACGTGGAAAAAAATGTTCCGTGTTTCCTCTATGAGGTGGTCCAATCCCAGTTGCATCAGCACGGCCTTGACCTCAGCGGGCAAGGAGTTGGGGTTGTAGTTGTAGATTGGTTCGCCCACCCAGCTGCCATCGTCTACGGTGATGTGGTCTTGGACGACGAGTCCACACCCTCGGCAAATGACATCGCCTTCAGCGTAATGGATCACAAAGTCCGTGCCACCACAATCTGGACACTGATCATGTGCAGACATGATGTGTGTGCGAAAAAAAGTGGTGTTTGTGTGTGTGGCTCAGGTGCGGTATTTATAGTCTCAATAGGTTTGAAAAGAGGAGGGCGGAAATGCCAAACAAAAACGTTCCCCATAACGTGTCAAAGAGTGCCACTTTCGCGTTGTAATTGTCAAAGATCGCTGCATTTGTAGCATTGAAAACGCCATAGACCACAAATCCAACGAGCGCACCATGCGCCAAGGCGCGCGTTGCACTTGTAGTCGCGCTCACGTTTGGAGCAACGATCCCAACAAAGCCCAACACTACAAACGCATACGAAAGCAATGCCGAGGGAATGTGTGCCGTCATTTGTCGTCCTTGCACCGAGCGCACCATGGCGGCGTACATGGGTTGTTGCAGGGTGATCCAGCAAAGGTCGATGACCAGCAACACCGTTGCTGCTGTTGCTATGGCAATGCGTCTTTCCATGTGTAACTCTACTTTGTTTGTGCGATTTTTAGTTGGGTGACTCGGTGGTTGGTTGGTCAGGTGGCTGATCAGTACACAGCCCACTTGCGCTTCTCTTCAAAGTCCTCGCGTTGTGGCTTTGACTCGATCGCCTCGCTCAGAGCCTTCAGAGTCTCATCTTGCTTCATGGCTTGCAACCTACCATATTTGCGGAGGGCGTTGGTCGTGCCCAGCATGCCGTAGACCAGTGTGAAGATGATGACACCCGCCAGGATCCAAGCCCACATGTTGCACTTGCCCTTGATCATGCAGTCGATGGAGTAGGTCATGTAGAAGGTCGCAATACCCAGGCTGATCAGGATCAGCAGAAACATGATGAGCTTGTCGCCCATAGAGATCGGCAGGTACGCGGCGATCAATTGGTAAAACAGGATTTGAATGACGTTGATGAGCAAGACAATCTGGGCTTGTTTCGACAGCTTGAGATTCTTCAACATGCCTCTTTTTCTATGCATGAGAAAAAAACGTAGGACTTAAAAGGGACTGGGGCTTGATTTGTCAGATTGCACTCCCATGGACGTGGCTTCTATGATTTGTGACCTGGCGGAGCAAAAGCATAACCAAGAGATTGAGGACCGCAAGATTATCTTTTATGTAGCCTGCAACCATCCCTATGGCGCGTCTTACAAGTTTGAGATCGTGCCTCCGGACGGCTTGATCATCTTCAATTCCTGCAGTTTCACACCTTCTCGGACGAGTATGCGGGTCATCTTGAATCAAATCCTAAAAACGTATGCCCGTACTTTTGACAGGAGCATCGGCCAGCTGCACCTGTCGGTCTGCAACAAATACGGCGAGGTGCTGAGCACGCGCCTCCCGGAGAGGATCCGGCCGTGCGTGCGGTACACGGACCTGTTGAAATACGACGCCGACATGACATCCGACGCGCTCAACGGCGCGTATGAACACATCTGGCGCTTTGTTCGGCGCTTCCGTTTCAAGGAGAACAAGAAGCTTCCAGAGAGCGAGACACTAGAAGCAAAAGCGACTTAAAACTGGCACATGTTTTGTAAACATTATGGGGTCCGAAGCTGAGACGTTCGTCTTTCAAGCCGAAATCAATCAACTGCTCTCTCTGATCATCAATACATTTTACAGCGAGAAAGAGGTGTTTTTACGAGAGTTAGTGTCCAATGCTTCAGATGCTCTTGATAAAATCCGCCACATCAGCTTGACAGATGCCGCCATCCTAAGTGCGAATCCAGAGTTGGAGATCCGCATCTCTGCAGACGGGGCCGCGGGTACGCTCACCATTGAGGACAGCGGCATTGGCATGACGCGTGATGACCTGGTCAAGAATCTGGGCATGATTGCCCATAGCGGTACTAAACAGTTTATGGAGACGCTCGCCAAGTCGGCGGGAGGGGATGCCAATGCCTCTGCGGCGTCGTCTTTGATTGGACAGTTTGGCATGGGATTCTATAGTGCCTTTTTGGTTGCGGACAAGGTTGCGGTCGTGTCAAAGCATGGCGACTCGGATGGAGCCTATGTCTGGGAGTCTTGTGCTGGCGGTACCTTTACCGTGGCCGCGGCATCAGAGGAACAGGCTGCGGGTCTGGCGAGGGGCACGAGGATCGTGCTGTTCTTGAAGGAAGACCAGCATGAGTACCTGGAGGAGCAAAGGATCAGGGCGGTGTTGTCCAGGCACTCGGAGTTTATTGGGTACCCCATCAAGCTGAAGACAGTCGTTGAAGCCGACGAAGGAGGCGAGGTAGGCGACGGCGAGGGAGGTGACGAGGATGGCAAGGTAGACGCCGAGGTAGGAGGCGACGAGGAAGAGAAGAAAAAGACCACTAAGGTCGAGTGGAAGGTTGTTAACGACAACAAGCCCCTGTGGATGCACAAGGCCTCAGAGCTGACTGACGAGCAATACGCCCAGTTTTACAAGAGGACCTTTGGGGATTGGGACTCGCACCTCACCGTCAAGCACTTTGTCGCCGAGGGCCAAGTGGTCTTCACAGGCCTGCTCTACATCCCCAAGCACGTACCATTTGACATGTTTGACCGGGCGAAGAAGTCCAACAACATGCGCTTGTACGTCCGTCGCGTATTTATCACGGATGATTGCCAAGACACCTTCGTCCCGGAATGGCTTGGCTTTGTCAAGGGCGTGGTCGACTCGGAGGACCTACCCTTGAACATTTCTCGCGAAATGCTACAAAAGAGTAGGGTCACCAGCGTCATCAAGAAGGGCATCGTCAAAAAATGCATCGAGATGATCGCCGATTTGGCGGGGGACAGACCAGATGACTACACCAAATTCTGGGAGGCCTTTGGGAAAAACATAAAGTGGGGCATCACTGAAGATCGCACGAGCCAGGGCAAACTGGTTGAACTGCTGCGGTTCAAGACCAGCAAGTCCGGTGGCGAGTTTGTAAGTCTCAAGCAGTACTTTGAACGTATGCCCGAGCATCAAAAGAGGATATACTTTGTCACGGGTGACAATGAGGCATCTTTGGATAAGAGCGCTTTCACAGAGGTGCTCAAGAACAAGGGTTACGAGGTGATCTACATGACCGACCCGATGGACGAGTACATGATGCAGTCACTGAAAGAGTACCAAGAAAAGCCCTTTTGTTGTGCGAGCAAGGATGGTGCGTTGGTGGAAGAATCGGAATCGGATGAGGATGCTTGGAAGGCCAAGGAGGAGGCGCACGCCGAGTTTTGCAAAAAGGTCAAAGAGATGTTGGGGACAAAGGGTGTCATGGATGTCAAGGTGTCTCGGAGGATTGTGCGGTCTCCATGCGTGGTTGTTACAGACCAGTATGGATGGACGGCCAACATGGAGCGCATCATGCGTGCGCAGGCGCTCAAGAGCACCTCGCCATTCGCGCAAAACAGAAGTAACAAGATCCTCGAGCTAAATGTCGATCACCCCATTGTCAAAGAGATCAAGCACCGCGTCGACGGTGAAGGAGGCGAAAGTGCAGGTAGCGGTGTGAAGGACCTTGTTTCATTGCTGTTTGACACCGCCCTGCTCAACTCTGGATTTGCCCTGGACGATCCGGGGACCTTTGCGGATCGCATGCACAAGATCATTGCTGTAAACATCGGCGTTGAAGACGACATCGACAGCGACGGTTGCGACAGCGGGGGCGAAGGGGGCGGGGAAGGCACGGGTACCGGAGTGGGAACCGGTCTGGAAGAGCTAGACTGAGAAACGTCTAGTGTAGGGGTGCGTATGAGAGAGCAAGTGCATTATTTTTTTTTTGAGAGCCACAAGCATTGTGCCCCAAAAAATTGACGATTCTAGGATGTTGATTGACAACTCGATCAGTGCTTAAAGCTTCCTTTTATCCGAAACTACAACACAGCAACCATCATGGCCGCCGCTTCCAAGCAGATCTGCTGGACCCCGGCCCAGCGCGATGGCTTTGTGACCTCGGCCCTGAGCTCCACCGACAAGCGCGGCCACACTGGGCCATATTGGTTCAACGTGCTGCCCAAGATCCAGTCTGGGTGCGCCGATCACGAGGACGAGCGCCGCACCAAGGTCACGCGCGCTCTGATGAAGGCCATCATGACGCGGCCCGAGTACCGCGTGATCGCCCTCAAGATTTTTGACATCCTTTTGTACAAGATCGCATCCCACCCCCTGACCCGGCGGATGTATCAGCGCGACATCATCGTGACGCTCAAGGGTGGCACCGCCTACACCTACGTGGTCACCTCCAAGTGGGCAGAGGTGTTCCCCTTCTCGGACCTCGACATCGTCATCGCCATCAACCCCTACCTGCCGCGTGACCTGTTTGACCGCACGCGCGAGGTGCTGAACACGCTGGTCCTGCAGACCATCTCCCAGTACAAGCGTATGCTGGACCACATGCTGTTCCTCAACAAGCCCATCGAGGAGCAGATCCTCGACGAGACCGTCATCGCCAACTTCAAGGAGGACCTGATGGCGGCATTCGCGGACCTCGAGGACGAGCGCGGCGGCAGCTACATCAGCCCTGTAGCGACGCCCGAGGTTCGCAACGCGGTGTCCAAGCACAGCGTCATGCTCCGCGACAGCCTGGCACAGGAGGACCGCGTCGTCCGCATCGAGGTTCCCCACTATGAGCAGTGTGAGAGGATTCCGCTGCGCAAGTCTCCGGTGATGTGCTCTCACAACAACTCTATCCGCTTCAACCGCACGCCCAACGCGGCCGAGGAGACGATCGGCCACTTTGACCTGTACCGCGTGAGGATCAACTGCATGTACAAGCGCAACGACACCCAGAGCTCAGACGACGACGCAGATGCTTCCTCCACGTCCTCGAGGGGGCGCGACTACGACACTATCGCGGCGGACTTCATCGACATCAGCATGCTGGCGCAGGACGACGCCGAGCTGTGGAACTTTTGGAGCCACGGCCAGGTGACCTCGGTCTACGACCGCTTCGTGGGCATGTGGATCACCATCCCCGACCTGCCCACCATGCTGGACGACCTGCACAAGATGTTGCACGTGTACGAGTGCCCCGAGTCCAAGCGCGCCATGCGCGAGCTCAAGTTCAAGGTCCTCAAAGACGTGTACCACCTGAAAAACTAAAAAGAGAGTCAGTGAATGAAGGCATTGACAATATCATTTGAGCTGCGAAGGCTCGTGGCAGTCATTGGATTAGGCATCAGGTCATAGGCACGGATAAACATAATTGCTCCTATTACGCCATTGCGTTGGTTAGTTAGGGGATAGGTGTTGACAAGGTAGGTGTTCTTGCGCCAAACGATGAGCATTTGCAGCTTCTTACCGTCGAGCGTCTTGTCAAAGACCGGATCAAAAAACTCGTTGAGTTCTAGGCCTAGGACGTTGGCGCCCTTGTGGTTGGGCAGGTTCTCTGCTTCGGGGATGTCGAGATCATAGATAGACGCATGGATGTACGTCTTATCTTTACCCACAATCAGTATGTTCCATTTGTGAACTTGATCCGTAACAGGATACAAGTTTTCTATTTCGAATTCTGCCATGACGGGAAGGACACAAATGTTGTACTTTGCCCCAATGCGTTCGATCTTGCTCTGGAACTTTTGGTTCTCAAGGCGACGCTCGCGTTTCCGTTTCCCCCCAAAGAAACAATTGATCACCCCGTTTTCGAAAAGGGAAAAAAGTGTCATTGCGTTCCCCGGCCCCTTTTTCTATAAGCCCACGTTTTTGTTTTTCATGTATTTAAAGGCCGGCCCGGGGTACTCGGTGATTGTGTGCCTTTAAGATGGACGCCGAATTTGCAGACGCGCTCCGGACCATCAGGGAGTACAAGGTGGGCGAGCTGTCATGCAGCGCCCCCCGCATCACCACCGCGACGGTTGTCTGTAACCTTTCCGGCGTGGAACGCATCGACTTGGACGACGTGCGGAACAACCCTCGCCTAGTTGTACGCACCGCAAAAAGCAAGAAAAAAACGTACCGCGCCTTCTCCAACAGCGTGACTATTCTTTTTGATCGCACAAAGGCCATCAAGGTGTTTGTAAACGGCAAGCTGCACATCACCGGCTGCAATGAAATCGCCCAAGCGATCCGTCACGCCAACGCGTTTGCAGAGGCCATGGGGTGGCCGGCTGCGCGCGCGGAAGGGGTCAAAGTGCTGACCTTGAACGTTGCGCTCGGTGTGCAACCTCGCCGCAACGTCTTGCTCAAGGACTTTTATGCATTTTTGTCTATGTCTAGCCAAAGCGGTTTGCAAGCGCGCTACAACCCAGACATTTATCAAGGCCTGGTCCTCAAGGTGCCTTGCGAGAGAGAACCCGGGCGGATGGTGTCGGTGTTGCTTTTCTACACAGGCACGATGATCATCACTGGCGCCAGGGTACCCAGAGATCTGGTGCACACACACGATGTGGTGATGCGCGCTTTCAAGGAGGCCGCGCCATTTGACACCTAGCTAGGCTGCATTCTCGGCAATTGTTTCAAACAGATACGTCGTGTACAGTAGGGTCGTTGCAGGCGTCAAGAATGTTTTTACAAATTGATTGGCATTTTGGATAATGTAATTTGCATGACCTGGATTGGCGTTGAAATATTGGCGCTTGTTCAGGATGTCGTTGGGATCGTCCACACCTACAAACTGGGATCCTTCATGCAACAGTGGGTAGTACCACAGGATGTCGCTGCTGCGGTACTTGAACAAGAGACTCCTCGAGTTCATCGCCCAAGCTGGGCGGTCGTAGCTGGCCGTGTTGCCATCCATGGACAATATGTACCTGTAACCGTATTGTTGTTCTTGGGACACAGGCGGATGCATGATGGAAGAGAGGTCCGGGTAGGCCTGGGCGACCACGGAGGGCTCAATCTGGGCAATGTTGGTGATGAAAAAATCCGTGGCATCCCTGTGCGCCTTGGACCATTCGCATAGCTTGAGGCGGTGGTTTTTGTAGGGGTCTGTAGGGCCAGTCGTGACCCCAAAGAACCCCACCTTGTCTTGCTTTTGATCGTACGGGACGTTGTCCGCGATGGACAAACGCCCTCCGTAATTGGACAACATAAATGGATCAGGCAACAAGACGGGCTGGGTGTGGGATTTGTGTTTGGCAAATGTCAGAATGTTTTGTGGTGGTGCGCCTATGTGGGTGTAGCTGTCGTGCAACTGTATCGGGTAACAGCCGTCCAGCTTGCCCCGAGTGTTGGGGAACACCTGGGTTTTGAGGTAGTCGCATACAAACGGCATCCTGGGCGCGTTATCATGGGCTTCATAAGCATGCGTGGTGATGTCGCGTCGCCCGCTTTGGGCAGTGGTCACCTTGAAATAAGAAATGCCGAGATCAATGGCGTCTTCCTCGCGCATAGGAGCAAAGTTGCGGGCATTTGTGGCTGCGAGGTATATAACGGCCTCTTGTTTATTCATTATTGGGTTGTTGAGCGAGCGTGTCCTTAGACGGGTTTTTGTTGTTAGCGTTGTTGTAGTGTTCAATGACCGTGCTCTCGACCTCCTCGCGGATGAGCTCCAAGAGGTCGTCGTTGTCCATGCCTCCCATGCCAGAGACAAAGTTGGCAAACTCTGTAGTCCAATACTTCTTGGGGATGTTGTACTCCAAGATGTCGCACGCCATGTAGATCATCTTGTCATAAATCTGTTGCTTGTTGCGCTTGACCCAAGTGTTTTCCTCTTTGTAAATCTCCATGTAGTCTGGGTCATTGGCAAGGTAGCGCACGTTGTGATTTTCATCGTGCTCCTCATTGAAGAATATCTGAGATATAACGGTTTGTACGCCTTTGAGAGGGTCGGACACACAATCTTTCAGGAACTCACGCTTGATGTAATCCCGGCGCTCATGACCAAACAGACGGAGCCTCCTACGACGGGGCTGTGTCGGCGCCGTGCGCTTGACCGGGATCAAGGCAGCGTACTGCTCCTTCACCGCATCAAAAGAAATGTCACTGAGCTTTGGTTTACAGTCTGTCTTCCGAGATAGGTGCCCCTTGAACGCGCAAATCTTGTCGGCTTGGTACCCACACCTCGAGCACTTGAACACGGTTTCTTGTTGTGGGGATGACATGCTCGTCTCTTGTTTTCGAAATTACGGTTATTGTCTTAAAATATATTATTTTGGTGTTGACAAAGCAAGCTCACCCCTTTTGAAGATGTTCAATTTTTTGCTAGCAACCAAAGCTGGGTGATGGCACGAAAACGTTGCCGGACGTCGGGGTGGATGTCTCTAAGCTCGTGTGTGTGTTGCACCAGGAACGCCCGCATCCGCTCCTTTTCGGCTGGAGGGAGCTCCTTCCATGCCTGCGCCGCATACACAAAGCGGTTTGGCGTCTTGGGAGGCAAGCTGGAAACAAACAGGTTGTATGCGGTTGGCTCGCGCGCCGCTTTTTGGGCGGTGTGTGGTGGTGGGTAATGGGGTGTGTGGAGTGCTGGGAGTGTTGGGGATTGGGGTGTGTGTGGGGATTGGGGTGCTGGGGTTGAGGTGGATGTGTGTTTTGGGGGAGGGGACGAGAGGTGTTTGTTGGTGTCGAAGCCGATGTCATACTCCTCTTTAGACAGAACGTCCGCGTGTTTTGAAGCTGAGAGCATCTTTGCGCTTGGAGTTTAGAACCTTACTCAAATTTTTGCCTGTCAAGAACCCCTTTAAACCCTCAAAACGCCGCAGCACCTCGCCCCAATCTGGGCGCTCATACGGATTGCAGTTCATCATGTCTTTGATGAGGGTGGATGCTATAAAGGTGCGCGAGGTATCGTTTTCGACCGCAGACCTCAACACCACCATGAGCGTCATCCCCAGGGCATAGATATCCGACTTTTTGAACATTGCGTCAAAATCCTTGGGGTCGTACATCCTCACAAACCGTGCTAGCTGCTTGGCGACGGTCGGTTCGTCCACCACATTGATCACCGAGAAGTTGCGGTCGAAAAACGACTTGAATTTGTTAAAGTCGATCACTGGGTTGAAGGATTTGGACATGACGTACAACTTGAACTCTGGGGGAAAGTAGGGGTAGTCGTACATGAGCAACGGCCTGTGGGTCTTGTCGTATAGGTCCCGCACGCGTGCCATCATGCCAAAGTCTACGACGCTGACCTTTTTGCCATTGTACACAATGTTCTCTGGCTTGAGGTCTAGATGCAACCAGTCTGCGTCGTTGAGCCGCTGCATCCCCCTAAACACGGGCTCAAACTTGAGAAACAGCTTGAGGAAGCCTTCCTCGCCGGATGCGCCTTTGGAAGCAAAGTTCCACAAGTCTTTGCCACCATGCTCGTAAACGAGCTGTATGCTTTTGTTTGGAACGATCGTCTTGTCGCAAGCGCTTGGGTTGTCGGAGGGCGCTGGCTTGCCGATGCGGCATCTCCTAACCAAGGGGACTGTGAATTCGCTGCGCGGATCGATGCTCTTGACAATTTTGCTGATCTCGAGCTCTTCCAAACCACTCTCATCGTCGTTGAAGACTTTGCCAATCAACCCAAAGTTGGAAGTGAGCAGGGTCTGGGGACGGGAGTCCCTGCATTGGATCGGTGGAGAAAAAGTACATGCATAGGAGCCAGAGGAAACATACCTGCCACCTCGCTTCTTTGTTGTCGCCATTACTGTAAGCCAACACAATTTCTAAATCAAGTAGGCATAGGTGAATGACAACACCGCAATGAGAAGGACGATGCTCACCGCCGCAACGGTTGCATACTGCCTGCCTTCCATCGTGAAAAGGCGCAACACAATGATGACCAAGGCTATCACAAAAGCAATCAGTGCCAGGATCAACATGACCTTGCCGACCACGCCGTAGCTGTTGTAAGCATTCCTAATGCTTCCAAAGAGTCCCGGGCTAGATGGGGAGAGGAAAGAGAGCGACGGCTGATTGATAGTAACAGTGTATTTTTGCGTAAACTCTTCGCGTGCTTGCTCAGTGTCGTGATACTTGTACGTAGGCGGCGCATCGGCGAATTCTTCGCGTTGCTCATCTTGCCCGGTCTGGGTGACAATGCCGTCGTAGTAGTTGTTTGGATCTACCAAGAGCTGCTTTAGCTTCGTGTGCACCTTGTCATCCACGTCTTTGCCCCAGTCCGTGCTCTCTGCCTTTCGCTTGTCTTCAATGCGCTTCAGGCGCGGCAAAAGCCGCGTTAGGTCCTGAAGGGGCACACCTGCGTACGCAAACACCGTCTTCACAGCCTGAATGTCTGCGTCTGTGGCGTTACCGCTTTCCGCAATTGCCAAGACCGATGCCATCCATTTCTTCCAATCCTCTTCTCGGTCGTTTGACAAAATAAAGACGCGGACTAGTTCGGCGACCTTGACGCCGTCGTCATTCAGTTTGATGAGGTTATGTCGGTCCAATAAGACCGAGTAGATGCCCTCGGTGGACGAGTTAGTGAGGTTGAAGCGCGTCCGCACCCACTCCACAAAGTCCTTGTCCGTGTCGTCAGCCTTGTTGTCTATGACGTTCCTGTACATCAAAAGGATGGTCTCGAGTGGAACCCCTGCATCTCGCGCGGAAAACACCAAGAGGCTGATCATTTCGACATCCGTGAATGTGTCGATGGGCCGAAAGGCAAAGTTTGGCACCTCGGCAATGCCACACGCTTTTTGTGGCAAGCCAGGATACACACACCGTTGCTGATCTCCTTCTCTCTTTTGTGCGACATTGTTCATGACAAACCCCACCGTGGTGTTAAGAGCTTGTGAGAGGCTCGCTCCCGCCACGTCCTTGCTCCTCAAGGCAGCCTTGCCCACCTCGGCCACGATCGTGCGGGCGCTTGGCTCCACGGCCGCCTGAACGGCGTTGGCGGCTTGCTTGGAGCCTTCGGCAACGGCGTTGGCGGCGGGCTGGATGCTTTCGGCAACGGCGTTGGCGGCGGGCTGGATGCTTTCAGCAACGGTATTGGCGGCTTGCTGGGTACCGTCTGCAAAGATATCAGCGCCTTGCTTTGCGGCCTCCATAGCGGCTTGCCAAGACTGGGAAGATTGTTGGGCTGCAAGCATCCTTTGAAATATGTTTGCTTGCCCTCCCTCGCCAGAGGCAATCTTTTGGGCCTCCTCTGGTGAAATCCCGGGAAACAAGTCCTGCACGGTCGCGCTGTCCATAGCCTGTGCGTGTGTGTTTTTGGCCTCGTTCACGGCGTTCATGACGAAGCCGCCGGAGTTGTCTACAGCTCCCGAAACTGTACCTGCGGCGTCTTGTGCTGCACCCGCCACGCTCTGTACACCGCCTGAAATTGCGTTGCCGATGTCGCCCCACATTTCTATTTCAAAAGGTAATCAGCAGATTTAAATGCGCGTAAACACAATGGCTGCGACGACCCCCAGCATTCCAATGATCACTGAATATCCATCTGCCGACTGAATGCTGCTTTGCGCGGCGATCGTCATCACAAACAGCATCAAGATAGTGTTGGAGCTGTCCATTGAGGCGGGGGGCGTGGTGGAGGCGCTCTGGACAGGGGCGGGTGGCGTGGTGCTTGGACGGACCTCGGGCTCGGGGCTGAACAACTTGGTAAAGTCTTTGCGCGCTCTGTACTCCAAGTAGTCGACATCGAAAAACAGGCGGCCTATGAATACCTCAATCACGGTGAAGTAAGAAAACTCGGGGTCAAGGCTTTTGCAAATGCCCTCAAGCAAGGACAGAGAGCGGAACACCATGATGAGTTGTGGGTTGATCTTGAATGGAGGATCCAAAGCTACATCCTCTGCTAGGCTGAAACTGCGAAAGTCCAGGTTTTCAAAGTAGAGCAAGACAGCTTGCACAAAGCTCTCGATTTGTGAGATGTCTGCATTAGGCAGCAAGATGATGGCCTTGGACTTGATGAGCAGCTGCGTGATCTCGGTGACGTCCCTGTCTGCAATTGAAAACAACAGGGGCTTGATGTTTGCGATGAGCACAGGGTCGAGCTTTGAAACCTGCCCAAAGTCGTACAAGGCAATGCGTCCTTCGGCAGTAATGCCCAGGTTTCCTGGGTGGGGGTCTGCGTGGATGACGCCGCGGAACACGACTTGCTCGATGAAGAACTCCATGAGCTCCACAGCAAGTGCCGACGTCTCATTGGGGCCTATGCGGTTTGATGGGAGATACGACATCGTCAAGACGTTTTTGGAGCAGTATTTGGGATAGACGTCTGGAACAACAAGGTTGGGTTGCTCCATCACGATGTCGTTGAAGAGGCGCGCATTGTCGAGTTCACGCTCAAAGCACAACTCCTCGTAGAGGTACGTGTAGCATTGCTCTATCAACATCTTGGAGTCATTCACTGAGCGGATGTTGAAGAGGGACAGGGCGTCAAAGATCAAATTCAGCGTCTTGAAGTCGCGGTCAAAAAATGCGCGGATGTGTGGGCGTTGCACCTTGACGGCCACGCGCTCTCCGGTCTTTAAGGTCGCGAGGTGAACCTGACTAATCGATGCGGAAGCAATCGGCTCACTCTCAAAAGAAGAAAATGCGTCGAGGCCCAGCTCTCGGTCAACAATGTCTTGTATGACGCTCGTACACACAGGCGAGACATTGTCTTGGAGGGTTTGGAATTCCTGAATCATCTCTGGGCTAAAGATGTCGGGGCGCGTGGAAACGAATTGTCCAACCTTGATAAAGGTCGGTCCAAGAATCTGGAGTTGATCGCGCGTCCAGATGGCCAGCTTCCGCTTGTCTTCCTTCAACAGAGACTTGAGCTGGTATGTGGCCAAGAATGATAGGGTGGTTGCTATGTTTGTTGGTTTTGGGGCGGTAGGGATGACACAAGATTTTCGGACCGATATAGCCATATGTTTTATGCAAACAAATTGCTTTTATAAGCGCATTGATTTGGGTTTAGATGGATTTGGTTTAAAAAAATGTCGTTGTATGTAATTAAAATGCTCACGCTCAAGACCCAGACCGTTGCAACCGCTAGTGTGAAGAGGAGCGTCAAGTGCCAGGCCAGCCATCACCGCCTTCAAACCGAGATCAACAAGTTCATCGACAAGAGGCGCGCCCTGGACCAGAGGAGGGCGGAGGAAGTCAAGGCCGCCGCCGACAAGCTGCGCGAGATTGCGCGCCAAGAGATCAAGAGCTCCCTGGAGCTCGCGAGCATTATGGTGCCGGTAGAGCAGCTGAAGAAGGCATGCCAGGAGAAAGAAAAAAAGCCGTGTTGCGAGAAGAAGGCAGCTGGGGCGGGCGTGGACGAGGCAGAGGAAGCCGCAGAGGACGCTTGAGTGAATGTGCTCTTTTTTCTGTTTTGTCTTGGAACATTGGATCAAAAATTTGATCGATGGAAACCTTGGACGATACATCCAACCAAAGATGGAGAACCTCAAGACAATCGTGTCACTGATTTGCGACCGCTTTGATCTGGAATTTGATGACGTGTTTGATTACATTTGCTTAGAGTTGGGCTCTGCGGGGGTGGTGGGCACGGAGGGAGAGGCAGGTGACAAAGGGTCGGACGTCAGGAAGCGGGTCAAGGCCTTGAAGGTCAAAGACCACACTGGAATCCTTTTTGATCCAATCTCCAAGCGCTTGTACAAGGAGATTGAGATGGAAGACTAGAGTGGATGGGGAAGACTAGAGTGGATGGGGGAAGACTAGAGTGAATGGGGAAGACTAGAGTGGATGGGGGAAGACTAGTGTGAAGGACAAAGAAAGGCTCTGCGGGGGGTGGTGGTCCAGTTGAGAGCACAACGTTTGCGGTTGTTTGGTGGAAAAACAAAACCGCCTTGCTTCTAAGAATCGGATGGTGAAGCGGGTTTTGCTATTCGTCACGTCGCACAACTCTACCAATGGATACAGCTACGTTGGCTATGAGATTGCCAAGCGGCTCAGTACCTATGCGGACATCCACCTCACCGTGTTTGGCTTCCAAAACTTTCACAAGGTTGCAAACCACAGATTGGACTATCCAGACAATGTATACGAGTATGACGCGTTTGCAAATGAGACTGTAAAGCAGGGGGGGTTCGGGGTGGAGCAGGTCAAGGACTTTGTAACCGCCAACCGCCCGGATGTTTGCATTGTGTATAATGATGCTATGATCCTGCATGCTGTGATCACACAGTTGAAAGCCGCTCAAGAGGTCGTCGATCGCCCATTCAAGATTGTAGCCTATGTAGACCAAGTGTACCTCTGCCAAAAGCGAGAGTACATCGACTTTCTGAACAAGAACACCGACTTTATCCTAGCATTTACACCCTTTTGGGAAAAGTGTCTCTTGGGCCAGGGCATCACCTTGCCCACGCGGATCTTGCGGCACGGTTTCAACGCTCAAATACACTACCCTATTCCGCAAAAGCTAGCTAGACGTCTCTTTGGCCTATCCGCGGACGACTTTATTGTGATGAACCTCAACCGCAACCAGCCGCGCAAGCGGTGGGACATCTGCATGCAAGCTTGGGCGTTGGTGGTGAAGCAACTGCTTGGGAAGCCCATCAAGCTCATGATTGGTACCAGTCTGCAGGGCGCGTGGAATATCTTGGAGGTGTTTGAGCGCGAGCTCGCCAAGCTGGGCTTAACGCTGGAGCAGGGCATGAAACATGTCATCGCATTGGATTTCCCACAACAGCTGTGTGACGAGGACGTGAATTTTTTGTACAACGTGGCCGACATTGGCTTGAACACATGCGACGGTGAGGGGTTTGGTTTGTGCAACTTCCAACAGGCCGCAATCGGTATCCCGCAAGTCGTGACCGCAGTAGGAGGGTTCCTGGACTTTTTTGATGATACCTGCGCTATCACTGTGAAACCAAAGTTGACCTACTACGTGGACAACTCGCGCGACAGCGTTGGCGGCGAAGCGGAGCTTGGCGATTACCGAGATTTTGCTGCTGGGATTGTCAAGTACTTTGAAGACCGGGCGTTGGTGGCAGAGCACGGCAAGCGAGGCCGCGAGAAAATCTTGAAAAATTACGGGTGGGATGGGATTGTCAAGGACCTGCGTGGCTACATCTACGAAGCGCTGCAAGAGCAGGTACCCGTCGAGTCTGAGGTCCAAGCCGAAGAAGAGGAGGAGGTCGCGTCGGACATCGGCGACTCGGACACCAATGTGGACATCAATGCTTTGACAAAGGTGCGTAGCCACTCTACCAAAAACAAGAGCAAAGTGGCCAAAGGTAAAAAAGATGACAAAAAGAGGTTGCTGAAGGAACGCCTCGCTGCAGGAAGCGTGTACAATTCTTTCAAGCGGTAGACTTCGTCACCAAAACACGGCCGAGCTCTTGCGCTTGCTGAGGTTGTTGAAGGGCTGGTACTCTTTGGCACAGCACGTGCCGTCCTCCTTGGTGATGTCGCTCTTTGTGCACTCCTTCCTCTTTTCTAGCAGAAAAGCGTCCGGGGAGTGGCGGTGGACACCAGAGTTGTTGGCGCCACGATGTCCGATGACAAAGGTGTCGTTCGGGCAGCTCGGCATGGGCCACAATACTTCGTTCTCTTGGCAAAAGTCCTTGCAAGATTTGTAGTAGCTCGGTACAAACATGTACTCCCGATACGAAGTGAATTGCTTGGATTGGTAGGTGTTGTCCAAGGACATGTAATTTTTACACAGTAGCGCATCGGCGTGTTCGCTCGCATTCCAGCCTTCACAGTCCATTGTTATTTTATGACTACAAATTTTATCAGCGCCGTCTGGGGAAGGATCTCGCGCGCCATGGTTTGCATATCCTCCACAGAGACCGCGTCGTTGTTCACATCGAATTCGTAGAGTGCGTTCAATTTGTGATCAGATTGGTTGATGACTACGGTGGATGGTTGAAGATCGATCTTGTCGATGATCGCCTTCTTTGCGGTGTGTGCGAGGATGATCACCTCGTACGCTTTGGGTTCTAGAAATTGCTCAAGGGTCGGCGAGGACCACTTGTACCGCCACAGCACGAACACTGCAATACCAACTGCAGCTAGGAGGACAAGCGCTGGTACAAGGTGCTTTTTATTCCAGTACATGTCTGTATTCCTTTCTTTTCTGAACATTATTTAATGGTCAACGTTGAATTCAATTCCCCCGCGGATGACGCAAGTGTAAAGTCGAAGCAGATCAAAGACGGATTGAAAGGGCGTGCGGTGGTCTTGATTTGGGCTACCTGGTGCCACCATTGTACGTCCATGAAGCCCGCTTGGGACAAGACCAAAAGTAGCCTGTCCAAAGAGGGGATCAGCTTCATTGAGATCGAAAGCGTGAATGTGGAACGTTTGGACGACGGCCTGAAACAACGCGTGATCGTCGGCAAGCACGTCTACTTCCCCATGATCCGCACATTCAAGGGCTCAAAGTCTGATGAATACAGCGGCGAGAGGGACGCGGCGACGCTGACCAAGGAGTTGTCCAAGAAACTAGGGGACAAGCCAAAGCCCAAGTCTGGGTTGAAGGGGACGAAAAAGACGGTGGTGAAGACGGGGACGAAAGGGGCGAAAAGCGGCTAGGCTGCTAGTTTATACCGCGAGTACACTTCTTTGAAGCGCTCAACGCAGGTGTCATTTTTCTCTTTGCAAGCATCGCTATTTGCGACCTTTATGCTTTCGTCGTAAAATGGAAACGGGTGTGTTCCTTCAAACTTGTTGGATATGGTCATGTACTTGTCTACGTATGCATCAAAATTACAAGACTCATAATGCAAGACGCGAATGCCTTCAACCGTCATCTCGGCTGTGGGCGCGTTGTCATCCACAAACCTGTGGAAGCCATTCAGTCGCAAGCTCGGTGACACCCTGCCCATGCCCTTGCCATTGTTGTATGCTGCACACGCACTATCTGGGCATTCTATGAGTTTTGCAGACTGAAAACAACCGCTAGTGGGGATGTCGGCGTACTTAGCCTCTTTGTTTGGAATGATCACCGTCTTGATGTCGGTGGGGACCTCCTTTGCGATAGCTTCGGGCAGGGTGCCCTGGCACTCTAACAGTTCGTCGTCGTCGATGCAAACCAACCAATCGATTCCATCTTGCAGAGCGCGTTGCACCGTGCTTGTCCCAAAATCGTTGAATTTTGCCATCAGCCACCAAGGTTCTGAGCCGGCTGTCTGTGAGACGGGTGCTCGGTCGACAAACACGTTGGGGTAGGACATGAGGTCCTCTTCCAGGTGAGGCGCTTCATCGACGCGTATGTAAAATCTGGACACACCTTTGTCCATGTGCCACTGCAGCCAATACTCGATGTCCGGGGCGAATTTCGTCATCAACATAATAGCGACCTTGGGCAGGAGCGGTACGGGAGGGGGCAGTTGAGGTGCAAAGGGGACAGGGAGGACAGGGGGGACAGGGGGGCGCGCGGCGTTGTGCATCATTTGTTGAAGGGCCACAAGTTGCATCACATTGATGTTGTTGTTCACATTCCTAGCTTTCTTGTGTTTCTTGTGTCTCTTGTTGGATTTGAATGCCTCCACTATCCTTCTACATGTGGACAAAACGATAAATATCACGCATAGTGCGAGCAAACTAATGACTAGTTTCATTACTTGTTGCGCAGAAATTCGTGCTAAATCCACTTAAGCTCAACGCTCACCTTGGACAAAAGTGACGACATGCAAGATCCAAGGAAGCGTGAATTGCTTGAAGCCTACCTCAAGCAACAACAAGAGGCGCAACAAAGTGCGAATGCGGGGAGCACCACGCCGTCCGGAAGTGGGGCCGGCGCGGGCGGGGGTGGTCGCATGGAGCAGGCCTTAGTGCATGCGCCCGACAACATGTCCCTCGAGGAATTCAAGCACCAGGTCAAGATGTGGATGGAGCTCGACAACCAAATCAAGAAAATGAATGAGATCCTCAAGGAGAAAAAGGCAGTGCAAAAGATCCTGACCGAGAAGGTACTCTCCTTTATGGCCAGGTACAACATCGAGGATCTCAACACCAAAGACGGCAAGCTCAGGTACAAGGTGACACAGGTGAAGCCTACAGTGAAGCAGACGGCCATCAAGAAAAAGCTACAAGACTTTTTTGATTATGACAAGGCGCTTGCTGAAAAGGTCATGAAGGCCGTGTTCGACGACACCGCCCAACCCAAGGTTGAGAAGCCGTCGCTGCGCCGCCTAAAGGGCGTGAATATCATCAGTGTCTGAACGTGAAAGCCATTCATTTAAAAATTGAGCCGGGGAGGCTCTGAGCGGTACAGTTGTTTTTGTGCACGTAACGTACAATGGCCACCTCCAAGAAGGCCCTCGTTATTGTGGAATCTGGCGCCAAGGCAAAGACCATCGCCAAGCACCTCAACGCCATGCCGGACATGGTGCGCAAGTTTGGCAAGTTCAACGTCGTGCCTTGTTACGGCCACGTGTTGGACTTGGGCAAGAAGGGCTTGGGCGTCGACATCGAAGCTGGCTTCAAGCCTCTTCTTGAAGTTATCACCGACAAGAAGAAGTTGGTCAAAGAGTTGAAGAAAAAGGCGGATGAGCACGACACTGTCTTTTTGGCATCAGATGCAGATCGCGAGGGTGCCGGCATCGCACATCACCTCAAGCGCGTGTTGGGGCTCAAGGAGTACAAGCGCATCGTGTTCACGGAGATCACGCCCGGTGCACTGAAGTCAGCACTGGAGAATGCGGGTGAGATCGACGGCAATTTGGTCAATGCGCAGCAGGCACGCCGTGTGTTGGACCGGCTCGTTGGATTTGAGGTGTCGCCACTGCTATGGAAGCATTTCAATGCAACGCGCTTGTCTGCGGGGCGCGTGCAATCCGCAGCCTTGGGGTTGGTCGTGAAGCGCGAGAAAGAGGTCGAGGCTTTTGTGCCGTCATCGCACTACAAATTCCTAGGGGCGTTCAAAGGTCTGGAGGGCGAGGGCAAGTTGTGCCACGTCGCTGCTGCTGGCGGCGCCGGAGGCTTGGTAAGCTTTGATACAAAGGAGGAGAGTGTGGCGTTGCTGAAGAGCATACCCATGGAATTTGTATTGAAAGGTACAACGAGCAAACGGAGGCTCGAACATTCCCCGTCGCCATTTGTGACGAGCACTTTGCAACAAGAAGCCAACACAAAGCTCGGCATGAGCATCAAGAGTACGATGGCTGTTGCGCAGGCGTTGTATGAGGCCGGTTTGATCACGTACATGAGGACAGACAGTTCTGTGCTATCGGACGATGCCAAGGTTGCATTTGAGCGGTACATCACAGAGAAGCATGGCGCCAAGTACCTCACTCGCACGACGGCTGGCGTAGGCAGCGGCGGGGCGACGCTTAGGAAAAAGGCGAGCAAACACTCTCAAGAGGCGCACGAGTGCATTCGGCCCACCGACGTGAACGTGGTTGAAGCCGCTGGGGAAAGCTTTACGCAGCAACACGCCGACCTTTACAAGCTCATTTGGAAGAGGGCGGTGGCGTCCGTCATGGCACCCGCCGAGTACACCGACCTTGTGGCGACGCTTGTGTGTGACACGCTAGCAGCGCGCGGGATGGCGTTTCAGATCAAGTACAGCTCATTGGTGTTTGAAGGCTACCTCGCAGTGTACGGCATAGAGCCGTCAAAGGAGCCCGCCAAGGAGATCAACGCGGGCTTACGCCAGTGTAAGGCTGTCGTTGCCCACCAAGTTTGGAGCGGACCGCCAGCCAGGTTCTCAGAGGCCACCTTCATCAAGGCCATGGAGAGCAACGGCATCGGGCGCCCTAGCACCTATGCGGCCACACTGACAAAGCTGGTAGAAAAACAATACGTTGAAAAGAAGACCGTGGCGGGCAAGGAAGCGCAGGCGGTCGACGTCGAGTGGCGGCCCTCCAAACAGGCCTTAAAAGAGCGCGAGCGAAAGGTCGTGATTGGGCAGGACAAGAACAAGCTCGTGGCAACAAAGACGGGTGTGGTCGTGGACGAGTTCTTGGATGCAAACTTCCACGCAGTCACGGACATCGAGTTCACTTCAAAGATGGAAGAGAAGTTGGATGACATAGCGACGGGCCAGGCATCGTACCTCGAAGTTATGCGTGGCTTTTGGGGTGAGTTGAGTGCATGCACGAGCAAGTACAAGTTGCTGAAGACGACTGAGAAGAACACGCTATCGGATGCGCGGGAGATTGTTGTTGATGGGCGGAGTTACACTCTGCGGACGACGCGCTACGGACCTGCTGTGCAATACAAAGAGCCCGGTGCTGATAAAGACAAGTTTGTGTCCTTGAAGGCGTACCTCCAAGCTGCAAAGAAGGGCGGGCTGTCCGAGGTGGATGCGGATGACGTGCGGTTTCTAGTGGAGCTGCCAAAGCGCGTACGTGAAGGAGTATTCTTGCACTACGGCCAGTATGGCTTCTACCTCAAGAAGGGTGATGCATCCTTCAGCATATTTGTGGGCAAACACGTGCAGAGCGTGCCCTTTGAGCTCAGCGAGGACGAGATCGACCGCGTCTTGGCTTGGAAGAAGAAAGAAAAGTTGGGGACGTAACGTGTTAGCTACGCTACGCTGAAATTCGCTTCGCTACGCTGTGCTGAAATTCGCTTCGCTTCGCTACGCGATGTAGTACAACTTGCTGAAGTAGGGCTTGTCATTTTTTCGTTTCTTGATGCAGTTGGAGACGTTGCACATCTTGGTTTGTGCGTTGGGGCACAGGTCCTCGCAGTAACACGCCCTCGGCGTTTCCTTTTCACACGGCGGGACATAGATGTGATGGGGTCCCCAGTTGGTCGGGGTCCCCTCGTACCGTTTCAAGCCCTGCCAGTGCACGAAGGAGTTGCCCGGTCGCGTTGCGGGGTACTGGTACCTTGCATTGGGTGGTGGTCGGTTGCCGCGTAGCAAGTTGCGGTGGATGTACTCTGTTGCGTCGGGATCCACGTGGACATGTGCCCATGGTGCATCCTCCAAAAAGGGCTGGCCCGTGTATAGCCCTCCATTCAACGACGGCGGCGGCACTGGCTGGTAACCATGTTTTTCAAAGTCGTAATTGGAAAAGTGCAGGCTCGAAGGCATATCTTCTCTTACTGTAATTTCAGAAAAAAAGAACGCTTGTAAAAATAAGTAGCGTCATGGACGTTGAGGTGTCTGTTAGGTACATGGCTGTCGCCGTGGTACTGTTTTATATGATGCTGGTGTCCAACGACATGAACGGCGTGGTCGGCTGCAACGTGCACCACACCATCAAACGCAATCCCGCGCTGCAGCACCTGACGGCGTTTATCGTTTTGTACTTTTTGGTCATCTTGGCTTTCCCCCAGACTTTCAAGGGCGCCTTGCACCACAGCTTCCTATTGTGCTTGGCAGTTTACGCGTGGTTTTTGATCATCGCCCGCTTGCCCTTTTCCATGTTTGCCTTGGTCATTCTGTTGTTGCTCGGGTCGTACATATTCTCCCTGCACTCCCAACGAAATGAACTCGAAGCGCGGCGTAGGCAACGTGCGGTGGCGTTGCAAAACTTGATGGCGTACAGCGCTGTGGGTGTGACAGTTGTCGCATTTGTTCTGTATGTCATCGAGAAGCGTGCCAAGCATGGGGCGCACTTTTCTTGGGCCAAGCTCTTTGTCAACCCTCCAAAGTGCAAGGCGTGCAAGGCGGGCGGCAGGGGGTGTTGAATGGGAGGAGCTCAGGGTTTAAGGAGACTTTGGACTCTTGTAAAAAAGGCGAGAATGAACCCTGACAAAATCTTGGAGATTGCGCGCATTATCAAGGCCTCAAAGCTGGATCCGGAGCAAAAGAAAGCGGCATTTGCCAAGGACTACGAGGAGTTTAGCACTGCTTATCCAGTGTTGTTTGACGTGTGTTGCAGCCCGGACTCTGACATGAGCAAGCTCGAGTTCATGGTGAACATGCTGAAAAAAATCAATGCCAACCAGATGACGCAACACGTTGCGAGCACAAAGGTGGGCCAAAACCTTTTTGACACATTTGTTCAACCCAAGACTAGCGGTGATGCGAAGTAGTATGGCTTGTAACGTTTGAGCGCCTCTAGGGAAACCGGAACCGCGTACTTGTGGCACCACTTGATTGCTTTTTTTACTTGTTTGCGTATGATGCTTTCGCTGTCGCAAACCTCAGGAGAGTCGATCATGCGCAGGGTTTCACATATGTGCATGACCTGACACATAATGTATATGTGGTTGAACTCCACAACCGCGGCCAAGAAGCTTGGGGAAGGTTTGAGAGTGGCCAGGGGCGCCACAGCATTGAGGGGGCGACAGCGGAGCTGGGTGATCGCGTTTGCCAGCGCTGCTACATAATGCGGAGAACCGCCTTGGAAACCGGTGCACACTACATATTTCTCGCTGTTTGCAGGTCTGGACGACAGGGGCTTGACAAAGTACATAGTATTGTAAAATGTGCTGAGCAGGTAGAGAATGCGGATCGTAACGTCATTGTGTATGTCAAATATCTTCAACACCAGCGAGCCATTGCGCGCCTGCAAACACAGGGCGGCGTAAACCTCGCACAAGACCAGGCGCGTCGACATCTCCTCTTGGTTGTTGAAATTGCTACTAAAGTCGAAGCCACCATCCGCAGTGACGAGATCGCAAGAAGACTCGCCCACGGTCGCCACAAAGTTGTGTACGGTCTCCAAGTCGTACAGGTCGCCTGTTCCCTTGTCGCCATAGCACAGGGTGATGTTGTGGGCTTGGCAATAATTGGTGTCGAATTTCCATTGTGGAATGATGCGATTTGTGGCCTTGAGAGAGATCGCGAACAAACGGTCGGAGGGTGCGCTGCGGTAGTTTACAAAGGCTTCTATGAAACCCCCAGGCGCATCTGCAAGAAACGCGGCGCGCTTTGGAGTGCCGTCGTCCTTCACCCCCATCTCGGCCGCCCCAAGGTCTTGTAAGATCTCCCACAGCTTGAAATAGGATCGGCTGATGGGATTGTACGATGCAATGCTGGGAAAGCCCACGCTGGTGGTGAAAACAAGTTCGTAGTCATTTGTGAGTTTTTTGAAGCGGTCCCACTTTTTGTTCTTGTGGTACTGCGTGATCTTGTTTTTGAAGTGTATCAGGTGCTGGTGGAGGGTGTCGTTCATCTGCAATAGAAAAGACGACGTGTTGTCTGGAGGAGGGGCCACGGGTGGTGGGGAGTCGTTGTCGTAGTTATTTCGTTGAACACGGTATAGAAATTTCTTGACCATTGGCTGGTGGTGAGACCCAAAGCTTAAGTCCCTTTGAGTTTAAGCTTGAGCTTTGGTTTGGGCGCGGGCGCGGGTTCAGGTGCTGGTGTGGGTTCAGGGGCTGGAGCGGGTGTGGGTGTAGGTTCAGGGGCTGGAGCGGGTGTGGGTGTGGGTTCAGGGGTCGTGGCGACAGGGAGAGTCGGCTCCGCCTTCTTCCTTGGTGCACGCAACCGTTGCTTTGCTGGGGCTGCTGGGGTGCCTGGGGCCGCGGGCGGGGTAGAGGCTGGAGCATCGGCTGCATCCTTCTTGAAAATGAACCACCTGTTCATGAAGCTGTAACGTTTCTCGGCATCGCTCATCTTCCGCGCGCTATCTAGGAAGCGGTCGCTCTCCTGCGTGTTGCTGAGCTCCTTCCACAGCTCCCCAAAGAGGCCCGTCGATTCTGCCGGCACCTGCAATTCAGCACATTCCGCGGGCGTGAGCAAGCGGATGCCCTGCCTCTTGAGCGCCAATTTCAAAAGGTCAAAGTCCACGAGGAACTCTGTGATCTGTTGGTTGATGGTCTCCATGTAGACATCGATGCGCTTGCCAAAGTTGGCGCTAGGATTCTCGCGGTCAAAGGTGTCATACATCTTGCGGAGGCTCCACACTGTGCGCTGCGCGATTTCGCCGCTGATGGTCCCGCCTTCGTCAACGTGCGCAGCACGGAAAGCTTCGTCCACCGTCCGTCCATCTGGGCACGTGCCAACAAAGTAGCCGCCAGGTGCGAGCGCGGACGACAGGTTCTGGGCAAAGTTGTTGAGAGAGGCCTCGTCCGAGAAGAAGTAGTGGATGGCGAATTGGCACGCAGCGAGTCCAAAGCCCTTGGAAACCAGGTTGGCGTAGGGCTCGAGCTGTGTGGAGGTTGGCTTTTGGATGCCCCACAAGATGCGTGCGACCTCCTTGTTCTCCTGGTCCAGATCTGCGATGTAAGCCTCGTCTATGGTCTTTGAAGCGTCCATACACAAGAACACGAGCCGGCTGTTTGCAGGAATCGCGCTGCGAGCGCCCTTTTCCTTTTCGCGCAGGATGCGGGCGTAGGCGCCATCATTTTGGTTGACGATGTTGTCTTCACTCTTGTCAATACCCACGACCGTAGTGATCCCATTCTTGAGGTACTTGTACACATCGTTGCCCTTGCCGCACGCAATATCAAAGACGTTGCTGACCTTGCCCTGAAACTTCTTGATGAGGCTGCGGTTCTTCACATAGTCGTTGTGGAAGTCGATCATGGACTTGGTCGCACTGCGGTCACGGCTGTAAAGGCGGTTGTAGTACTGGTCGTCGTCAATCGTGTCCGCATCAGTGCGGACGACTGGCCTGTTGCCGGTGATCATGTCGGTGTCCACCGGATTTTGGATGCTGCGCCAGATGTTCAGCGCGGTGTTGTAATCGTTGCCCTCCGTCTTGTCAGAGCGGGCGCGGTTGGGCTTCCACCCCCTGGCGGCGTCATAAGAGAATTCAATGACCGAGTTGTGGGTAATGGGGTCTCCATTCGCGCAACGTAGCTGGCCGTCTTCACCGAGCGCCATGGCAAACTGCGAGACGTTCTTGAAGACCGCATCTTCGGGTACAAAGAGTTCTGGGTAGTATCTGTCCAGCTTGGCAGAGGACGCAATCTGGTTGGTCAAGAAGCGCATGGGTGTGAACTTCTCTGTGTACCTGCCCTTGAAGCCCACGTACAGCGATACCATCTTGCTCTTCTTGCCGTCGTCCGTTGTGGTGACGATGTCTTGGCCCTGCGCATTCTTTTCCAGCTTCACCAAAAAGTCGATGCTGTTTTCGTGTGCCGGCTTCCACTTGAAGGTCTTCACCCAGCTTCCACCAAACTTGACGCCGTCTTTCTCAAACAACGCACCCACTGGCAGGGCCTTGGGAGTGTAGATCAGGCCATCGATCTTGTAGTTGCTGTCGCCGCTCTCAAAGCTGTCGAGCAGGGCCTTGGAGCCTTGGAGGACGTCATCCTCGATGAACGTCTTCAGCGTGACCTTGAAGTCTTCTTCCCCTGAGAAAGCAGAGGCTGTGACGGCCTTGGCCTTTTCTAGGCGCTTGGTGAGGGTCTCGGCGGCGACGTTGGTGCCCTTGACAAAGTAGGCGTCAAAGATAGCAAAGAGCTTGATGCGCTGCCCGAATCTGTCGCGCTTGACAAACTCGCCGTCCAGGAGCGTGTTCTTGAATTGCGCGTTGCGTTTGCCAGTGAAGCGCACATTGAGGCGGTTGTTGATAAGGTACACCTTGCCAGTGGGATCGATGAAGAACAGGTGGCGCTCGCCATCCGCCTTGTCCGTAACCGTGTACCCCTCGAGGATAGAGTCCAGACCGAGCTCGGGTGGGAACAGGTTCTTCTTTTCCAGAGTAATGGGCATGGGACCCACGAAGCGGGGAGTTGGAGCGTCCTGTTGCCCCACGAGCTTGGCATAGTTTTGCATGACTTGCTTTTTCTCGCTCGCGGACACAATGTAGTCGTCGTCATCCATGGCCAGAAGCGCCGCGGTGAGGTGGTTGAGTAGACTGCGCAACAGTGTGTCTTTCGGCGTTGATTTGGCGACGCCAATGTACTCCATTTCAACCTCGTACTTTTGCGGGGCACCGGCGATCTGGGCTTCCACGAGGTTGACCGCACGTGCGCTCTTGACCACAGACAAGTCGAACTGGAAGAGGCCATCCTCAGTCTTGAAACTGAAGCGCTTCTTGAGGCGGAACAGCTTGCTCGCATGGACAAAGCTTGCCATGACAGCGGACGTCGCTTCTTCAATTTCGACTTCATTCTTGAGGTTCACCTTGGTCTCCAGATCTTGAAGCTCGATGGGATACTTGTCTTCGACCCATGTCTTTTTGACCAGGCGTGTTGGTTCTGAAGGCTTGTTGGTGCGGCAAAAGGCCGCAATGTTTCTGACCCCAGCTATTTCGTAGCGGTAGCTTTCATTCTTGTGCTCAAAGATGACATTCAGGGTCTCGTCGTGAAAGGTGGCCTCAAGGCCAGTGGAGCGGAGGTACTGCAAGAGAGCGGTGAAGGCGTACTTGTCCACCTTGCCTGGCCGCAGGATGCACTCGAGCTCGGCAGACCGATTGCGCTTGACTTCATCAAAGAAGGTGGCCAGGCGCTTTTGTTGGTCGTTGGTTTGTTGTGACATGTTGCTAGTTTGTGGAGCGGTTTCCTTATCTTTAGTTGAGGTTCAAATTCCGCGCTACGTTAAAAGAAAAATGAGTGGGCGCTCAATTTTTTAGAGTCAACAGGGCCTGAATCAGGTCCTTCTTTAACAATTTGGTGTTGACCCCTTTGCGCTGCGCCAGCTTGCGGAGCTCAGCTACAGAGAAGAGTTTGTGAATGGCCTCGTCGTCGTATAGGTCGTGTTGAATGAGATGGTCCTTGACTTCAGTCAGGGTCGCTGATAGGACTAAGTCGGCGCCGACGATCAAGTGGGTGGTTTTGTCTGGTGCGGTCAAGCCTTGGAAGAGCGTAGAATGAGTGTGCACGAGCACGTTACAATCCAACAAATTTGCGGTGGCTTTGACAAGGTTTGCGGCGGTCGCGGGGTCAGCGGTGTTAGCTTGGAGCGCCTTGATCATGCTCTCTTTTGCTGATCTGGTGGTTTTGGAACATGAGATTGAATCTCGGAGCGTTTTCTTGAACTCGTCAATGGCTTTCTGAAGACTTGCGCCGTATAACAGGCTCGCCTCGGGGATGTGAAGGATCGTGAGGGTGGCGAGCAAGGGCGGTATGTTGATAGGGGGTGTGGTTGAAGGGATTGGTAGGGTGGGAGCAGCCGAGATGGGTGTCGAGGCGGGGGGTGACAAGGGAGGTGTCGAGGCGGGGGGTGACAAGGGGGGTGTCGAGGCGGGGGGTGCTGGGGATGTGACTTGGGGTGAAGACAGAGGGGAAAGTAGAGGTGGATCAAGCAAGTCTATGTAGTTGCTGGAAGGGATCGCCACATTGGGGCCTTGTTGGAAGTGATTTGTGGTAATTGACTGCGTCACCTTGTTGGCGCCGAGCTTGTCAAGGAGGTCTTCCATGGCTGTTTTGAGGTGTTTAGGTTAGGAGAAGCCTTCAGTTTTTATGTGTGATCCATCAAAGTGTTTTGACCCAAACTACTGAACCCAGGATGGGATGCTTTTCATTTACAATGAAACCACCTCAACACTCTATGTGTCGCATTGCCAGTGCCACTCGTTCACGCGCTTGCACACCGGTGCGTTCTGTGGGCAGCTGATGTTATTCCAAGCCTTGTCCTCGCATTGTCCCTTGGTGGCGCAGTCACCGCCCTTGCCTCCGCACTGCTCGTAGGCGCCGATTTGCATGCCGGTTGGCGCTGGTGGGATGGGTGCTGAGGCCACGGCCGCTCCCGCGCCGGCCGAACTCGCCTGCGGGACGTTGTAAAATGCACATACCGCGTTATTCTCCCATCCCCAATGCCTTCCCTGTTCCTGGGTATCCTCTTGGAAGCCGATTGCGCGGTCCGTGCACTGGGGTGACCCACCTTGGCCGTTCGGTGGTGCCCAGACGCCTCCGCCACCACCGTACACCTGGTATCCCGCAAAGTGCTCGGCGTTTTGCTGTGTTTTAGGCGCGAACGCCAAGGTGGCGATGAGCCCCAAAGCAATCAAGACCGTAATCAAAAAGTAGTCTGCAAGACGCATTTACTCTATTACAACAAAAAGAGAACAGAAAGGTGTGGTGGAGTGAGAGAGGACGGTCTAAAATGTGTAGTTGGGTTCACGGGCCAGTTCATCCAGGAGTGTGTCCTGTATGTCGGGCGCGCGCTTCAAGAACCGCTTTCGGGCAATGGCAAACTTTGTATTGACCCTCTTTGAAACCGACTTTTCGTGTGAGGCGTGCAGCTTGTGCACAAAGTCTTGAATCGAATGGCCCTTGTCAATCTTGTCGAGCAGTTCCTTTTGATTGTCCTTGCGGGTCGTCGGCTCGCGGATGTTGTTGGGCAGCAGCAGCCTGGTCTTGTTGTTGTTGTATTTGCACTCTTGCAACCTCTGGTCGTACTCGTCTAGCTCTTTTTTGTTGTCGCAACAATACTCTACAAACTCCCCGACCTTTTCAAATATGTCATCGGACAGGGTGGTCAGATTAAAAAAGACACCGTTGGCATTCTCGGTGTAGTGAATGTCGTAGTCCTTGAGAATCTTGAAAATCTCCATGTGCTCCGTCGGACCCAGGTTGTTGATCTTGTCGAAAAGGACCTTCTTGCGACGGGACATTGGGTGGGTTATTTTGATTGTTTTTGTGTTAAGGGTTTAAGTGTGGTTTAGGTTTGAAGTGCGGGTGGGGGGGGGGGGGAAAGGGTTACGAGATGAACCTTAAGGGCAATCTTTGGCAGGCC
>JACCDP010283639.1_pt1 | contig 55168 bp, 46 predicted proteins | sample 7445841 | NCBI WGS metagenome assembly JACCDP01 (sample SAMN15323441, study PRJNA562643) | freshwater metagenome | isolation source: river surface water | place: USA:Blue River Watershed | collected 2017-08-17 | reverse complement strand
TTTGATACAAAATCGTCAAAATCTTAGGTAGCGATAGCGAAGCGCTGCTGCAAGCAGTTCGCCAATCTCAAATCCCCAAATGACCATTTTTCGTTGTGTGACAGTTTAGGGTGCGGAAGGTGGGTTACATAATGGCAGATGGGATCAAGCATTTCATCCCAAAGGTAGAAATAAAAGAACTGTTTGGGAAGTTCCTTTATCTAAATTTAGAGATGCACATTTTGCAGTTTTTCCAGAACAATTAATAGAACCATGTATTTTAGCAGGTTCTTCTGAAGGGGGAATAGTTCTTGATCCTTTTTTTGGTGCTGGTACAGTAGGTTTGGTATCTATGAAAAGGGGACGTAAATTTATTGGTATTGAACTTAATGAAGATTATTGTAAAATTGCTACTAAACGTATTTTTTCAACATAATTATTCAATCTGGTTCAGTTAAAATCGTAGATACATATTCACGCACATGATTTATAAGTCTTGCTTTACGCTCATTCGCTGTACCATCAATATTTTTAAGTGTTGTTTGCAAGCGTTGTATGGGAGCATCTCTAAAAATCCAACCTAAAAAAAGCCATTTGGCTTTACTTTGAGGATATGGACGACCAATACCGTCATATAAATTTAAGTCTTTGGGAAGTTTCCTTTCCAAGTATTTAAGCAAAAAAATTTCTGCTTTATATGAATCTTTTTCAATAATAAATTTATATAGATTATTATAATTTTCTGATTCTAAAAAATTAATGAAATCATCAAAAAAAGGTTTATTGGAGTTAGCAATTATTGCTAATTCTCTCAATCTTATGTTATCAGGAATATTAGTCATTAAAAAACTCTTTTGGGGAAATATTCAACGCATCTGCAATTTTATGGATATTGACAAGGCTAATATTTCTTTCACCACGTTCAACCCCTCCAACATAACTGCGGTCTAAGTTAGATAAATGTCCTAATTCTTCTTGAGATAGTCCCATATTTTGCCTAATTTGACGTAGACGACTACCAAATTTTTTTTGGATATTTTCATTATTAGATGTTGTCATAAAGACAATTAAAAGCTATTGATGTCTTTAAGTCCACTGACTTTAAGTACCATAATCATGTAAAATCAAGTATGAACTTTTCCCCAATACTACCGTCTACAATTTGACATAGTAGCTTACAGAGTGCAAAAACTATGAAACGTAAATACAAAAACCGCTTGCAAACGTTCATCAGCTTCAGCTTATTTACCACTTTCCTTACTCCCTATTCTGTCACCGCTACCTCCCCACGTACCCCAGATAAAACGGTCAATTGTGAGATTTTGGTTGTGGGTGGGGGACTATCTGGAGTAGCGACAGCGTATGAAGGTTTACTTGCAGGACGGACGGTTTGTTTAACAGAAATTACCGACTGGTTAGGGGGACAAATTTCCTCTCAAGGAACATCTGCACTAGATGAAAGACCAACCCAAAGAGCGAAACAATTTTATTCTCGCGGATATTTGGAATTAAGAAACCGCATTCAACGCAAATATGGCAAACTTAACCCCGGTGACTGTTGGGTAAGTGATTCTTGTTTTCTGCCTCGTGATGCTCACATCATCATGACACAAATGCTTAAAGATGCCGAAAAAAAGGGTAAAGGCAAATTACAATGGTTTCCGCATACGGTAATTAAAGATTTACAAATTAGTTCAGATGGCAAAATTATTAATAATGCCATAGCTATTCAACATGAACCAGCAAAAGGTACACCACCTCTAAATACTGATACTTTATCCCAAGTAATAGTAGATGCGTATAGTTATCAAAATTCATCTCGATTGAATAAAAATATTATTCATTTTTTGCCCAAACAAGCTCAAAATAAACCTATAAAATGGTACATTATAGATGCCAGTGAAACGGGGGAAATTATCGCTTTAGCTGATGTTCCCTATCGTCTAGGGATTGATGCTCGTTCCTATCTTGAACCTTCATCTTCTAGCACGACAAATGACCCCTATTGTACTCAAGGTTTTACTTATACCTTTGCTATGGAGGCAACAAAAGAACGGCAACAACAAACAATGCCACCATTTTATTTACAATATTCACCCTATTTTAGTTATGAATTAAAACGATTAGCAAATTTTGATTTAGTATTTACCTATCGGCGGATTTGGAGTCCCCAAAAAGGAGGATTAACTACATTTAATGGAGTGAAGTTTTCCACACCCACACCAGGGGATATATCTATGCAAAACTGGACTTGGGGCAATGATTACCGTCCCGGAACAGCCAAAGATAATTTAGTTTATACTCGGCAACAATTAGAAAATTCTGGACAGTTAAAACCAGGAGGTTGGCAAGGTGGACTACGTACAGAAAGCTTACGTAAAGCTGAAGAAAAAGCCTTTTCCTATTTTTATTGGTTGTATGGGGGAACTACAGATTCTCAATTAGGAGAAGGTGTTAAACAACCGCAAACAAATATCCGGTTTTTAACTGGGTTAGATTCACCCATGGGGACAGTTCATGGTTTATCTAAATACCCCTATATCCGGGAAGGAAGAAGGATTATTGGCCGTCCCAGTTGGGGACAACCAACAGGTTTTACTATTTGGGAAGTTGATATTTCTCGCCGTAATTATAATGATGAATATTATCGGCAAACTCTGCCAGCAAATATGTATCGCAGCTTAAAAGCAACATTAGCTGGTTTGGAAGCAACATCTGTAATTAGGGGTCAAGTTCCTCCAGAAAAAGCTATTCGCAGAAGCCGTTCTACTATTTATTCTGATGCGGTGGGGATTGGTCATTATGCCATAGATTTTCATCCTTGTATGGCTAAAAGTCCGGTGGAAGCACCTGGTAATACGGAACGTGCAGGAGAAAGACGGGGTGCTGGCCAAGCTTATCCTTTCCAAATCGCGCTACGGGCGATGATTCCCCAAAAAATTGATAATTTATTAGTAGGGGGTAAAAGTATTGCTACAAGTCATATAGCTGCTGCTGCTTATCGGGTTCATTCCTTTGAATGGTCTGCTGGTGCTGCGGCGGGTACTGTAGCAGCTTTTGCACTTAAACAGGGAATTGCACCCTATCAATTAGTGGATAATTTACCTAAGCAAGAACCGCAACTACAGAATTTAAAACGGTTATTGGAAGAAAATGGTAATCCTACGGCTTTCCCTGATACTTCTATTTTTAATCAAAATTGGGAAGATTGGCAGTAGGTTGGGTTGTCGCAAGGAAACCCAACAAATCCTACTATCCTACCGCTAATGTTGGGTTTCATTTCATTCAACCCAACCTACAAAAATTAATATTCTTTTCCATAGGGGAAGCGGTAGGACATCAATTTTTCTGAAATGTGCTTTTGTATTTTAATTTGGTGAACAAGGTCTAATAATTTTGGGTAAGAATTCAGGTGAGGCAAAAAGATCCCCGACTTCTATGAACAATTTATCATTTATGGACACAATCAATAAAAGAAGTCGGGGATCTGGGCATGAGCAAGTGCTATAGCTGAATACTTACATTTTTGATTCCCTGTTTTTCTTTTTCGGCTAGTTCTAAATTCAATATGAGCAGTTTTTCTAATATTTCCTTCCTCTTTGTTCCTTGTTTCTTACCCTTAAACTCTTGATTGATCCAGGTTTTACTTTTATTCAGCAAACCCTAATTGGTTTTTTCTGTTGAGCAGAGATATTTTGCAAACCTAAATCTTTGAGGATTCTTCGAGCCGCAACTTCACCTGTTGCACAACCGCCTTCCATATACCCTTGGTAGGACGGAGAACAGTGTTCGCCAGCAAAAAATAGATTACCTACACGCTTTTGTTCTGCTCCAGCGATGCTTGTCCATTGTCCGACTAAATAGCAAGCATAGGAGGCTTGTGTGTATTGTTCTCCAGGCCAATAGGCGCGAATGGCTTCACCTTGACGGAGGTTTTTAATTCCGGGGAAAATCTGATCTAACTGTGGTAAAAATATTTGGGCAAGAGATTCAGCTGAACCTTTGCCTAAAGATAAACCATGTTTACCACCAGTAAAGTCAGTAACTAGACCTTTGGGGCTTTTTTGGTAGCGACTGGCTTCCCAGGTAGTTTGAAAGCCTGTATCAGTAAATGTTGATGCTGTTGATTTATATTTAGTGCGCCACAATTTTTGTTGATAGGCTGTAATTAACTTGGCATTTGTACCATATCCTAATTCCACGATCGCTTTCTTTTTAAATGCTGGTAAATTCACATCTAGCTTCACTAAACGCAAAGTGGTAAAGGGTAAAGTTAGCAAGATTCTTTCATAAGTACGATCAAAGGTTTTATAGCCAGACTTTAAACTAACTCGATAGCGACCATCGGGACGGATACAAATAGCTTCTAATTCTGTTTCAGTTTGTATAACATTTGCTAAGTAATTCGCTAGTAGATGAGGTACTTGATCGTTACCGCCACGAATGGTGTAACGTTCTTCATCGCTTTCACCGTAGAGTGAGAATGTATCAGTGTTAGTACCAATTAAAAATAGTAGATTTAAACAAGATTGTTCTGCTACTTCTCGGCCATACTCGGTGGTACAAGAGACATTCAGCATTTCTTGGAGAATGGGATTAATTTGTGCTTGCTCTAAATACTCTGCAATAGAAGTATTATCTAAAGCGAAAGCTGCCTGATTGTAAGAGCGATAAGTTACATCTCCATCGCCAATTGCAAGTAAATCCTCGTCAATTTTACGTGCTAAAGGAATGAAGTAACTAATAATTTCTGGTTCGGGAATTTTGCGTCCTTGAAAAAACCATGTTTCTGGCACTAATCCCTGATCAGTGGCGAGTATATCGACTATTGTTAAACCAAGTTCAAGAGCTAGCGATCGCAATTTCGTATGATCTGTATCAATAAACTCTCCACCTAGTTCCACAGTCACGTTAGTACCTGCGGCGTTGGCTAAACTACGCATCCGACCACCAACGCGATTCCTCGCCTCAACAATGTCTACAGGAACCCCAGCTTGACGTAAACGGTAGGCAGCAGTTAAGCCAGCAATTCCCGCACCCACTACCAGCACCTTGGGAATTGTGCCAAAAGCCATAGAATCCCGTCCGTTATGCCAGGTAGCTGTAGCTAATGCGCTTGCTAATCCCAAACCCCCATACAGTAAGCGGCGACGAGTGGTTTTTTGTTTTAAAATGTCAACTATCTCATCTGCGGGAATGCCGGTTTTTATAGATGCTCTCGCAATTTTATAAGCGCGTTGCAAAGCTCCCATTAGTGCAGACTTAGCCATTCAATGCACCTCTATTACCGCTAATTTTCAAATAATAAGCTATTTTCGTGTCACCATCATCGTATCTAAGCTTTTTTTGACTATATCTGTAATTAGGGGTCAAGTTCCTCCAGAAAAAGCTATTGGCAGAATCACTCAATTTCTCCAAGGAGTCGCGCGAAAATAGAGAATGTAGGGGTTGACATTCGATTTTAAATCTGTTATGGTAATGTTGATAAGGAAGAACTATCGTAAAATAATTATGAGTAGCTGGGGATGACGCCAGGAAAACCAATACATAATTCTGAGTATCCCCGTTTCTGTCAGCTTTGGTGGGCAATGCCCACCCCACTATGCTTTGTATTACTACGGAAGGGAAGAAGCCTACACTACAAGAAGTTGGTATCAGAGAAAATTAGGCTATTGCCAATTTAATTAAATCAACCTAACAATGAAGGGGAATTTGCCAAAAAGCTGTTAGTTAATAACTAGGACTTTTTGCCAAACATGATTTTAATTGCAGATTGATTGTGATGAATATAGCTAATTTTCCGTGGCTGACGACAATTATTTTGTTTCCGATAGCCGCATCACTACTACTTCCTATCATCCCAGATAAAGACGGCAAAACGGTACGCTGGTATTCTCTTGTCGTGGGATTAATAGATTTTGTCCTGATTGTATGGGCTTTTTATACTGGGTATGATTTTTCTAATCCCGATTTGCAACTGGTGGAAAGTTATCCCTGGGTTCCCCAGTTGGGTTTGAATTGGTCTTTAGGGGTTGATGGCTTGTCTATGCCTTTAGTCCTCTTGACTGGGTTTATTACCACTCTGGCGATTTTAGCAGCTTGGCCTGTGACTCTCAAGCCGAAATTATTTTATTTTTTGATTTTGGCGATGTATGGCGGTCAGATTGCTGTTTTCGCTGTCCAGGATATGCTGTTATTTTTCCTGGTGTGGGAGTTGGAACTTGTACCGATATACTTCCTGCTGTCAATTTGGGGAGGTAAAAAGCGCCAATATGCGGCGACAAAATTTATTTTATACACTGCGGGCGGTTCGCTGTTTATTTTGCTGTCTGCCTTGACAATGGGATTTTATGGCGATACGGTCACTTTTGATATGCGATCGCTCGCCATGAAAGATTTTGGACTAAATTTACAACTGTTACTCTACGCTGGCTTCCTCATTGCTTACGCTGTCAAGTTGCCTATTATTCCCCTCCATACCTGGCTACCAGATGCCCACGGTGAAGCTACAGCACCGGTACATATGTTATTGGCGGGTATTTTATTAAAAATGGGTGGTTATGCCTTAATTCGCATGAATGCCCAAATGCTACCCGATGCCCATGCTTATGTTGCCCCGGCGTTGGTGGTTTTGGGGGTAGTAAATATCATCTACGCGGCGTTAACTTCTTTTGCCCAGAGGAATTTAAAACGGAAAATTGCCTACTCTTCAATTTCCCACATGGGCTTTGTTCTCATTGGTATTGCCTCTTTCACCGATTTAGGTTTAAGTGGGGCAATGTTACAAATGGTTTCTCACGGTTTAATTGGGGCGAGTTTGTTCTTTTTAGTCGGGGCAACCTATGACCGCACACACACCTTAATGTTAGATGAAATGGGTGGTGTGGGTAAGAAAATGCGGAAGATTTTCGCTATGTTTACAACTTGTTCTATGGCATCTTTAGCATTACCCGGAATGAGTGGTTTTGTAGCGGAACTAATGGTATTTGTAGGCTTTGCAACTAGCGACGCTTATAACCCAACTTTCAAAGTAATTGTGATTTTCTTGATGGCTGTTGGTGTGATTTTAACGCCAATTTATTTACTTTCCATGTTGCGTGAGATTTTCTACGGACAAGAAAACGAAGAATTAGTTTCTCATCAAGCTTTAATAGATGCTGAACCCCGTGAAGTTTTTATCATTGCTTGTTTGTTAATACCGATTATTGGGATTGGTTTCTATCCTAAGTTATTAACGCAAATGTATGATGCTACAACTGTTCAGTTAACTGCAAGATTGCGTGATTCTGTCCCCACTTTGTTAGCAGAGAAAGGAGTTGAAAATGTTTCTTTAACTGCGCCAATAATTGGTAATTAATTGCTAATTTAATCTAGGATTTATCATGAGGGTGGGTTTAAGACCTGCCCTTTTTTATTTGTGCTATAGCAAAATTTAGCAGTAGGGGTTTGGGGTTTAGCAGTGCTAAACCTACTTTTTCATACAATAATTATATAGAAAGAATCAAATTTAGTACATTTAACTCTTGAGAATTTAATAAATATTTCTCCGTAAATATTTTGTTTCTCATTTCTTCTAAGCTATAACTTCTAAAAACCACAAAGGGAAATTCTTTGTAATTATGACCTATTGGTAAAATGTTACTGACGGGGTACAATGAACGAATATATATAGATAAAATATCTTTAAATCGTTGATCTTCAGGTTCTTCTGGTTTGCTTTCAAAATATTCCTTCATCACTTCTTCACTAATAAATGCAAATAATGGTAAAGCATAATATTGATCTGTGTTTTGACTTTTTTGCAGATACTTCTGGGTTTTTGCAGGTGCATTGATTAACTTTTCTACCAATTCTATCGCATCTTTAACCGCAGAGGTGAGACTTTCGGGATAGGCTTGATTTTTACTAATGCTTTTTAAATTATTCCATACTTCTATATTTGCATGGTTTTGAATATCTAAAAAACGCATTTGATAAGATTCTTCAATTTCTGGACTAGGTACAATTAATAAACCACCGTTAATATAACCTAATTCTAAAGGGGTAAAATCTAATAACTTATCAAAAGTTTTAGCAACTTCTAAAAATGTGTTGTTAAAATTTTCCCGAATCTTTAAATAACTTTCTTCGGTATTTTTAGCAACTATAAAATCACCATCACCCATTAATAATTCTAGTTTAGTGTATGCGTCTTTTAAGGAAATGTAACTTTTATTGCGGTTATATTCTTTTTTCAGTTGGGTAATGAGGTTTTCAATTTTACTAGAAAAAGTATCTCCCGCAGCAAAAACTGATTTTCCACCAATGGGGATAAGTAAATAATTCTTCCTTCCGATATTACCGTAACCTTGAATCCTAGTCATGATAGATGCTTTGAGAATAACGAGAAGATTTAATAAATTTAAAGAGTTTTCTTTAATAGATATTTCTGGATCATCCTGATAATAAACTGAACGTTCAGCTAAATAAAATGTGAGGTATTTATCCTGATTATCTATAATATCATTTCCCCGACCTCTGTAAATAACTTGAATTATTTCCATCAAGTTTTTCTCAATTTCAAATTTAGGGATTTCGACTAATATATGTTTAGCTTTGGTGAAAGATAAACCGCGACTCCCGGAAGCAGTCATAAATACAACTTTGACCTTTTCTTGATGTCGTTTAATTTCTTGTTTTTCCATCTCTGAAATATTCGCGTGTATTTCTAGGAAGTGGGTATTTTTCATAAAGTTATCTTTTCCTAACTCCGATTGAATTTTATCAATGAGTTCTGATAATTTGGGTTTATTTTGGATGTAAACTATCAATTGTTTAACATCGGGTTTTTGCAACAGATTTTTAATATCTTTAAAAATTTCTTCCTGGGATATTTTTTCTAAATCAGATTTATCTTTTAATTTAACGCTATTAGTAAAACGACAAGATTCGATAATAACTTGATAATTAATAGTTAAACTGTGTCCAGGGTAAGTGTTAGTATTAATAATGATAGCAGGTGAATGTTTAAAAGTGAAACTTTCCACAGATAGAGGTTGAATATTTACATCTGCGGTTCTAAAATAAATCTTATTTGGTTCGGGGGAGGTATCTTCTAAATGTTGACAAATGATATTTTTATCAACAATAGAAGCATCTGCGACGATTATTTTAGTATTAAAGCCATTTTCTGGGTTGGTTAACTGATAGGTTTTCACCATTTTTTTAATCCCCTCTAAAAATTCTACTCCTCCTTCATCTCCGGTAATTTCATCTATCATAATAAAGAGATGTTTAATTCTGCGGGATATATGTCGCATCTTTTCAGGGAACACTTTATTCTCTCGGGTACTGTACGCGTCTTGAAAGATTTTTTCTAGATGTTTTAAAGTATCACCATAATCTGTTTTTTTCAAAGACTGGGTAGAAGCGGTAGCGATGATTTGATTATAATTTTGATCCCGGATGAGATAATATAATCCTTCACAAATACTATGTAAAACTCCCTTGTTTTTTGTTCCCATATCTTGAAAAGTATCATCTGTGATTTGTGCGAGTCTGTCTTTGCGTTGAGACTTTCTTTGAATATTTTCACTGTTGAGAAAATGCACATCTCCCAAATCAAAATCATCATCACTTTGGTTAGATGTATAAGCAACTGAGAGTTTACCACCGTTATCTTGAATTAAATTACTGTGACTATTGATAGCAAAAATTTGATCATTGACTAATCTTCCAGTTTTGCTATCTTTGAATTTTTCAATGATATCAAGATTGACTTGTTTCCGTGGACTGACGTATAACAAAAGGAAACCATCATTTTGATATTGAGTGAGAAAATCAACGATAGCAGTAGTTTTTCCGATTCCGGGATTTCCTGTTAAGAAAATGTAGGTATTTTCAGAAAGCAGATATCTTTTAATGAGTTGGTTGTGCGCTTGTCTAAAATTGGGATTTCCGGTTAAATTGAATTGAGAAACTAACTCAGATGGTACGGGAGAAACCGAGTTATAAAAATCGGTGATAGTTTCCGTATGACGTGGTAAAATATTGATGGTATTGGGGGTAATTGCTAGAAGTGAATCAACCAGTTTTTTACCTTGTTGAAAGCTGCGATATGCGTTAACTTGAATCTTTTGTAAAACGCGATAACGTGCGTCGCTTATTTCTTCATTTTTCTTATGGGTTTGATAAATTTGATAACAGGTGTGAAAAAGTTCTAGATTATTTCCCGGAATAGAGATAGTATTAAAAGAGCGATCGCTATATCCCACCGCATTACAAACTAACTTAGAAATATCCAACTTAGAAATATTAGGAATAATAAAATTTGCTGATAATTTTTCTTGTAAAAATTGACAGAAACTATAAATATAACTACCAGCTTGAATTAATTTAGCACTTTCCTTATCCTTAGATTTAAAAGCGGTAAAATATTCCTTTAAACTGGGAGAAAAATCTAAACCCAAAGATTCAGTATCAATACGCAACTTAGAAAACACACTTTTAGAACGTAAATAATTAATATCTCGTAATAATAAACCTCTGATAATTTCCACATAATCAATATTTTGTAAATCCTCATCAGTGTGAATAGAAAACACCGATAAATCAAGACATAAAACCCGGTAATTATTCCTATATTTTAACAACATCAAACTATCAGCGTTAAGAAAATTACCACCTTTTTTATAATTGTTAATATCTCCATAATTTACATTGAGATTTTCAAACTGTGACAGAACATCTTTAAACCATTGTGTTTCATTAACTTCATGAGTACCAATGCTATTTTCACCATTAAACCGACATTGAAAATAAATAACTTCCAAATTTTGCAAGTTTGCTTTTTCACGACATCCCAGAGATTTAAGATACTCCCGAAAAAAATTTAACCCACACAAAAAACCCTTCTGTACAAAAAATTGACACCAAGTTTCCGCGATTTCTCTTTCTAACTTACCAATGACTTTCTTAACAATAATCTTTTTAATTTCTGCAAACTTGAGATTTTGCAACTCCCGACTATATAAGTCACCAAAATGATTTTGAATATTATTTTTATGGATATAAGATAAAATCCCAATATTAAAACCAACCTCAAACAACCTTCCCAAATCATCCGCTATTTTTGCAGTCATATTTTACTCCTTATAAAGAACCTCAAAAACCTCTTCTCTCTGTGAACTCTGTGTCTCTGTGGTTTGCTATTCCGAGAAAAACATCACCTCCCGTAAAGTAGACATAAAGAAAGAGAAATTTCAATTTTCATTACTTACCTAACAAAATTGATTTAACATAAGTTAAAAACGCGAGAGAATTAAACTCTCCCTTACCTCTAATATGTTTAAAAATTGCCAACTGACTAACAGACTCATCCCCTATTAAATTTTGGTAGGGATCTAACTTTAACTGTACCGTACCTGATTTTTCATAACGAGAAAAATGGAACAGAGTTAAACAATGTAAAATCTCATTTTTCAACTGACTGCCATCATAAATTAAACCTTCCTTAATATCCTTATCATCTAAAATTCCCTCATAAATATTTAACAAAGTTGCATAAGACATCACCCCATGATAATTAACATCATCAGCAACTTTTAACCCATTAAATAAATTGAAGAAAATCACAGATTGTTTATGTCTATCCTCCACTAAATTACCCAGTTCTAAGGTATCCTGAATATATAAAGATGTAGCTTGGGGAGTTTCCAATTTTACCACATAGTATTTTTCAAAAAACATCGGATAAATTTTGATGTCATGTCTTTCTTTTTTTAATGATTTAATCACATTCTCTGACATGAAAAACAATTCTTCTTTTTTATCTACTTGGGTAATATGTAATGTACTACTGTAGGGAACTTTTGCGATATAAATAAAGTGTCTGTAACCTCGTTGGTAAAGTTTATCTACACTATCAACTACAACCGTAGGATATTCAAACATTTTTTGATGATCGTCGTAGTTTTCTGAGAAGGTTTTAAATAGTTGTACTCTTGCGATTTTGTTTTTTGTTTCTAAAGTGATAATTTCACCCATTAAGTTAGATTTTTTCTCTTTGACATTCCACCGACTGTCACTTTCTCGACTGGAAACAACAATGATCGCAAGTTTATCAAGTTCCTGAAATGTAACTTTATCAGTTGCTGGAAAGGTGAATTTTTTGGGAAATACGGAATATAATGAACTGAGAGAATTAGGAATTTTAAATTTTAAATTTCCTGGGTTAGTAATGACTATTCCCTGTTCATTACTACGGTATCCGTCGTTACATAAATGAGATAATACCTTAGTTAAAGCAACAATAAATTGCTCAATGGGTGCATCATCTGTTTTATCGTTGAGGTGTATTCTCAATAAAGGAAGAAAAATTTTACTCTGTCTTTCTAAGACAACATGAAGACAAAGATATGCAAGTAAACTATAGGTGATTTTGTAAATAAATTCTTGATTTGCTTCTAGTTTATCACTTTCTGAACGATGGGGAAACACCAATAAATTACGATGTTTTAAGTGTTTATTATAAAAATTACCCCCTTCTTTCATTGCTAAAAATATCACAGGTAAGACTCCCACACCTGGGGTAAGATCATATTCCATTTTAAATGTTTCTTTATCTTCTGTTTCTAAAAAATGAATTTCACTAATACTGATGTTTCCGGGAAGGGTGATCAGTAGGTTGTCTTGTGTGGTTGCGTTTCCTAAGTTAATGTATTTTAAACAGTCTTTAAAATTGCTCCGCAATGCTTCTTTAAATATGGTTTGTCTCTCGTTGATGGTGTCAATGTCTATTTCTAAAATGCTGTTTTTCACAGAAATATGTACAGGATAATTTCTCACCGGAAATGGTGTTTTATGTTTGATTAAACTGGTCAGACTGTTTTTTAATGTTTTGATTTTTTCTGCAACGTTTAATTTTTTAAATCCTTCAATCCAACTTCTAAATAGTTTTATTTTTGCTTCATCGTCATTACCTCTCAATATGGGTAAGACGTTTTTTTCTAATGTCTCTATGGGATTATATTCTAAATCACTTGCAAGATTTGGCCGTGATGCAAAGATGAAATAATATAAAAATCCGATTTTCAAGATTTTATTGACAAATGTGAATTTTGTTGATTCGTTCGCAAGTTCTTTTTTATGAGTATCACTATCTGGATCTAACAGGTTGAGGTGATAGTCAAAGGCTGTTTTACCTCCATAAGCTTGTACTTTACCATTTAATTTTAACTTTAACCCAAAGGTAAATTCTATTTCTTCTCTATTAGGATTTTCTGCTTCTCCTAGATAACCTTCAATAATGGGAATTATTGGTAGTATATCATAAGCTTCGCTACGGGAAAACATGGTTTGATAATTAACCGATATTCCCCCATAGTTAACTTGATATTCCCCATCTGCTTTGTTACTATCGTTAATATACTCTTCTAATAATTTCAGTCTTCTGATTAAATCTTGTAAATAGATTCTCCCTTCATTTTTGTCGTTAATTTGTTCTAATAAATATTCTAAATATCTAATTTTAGCTAGTTTTTTTAGTTTTCCTAGTGTTTCTTGGTTAACGAGATTTTGTAAACTGTAAATATCGGAGTTAGTCCTTTTCTTCAAGTTTTCAATTATATATTCTAAATCTTCTCGATCTTGGGTGTTAGCATCTGCAAATGTGATATCAATATAATTGTTTATCCCTGTTAATAAGGTGGCGGTAAAATCACGGGGTTTATCTATGTGAATTTTGACTTTATGTGCTTTTAATAATTGTTTGTTTTTGTCTCTTTCGTCTTTTTTAACTGTTAATCTCTGTTTTTGTAGATCTTTGGCTTTGGGGTCTTTAAATTGATAGGTGAAGTCTAAAAGAATTTCCTTGGTATCTTTATCTCGGTTATATTCTCCTTGAAATTCCTGCAAACCTAAAATGAGATCTTTGATAAAAGTGAATCTATCTGTTTGATTATTTCCTGTTTTAGTGTGAATTTCTGCTGTTAATTTATCCTGAATTAATTTGACAATTTCTCTAATTTTTTCCCGAAATGAAACCTCAGTACCAGGAATAAAATTCAATGTTGCTGAACGTAATACCCTTTCGTTTCCTAAGGGGTTATGAGGAGTTAATTTAATAACTTCATTAACTACATCATCAATATTGATCATCACCTTTTTTCTATCAGGTGAAATTATGAATATCTGGTTATTTTGTAAAACTTGAATAATTTTATCTAATAAGTCAGTGTAATCTACATTTGCTAAGTCTGGATTTATTATTATTTTGTTCATTTCTACCTTGACTTGTGGTTTTGAATATTACATCATTATCCATAATAAAATTTTTAAACTTAACAAGTCAATACGTAAAAATAATGAAATAGGAAAAAATCTGCCAACATCAGATACCGGACTTCTTTAAGAAGTCCGGTATCTATTATATGACTATACCAATGCTGCTACCTTCCCCAATAAACCCTGAAACAAGCGCAAACCATCGCTATTACCTAACGCCTTATCTGCTGCTCTTTCTGGATGTGGCATCATGCCCAAAACATTACCTTGAAGATTACAAATCCCGGCAATGTTGTTGAGTGAACCGTTGGGATTTTCTTGATAACGAAATAAAACTTGTCCGTTAGCTTCAATTTCTGCTAAAGTAGTTTCGTCACTGTAAAATCGCCCCTCTCCGTGAGCAATGGGTAAAGTGATAATTTCCCCTTCCCCATAACCTTGAGTCCAAGGTAAATTATTACGCTCAACTTTCAAGGGAGAGCGATCGCATATAAAATGCAAATTCTCATTTCTAGTTAACGCCCCAGGTAATAAACCAGCTTCAGTTAATACCTGAAACCCGTTACAAATACCGATGACAAATTTACCCTGTTGTGCATGGTTGATAACTTCCTGCATCACAGGAGAAAAGCGAGCGATCGCCCCGCACCGTAAATAATCCCCGTAACTAAAGCCACCAGGGACAATTACCACATCTATATCACTAATATCCGTCTCTTGATGCCAAATCATGCGCGTTGGTTGTCCTAGCAAGTCTCTAGTAACATAGGCAACATCACGATCACAATTAGACCCTGGAAAAACTAAAACACCGAATTTCATTGTTTGTTAGTTGTCAGTTGTTGGTTGTCAGTGGTCAGTTGTTGGGGAATAGGCAAAAAGTCAGAATTTTACCAATTACCCATTACCTCATGTCAAAATACGCCAGTTTGTGATTCTACTTCGATTAAATCAAAGCGATAATTTTCGATTACCGGATTTGATAACATTTGATCACAGATTTGATTTAAGTCTCGACGCGCTTTCATTTCATCAGGTGCAGTAATAGTTAATTCAATGTACTTACCGATTCTCACCTGTTCGACGTTTTCGTATCCCATTTGTTTGAGGCCAGACTGTACAGCCACACCAGCAGGATCTAAAACTGAAGTCCGAAGCGTCACGAAAATTTTAGCTAAATATTTTATTTGCACAGGCTTTTTGCTGAATGCTGCGATCGCTATCCTATAACTTTTATGCTCCAACTGAGTAAAAATATAATTAACAGGGGTAATTCATCTAGCTTGTTTCCCAAAAGGTATTACTTCTAATATAGATACAAATTTAACAGAAATTTATGAGAGCCATACGCACCCGCAGTCAAGAACGGATTTTAAACCTGTTAAACAATCTGAAACAAGGCATTTCTGCCCAGAATATTTACGTTGAACTACGTAAGATAAATCAAAATATGGGTTTAGCCACAGTTTACCGTTCCTTAGATGCCCTCAAATTAGAAGGTTTAGTACAGGTGCGAACCTTGGCAAATGGTGAAGCTGTATATAGCTTAATTAAACAAGATAAACATCACCTTACCTGCCTACAATGTGGTATTTCCATTCCCATTCACCAATGTCCTGTCCATGAACTAGAAAACCAATTACAAACCAGCCATCAATTTAAAGTTTTTTATCACACCCTAGAGTTTTTTGGCTTGTGCAATCAATGTCAAGGGCGGGAAAACCCCGCCCCTACAGATTCCTGTTGTCTTTAATTGCTGGGAAACAGAGGTTTGGGATCATTGCCATTATCCGAGACAATAGAACGGATACCTTCTAAAGTAGCAGGGATATTGCGAGCATCCATAAACATAACTTTGCTGCTATCGCTTTTACCGATAGTCGTCCCCATATCCAGATAACTTAAAGCTAACAGCACATCAACCGCTTTTTGAGTATCAGGATTAGCCTTCATTTCTTGGGCAATAATTTTTGCTGATTCAGCGATCGCTTGTGCCTTTAAAACCTGTTGTTGACGTTCTGCTTGCGCCCTAAGAATGATTGCTTTTTGTTCAGCTTCTGCTTGCATAATTAGTGATTTTTGTCGGGCTTCAGCGTCTAAAATTTGGGCATCAGCCTTACCTCTAGCACTATTCACCGCAGATTCTCGATCACCTTCCGAAGTTAAAATAGATGCCCGTTTACGTCGTTCCGCCGACATTTGTAACTCCATTGACTCCCGCACCGCTTGAGAAGGAACAATATCTCGTAACTCCACCCTTGTCACCTTCACACCCCAAGGATCAGTAGAAACGTCCAACTCTTGCAATAACAGTTCATTAATTTGGGTACGAGCCGTAAAAGTTTGATCTAACTCCAATTGTCCCATTTCGGCGCGAATTTGAGTTAATACCAAATTCACCATAGCTGATTGCAGATTTTCCACCTTATAGCGGGCTTTTTCCATATCTACAATCCGCCAATAAACCACAGCATCCACCTCAATTCCCACATTATCGCGGGTAATACACTTTTGGGGCGGAATATCTAAAACTTTTTCTCGAATAGTTTCTTCATAAACAACTTTATCAATAAAAGGGATCACAAAATTTAGCCCTGGTTGCATTTTTTTGTTATAACTACCCAATCTTTCTACCAAAGCTTCATTTCCCTGATTCACAACCCGTACAGATCCGGCAACAGCCGAACCACCAAGCGCTAAAAAAACAAGTAAAAAAAACTGTTCCATAATAATTTTCTGCTAGTTTTTGCTATTAACCATCAAAACAAGAACTCACAACTACTAACTCAACAAATTATCTGGCATCACAATTAAAGTTGTTCCCTCCCTTCGCACCACATAAACCATTTGTTGAGGTGACAAACTGATTTTGTCATCATCACATCTTGCTCGCCAAGAATTACCCTCATATAGTACCCTGCCCACCTGTCCTGGTAAAATTTCCGTTAAAGTTTCTCCAACTAAGGCATCTTGAATTGTGGATTTTCGTCGTCGTGGTTGCAAAAACCGCCGACAAAGGATAATTAGCATAGTTGACAATAACAACCAAATTGCAACTTGTATCCACAAATTACCCACACCCAAGTAAGATAAAAGCCCCACCGTTAAGGCACTAATTCCCATCATGAAGGAAACAAACGCCGACGGTAACAAAAGCTCAATTAAGCACAGAACCGATCCAGCCAACAGCCAAATTAAAGTAGAACTTGGCATAACGCTTTTCCTTTACAATAGATTTATTTAGATACACAGACACAGGGAGTATTTACAAAAAAACAGCTTTGCTTCTTATTCCATTCTGCCGCTTTTGTTTTTACTTATATCATTTATTTGTGTTTATTTGCAGTTAATTACTGATTCCTGTAGTACATCCTAACATTAAAAAAATGTCCAGAATAGCTAAAAAAGTTAGGAAATATGTACTGGATTAAGACGCGGTATACTGTATCTGCATTAATTCCCCATTTCATCAATCATGACTCAAACATTAGATTTTATTAGGGTTTCTCCACCAGCAAAGCAAATACCGACTGCTGTAATTGTTACCTTACATGGTTGGGGTGCAAATGCCCAAGATGTTGCATCTTTAATCCCTTATATAAACTTACCTGAGTGTGAATTTCTATTACCAAATGCCCCCTATCCCTATCCTTATGCTGATACAGGTAGGGCATGGTATGATCTGCGGACAGAAAATATGTATGATGGCCTAACAGAAAGTAGACAACTGCTAATAGATTGGTTGCAATCCTTAGAAAGTAATACAGGTATACCACTATCCCGCACCATTTTAAGCGGATTTTCTCAAGGTGGGGCGATGACTTTAGATGTAGGATTAACCTTACCTTTAGCTGGTTTAGTTGTGATGAGTGGGTATCCACATCCGGATGTAGCCAAACTGCAACAAAGCAGTTTTCCTCCTACATTAATCATGCACGGGACACAGGATGAAGTTGTACCTCTCCAAGCAGCAATTAAGTCTAGAGACGTGGCACAGTCTCTAGGGGTAGCAGTGGAATATCATGAATTTCCAACGGGACATGAAATTAATTTACAAATGTTAGAAGTCTTACGCACTTTTGTGGTTAACACAATTCGTTAACTAAAGTTACAAACTTTTTACAAATTCTGCGAAAAATCGGAAAAAATTTTACAAATTTCCGTCTCATTAATGAGTAAGATAGATTAGGTGGAAGCTTTTAGAGCAACTCCACCCTAAGCTGAATGCAAGTTGCTGCAAAAGGGAGGGGCAAGCATTATGAAAACTCTAAGCATTTCCAAAACAGAAATTTCTGCGATGACTGCCACAGAGGTAAAAGAATTAGCTACACGTCTGGAACTAGATAATTACAGTAATGCTTTTGAGGGTCTCAATGATTGGCATCTACTCCGGGCAATTGCTTTTCAGCGTCCAGAGTTAGTAGAACCCTATATTTACCTCTTGGATTTAGAACCCTACGACGAAGGCTAAAAATTTTAGATTGTGGATTTTAGATTGGGTAGGATGGGTTAAAGTCACAAATACTAAAATTTTGCCCCAAAATGCCATTATTTGGAAATACCAAATCTAAACGGATTCTTATTTGTGTAGGCGGTGGTATCGCCGCCTATAAAGTTTGTGAGTTGGTTTCTACACTGTTTAAGTCTGGGGTAGAATTGCGTGTTATCCTGACCAAATCTGCCCAAGAATTTATCACTCCTTTAACTTTAGCCACTCTATCCCGTCATCAAGCTTATACTGATGATGATTTTTGGCAGCCAATTTATGAGCGCCCATTACATATCGAGTTAGGTGCATGGGCTGATTTAATTGTCATCGCGCCTTTAACTGCTAATACTTTGGCTAAGTTAGCTTATGGAATGGCAGATAACTTATTAACAAATACAGTTCTCGCTTCTACCTGTCCAGTATTGTTAGCACCTGCCATGAATACGGATATGTGGGAACAGGTGGCAGTACAAAGAAATTGGCGGCAGCTATTGACAGATAGTAGGTTTTATGGTACTGGTACAGCATCAGGTTTGTTAGCGTGCGATCGCATTGGTGCTGGGAGAATGGCAGAACCCACCGAAATATTTGTGTATATTCAATCTTTATTACACACCCAAGGAAACAGAGATTTAGCCGGAAAACAGGTTTTAATCAGCGCTGGGGGAACGCGAGAATATTTAGACCCCGTGCGATTTATTGGCAATCCCTCAACTGGTAAAATGGGTTTAGCATTGGCACAGGCAGCACTACACAGAGGCGCGAAAGTAACATTAGTCCATTGTCCAGCCAGTTGGGAAGTACCTTTGGGAATAGAAGGAATTGCGGTAGTTAGTGCAGAGGAAATGCAGCAGGTCATGTTCAAGCATTTAACCAATGCAGATATTATTATCATGTCAGCCGCAGTGGCAGACGTAAAGCCTAGAGATTATAGTAGCGAAAAATTGCCCAAGCGATCGCTCCCCGAACATCTTCCCCTAGCAGCAGTACCGGATATTGTCGCCCAAATCGGAAATTGTAAACAACCCCATCAATATTTAATAGGTTTTGCAGCACAAACTGGGGATATTATTACTCCTGCAAAAGAGAAATTGCAAAGAAAGAAATTAGATGCAATTGTAGCGAATCCTATTGATAAAGTTGATAGTGGTTTTGGGAGTCATCATAATCAAGCGGTGTTTTTAGATAAGTCAGGAAGGGAGGTAGAAATTCCGGCTTGTTCTAAGTTGAAAATGGCGCATTATTTGTTTGATTTTGTTGTTTAATAGAATAAAATCACATTTTTCTTTTGACTAGGACTTTTGAAAATGACAGTGCATTTACCGAGAATTGGCTTTACTAGTTGTATAAGAGCAATATCATTACTTGAAGAGTATCCTCAAAATATTGTGGGTAGTTTTTGGATCATGTCTGGTTATGGATTTAATAATAAACAAATTCCTGATTGGTGGATTGATAATGTTTTAAAAGACAATCAAGCACAAGGTATTATTGATGCTTTTAAAAGAGGTGATTTTAAGGGAGAACATAATAACCCTTTATACTTAGGATTTTGTATTATTGTTGTTGCGGATTATTCTTCTAATCCTGCTCATTTATCTTATGTTATTCAACACCTTAGAATGTGGGAAGGTGAAGGAATTTATTTGTTAAAAATAATGGCACGTTATAACATACCCGCTATTACAGAAGTTAGTTATCCTGAACATTTTTTAAGTGATCGTTATGGAGAAAAAAATCCTACTTACAAGTATCTTAGAGAAACTCTAAATCATTGGTCAGTTCAAGTTTGGGAAGACTATTGTAGTTATCTAATGTCTGAACATGGTCAAGGTATGTTTTCTGACTATTGTAACAAAATCAATACTGTCAAAGATGAAGTTAAAGCTACTGTAGAAAAAGGTAATAAACCTCTAGTTTTAACAGAAGGAGAAACTGATCCAATTTATATTAAAACCGCCTTAGAATTACTAGGAGAAAAGGAAATTTTAACACAAGTTAATATTGAATGGGTAGGAATTTCTATAGGTAAAGGAAAAAGTATAAATACTGGTGATAGTGGTTTAAAAAATACTAGAGATGTTCTGATTTCTAACCCTAAATTCTTAACCAGAAAAGTATTATTGATTTATGACTGTGATACTGATAAATCTAATGAAGATCATGAATTATTGAAAATCAGAAAAATACCTCAACAAAAGAATCGAAAAGTCAAAAAAGGAATTGAAAATCTATTTCCTGATCATTTATTTACAGAAGAATTTTATTTACTAAAAACCAAATATGGTGATTATGGAGAAGAAAACCAAATTCAAGAATTTCAAAAAATGAAATTTTGTAAATATATTTGTGAAGAAAGAAAACAGACTGAAGATTTTGTTGATTTTAAGATCATTATTGATTTTATCAAAGATTGTTTAGGAACAGTTACAGTTATTTATTGAAGCTGTAATTAATCAATGTTGGGTTTCATTTTATTCAACCCAACCTACATCAATGTAAAAATTACGCCTCTTTCAAAATCTTTCCTAAAACTTGTGGTTCGGGAAGAGGTTCACCATCTGCTAAACATGACTCAATCAATATTTCTAACACCACCTGACCGTTTTTTAACGTTTACATCTGTTCATACCCAGATCCCCGACTTCTTTTATTAATTGTCTCCATCAATAATAAATTGATCACAGAAGTCGGGGATCTTAGACCACAAAATAACATTTACATCTGTTTATACCCAGATCCCCGACTTCTTTTATTAATTGTCTCCATCAATAATAAGTTGATCACAGAAGTCGGGGATCTTAGACCACAAAATAACATTTACATCTGTTCATACCCAGATCCCCGACTTCTTTTATTAATTGTCTTCATCAATAATAAGTTGATCACAGAAGTCGGGGATCTTAGACCACAAAATAACATTTACATCTGTTTATACCCAGATCCCCGACTTCTTTTATTAATTGTCTTCATCAATAATAAGTTGATCACAGAAGTCGGGGATCTTAGACCACAAAATAACATTTACATCTTTATCTTATGCCAGCCCCAGTGGGTAAATTAACTTTTAAACGTTTAAACATGGCTTCTCTCCCTTGGATTGCCAAGGTATCATCTAAAGGTGAAAGTTTAATTTCCTGTTGATATTTTAACCTTAATGCAGTTTGAATTAACCAATCAGCAACGAAAGGATTTTTTGGTAATAATGGTCCGTGGGAATAGGTAGCGATCGCATTTCGATAAAATGCCCCTTCTGTTCCATCTTCTCCATTATTCCCCAAACCATAGACCACACGCCCCAAGGCTTCCACTTTCCCCAATGTCGTCCGGCCTCCGTGATTTTCAAACCCCACTAAATAAGGTTTTGTTCCTGTCATAGCTTCTAATTCCTGCGCTAACGGAGAAGCTGTAACTTCTATCACTAAGTTACCAATACATCTTTTCGTATTTTCCCCAGGATGAATAGAAACTAAATCTAATATTCCTAAGCCTTCTATTCTTTGTCCAAAAGCTGGCTCATAATAATTGCCTAGCAGTTGGGGCGAACCACAGGTAAAAACCCCTGGTGTTCCATGTTCGATTTTATCCCGCATGGCTTGGGCTTTTGCCCCTTGCAGATCACGCATGACAATTTCTTGCTGACGATCTTGTGCGCCACCACCAACAATTATATCTACTGATGTAATATCTGCTGCGGTGGAATTTTGATCCAGGGGTAATACTGTGACATCATAACCCCGCCATTGGGCGCGTCGTTCGATGGTGATCACATTGCCACGATCTCCGTAGGTACTCATCAACTTGGGATATAGCCAACCAATAATAATTTCCATGGGTGGTTTCTATTAATTCCACTTCCTATGAAGGAAGGGGTAAAGAACACCCCATTTTAACAGAAGGTTTCTTTTCGTTTCCATTAATTCCACTTCCTGTTAAGGAAGCGACCAATTTCTTGCTTTTCAATTTCTCGATTTAGAAATTGAGTTTCCATTAATTCCACTTCCTGTTAAGGAAGCGACCCGTTCTTTCCGAAGAAGGCAATCCCATTTATGCCGTTTCCATTAATTCCACTTCCTGTTAAGGAAGCGACGACCAGATTATTTCTGCACAAGAAAAACTTTTAAGTTTCCATTAATTCCACTTCCTGTTAAGGAAGCGACAAAAATACAAATACACTGTTATGTCAAGTGAAGAGAGTTTCCATTAATTCCACTTCCTGTTAAGGAAGCGACAGCGAGCTAAAGGTAAAGCCCGTGAGGCTATGATTGTTTCCATTAATTCCACTTCCTGTTAAGGAAGCGACCTGGGGATTTTTTATTTTAAAAATATTTTATTTTACGTTTCCATTAATTCCACTTCCTGTTAAGGAAGCGACGGTAATCAGGTTTTACAACCAACTTGCAATCACAAGTTTCCATTAATTCCACTTCCTGTTAAGGAAGCGACTGGGAACATACTAAGTTCCCATCAGACTGTGAAGACGTTTCCATTAATTCCACTTCCTGTTAAGGAAGCGACCTCACGAGTAGCGGGCTTTGCCGTACGTATCCTCAGTTTCCATTAATTCCACTTCCTGTTAAGGAAGCGACTGTGGGATAAAGATCCCGCGTCACAAAAAAGTAACGTTTCCATTAATTCCACTTCCTGTTAAGGAAGCGACCCTGGGAGGCTTACTACTGCACTGGTTAATCCAAATTGTTTCCATTAATTCCACTTCCTGTTAAGGAAGCGACTAGGTAAAGACTCAGTTGCTACTCCTAACTTCATAAGTTTCCATTAATTCCACTTCCTGTTAAGGAAGCGACCCGATCTAAACAAGTTTAACGAATTAATAAACACAGTTTCCATTAATTCCACTTCCTGTTAAGGAAGCGACTTAGTTAAAATTGCAGCATCCGTATTAATCCAAAAATAGTTTCCATTAATTCCACTTCCTGTTAAGGAAGCGACCCCTCTATTATAAACCCTTACCCAGCAAGGTGTCTAGAGGCAGTTTCCGAAGGTCAGGAAAAAAACAGGCAAAACCCCTAACCGACAGGGATAAAAAAACCCTGAAACCCTTATCCAGCAAGCGGCCGAAGTTCACAACGAAAAAATCAACATTTCAGCGATTTTACCTGACCTTCGGCCAACAGTATAAATCTGGTATCAAAAATATAGCCGTATGCAGTTGAATCAGATACAAGCTGAAAATTCAAGGCAATTTTAAGAAACATTTCATAATTGTTGCAATATATTAATGAATCTCACGTTTCGTAAATATATTACACAAGGGAAAAAACTCATGCTAAATTAAAAGCATGGTACAAAAAGGTTAAGAGTTAAACCTTAAATAAAAATTTCTCATTAGAGTTTGTACCTCCTGCTCTAGTGTGGTGGCAATCAATTATTAGTGTTTAGCTTCCTCGTGTTTTGCTTCGTGTTAAAGTGTTTTCACCTTAATCTCATTGTTTGTTATTGGAGGTCTTTGAACTCACAGCCGGAAGTCTCTGCCGATTGGAAAGGAGGGGAGGCAATATTGAGATCGGATGTAATTGATTGCCTGTCAAGTCCACCTTAGTTGAGTATTAAGTTTCTATTTTTTTACTGAATTACAACCTCATCAAGAGACCGCTATAAGCTGCTGATTATTCCTCGTAGCTTGTGGCGGTTTGTGCTATGGGAATATGCAATTAATGCGAGATTTAGCTAATTGCCTCATGAATTGAAGCATACTGCTTGGCTAGATTGCAATCACTGATTTTGCCATTTTAATTAAAGAATTTATATTACCTGCTTTTAAGCCAATGGTGTATTGCACACCCTGTTGTCTCCAGGTTAGGGTAGCATCTGAACAGTTAGCGCCACAACGAAAATCTGTAAAATAGGCAGTAATATTTTTAGCTAAAGATACAGGTTTACCGGTTAATTTAGGCGTTGTATTTGTTATTGCTTCTCCAGTAATGAGACCAAGACGGCAGGCCGTTCCACCTGAACAGTCAGGGCTAAAACCTAGTAATATTTCATACTTATTTTTTGTAGAAGTTTCGATAATAGCATAGAGGGGAAATTCCCCATCTGATTCAATCACATACTGGGGTAAGAATATCTTAATTTTGGTTTTTGCCTTTAGGTGCGATAAAATCGGTTTAAAAACTGGGTGAGACTGGGTATTTTTTTGTGCTAATTCCTGTTTAACAGCTATTTGCGGCGGATTTTTCACCTCAGCTAAGACTATATCTTGAAAATTTCCCAAACAAGTTAAAACCATTAAGGCAGATAAAGTATTGATATTTCTGGAAATATTCATCATTGTCAAAAAGTTGACTATCAACGTATTTTGGTTTTCAAAATTAGCCCCGCACTTCAAGTGCGGGGAATATATCACAGTCTGGAATCCTCATTTCTGGATTTAGCTTTGGCCTTGTTGGCACTGCGTTTAAGAGCAGAAAGTCTAGCTTCATATCGAGAACGCTGACGTTTGCTAGGAGTATTTTCTACCAAAGTTTTTAAAGCACTACCCAGACTTTTATAGGCATTAGGTAAACTATAACCAAAACGAGTTGCTAGAGCGATCGCCTTTTCGTCAGCATCTAGCAATTCTTTAATTTGTTTATCCCCATTATTTTTTTGATAGAGTCGCCAACCGGAAACACCACAAAGGGCTAAAGCTAATACTAGCAACAATCCATCTTGTACCCATAATTCACCCACAGCGCCACCTAAACCAATAGCCAACGCTGCCATTTCCCAGCCATCCTTAGGAATGGTATCGTTTTGAACGCGAGCAACTTCGTGCCAAAACAACAAATTACGCTGATCCATTGCTAGAGCATCCCATTTTACCAAGTCAATTTGAATTTCTACTTGGTCTTTACCAATTTCCTCACAACGGATCAGAGATGGATTCACCTCAGTTGTACCTTCAACTGATACCCAACTTTGTAATTCTGGCGGTAATAAACTTTTCAGCCGCCGGAGTTCGCTCATTTCTGCTTTAGCAGAGGAGGTTGCATAGGATGTCATAAAAATCCAGCCCTACAAAATTTCACTATATGATCAGGTTATCACTTTGCCTTGTAGTGATTGTGGTAGTGATCCGCTTATTCATCGGAAAAACTACCGCGCTTTTTCCGCGCTTCCATGGCTTTTTCTAGGAGTTCTAATAATCCGGGAGCTTGTTCTTGAATACTTAATAATAACCTTTCTCCTAAGTCTAAATTCCCCGGATCTTCTCCTGTTTCCATTACTTCCTGCAATCGTGGCAGAGCAATGGTATCCACAATTTGGATTAATCCGCTTAAGCAACGGTTGAATTGTCTTTCTGTTAGCATGGAATCCTCCAGGGGAAATTCAATGATAGCGCGGATTTCACCATCGGATGGATCATATTCCCATTGCAGCATTTTTGTTTCCCAGGAAATGGCCAGCATCGTCTGGAGGATAGCATTTTTATGGGGATGGTCTTTGACTTCCGCCAAAACTTGCGGTGCAAATAGCCGAAAAAATTTTCCTTCTTCATCCAGTTGAACGACTATGAGAAAATCTTCGATGTTTTCAGCTTCAACACCTGTAATAATGCGGTCTTCGTCTTCATCAAAACGGTAGTCCCAACCAAGATTATCTAGGTACTTGGCTATTTGTTTGAGATTTGCTGCCATAAAAGCCTCGTAAGGAACAGTGGAGAGGCTGTCACCAAAAATATTTTAACCTGCTAGGGACATTTACTCAATTATTCTCTGATCATGAACAAGTAGTGATGGCGCTTGACTGCTGACCTCTGCCCTCTGCTCCTGTTGACTGTTGCAAAACTTAACAAGGGTAATACTCAAAGTCTTTTTTGTGAAAGTACCGCATTTTGGTAAACTTAAAAACTGAAATAGCTAAGAAAACGACGCTAAGACAAGCAATATAGAGGGCAGATTCCGTGGAAAATACAATTGGTTTAGAGATTATTGAAGTAGTTGAGCAAGCTGCGATCGCCTCTGCAAAGTGGATGGGTAAAGGTGAAAAGAACATTGCTGACCAAGTAGCAGTGGAAGCTATGCGTGAACGGATGAACAAAATCCAGATGCGTGGACGCATTGTGATCGGTGAAGGGGAACGGGATGATGCTCCTATGCTCTACATCGGTGAAGAAGTTGGGATCTGTACTCGTGAAGATGCTAAAGACTTCTGTAAACCTGATGAATTAATCGAAATTGATATTGCTGTTGACCCCTGCGAAGGTACAAACCTCGTAGCTTACGGACAACCCGGTTCAATGGCTGTTTTAGCAATTTCTGAAAAAGGTGGTTTATTTGCCGCTCCTGACTTCTACATGAAGAAATTAGCCGCACCACCAGCAGCTAAGGGTAAAGTTGATATCAACAAATCAGCTACAGAAAACCTCAAGATTCTTTCTGAGTGTCTAGGTCGCTCCATTGAAGAACTTGTAGTCATTGTCATGAAGCGCGAACGTCACAACGATTTAATCAAAGAAATTCGTGAAGCTGGCGCAAGAGTACAATTAATTTCTGATGGTGACGTAGGTGCAGCCTTATCTTGCGGTTTTGCTGGTACTAACGTTCATGCACTCATGGGTATTGGTGCTGCTCCCGAAGGTGTAATTTCCGCCGCAGCTATGCGGGCTTTAGGTGGACACTTCCAAGGTCAGTTAATTTACGATCCAGCAATTGTAAAAACAGGTTTAATCGGCGAAAGCAAAGAAGCAAACATCGAGCGTCTAACTTCTATGGGTATCACTGACCCAGATAAGGTTTATGATGCTCATGAATTGGCATCTGGCGAAACAGTTCTTTTTGCTGCTTGCGGTATCACCAGTGGTAACTTGATGCAAGGTGTACGCTTCTTCCACGGTGGCGCTAGAACTCAAAGCTTGGTTATTTCTACCCAGTCTAAAACTGCTCGCTTTGTAGATACCATTCACATGGCTGAACAACCCAAAGTTATTCAATTGCACTAAGAATTGGTGATTGGTGATTGGTGATTGGTAATTGGTGATAGGGTGTGGAGTCCAGAATGAACAAACCTATTACCCATTACCCACTACCTATTACCCATTGCCCATTACCCATTAACAATTACCTATTTAAGAAATGAATATTGCAGTGGTGGGGTTAAGTCATAAAACAGCCCCTGTAGAAGTTAGAGAAAAATTAAGTATTCCTGAACCTCAAACCGAAAGTGCGATCGCCCAACTTCTGACTTATCCTCATATTGATGAAGTCGCTATTCTCAGCACTTGCAACCGCTTAGAAATTTACATTGTTAGCAACGAAACCACCCAGGGCATTAAAGAAGTAACTCAGTTTCTTTCTGAACATAGCAAAGTCCCCATCATGTCTTTGCGACATCATTTATTTATGTTGCTCCATGGTGATGCAGTGACGCATATTCTCCGAGTTGCCGCCGGTTTGGATAGTTTGGTATTAGGTGAAGGTCAAATTCTCGCCCAAGTTAAAAATACCCACAAACTCGGACAGCAATTTAATGGCATCAAAACCATCTTAAATCGCTTATTTAAACAAGCCCTGACCGCAGGTAAACGAGTTCGCACAGAAACCAGTATAGGTACTGGTGCAGTTTCTATTAGTTCCGCCGCCGTAGAATTAGCACAGATGAAAGTAGAAGACTTATCTACCTATCGTGTGTCTATTCTCGGTGCTGGGAAAATGTCCCGGTTACTTGTACAACACCTCATTTCTAAAGGTGCAACTCAAATTAGTATTGTTAATCGTTCCCGTGGCCGCGCTGAAGAACTAGCGAAACAGTTCCCGGAACAACCTATACAAATCCATTTACTCCCAGAAATGATGTCAGTGGTTGCCGCTAGTGACATAGTATTTACTAGTACATCTTCCACAGAACCAATTTTAGATCGGGCTAAATTGGAAAAAGTCTTAGAAGCAAATCAACTTTTGATGTTATTTGATATTTCTGTACCTAGAAATGTAGATGCAGATGTAAATGAATTGGTAAATGTCAAAGCATTTAACGTTGATGACCTCAAGGCAGTTGTAGCCCAAAATTATGAAAGTCGCCGTCAAATGGCACAAGAAGCAGAGAAAATTTTGGATGAAGAACTAGAAGCTTTTGATCTCTGGTGGCGCAGTTTAGAAACAGTATCTACAATCAGTTCTCTACGGAATAAAATAGAAACTATCCGCGAACAAGAATTACAAAAAGCATTATCTCGCTTAGGTTCAGAATTTGGCGAAAAGCATCAAGAAGTAATTGAAGCCTTGACACGGGGGATAGTGAATAAAATTCTTCATGATCCCATGGTGCAATTACGCGCCCAACAAGATGTGGAAGCTAGAAGACGATGTATGCAAACTCTGCAAATGCTATTTAACTTAGATGCAGAGGAGCAATTTAGCTAAAATCAGAACTTACCAAAAAATCAGACAATGGCGGTAATTCATCAATTACCGCTACCGATAAACGATAAAAACCCCAATTTTAAATTTTATATGTCGCCTCATATCCAAGCCTTAATTTCATTACTAGAAACTCTTCCCTTTCATATCCAACAACAAGTAGTAGAACATCTGCAAGAATATATTCAAGAATTGAAAACCCATTTAGAAACCAATCAAATACAACCAGAAACAGCATCACAACCTGCAATTAATTATCCAGAAAATCCACAGCCAAGAGTAGAAAAAACAGATTATTTATCCGAACTTTCCTCAGAAGAATTGGAAGCATTGAATAATTGTCAAGAATTTCCTGTATGGTCTCCCTTTGATTCATAGTAACAATTCAGGAGTTATATAGCAGGTGACAGTTGACACTCCTGAACTCCTAAATTCTCATACAGAAAAGACCACGCGGAAACCACAAATTCTTAAACCTCCTTCTGCCTCATTCCAACTTCTACTAGCACTCCGACAAAGTTCCGCACTGAAATTCCATGCACCACCCCTTAAAACCCGACGATATTTATCACCACCATTTTCCCAAATACTACCATCTTTAGGTGCGCCATCATAATTATTATGCCAAGGATCAGCGCACCATTCCCAGACTAAACCGTGCATATCATATAAACCAAAAGCATTCGCAACTTCAAAATAACCGACATTAGTTGTTTCTTTACGAAATCTACTTTTTGGTTCAACAGAATAAGTATCACTACCACTACAATTAATAAGATCAGAAGTTATTGTTTCCCCAAAATGAAAAGATGTGGTAGTTCCTGCACGACAAGCATATTCCCATTCTGCTTCACTTGGTAACCGATATTCTCTCCCAGTTTTAATTGCTAATCTCGCACAAAATTCTACAGCTTCATACCAAGAAACATTTTCAACTGGTAAATTTGCCCCTTTAAATTTTGATGGGTTGGGATGTAATGAATGTTTAACTTGAGGTAAAGCTGCTACAGTTCTCCACTGTAATTGAGTAATGGGATATTTCCCCATAAAAAAAGCTGGAACTGTAACTTCATGTTGGGGACGTTCATCATCATCTCCTTCACAACTTAGAGAACCCATAATAAAACTACCATTGGGAATTGATACCATTGATAAAGTTGTATTTCGGCCTAAATCTTCCTCAAAATACTTGGCACTACGTCTATCTCTATTAACTTCTCTCCCAGAAGTATCTACAGTAATCACATAAAAATCAAAGTTATATAAATGAGGTAGGGGAATAGTAATTTTTGTGGGAGGTGGTTCTGGATTTTGTAGCGTTAATGGTGGTTTAGGAAGAGAAGAAAATTTAATTACTACGGGAGATTGACCAAAATGCAAATCATCCAAAACATCCAATGCTGACTGATATCTATCACTAGCAAAATGTTGGAGTAATTTATCTAAGATTTGCTTTAATTCATCACTAATAGTAATACCCTTAATTCGTAAACGTTCTTGCCATAACCATTTAGCATTCATAGCATCATAAAGATGATCTTGTAGTTGTCCATAATCATCTTGTAATGGTATATCTTGAGTTAATAACCGCACACAAGTGACACCCAAAGCATATAAATCACTTGCCTGACAGGCAAACCCAGCCATCTGTTCAGTTGGTGCATAACCTAGAGTATAAATAGCTGTTGCTTGTCTAGCAATACTAGTATGAGTAACTTGTTTTGCACCCCCAAAATCAATTAATACGGGTTTTTTATCACTATCCCGACGAATAATATTTTCTGGTTTGATATCCCGGTGAATCACATTATGTTTGTGAACAAAATCAAGCACTGGTAATAAATCCGCTAAAAGTTGACGAATTTGCTCTTCACTATAAGCTTGATTTTCTAGTTCTTCGCGGAGAGTTTTACCAATAATAAATTCCTGAACTAAATACAAACTAGAACCTTGTTCAAAGTAAGCTAGAAGTCGCGGAATTTGAGAGTGATTTTCTCCCAAATCATACAATCTAAAAGCTTCTTCTCGGAAAAATTCCGCAGCTTTAGCACGTTGTCCAGTTCCCTGAACTTGCGGGAAAAATTGCTTAATTACACAAGGTGCATTCAGTCTATCTACATCTTCAGCAGCGTAGGTTCTGCTAAACCCACCTTCACCTAATAACCTCAAAACTCGGTAACGGTTTCTGAGGGTTTCTCCAAAGTTATTTTCTTGACAACTCAGGCAATATGTAGCGGTTTTTGGGTTGAAGGGATTGGAACAATTCGGATTTTGGCAAATTTGCATAGAAGTTGGGAAAATAGCATCCTGTTCAAAGTCGTCCCCAATTTTATTAATTTGTCAAAATGATATTGATTGCTGTTAGAAAAAATATTTACAAAAAGTATAAAAATTACAGTTTAGATGATGATTAAAAATCATTTTCATCACAAAAATCCTAAAAATCATAGTCCAGACAATTAATTTATAAATAACACTGTCAGCAAAACAAATCTGTACTGTTTGCTGCACAGATTCTCACCTTTTCCCTTCCTCTATGGACTGTATACTAAGTAGCTACCGATAATTTCCAGAAAATATGTATCATTTTATGACTATTCTCACAACTTCTTCAAAGTTTTGATTTAACCTAAAGGTAGACAATATAAACCTGTTTACAAGACAGGCACACCCAAAAATACTAATATTAAGGATGACTTATGGCTATAGATACTCTGGCATTTATGACCACAATGGAAAATAGATTTGGTTTCACCTCTGAAGATAAATCTATTTTGCAAGCAAATGCCGCTTGGGGTGAGGAAATTGCGGCGGAAATGGCTGCACATTTCTATGAATATTTAGGGCGTGATGCAGAAATGAATGGGATTATTAATGCTAGTGAAGGTAGAGTTCAGAGACTTACAGATACATTTATCAAATGGTTTGGGGAAATGTTCACGGGTATTGATAATTGGGGTGCTGTTTATGCCCAACGGCGCTGGCAAATTGGGGTGGTTCATGTGAAGGTAGGAATTCAACCCCAGCATATTGTTCCAGCTATGTCTACCGTAATTCATGAAGTGGCAAAGAAACTCAAAGCTGAGGGCAAATCAGAAGACTTAAAAGATGCTTTAGGGCGAATTTGTATGATTGATTTAGCTTTTATTGAACAGTCTTATGTGGATATTTCAGCATCGGCTGTATTAAAAGAAACTGGTTGGTCTTCGGCTTTATTAAAGCGGTTAATTAGCACTGGTGCAGCATCTATTAATTAATAGGAGTAGAGGAGCAAAAATTTTTCTCGTTCCCATACCGAGTATGGGAATTATCTCTATTTTATAGGCAAATTATTGGGGTCAATTCCCTGCGATCGCAAATAAGTTATGAGCCGTTCTTTTTCCTGGCGTTCTTGTTCTGCGCGTTCACGTTCCTGTTCTGCGCGTTGGGACTCCTGTTTAATCCTTTCTACAGCCCAAGGTAACAAATTACCTGATTGATCCCACCATCGTAACCAATAGCCAGTGCGCCCTTCCTTTGCACCTTGCCAAGTTCCTAAAAATAGTCCCATTGTATCAATCCAATGACGACCATTCTCATCTGGTTGCTGCAATTCATAACGCCCATTTTCCAGGTGATAATATTCTATCAATCCCCCATCTGGATCAAAAATGATGTAAATGCCAACTTGTAAAATTTGTTCATAAAAAAACCATTTTCCTGGCGGATAGGTGCGCTTGACTGAATATTCTCCACCGTCTTTATCTGATAAAAACTCCATTACAATAGCCGGTATATCCCCTTCTAAATTGGGTGTATAGCTTTTACGTTCTGCTAAAATTTCTTTAACTGAAGGCACATATACCCAATCAGGTGCTTTAGCCACAAATTGCTCATTTAACGTAGCACAAAGCCCAAAATTGGCAGCAATTAACATCTGTGGTTGAATAAATCCACTGATTTCTAAACTTTCACGCAAAGCCCCCGCTAATAGTGGTTGTCCTGTATTTTCCACTGGTTCATCCTCTAACTGAAAATCATCAGGTAAGGCTTCCCAAGAGATTATCAGTCCAGTCTGTGATTTGGTTTCACTGAGTAGGGTTGCCATAAACACTGCCTTTGGTTCGATTTATTTTTATTGTATCATTGGAGTATTGTTATCACTCGATTTTGGATTGACTCCATCTTAAAGTGTAGAAGCTCGAAAATTTTGGATTTGGGATCTGTAGCAATTTTTTTAATCTAAAATTACCGATCAAAATTTAGAAGAAAAGATAAAGATTAAAGGGCGGGGAAAACCCGCCCCCACAAGTGTTTAAACTTGACAACTTAATTCGCCGGCTTTTTGCGTAAAACGACGATTTTCTCGATAATCTACTCGACAATCTATTACGGCTGGTACGTCTTGGGCGAGCGCTTCTTTGAGTAAGGGAACTAAATCTGTTACAGATTCAACTCGATAACCTTTTAATCCCATACTTTCGGCAAATTTGACAAAATCAGGATTACCAAAATGGACAAAAGATGAATTACCTAGTCCAAATTGGTTTTCTTGTTTCCACTCAATTAAACCATAGCCACCGTCATTAAAAATCAAAGTCACAAATGGTGTTCCTACTCGCAAAGCTGTTTCTAATTCTTGGCAATTCATCATAAAACCACCGTCACCAGTAACAGCCACAACTTTTCGATTTGGATAAACTAATTTTGCAGCTAATGCACCAGGAATGGCAATACCCATAGCGGCAAAACCATTGGAAATAATGCAAGTATTGGGACTATGACAATGATAATGTCTAGCAATCCACATTTTATGTGCGCCCACATCAGAAATCACAATATCATCGGGACCCATCACTTGCCGCAAGTCATAAATTAATTTTTGTGGTTTGATGGGAAATTCATCATCTTTGGCGTATTCTTCATAATCAGCACGAATGTTAGAACGTAAACTAATGGAGTAAGGATTGGGTTTATTTTGTCTGTCTGCTAATTTTAAGATTTCATTCACAGAATCAGAAATATCTCCCACTACTTCAACTTGGGGAATATAACTACTATCAATTTCCGCAGAAGTTGCTGCAATATGGATAATGGGAATTGCGCCTTCAGGATTCCATTTTTTAGGAGAAAATTCAATTAAATCATAGCCAATGGCGATGACTAAATCTGCATTATCAAAGCCACAGGTAATAAAATCTCGTTGTTGTAATCCTACAGACCAAAGTGCTAAGGGATGGGTATAGGGAATAACACCTTTTCCCATAAAAGTATTCACAACAGGAATATTCATTTGGGTGGCAAATTGCGTTACTGCGTCGCTAGATTTAGCCCGAATTGCTCCATTTCCAACTAATATAATTGGATTAACGGCTTGGGAAATTGCCGCAGCAGCAGCGCGAATACTGGCGAAGGAAGCATAGGTTTTTTCACTATTATCCTTATTTAAAGGTTTGCCTTCTACGGGCATGGCGGCAATATTTTCTGGTAAATCAATGTGAACTGCACCGGGTTTTTCTGTTTGCGATCGCTTGAAGGCTTTTCTCACTACTTCCGGTGTAATACTCGGTCTAACAATCTGTTTATTCCATTTAGTAACTGGGGCAAACATAGCCACCAAATCTAAATATTGATGGGATTCAATGTGCATTCTATCTGTTCCCACCTGGCCAGTAATGGCTACTAATGGCGCACCATCTAGGTTAGCATCTGCAACTCCTGTCATTAAATTTGTTGCCCCTGGGCCAAGGGTAGAAAGACAGACTCCAGCTTTACCTGTTAACCTACCATAAACATCAGCCATGAAGGCTGCGCCCTGTTCATGACGGGTGGTAATAAATTGAATTGATGATTTTTTTAAAGCTTCCAAAACGTGCAAATTTTCTTCACCAGGAAGTCCAAAAACATATTGAACTCCTTCGTTTTCTAAACACTGTACTAACAATTCTGCGGTATTCATAAGTTTGGTAATTGATGATTGATAATTGGTGATTACTTAATTTTCTTCTTTCTTCTCTTTTATTCCTGAACTCCTGTACGGGTGAACGGCTGTTCGCCCCTACTCCTGAACTTTTACTTCACCCAAACTGTTTTCACATTGACAAATTCATGTAAGCCTTGAATACTCAATTCACGCCCGTAACCAGAGCGTTTAATTCCCCCAAAGGGTAAACGGGGATCGGATTTAACCATGCCGTTAATAAATACTGCACCAGCTTCAATTTCTTCAATTAGGCGATTTTGTTCTTCTGTATTTGTTGTCCATGCACTTGCACCTAAACCAAAGGGACTATCATTAGCTAATTTAATCGCAGTATTGATATCAGGAACTCGGAATAACAATGCTACAGGTCCAAAAAATTCTTCTTGGGCAATGGGTTGATCTACGGGAATATCTATGATAATTGTCGGCGGGTAAAAGTTCCCCGGCATTTCTGTTAAAGGATGTCCGCCGGTGAGAACTTTACCACCACTTTTTACCGCATTTTTAACTTGTTGGTCTAATTCTTGGAGAATATTGGGAGTTGCCAAGGGTCCTAAATCTGTATCTGCTTCTAGGGGATTTCCTATTTTCAAACTTTGAAATTTTTCTAACAGTAACTTTTCAAATTTATCCGCAATAGCATCAGCAATTATAAAACGTTTAGCCGCAATACAAGATTGTCCATTATTTAACATTCTGGCTGTTACTGCGGTGTTAACTGCTGTTTCTAAATCTGCACTTTCTAAAACAATAAATGGGTCACTGCCCCCCAATTCTAAAACAGTTTTTTTGATTTGTTTGCTAGATGCAACCGCAAGGGATATACCTGCTGGTTCACTACCTGTGAGAGTAGCAGCTTTGACTCGATCATCTGCCATTAAATCGGCAACTTGGGCAGCACCAATTAATAATGTTTGAAATACACCTGGGGGAAAACCTGCACGGTTAATAATCTCTTCTATTGCTAGGGCGCACTGTGGCACATTAGAAGCGTGTTTGAGTAAGCCCACATTGCCCGCCATGAGTGCGGGTGCTGCAAAGCGGAAAACTTGCCAAAATGGAAAATTCCAGGGCATGACGGCGAGAATTACCCCTAAAGGCTGATATTTTACAAAACTATGAATAGCATCAGTTTTAATGGTGACATCAGCCAGAAAACTGGGGGCATTTTCGGCGTAATAACGACAAACAAGGGCGCATTTTTCAACTTCTGCGATCGCTGCTTTTAATGGTTTACCCATTTCCAGGGTCATTAATTTCCCGAAATCTGCCTTTTCTTGGTCTAAAATGGTCGCTGCTTGTTCTAACCAGTGCGATCGCTCTTTAAAAATTGTGTGACGGTATCCTGCAAAAGCTTTTTCTGCTAAATCTAACTTAGCAACAATTTCTACATCTTTTAGTGGCTCAAAGGTTTTGAGCGTTTCCCCAGTGGTGGGATTAATGGTAGCTATAGTCATTTGTAACCTCCCATGAAAACAAACTTCAGGTAGCTGACTATTGTTACAGCTATCATATCTGTTAGTGTTGGTAATTGGTAGTTAGGAAAAAATAATTACTCACGAACAGGTTTTAGGGTGGGCAATGCCAACCTACCTTAACAAACAAACTGCAAGATGTAAATACAGTTTTTCTAGAGCAAATCTTTAGTTATCATCCAACGCATCCACATCTGATATTGGACTCATTTGAGTTTGATACAATTTTACTGAACGATCAATGCCTTTAAAACGATAATCGCCAATATCGTGAAAATCCGATTTTTTTGCCAGCATTTTGTAGGTAACTTCACTAATTACACATTCACCAGGAGAACAAATTCCTTCCATTCTTGCTGCTAAATTAATTGTTGCTCCTAAAGCAGTATAATCTACCCTTTGAGAACTACCAACATCCCCGACTACAGCTTTACCACTATTAATAGCAATACGCAATTGTAAGGGTTCTTGCCAAAAATTATTTTTATTGAGTTGTTGTAACCGGGTAAGCATTCCCTTGGCAGATGCTACTGCCAGAGATGCATGATCTGGATCTGGATCTGGAGCGCCAAAAAATGCCATAATACAGTCGCCAATATATTTATCTAAAGTACCACCATATAAAAATACTTCTTTTAACATTTCTTCAAATAAATTATTTAATAATTCGGCAATTTCCGTAGGTTTGAGTCGTTCAGAAATGGCCGTAAAACCGACTAAATCTGCAAATAAAATACTAATTTCGTTTTCCGCAGGAGCTAAACGCCCATCGGATGAACCACCCACCGCTATCAATTGTTGAACCACCGCAGGAGAATGATATCGTTCTAAACGGTGTCGAATTACTTCTTCGTGTCGGAGCTTTTCTACTAATAGGGAACGTTGGACACTAGAAGCAACAATATTTGCTAAGGCTGAAAAAAAGCTCAGTTCTTCTTCTCCCTCACTTTCCCAATGATAGGAAGAAAGACTAGCATCGGCGTAGAGAACACCAATTACATTATCTTCATCCCATAGTGGGACTGCCATGGCACTACGAATACCTTTAAATAATATACTTTGTTCACTAGAAAATCTTTCATCGGCTTGAGTATCTGCACTTTGAATGGCAATTTTTTCTGCAAATACTTTTTGACAAATACTGCGACTAATCCAATTATTATCTCTAGCTAAAGTTTGCTTTTCACCAATCTCTCTAGTGGCCGAATTGATTAACTCCAACTGACCAGAATCATTAATTTGAACCAATAGTGCTAATCGATCAATACTATCAAGATAACGAAATACTACTTCCTGCACTTGGGTGAAAATTTGCTCAATAGATGCTGCTGCACACAGATTTCTAGCTATATTTACTAAGTCTTTTAACCGATCAATAGTTTTATCTTTATTATTACTGTTGCCATTAATTCCACTAGCATTAATCCATTGGTATTGTAGTTGTTCTACATCACGAAAAATAGTTCTTTGTTGATAATTATTACCTAGTGTTGACAAACTTTGTTTATATTCATTATCATCAGCCGTTGTAAATTTCACGACTAATTTAATATTGCCCAAACAAATCACATCATCATGAGATAATTCTTGGGATTTAGTAATTATAGACTGATTAACTTGTGTACCATTTTTACTACCTAGATCCTCGATAGTCCACACACGCTCACTAGTTTTTACAATTCGCGCATGATTGCGGGAAATGCCTCCATAGGGTAAGAGAAGGTTACATTCTGGCAATCGTCCGATAATAAATATGTCTTGATCTACTAGAATTGTTGTTTCGGCAGTTCCCTCTTGTTGAAGGATGAGTGTGAGTTGATTCATTAGTGTTATAAGTAGTCGTGCAAAAGTAAGTATTCAGCTATAGCACTTGTTCATACCCAGATCCCCGACTTCTTTTATTGATTGTTTCCATAAATGATAAATTGCTCATAGAAGTCGGGGATCTTTTTGCCTCACCTAAATTCTTACGTGCAAAATAAATTTCATATTCAGGAAAGGTGCTACACCACGGTGACAGACAAGAGATACAGAGATTTCTATTGTTTTCCCAAATAGACATCTGGTGGTAATTAAATGTGCATAACCACCAAACCCTTGTAGGGACAATTCATGAATTGTCTCTACGATAATTTTCACTCCTATGTCTACTGCATTCAAATTAAGATGATTGCAGAGATAATACAGATGACAATTAGACATCTGGTGAAAAAGAATTTGAAACCCTTAACCTGTCTAGCTGAAAACCTAATTTCCGGAGAGGTCTACTACCTAAACTGGGGGCAATTCTAAAGGTATATTACCTAAAAGTCCTTTGCGAAAATCAGTAATCATTTGTCTGGCTGCCCTTTCCACATCTCCTTTATAGCGATGTTCTGCGAGAGCTTGTAAATAGGCTTCTCCTGTGTGCATGATGGAATCTAGATCATAGCGTGTTAGTAAGGGATGAAGTGGTAAAAAACTAGGATATGTTTCTTGGAGTTCATTCAGTATATCTACGAATGCTCCAGCAATAAGTTGATTATCATAGGATGCTTCTCCAATATCATCACAAATGGCTAATTTGACTCCTGCGGCTTGATTGTCCAGTCTAGCAGGAATGACACCTGGGGCATCTAGTAATTCTAACTGATCAGAAATTCTCACCCATCGCAATTGACGGGTAACACCGGGACGGGCAGCACTTTCTACAACTCGCTTACCTAAGAGACGATTAATTAAAGCTGATTTACCCACATTGGGAAAACCAATGACAACAGCACGGACAGGACGGGGTAACATTCCTCTTTCTTGACGGCGTTGGTTAAGTTCTATACCTGCTGCTTGGGCGGCTTTGGCAACTGCGGTGACACCTTGACCATGTTGGGCGTTGGTAAAATATGGAACTTCACCTTGAGTTTTAAACCATTCTGTCCACCGCGATCGCACTTGTGGGAAAATCATATCCAGCCGATTAAGTACCAAGATGCGGCTTTTACTTCCCACCCATTCATCCATTTGGGGGTGGTTTGTCGCTACAGGAATACGCGCATCTCTTACTTCCAATACCACATCTACTCGCTTTAGCTGTTCCTTGAGATTTTTCTCAGCTTTAGCAATGTGGCCGGGATACCATTGAATCAGATTTAATTTATAGTTTTGTGTGATTGACATTTATTGTTTGTTGTCAGTTGTCAGTTGTCAGTTGTCAGTTGTTATATTCCCACCCGCTCCCTGCCCCTGCTATATACGCGATTGATGTAAAATTAAACGGTTGCCATCTGGGTCATAGGCATAAATTTCTTGACCGTGGGAAGCTTGATAAATTGCTCCGGGTGGGGGATAACCTAAAGCTGTTAGATGAGAGATGGCTGTTTCAAGATTATTTACTTCTAAACATAAACTTAGTGAACTTTGGGGATGAGTGAGAAATTCCAGGTTATTAGCTGTTTTGGGTCGAAAAATACCTAATATTAAGCTAGGGATTTGAAACTCGGCATAGACTAGGGGAATGAGTTTTTGTGGTTCTTGTTCTAATAATTGAACATAGAAATTAACTATATTAACAAAATTAACCGTGGCTATGGTGACAATTACACTATTATATTGCATATTTACTTTTAGAGTGATTCAAGGAAAAAAGTTAGTCACTAATACCATTTGTGCTTATTTAGCCCCCTAAATCCCCCAAACTTGGGGGACTTTGAAATTCTTATTCCCCCAGAATTGGGGGTTAGAGGCATTAAAACCCTAGATAGCAACTTGATTAGACTTCTGTGTACACCTTAGCTTAGTAAGGGGGGACGGCGAAGCCGGGGGTAAATTATATGCAACTTTACAAAGAAATGGTATTAGTCCTAAAATTTTCGTCTTGTTAAGTCTTGAAGAAAATTAAAGTGTCCCCACCTGAGTGAGAAAAGAATTTAGAAAGGGCAAATATGGAAGAGGATTCTGGGATATCCTTAGATAGAAAGGATATTGGCGAAATTAAAGTAGAATGAAGCTGGCAGCAAGAGTAAGTCAGGTAACACCCTCCATCACCTTAGCCATCGCAGCTAAAGCTAAGGCTATGAAAGCCGAGGGGATAGATGTTTGTAGTTTTAGCGCGGGTGAACCAGATTTTGACACCCCAGCGCACATCAAAGCCGCAGCCGCAAAGGCTTTGGATGAAGGTAAAACCAAGTATGGTCCGGCTGCTGGTGAACCAAAATTACGGGAAGCGATCGCTCACAAGCTAAAAAATGATAATGGTTTAGATTATAAGGCAGAGAATGTCCTTGTCACCAATGGTGGTAAGCACTCTCTCTATAATTTGATTGTGGCATTGATTGACCCCGGTGATGAGGTGATTATTCCCTCACCCTACTGGTTAAGTTATCCGGAAATGGTGACATTAGTTGGTGGTAAGTCGGTGATTGTGGAAACAGATGCTTCCACTGGTTACAAAATCACCCCAGAACAGCTAAAAAAAGCTATTACCCCAAAAACTAAGTTATTTGTCCTTAACTCCCCTTCTAACCCCACAGGGATGGTATACACGCCAGAGGAAATCAAAGCTTTGGCTAAGGTAATAGTTGATGCAGATATCTATGTGGTTTCTGACGAGATTTACGAAAAAATTCTCTATGATGGTGCTGAACATATCAGCATAGGTTCTTTAGGTGAGGAAATTTTTTCTCGCACCTTAATTAGTAACGGTTTCGCTAAAGGTTACTCCATGACCGGTTGGCGCTTGGGTTACTTAGCTGGACCTCTAGACATTATCAAAGCGGCCAGCACTATACAGGGACATAGTACATCAAATGTGTGTACTTTTGCTCAATATGGAGCGATCGCCGCTTTGGAAAGTTCCCAAGACTGTGTAGAGGAAATGCGTCAAGCTTTTGCTAAACGTCGTCAGGTAATGTTTGAAAGACTTAACGCCATTCCGGGTTTAAGTTGTCCTAAACCAGACGGTGCTTTTTATCTCTTCCCTGATGTTACCAAAACGGGTTTGAAATCCCTGGAATTTTGCAACGCTTTATTAGCAGAACATCAAGTTGCAGTCATTCCCGGTGTAGCTTTCGGTGCTGATAAAAATATTCGTCTTTCTTATGCTACCGATATGGCGACAATTGAAAAGGGAATGGATAGATTGGAGAAATTTGTCCGTTCTCGGATTTAGATGTCATGAATTGTAGGGGTTTAGCAGTGCTAGCACTGCTAAACCCCCCATCTATATCATCAAATCATTAAGCAATAAGCCATAGTTGTCCTATGTTTTGCAGTTTAAAATATACTAAAGTCAGTTAACCATGAATAATTGAAAGCAAAATCTTTGGCTCTTGCAATACTATTACCAAAACCCTGAAACCCTATTGATATCGCTACGATTTTATTGGGTTTCAGACATATTTGGGAAAATTCAGAAGTGTTGAATGTTAAGATTTTGAGGATATTGTCTAAGTTGTGCATTGGCATTGATGATACCAAATTTGAGCAGTTAATGACTCTATTCTCAATAAACAAGGGATTTTACCTGGGTAAAACCAAAATATTGTAAAGTTTTATTACGGGATTCAACACTTTTGTGGCAATAGTATTGCTCTTGAGTATATAGTATGCAAAATCTGAACAAAAACAAAAAAATCTCATAAAGCTTGCTATGTATAAGGAATTAGCCATATTTTTGAAAATTATGGCAAAATATTCTCTCTTTCCCCCTGTTCGCTTTTACCGATTGGTAAGTTAACATAACAAATGTCAAAGACCCAAATCTTTTAGCTAAAAAGTAAAATATGACACATACAGTAAATTTATCTACTGAGATGAAGCTCGCAGAAGCAGTTGTTAATGAGGAAAGACAATTACCTGTACCAGCAGCAATCCTGTCACTATTTATTGCATTATTGACTCTATCTCTAGCGGCTATTTTTATTAGATTTAGCGAAGTAGAACTTAGTTCTAATGCTACAGTTTTTAATCGTATGTGGATAGCCACAATCTTTTTTGGAGTTTGGGCTGGTATTAAAAAATTACAAGTTCACCACTTAAAAGATTCAAGTATTCCAGTAGTTAATTTAAATAATTTTAATTGGCAACAAGATTTAGGACTTCTATTTTTAATGGGTATAGTTTCATCTATCTCCATTATTTTATGGGCGTGGTCACTAACACAAACTAGTGTTGCTAATTCTACAGTATTAAGAAATCTCACTCCGGTTTTCACCGCCTTATTCGGATGGTTATTCCTGAAACAATCATTTGATAGAAATTTTTTAATAGGAATGGTGATCGCCTTATTAGGAGCAATTACTATTAGTGTTACAGACTTCTCCTATTCCATTGACAATATAACCGGTGATGTGGCGGCTTTGTTTGCTGCTGTATTTTATAGCATTTATATTTTAATTGTCAAACAACTTCGAGCTAGATTTTCTTCGTCCATTATTCTCCTGTGGCGCTGTTTCATCGGCACAGTATTTAGCTTACCAATTGTATTGTTAACTGAACCGCAAATTTTTCCTCATTCTTATTCAGGCTGGTTAGCTGTAATTTCCCTAGCCATTATTTGCCAAGTTTTAGGACAGGGGTTGTTAGCAAAATCTCTTAACCAACTATCTCCTGGTTTTGTAACTACAACTCTTTTACTTGAACCAGCAATCACTGCGTTTATAGCTTGGGTGATCTTTTCTGAACAGTTAAGTTTATTAAATTGGTTGGCATTTTGTGTAGTTTTAATTGGTATATACTTAGCTAAACCACATCAAGTTACAGTGAATCAACAGAAAAAAGAATGATTAATCATCTGTTCACAAATATAAATTCTGATTGGGATTCCAGTTTTCTAAGGCATTGCTTAAACCGATTATATACAAGACTACGTATTGCTGTAATTCATGGTGGAAATAGCAGCAAGGAAGGTTCAGTTATTTACAAAACTCATAATCCACGTTCAACAAAAACTTACGAACCTGTAGCCCAAGATATCGCTAATGCACTGATGAGCATTGGATTTCACCATGTTTTTGTCATGGCAGATGATATGAAGCTTCCACAAAAGCTCAAAGAAGAACATATTCATATAGCATGGCTCAATACTGGTGGTGTTCAGGGATATAACCCAATCTGCCACACACCTGCACTCTTGGAAATGCTCGGAATTCCCTATGTAGGACATAATCCTTTGAACAGTTCTAAACTGGATCAAAAACATATCTTCAAACTTGAACTACAATCTCTGGGAATTAAGACAGCCCCGTTTATTACTTGGCATCCTGCCCAAGGAATTTTTAATCCTCACCTTGATGAACATTTTGCTAGAAATTTTCAGGAATATAGAGGTCCATTTATTGTTAAACCTGTATCTGGTCGCGCTTCATTAAACATTCATTATGTAGAAACTATTGATGGTTTATCCGCAGCAGTCGAGACTATTTGTAAAGTCACACATGATACCGCTTTAATTGAAACCTATTTTTCGGGGCGCGAATTTTGCGTTTCTGTATGTGGTCACATTACTCATGCAAATAATACATTTTATCGGCAGAGTAAACCTTTTGCTTTTTCCACATTCGAGCGTCTTTTAAAGCCTGGAGAATACATCTTTACATCAATGGATAAGAAAGCAATTACAACTGAACGAATTCGCTTACTTAATGATAAAGAACAAGAATTAAAGCAAAACTTAATTGCAATAGCTCAGAGAATTTATCAGAACTTTCATTTAAATACCTTAATAAGAATTGATTTAAGAACTGATGAAAATGGCATACTCTATGTACTAGAAGCAAATCCTAAACCAGACCTAAAAAAACCTACTAATACTGTGACTAGTTTAGTAGTTCAAGGCTTAAGTGAATACGGCATGACTTATGAAGATATTGTCTTAAGTTTATTCAGCGATCGCCTAGAATATTTACTAACTCATCATCGGACAATTATTAAACATATAGATAAGTTAATAGATTAGACTAGAACTTAATCACCGTAACGAAGTTTCTGTTTATACACTTAAGATCATGAGACGTAAACACTATTGAGAATTAGGAATTATTCCCATTTCTTGTAAACCCTGATAAAGTCGTTGTGCTTCTTCAGGGTTGTTTAGTTCATGGAGAGAAATGGCATATTCAAAAGCTTCCAAACTACTTTCCACATCACCCACCTTCAACAATACAACTCCTAAATTTTGATAAGCCTCTGCATAATCAGGATGTAAATTAATGGCGTTATTATATGCATCAATAGCTTCAGTAAATAACCCCATAGCTTTACATACCATACCTAAATTATAATACCCAAAAACAAAATTAGGATCTATTTTTATTGCTGTTTCATAGGCAATTTTTGCGCCTGGTAAATCACCTACAATTTTCAATAAATTACCTAAATTATTATATCCGCCTAATTTTAACAAAGGATAAATAGGTAATTTAACCGCAGTCTGATAATGGGCAATTGCTGGAGGTAAATCTTGTAAGTGAGTATGGGCAATTCCTAAATGATAATGCAATTCATATAAAATATCATAATTTATATCTTCATCGAAAGCAACTTCTACTTTCTGTGGTTGGGAAATTTTTAATTTCTGCAACGGATTTTTCTCTTCGTTAAGTTGATGATGAATTAATTTATTTAAGCCCCGATTTAATAACTCCATCCCTAGATCAATTTTACCCATTTGCATATACAAAGCCCCCAATTTACTGCAAACATAGGCATCATTGGGATGATTTGCTAAAAACTCTTCCATTGCAGTTGCCGCTTTAGTATATTTATTCTGTTCATTAATTATAGCTTTTTGATAACCAGAATGGAGAATTGCGACTCCCGGCAAATAACCAACTTGCCAATGTGGTTCTTGATGTAAAATTGCCACCACACTATCATCAATTAAAGCATGATAAGGGCGATCAAAATATATATTTCGGTGATTACGAAATAGTCGAGAAACGAGAGAATAAGGTGATTGTGTTGAACCCACTTCTTGACGCACCAGATTGATAACCAGATATTCTTCCTTATGAATAACCACTTGCAGAAAAGGAATAATTTCTGGAGTTAAAGTTTCATCAGCATCTAAAACTAAAATCCAATCACCCGTCACATATTTTAAAGCCTCATTTCTAGCATCACTAAAATTATTATTCCATGTCCAATAATAAACCTTAGCCCCAAATTGTGCAGCTATCTGAGGCGTTTTATCAGTTGAACCCGTATCTAGAACTACAACTTCATCAACGAAATTATTAACACTTCCCAAACACTTTGGCAAAGTAGTTTCCTCATTTTTAACAATCATGCACAGACTAACTTTCATCTGGTAACACTATAGTATTTACAACTGTGGTCAATAATACAACACAAGTCAAGAACCAATACAATTGAGTTAAAAAAAATTCCTCCCTCCGTGTCCTCTGCGTTCCCTGTGGTTCCTATCTCTTAAAAAATATATTTAAACAGGATGGAAATAATCATAAATATCTTGCGCTAACCGTGAACCAATTCCGGGAACTTCAGCTAATTGTGTAGTTGTAGCTTCACGAATATAATCAAGTGAACGAAAATGCCCTAATAGCAACTTTTGCCGATGTTGTCCCAATCCGGGAATTTCGTCTAAACGAGATCGCTTTAGTTTATCACTTCTTTGTTGACGATGAAAACTCACAGCAAATCTATGTGCTTCATCTCGCAAACGTCGCAATAACTGTACTCCTGGTTGTTCCGCATCGGTTTCTAAAGGTTTTGATGAATTTGGTAAAAAGATTTCTTCTCGCTTTTTTGCTAAACTGACAACCCGTAAATCTGCGAATAAATTCATTTCTTGTAAAATACCCACAACCGCAGATAATTGACCTTTACCACCATCAATCATAATTAAATCAGGCCAGTCAGTATTACCCAATCTTTCTAATTTAGGGTCTTCAATATATTTACGAAATCTTCTATTAATAACTTCCGCTAGACTAGCAAAATCATCGGAATGACCAATAGTAATATCAGGATTTTTAATTTTGTAATGTCGGTAATATTGTTTCGCTGGTAACCCATCAATAAAAACCACTTGTGAACCTACCGCATGAGTACCTTGAATATGAGAAATATCATAACCTTCAATGCGATGAGGTAAATCTGGTAAATCGAGAATAGTAGCTAAATCTTGAGTTGCTTGTAAATTACTATCACCCAATTTTTGCATTCTTTGTAATTCATATTGGGCATTTTTTTCTACCATTTCTATTAATTCGGCCTTACTTTGTCGCAAAGGGGCAATAATATTTACTTTTTTCCCTTTCCTTGCCGTTAAAATATCTGCCAAAATCTCACTATCTGGTAAATCATGTTGTACTAAAATCTCGCTGGGAATTTCGACATTTTCCGCAGTTTGGTAATGTTCCTCTAAAACTCGTTGTAAAATTGCTCCTGGTTCGGGATGAGAGTTAGCGACAAAAGCTAAACGTCCAACTAATTTACCTGCACGCACTTGGAATAATTGAATATAGGCGTGTTGATCATCGGCGGCTAAAGCAATAACATCTCGTGATACAGTATCATCAGGTAAGGATACTTTTTGTTGTGAAGTTAAGGATTTTAAACCAGTAATTTGATCTCGAATTTTAGCCGCAGTTTCAAAGTTTAATTCTTCTGCCACAGTTTCCATTTGTTGTGTTAAAATATCAATTAATTCTTGAGTGCGTCCTTGAAATACCATTGCTATTTTTTGGATAATTTTACGGTATTCTTCTACAGAAATTAACTGTTGACAAACACCAGGACAACGACCAATATCATAATTTAAACAAGGACGATCTTTAAATAAAGGTTGTGGTCTTTGTCTAACGGGAAAAATTCGGTTACAAATGTGTAATATTTCCCTCAATAAACTAGAATCAGTATAGGGACCATAGTATTTATCTTTTGCTTTCCCTAGTTGACGTTTACGAGTAATAAAAATGCGTGGATATGGGTCTGACCAAGTAATACAAACATAGGGATATTTTTTATCATCTTTCAGTAAAACGTTAAAATATGGCTGATGTTGTTTAATTAAATTTGCTTCTAGTGCTAATGCTTCTGCTTCTGTATCAGTGACAATAAATTCAATTTCTGTCACTAATTTGACCATCGTGTTGATACGTTCCGTCTTGTTGGTGGAATCGCGGAAATAGGAACGGACACGAGAACGCAATTTACGAGATTTACCTATATATATTATGCGATCGCTCCCATCTCGCAGCAAATAAACCCCCGGTTCTGGGGGAATTTCTCTCAAACGGTTTTCTAAGCGTTCTGGGTTTTTATATAGTGGTAATATTTTTTCAGATATAGTCACAGCCAAAAATCAGTAATTGTATCAATATACATTCTTGATTTTAACAAGCTCTCCCAATCTAAGCAATTTTGTTATTAGACATCTGGCACGAAAGAATTTAGAGACGTTCCATGGAACGTCTCTACAGCTTGGTTTCAGTAACACTCAATTATCATACCTACGTAATTTCTCTCGTCAGGAGTGGGTTATTTACCATTTAAGAGTGTTTTCTGGGTTACTTGCAACTAAAATTTATTTTTAGCTAGTGTTCAGTTGAGAAAGTGTCACTCTCTACACTGGTCATTTAGTGTTAAAAGAGATATGGTTGTTAAATGCAAGGAGTGATACCACTTCACATTATTATTTGTTACAAGTTCTCTCGCTCTGCTTATACTTCCTGTTATTTGAGTTGCGAGTTTTAAATGTTACAGAAATAGTGAATTGGTAAAAAGTTATACGGGGAAACGCTTGAGTTAAAAAACTCAGGCGTTTTTCATTCATAGCAGGTGACAGGTGACAGTTCTAAAAGCCTTTCAGTCTCTAAGTTTCAGTTATACTGAATTGTCCCTACGATAATTTTCACTCCTATGTCTAATACTCATTAGTCTATAATAGAATAGGCGAAAACTTTTGCATAGACAAAACGCCAATTAACAACTTAGGAAGTATGGTAGAAACAGAGGTTTTGTTGCTCAAGTAGGTTAGAAAATATGGACGTTGAGGAACTAAAACGGCGTTATGTTGCAGGAGAAAGATATTTTATTTCTGCTAACTTAGTCAAAGCTAAACTGATTGATGCTTATTTGCCAGGAATTAATTTATGGGGTGCTAATTTAAGCGAAGCGAATTTAGCTAAAGCTAAACTTTGGGGTGCTGATTTAAGTAGAACAAATTTAGCTAAAGCAAATTTGACTAGAGCAAATTTATCTGGTGTGAATCTGAGTGAAGCAAATTTGCGAGGTGCAAAGCTGTATTATACTAAGTTGTATGGTGCAAATTTGCATGGTGCATATTATGACGAAAGCACCAAATTTCCCAGAAATTTTGATCCGGTTAGTCACAATATGCAAAATTTGTAACGACTTAAACTTCTTCTAGTGCTGATATGGGGAATTTTTCCCCAGCTAAATAAGAGGAAAAGTGCTTCTCAAAATACAGCCAAGATGTCATATCTTCTCCCTCAACATAAGTTTTTGGTGCTGCTTTATATAAAGGAACGCGGTTATTAATTTCCTCTTGTAAAATTGGGTGTAATTCTTCTACACTGCTAACTTTATAACCTATAGCACTATAAATTAAATAACCAGGATGTTGACCCATTTTCATCCAAGGCAACCATTGACCAATTCTATCCCAAGATAGGCTTAATTGAGTAACTGACTTTAGTTCTGAGTTTTCTAATTCTGCTGTAAGAACAGAGATTTTAAATAATTCTGCTGCTTGATATATTTCCCCTGGACAATAATCAGTAAATTCGGGCTTTTTGGACAAAGGATTGGGATAATTAGGAAAGATATCAAAGACAAAATTAGTTTTTTCTCCTTCTATTTGCACGGGTATTTTATTTTTAAATTGCCCTTGAACGGGACTATTAGCAACGTGCATTACTGTAACTATTTCCTGTGTCCAAGGGTTTTCCCATTTATGCAAAATTTCTTTTGTTTCTGGGTGGAGATAATAGTTTAATTCCCTAGAAATAAAATCCCAACTGTCTTCACCCGTAGGAATACAACGACTTACACTCATACCCACAATTTTAAATAATAATTGTCGTTTTTCTCCAGGAATAAAACTATAAATATTCCCTGTCCAAGTGAGAAAATTAGATTCGTTAGTATCTAGAGAAGCACGGGTTTTAATCCATTGTTTAATATCTACTAATTGGTTTTGGGCTATCATCTTATGTTTCCTCGAATCTTAAAAGTTGTTAAATTGGCTAATTTTTACTCATTTTCTAATATATTCCAAAAATAACCATCTGGTGCGACAAAAGAAAAACTCTTTTCGGTAAATTCATTATTCACAATTTCTGTAACTTGCTGTGCTGGACTTTCTCGTACTTGCTGCCAATAAGTTTCTATTCCCCGGACTCGGTAAGTATAAAGACACATTCCTAAACTACCAGGTTTGGCATCTGTAAAATGCGATTCTAACGTAATATTTTCTGGAAATCTAATAATATAAAGTCTACCACTTCGCGCCGCCATAAAGTCAGTATTAATCCATGATCTACATTTTGATGATAAAGTCGAATTGACTGTAAAGATGAATTGACTTGATATAGTTGATAAGCTGTGGCTGCGGTTAATTCTCCTATTTCCCCAATATGATAACCAAATTGTTGCCAATATTGAATTGCGGAAATAGCATCGGTGACACCAATGCAGACTTCATATATACCGCCAATTGTTGTATGATTGTTTGGATTCATAATTTATTTGGGTGAAAACTTTTATGGTTAAACGAAATAACGCAGTTAATTCTAGTCCTGCAAATGGAGGAAGTTATGAAGCTAAGATAGCCGAAATTGAAACTATTATCTCTCGTATTGAGGGTGGTGAATTAGAATTAGCAGATGTATTTGCAGAATTTGCGACTGCGGTTGAGTATTTAAAGGAATGTGATAGTTTTTTGCAGCAGCGACAGCAACAGGTAGATTTGTTAATTGAAACCTTGCAAGATGATAACTAGGAAAATCAAGGTCAGGTAGAATAAAAAAACGTAAGAATTCAGGTGAGGTAAAAAGATCCCCGACTTCTGTGATCAATTTATCATTTATGGACACAATTAATAAAAGAAGTCGGGGATCTAGGTATGAACGAGCGCTATAGCTGAATACTTACAAAAAAACATTATTTGATATACAGCAGTTTGCAAATGTATGAGGTACACATTTTGCAGGCAAGGCTTGTACTGAGCTTGTCGTAGTATGCCCGCACCATAAAAGTTTGATTATGGTTGTACCTCATTTGAATAAAATATGCTGTAATTTGTGAGACTATTTGTTAATTAATAACTACATTCTACAACTCTTGCTCAGGAATAACTTCATGAAACTCTATCATTAATTGCATAGTTTCTAGTGCTAAATCACGTAAGTCTTGGGTGAGATATACAACACCTTCAAAACCAAACCAACGGTCAAAAATTGCCACATATTTGGGGTTATTATTCACAAATCCTTGCATAAATTTAACAAGGGAATAGTTCACTGAATTGAGGAATTTAGAGTTATTCTCAGGAACTATGCAAGCAATTCCTTCTCGTGAATAGGGACGAGAGGGTACAATCGCAAAACTATCTGGATTTTTTGCTGTTTGTAACCATCCTTCTAAAAGAATACTATCGGATGCAAAAGCGTCAATTTTACCCTGTTCTAAAGCCGCAAATCCTTCTGGTCTAGTCTTCAAATATATAATCTTAGCTTGGGGTTGTATTTGCTTGATTGCTTGTTCATTAGTAGTTCCAGCTAACACACCCACACGTTTATTAATCAGGGATTCCGGTGAACCTAAATTGGTTTCCTTTTTAATTAAGATTTGAGTACCTGTGACACCATAACTAATTGAAAAATCAACTTTTTTATCTCGTTCCCAAGTAAAACTACTGGCATCACAGACAATATCAACTTGGTGGTTAATAATTTTGGGAATCCTTGCTGCTGGGGTAACTGCAACTAATTTAAGTGTAATTTTTTTGCCTAATTCTTTTTCTAATTGCTGTTGGATTAAAGTTAGCATATCCACAGAATAACCAGTCAATTTTCCTTGACTGTCGGAGTAGGCAAATGGTAAAGCGTCTTTGCTCGTACCAGCAGTTAATACTCCTGTCCGTGCTACCTTTTCTATCACTGTTTCTGCTCTAGCAACACCGGGCATTAATCCTGATAATATCAAACCGAAGATCACAGGGGCAATATTTTTATATATCTTCGACTTAGTGAAAGCAGATAAATGGGAGAGATTTATTTTGGTACTTACAAACATATTAATCTTGGGGAATCCATAGAATCAAAATGAATAAATTATCTCTATCAATTACCAAGTCAGCAGTTATGGAAATGATTCTTCACATTACACCATCTGTCGCGCTATTGAATCAGCAAATAAACCTTCAGTAATAGCTTCCGTTTGAGTTTTACCTCTATTCCCTAGTATGTCCGTAATTTTTAATCACCAAGGCTTGTTTTTGAATTGGGAATTGCACACTAACTACCAAAACAGCATACACTTTTTGTGAATTAACCTCACAAAAGGAGTTGACTATGACTAAGTTCTTATTCGTAACCGATTTAGATCATACTTTCGTAGGGGATGACCAGGCATTATTTCAGTTGAGCGATCGCTTGCAAAGTCATCGTCAACAATATGGGACTAAGATAGTCTACTCTACAGGGCGATCGCCTATCCTTTACCGCGAACTTCAACAGGAAAAAAATCTCTTTTCCCCAGATGCTTTGGTTCTGTCTGTGGGTACGGAAATCTATTTAGATGGTAGTAATCATCCCGATCCAGAATGGTCAAATATTCTTTCTCAAGGTTGGGATAGGGAAAAAATTCTAGCTATTACTGAACAATTCCCAGAATTAGTGCTACAACCACATACAGAACAACGTCCGTTTAAAGTCAGTTTTTTCCTAAAAGCAGAATTGTCCGGTGTTTTACCACAACTGGAGGCCGAGTTGCAAAAAACTCAACTAAATATAAAGTTAATTTATAGTAGTGAAATTGACCTTGACATTTTACCTCATACCAGCGATAAAGGTCAAGCAATGCAGTTTTTACGACAGAAGTGGAAATTTGCAGCCAAGCAGACTGTTGTTTGCGGCGATTCGGGTAATGATATTGCTTTATTCGCTGTCGGTAAGGAACGGGGAGTCATTGTCGGGAATGCTCGTCCTGAGTTACTCCAATGGTATAACCAGAATCTTGCTGACCACCGTTACCTGGCTCAAAACCATTATGCTGCCGGGATTCTTGAAGGTTTACAATATTTTGGTTTCCTAAAATGATTAGCTATCTTAAAGGTATTGTTGCTGGTGTCCAAACCATTAGCCCTAATCGCGTCATCTTAACCTTAGAAGTCAATGGCATGGGTTACGATTTGCAAATTCCCCAACGTTTGGCCAATCAATTAACTTCAACTGGCGATGTGATCCAAATATTTACACATTACCAGATTCGGGAAGAAATACCTATGCTTTTCGGTTTTTCTTCTCCCTCGGAACGGGATTTATTCCGCCATTTGCTCAGTGTTAGCGGCATTGGTTCAGCCTTAGCGATCGCGCTGTTGGATACAATGGAATTACCAGAGTTAGTCCAAGCTATTATTGCCGCTAATATCCAAATGCTGATTCAAACCCCAGGAGTGGGCAAGAAAACGGCTGAACGCCTCTGTTTAGAACTCAAGAGCAAACTGATTGAATGGCGCAAATCGGCGGGCTTCTTCGTGGCGACAGGAGGACCTGCACCAGGAATTTTAGAAGAAGTACAAATGACTCTCTTTGCTTTGGGATATACTGCCCATGAGGTTAGTAACGCCTTGCACGTAGTTGGGGAAGATGTTGGTCTACCCAAAAATGCCTATGTGGAGGATTGGATTAGACAAGCGATCGCTTATCTTAGCAGTAGTGAAGTAGAGTGTTCATAATTCATCATGAATAATAATCCCTATGCTTGGATAAATGAATCTTTAGCCACTATTCATCGGGCTGACTGGTATCGTTCCGTGCAACCGATTCACAGCCAACCCGGTGCAACTGTGGTATTATCTGGGCAAGAGGTTATTAACTTTGCCAGTAATGATTACTTAGGACTAGCAGGAGATGAACGCTTAAAAATAGCCGCCATTACTGCTATTCAACAATTCGGCACTGGTAGTACAGGTTCTAGATTACTCAGTGGGCATCGAGAAATACATAGAGAATTAGAACAGGGAATCGCATCTACTAAACAAACCGAAGACGCATTAGTATTTAGTTCTGGTTATTTAGCAAATTTAGGGACAATCGCCGCCATAGTCGGCAAAAGAGACTTAATTTTATCTGATCAATATAACCATTCCAGCTTAAAAAAAGGGGCAATTCTCAGCGGTGCAACTGTCATGGAATATCCGCACGGTGGTACTGCAGTACTGCAAGAAAAGTTATGGGAACACAGGAAAAATTTTCGCCGCTGTTTGATCATCACTGATAGCGTCTTTAGCATGGATGGTGATTTATGTCCATTACCCCAACTGCTAGATTTAGCTGAAGAATTTAGTAGTATGCTACTTCTCGATGAAGCTCATGCTACGGGAGTCATGGGAAAAACTGGCGCTGGATGTGTAGAACATTTTGGGTGTACAGGCAGAGAATTAATTCAAATTGGCACATTAAGTAAAGCCTTGGGGAGTTTAGGCGGATATGTTGCCGGAAGTAGCTCCCTCATTGACTTTTTACGCAATCGCGCCCCCAGTTGGATTTATACCACTGCCCTTTCCCCCGCAGATACAGCCGCCGCAATAGCCGCCATTAAAATTGTCCAAGAAGAACCGGAAAGGCGATCGCAACTTTGGCAAAATGTCAACTATTTAAAACAATTAATTCAAGATAATTTACCTAACTTAAAGTTATTCCCCACAGAATCGCCGATATTATGTTTTCAATTATCTAATGCAGCAGCCGCATTAACAGCCGGAAAGCATTTACACGCATCGGGAATTTTTGCCCCGGCTATTCGTCCTCCCACTGTTAACACCAGTCGCATTAGAATATCTGTGATGGCTACCCATGAGTTAGGACATATTCAGAAATTGGTAGAAGTGATTAAAAGTATGGAAGGGTAAGGTTACATTTCTCATATCACATCCCAAAAAATCAAACTTCATACAAAATCCTGTTAATCCTTTAATCGGTGGATATCCTGATTCTGATATTTATTTCGCGCAATCTCTCTTAGAGATCCCGTAGGGTAGTCGCAAAGGAGCAAAGACGCAAAGAAGAAAAGGAAGAGATTTTCTTTTTCACCCATTGTAGAGATTTAGCAAAAAATCAAATCATGTAAATCCTTAAATCATAAAAATCATAGTTCAGACATTTTCGGTTAAAAATATTTGGAAGGGTAAATAACTAAAGAGTCCCTGCACCAGAAATTACCAACCGGAAACCGTAGTCATAACACCTATCGTATGGGTTACTGTAGTGACGATACGCAGAACGGCAAATTTTATCATCACTACACCATGAACCACCGCGCATTACATAGGGTTTACTGAATAAAGCCAAAAGCGAGATAAATAAAAAGTTTCATGCTCAGAAAAAAGGAACAAAGAGCAAGGAAAAGGGGTAAAATAGGTAAAAATCCTTGCATCAAGGTGCATCAAAATGTA
>JACCDP010647247.1_pt1 | contig 55207 bp, 46 predicted proteins | sample 7445841 | NCBI WGS metagenome assembly JACCDP01 (sample SAMN15323441, study PRJNA562643) | freshwater metagenome | isolation source: river surface water | place: USA:Blue River Watershed | collected 2017-08-17 | reverse complement strand
GTTTACTTACAACTTAAACCAACTTCGTCCCTTAAAAGTTACACTATGCGAGAAAGAATCGAACAAGTTCAACGCGAAATCTCAGGAATTGTTATTACCGATAATACCGAGGCGGAATCTTTTCGAATTAAATACCTAGGGACAAAGGGTATATTAAAATCACTCTATCAAGATTTTAAAACGGTGCCCAACGAAGAAAAAAAGGAAATTGGGCAACTCTTAAACGAGCTTAAACAACGCTTAGAGAACACAATTGCTTCCGCGAATTTAAATGAACAAGCGAAACAACCGAAAAGCCTATTGGATTTAACCCGGCCTGGGCGCAGCACCTCCTTAGGCAGCCTACATCCGCTGACACTTGTTAGAAATGAGATAATAAATATCTTTTCAACGATTGGATTTTCTGTGTCTGAAGGGCCTGAAATAGAAGACGATTGGCATAATTTCTCTGCGCTTAACTTCCCGCCAGATCATCCGGCGCGCGATATGCAAGACACCTTTTTTATTGATTCTTCTATTGAAGGACTTTCATTAAGAACTCATACCAGTTCGGTCCAAGTTCGAGTAATGGAAACGCAAAAACCTCCGATTAGAACAATTTCACCTGGAAGAGTCTATCGAAACGAGGCGATTTCAGCCCGGGCACATTGTTTTTTTCATCAAATCGAAGGTTTATATATTGACAAAAATGTATCCTTCGCCGACCTTAAACAAACCATAGACTTTTTTGCGAAATCCTTTTTTGGAAGTAACGCGAAGATTAGGCTGCGGCCTTCTTACTTTCCATTTACGGAGCCAAGTGCGGAAGTAGATGTCTCGTGTTCGCTTTGCCAGGGCGACGGGTGTAACGTTTGCAAACACACCGGCTGGCTTGAAATTCTTGGTTGCGGCATGGTTGACCCGAATGTTTTGGATGCGTGTGGTATAGACTCTAAAGAATATAGTGGATTCGCATTTGGTATGGGTGTTGAACGAATTGCCCAACTAAAATATCGGGTGAATGATTTACGCTTGTATTCGGAAAATGACGTGCGATTTCTATCACAATTTCATTTTTAAATAATGGATTTTAAAGACTTAGACTCCGCCATCCAACTTGACCAAATCGAGCGGTTAAGCCATAAATCCACTCAACTCATTTTCAAACATTCTACCCGTTGTATCATTTCCTCTATGGCACTTAAACGCCTAAGGTCCTGCACAGATCTTCCGGCAGATTGTTGGGTCTTGGACTTACTCTCCTTCCGTTCGATTTCCAATGAAATAGCCCTAAGGTATCACACCGAACATCAATCTCCACAATTATTTGTTATCAGGAATGGCCAAGTGATTGGAAGCACTTCGCATGAGGGTATTGACTGTGATTTTATTCTTAAATGCAATGAAAAATAAAAAAAACTTACTTATCCTTTTCTTCCTTTCGCTGGTCGCTGGGGTATTCCTATATAAAAGCTTAGCCCCTTCTTCAACTGAAGAAGAATTTGGGCCCTTGGCATATTTTGAAACGGAAGGAAGTCTAACGTGTGTTCTTGGGTCGGACTTAAACAGCTCATTTCTTACTCAAGACGGACCGGTTTCTGTAGACTTATATCTTGATGACAGCCTGATTTCAACGTATAAGAACATACAGAAGAAATCGTCCATTTCTATTCCCAAAAGGCTTTTAACGCTTGGCGCTCACCAACTGAAAATAACTGCCAAACACAATACCCGAGGTATTAGCGAAGACGAACGTGTACTCTATGTGTTGTCAGATGTAACTCCTGCATCTTGGTCCCTTGTTTTAAAAAACCAGTATGTCCACAATGACTCGTCTTTTACCCAAGGGCTTGCTTTTTCTGAAGGCAAACTCTTCGAAGGGACCGGAGACCCTAACGGTATTGGTGCCACAATGATTGGTGAAGTTGATCTAAATTCAGGCAAAATTCTCCGAAAAAAGAGCGTCGCTGCACCTGTTTTTGGAGAGGGAATTACCCTTGTTGGAAATGAACTATTTCAAATCACGTGGCAAAACAATACCTGCTTCGTATATGACAAAAAAACATTTGCACCACTTCGTCAATATACCTATGCCGGTGAAGGTTGGGGGCTAACCTATGATGGTGCCTATATAATCATGTCTGATGGAAGTGAAACCCTTACGTTTAGAGACCCAAAAACGTTTAAAGAAATAAAAACCATTCAAGTATATACGCATGAGGGCGCCATTACAAAATTGAATGAGCTTGAATATATAGATGGGTTCATTTATGCAAACATTTGGACCAGTAATTTGATTGCGGTCATCGAACCAACTACAGGAAAAGTAATAGCAACCATTGACGCTACAGAAGCTGTTCAAAAAGGCAAAGGAAATGGAGAAGTCCTAAATGGTATCGCGTACAACCAAAAGACAGGTAAAACCTATATTACTGGGAAATTTTGGACAAGCCTTTTTGAAGTTGCCTTTACTAAGCCTAAGGGCGTGTAAGAAAAGGAATCTGTTTAGTTTTTCTTCCATTGACAATTCGTAGGAAATAGGTTCCTTGCGACCAATAGGTATAGTCAATGTATTGTGTTGCTCCACTTAAATCAAGCTCCATTACCGGTATAAAATCCAGCTCCTTGTTGGATTCAAGCACTTCTTTTTCAATAAATATTCTACACTCAGAAGAACTGTTTGGTGAAAACTCAAACTTAACTTCTTGCGCTCTAGATGGCACCACCTTCACAAAAGAGGCTTGATTCATGCTGATATAAGCCAAGGGGTTATTTGTTAACTCAGGGATTTCCCAAGCCCGGATGTAGTCAATTAGATATTCCGCGGGAAATCCTGTCTTTGCGTTTGGACCTGGAGAAAACGGCCCCTTATCCATGGCCAATGAAAAATTAGCAATCAAATTCATAGAGGTATTAAACGTCGCCTGATGCTGAGCAACAAGGCGGTCATTAAAATAGAACGACACCCCTTCGGGTGCCCACATACCCGAAAACGTCACCCATTCTCCAGTTAACTTTTGCTTAGTCTTTACCCAATGGCCGAAAGGCTTGTCTATCATTCCAAACTGTTTTATACGATCACAGCGATTAGGGCAATGCACATCCACATGATAGGAAGTTGTTCGTTCGCCCTTTGCTTCCATGATATCAATTTCCTCATTCGGATTTCCGCCATAAAGCCAGAAGGCCGGCCAATATCCCTTACCTTTTGGCAAAAAGCATCGCGCTTCAAAGTATCCAAACCTAAATTGTTTTTTACTCCATGCAGCAGCAGTTAAGCGATTAATCTGCACCTTCCCATTTTGCATTAAGCTTGGCGTTTTACTGATTTTTTCTTGGTCGATCATCCAATCCGGAAAGGACCTCCATTCATTCACGGTATCAACGGAAAGTTTCAATACCCCGCCAGACTGTGAACACATAGACGGGTCTGTATAGGTATTTGCATCCAAGGATAATCCTCCCCATGGATAATAGCCGTACCACGTTGACCCATCTAATTTGCGGCCATTAAATTCATCAAACAATGAAGGTCTACCCGTATAAATTCCTTCAGGGTCAATCCAAATGAATAAGGTGTCTTGACTGTAGATCGATTGCGTGAGAACACAGAGAAGAATTAAGAGATATCTCATTTACATTAAATTACAATCAAAATTAGCAAACCCCGTTAGTTTACATTGCGTAATTTCGTAAAAATGAAGAATACTTGGTGCTTATGGATCCTGCTACTCCTTGGAGGGACACTATTCGGCCAATCAAGTTATCAAGTTCGCGAACTATTTTCAAAAGTAACACCCCAGCAATTAGACTCCCTGTCGATTTTACCGGGAAGTGTTTATTGCATTTATGAAAACGACACGGTTTCAAAGGAGCTGTTTAAGTTAAATTACATAGACAAAACCATTGCATTTAACCCTAAGATTACCGGCGTTGTTCAGGTTTATTATTTACGAATAAACTTAAACTTAACCCCTACGAATCAATCTTACGACTCTATTGCCTTAGTTCCGAACATGTCAAACACGATGTTTTCAATCACTGATGATAATCCATTAATAGAAGATCTTTTTGGTGGTAATGAGATCAATAAGCGGGGCAGTGTTTCTCGTGGAATAACCTTTGGAAATCGCCAAAGTCTCGGAATTAACTCAACGCTAAATCTAGAATTAAACGGAAAACTATCAGAAGACCTGCACATTTTGGCTTCTGTATCCGATGCAAACATTCCCATTCAACCCGACGGAAACACCAATAAACTACAAGAATTCGACCAGGTTTTTATTCAACTTTATACAGATAAATTCAAGCTAACCGCTGGAGATTTCTGGATTAATCGTCCGGATGGGTACTTTCTTAACTATAAAAAAAGAGGACAGGGATTGACCATGACCAATACCTTTGATTTGAGCGCCAATAAACAACTAAAAATCCAATCAAGTGTTGGCTTGTCAAAAGGAAAGTTTCAACGACAAATCATCCCGGGTGTAGAAAACAATCAAGGGCCTTACAGGCTTGTAGGAGCAGAAAACGAACCGTTCATTGTCGTGTTATCAGGAACTGAGCGCGTATTTATTGATGGCCGTCTATTACAGCGTGGACAAGAATTTGATTACACCATAGATTATAACAGTGCCGAACTTGTATTTACCTCTCGAAACCTTATTACGAAAGATGTTCGAATTGTGGTAGAATTCCAGTACGCAGATCAAGCATATACGCGTGGATTAATTCAACAGCATCTTAGTTACCGCGTTAACAACACCACCAGTTGGATAAACTACTATCAAGAGCAAGACCTTAAAAACCAACCCCTCCAATTAAGTTTGAATGAAACCACCAAACAACTCATTGCAGCCGCTGGAGATAGTTTAAGCAATGCCTTCATCGGCACGATCGATTCTGTCGGCTTTCAGCCGAATCAAAACCTGTATCGCTTAGTTGACAGCTTAGGATATGACTCTGTTCTTGTTTTCTCTGTCCATCCGGACTCGGCCACATATCGGGCAACCTTTCTGTTAGTTGGGGCAAACAAAGGGAATTATGTGTTGGATAAAACTACGGCCTTTGGTCCTGTTTATAAATGGGTAAGCCCACTGGGAGGACTACCTCAAGGGTCCTACATGCCCATACAACGTGTAAACTCACCCAAAAGAAAGCGGATGATAACGGCGGGAATTCAACAAAAATTCGGTGGAAAATGGATGGTGGAAACAGAATTCTCCGCATCAGAAGAAGCCGTGAATTTATTTGCAAGCAAAGACCGGTCAAACGACTGGGGTTTGGGAAACCGAACTAAAATTATGCGTCAAGGAAAAGTTGAGCTTAATCGTTGGAATCATTCAACCCTAGTAGAATCAGAATATTTAGGAAATAACTTCTCGTTTATTGAGCCTTACCGCGCTGTAGAGTTTGATCGAGATTGGAACATTAGAAACACGAAGCTCTCAGGTCCTCAATGGAATGGTAAATTATCACACAAAATTCAACACGATAAACTTGGTTTTTTAAGTGTTCAAGCACAGCACTTTACCATTGGAAATGCGTTCAATGGCACACGAATTTATTCAGATGGGGGCATCAAAAAGAAAGGACTTTCGGTTTCATGGGATGGAAGCGCACTTAACAGTACAGGAGTGGTCAACACCCGATTTATCCGTCACCGCTTAGACGCCTCACAAACTATACATCGAATAAAAATCGGAATTAAAGATGATCAAGAATTTAATCTCCGTGATAAAGTACTAGGTATGAACTCCGCTAGCTATGCGTTTTACGACATTCAAGGGTATCTTCAAAATGCAGACAGCAGTAAGGCCTTGGTAAAGTTTTTCTATAGAGAACGCCTTGATTGGAAGCCCGATAACACGGGTTTTACTGTAGCGGCAAGAGGAACCACCATAGGAGGAGATGTTCAAATTAAAGATAAAAAAGGAGGGGCCTACGGGTTCGTCCTCGGCTTACGAAACCTAACACCCTTAGATAGCGGTTTACTTAACATTACGCCAGACCAATCAATCGTTGGGCGAATTAATGTTTCTAAACGCATACTCAACGGAGCGCTTACCTTTGACACCTATTATGAAGTGGGATCTGGGTTAGAACAAAAACGAAGTTTTATTTACCTAGAAGTTAATTCAGGACAAGGCGTATATACGTGGATTGATTACAACAATGACGGGGTCAAGGATTTAAATGAATTTGAAACCGCCACCTTTATAGATCAAGCAAATTACATTCGGATTTTCACGCCAAGCAATGCTTATCAAAAGACCTATTCAAATGAATACAATCAAAGTTTATTCTGGCGACCCGAGTTAATTTGGAATAAAAAAACGGGGGTGCTCAAGTTGCTTTCAGCCGTTTCAAACCAACTTAGAATCCGCTCAACGAGGAAATTAAACACCTTAGCAGTTGCCGATCTCTTAAATCCTCTAAACGCAGATGTTCTCGACAATACGCTTATATCTTCAGCATATTCTGTAAGAAACTCACTCTACCTATTTAGAACCTCCGCGAAGTTTAATGGCCATTACATCATAAATAAAAATCTAAATAAGTCGCTACTCGCAACGGGATTTGATGCGAAAGCAATTGAATACAACGAGCTTATGCTGAGGTGGAATGTTGTTCCTTCATTTTCTATAAAAACCGAGGGGCAACAAGGAAATAAAACCTCTTCAGTAGATTACACGCAAGGTAGAAATTACCAAATACACTATCAATTTGTAAGAATGGAATTTTCATATCAACCATCCACGAACTACCGCATGGCTGTTGATGCCAAATTATCTTCAAAAACAAATGAACCAATTTATGGGGCAGAGAAAAGCAATTCAAAAGAATTAGGACTTGAATTTAAGTACAATACAACGGAAAAAGGTAGCATACAAGGGTCACTCAAATACCTTGATTTAACTTTTAACGGAAACCCGCTTTCTCCTGTTGCCTTTGAAATGCTTGAGGCCTTACGTCCCGGTTCGAATTATACGTGGTCCCTTAATTGGCAACGAAATGTTGGGAAAAACCTTCAATTAAACCTCGTTTATTCGGGAAGAAAGCCCGCCGAAAATAAGGTTGTTCACAACGGGGGTATGGAACTTCGTGCTTTTTTCTAATTTTAATTATGAAGGAAGATATACAAAACGCGGAAGACATTAATCGACTTGTTAATGACTTTTATGCTGAGGTAATGAAATCTGAAACCCTTCGTCCGTTCTTTAATAGGCTAAATTGGGAAGCGCATCTTCCAAAAATGAAAAAATTTTGGCGATTTATTCTTTTAGATGAAGCGGGATATACTGAAAATGTAACAAACAAGCACCTTCACATGCACTTGACCAAAGAATTGTTCAATGAATGGGTGTTGTTATTCCATTCTACAGTTGACCAACACTTTGAAGGACCGCGTGCTGAGCAGGCAAAAACCCGCGCTTCCTTAATTGGTATTGGTATTCAGAGTAAGATGAATCTACTTAAAAATTAACTGAATCAGATCGTTACCGTTTGCGTAAATCATCAAGCCTAACAATAAGAAAAAGCCAATATACTGCGCATACTCCAGAATTTTCTGAGGGGCTTCTTTTCCTGTAATCCATTCATAAAGTAAGAATACCACGTGACCACCGTCGAGCGCAGGGATTGGTAAAATATTCATAAATGCCAACGCAAACGACAAAAACGCTGTGTTGAACCAAAATATTTTCCAGTCCCATACAGGAGCAAACATGTCGCCTATTCGTGTGAAACCACCCACAGACGTTGCGCCTTTCTTGGTGAATACAAATTTAAATTGCGCTACATAATCCCTCAACAACTGCGTTCCTCCAACCACGCCTTTCGACATGCTTTCACCCAAGCTATAGCGCACCTTCGACAAGGCAAGCGTATCAGAAGTGAATTGGTTTTTAGAAGCAAATCCAATGGTTCCCTCTGGAGTTACCTTGCTGTGAATCATGATGGAATCGCTTCCTCGAAGTACTAATACATCTGCCTTTTTATTGCGCTTGCCGTACAAAGACAATTGGATATCGTCGAAATATTTTATTTCGGCGCCGTTAATTGAGATGATTTTATCTCCATTTTTCATGCCTGCTTTTTCTGCAAATCCACCAGGGGTGACTGTCTCTGCTCCTTCGGCAATAACTCTAAACGAAGCAACGGACATCGCACCGTGTTGAAACAGTTCTTGATCAATGGTTGCTGGTAATTTACGAACAAGTGTTTTTCCATCTCGGGTGAGTGTCAGAATTGTTTTATTACGCAAAAGAAGCCCTCTATTAATATCATCGAAAGAGCTTACTTCCTCACCATTAACCTTGGTAATCACATCGCCCGAACGCACATCGTACTTGGCTAGATACGGATGAATTGCCATCCCTTGATTTAGTTTTGAAGTTGTCAAGGTCGCGCCTCCCCAATACCATGCAATGGCACCATATATAATAAACCCTGCAATTAAATTGACGGTTACCCCGCCAATCATTATGATAAGTCGCTGCCACGGTTTTTTGGTTCTAAATTCATAGGGTTTAGCCGGCTGTGCCATTTGCTCTTTATCCATCGACTCATCAATCATTCCAGCAATTTTTACGTACCCTCCAAGTGGTAACCACCCAATTCCCCACTCTGTTTTATCACTCCCGTCTTCCCAATCTTTTGGAGTTTCTTTAGTAAACCAGGCATATCGCTTTTTACCATTCACTTTTCTATACCTGAACAGTGAAAACCAGGGATTAAAAAACAAATAAAATTTTTCAACTTTAGTTTTAAATAATCGCGCTGGGATAAAATGACCGAATTCGTGAATTGTAACTAAAAACGCTAAGGAGGCAATCAATTGGGCTGCCTTAATTAATATTTCTTGAATATCCATGTATAAAGTATATGACACAAAGATAACAAGGAATAATGGGTTCAAGGTGTTAATGTTTGTAAACGCCATTCTTTTTGAACTCATTCCATTAAAATCGATGGATTGTTTTAAGAACTGCATCTGTTTCCTTAATTTCGTTGACGAACAAAAACTCATGTCAAACAGCATCGTCATAATTCCAACATACAATGAGCGTGAAAACGTTCAATTAATGACGGACGCGGTATTGGCGCTGGAAGATCCCTTTGATATTTTATTTGTAGATGACAATTCTCCTGATGGAACAGCGGAGATTATAGCATCACTTATATCGGCTCACCCCGGTCGTATACACGTGATTAATCGCCCCGGAAAATTAGGGTTGGGAACGGCATACATAACGGGATTTAAATGGGCATTAGCGAAAGAATATGCATTTATTTTTGAAATGGATTGTGATTTTTCACATGATCCTTCGGATTTAATTCGTCTTAAAAAAGGATGCTTAGACGGCGCTGAACTCGCTATCGGTTCTCGATATTGTAAGGGCGGGAAGATAGAAAACTGGCCTTTCAGCAGGTGGTTATTATCTTATTTTGCCAATCTATATGTACGTTTGGTTCTGTGGATTGGTGTGCATGACTCTACCGCTGGATTTAAATGCTACACAAGAAAAGCCCTAAGTTCTATTAACCTCGACATTATTCACTTTAAAGGGTACGCTTTTCAAATATGCATGAAATATGCTGTGCGAAAACATCGCTTGAAAATCACCGAAGTACCAATAACGTTTAAAGACCGCCTTTATGGAGAATCCAAAATGAGTACCGGAATTTTTAAAGAGGCCTTAATCGGTGTTTGGAAAATGAGAACGATGAAATTATGAGTCGGATAATTCTAAGAAATGCACTAATTGTTAACGAAGGGAGCAGGTATTTTGCCGATTTAAGCATTCGAGGCGAAATCATAGAATCAATAGACGGTCAAATTGACCTCCCATATGATCAGGAAATTGATTTAAACGGAAACCTGTTGATTCCCGGATGTGTTGACGATCAAGTACACTTCAGGGAACCTGGTCTTACGTACAAAGCAGATATTTTTTCTGAATCCCGTGCGGCGGTTGCCGGAGGAATTACCTCGTTCATGGAAATGCCAAACACAGTTCCAAATGCTTTGACACAGGCCCTCTTAGAGGATAAATATGCCATAGCAGCGGAAAAATCGATTGGGAATTATTCCTTTTTCATGGGCGTTTCAAACGATAATTACGATGAGGTGATGCGCACCAATTCAGAAAATGTATGTGGAATTAAAATCTTTATGGGATCTTCCACGGGCAATATGTTGGTGGATAATTACAACACCCTAGAACACGTGTTTGCAAATGCTCCAACGTTAATTGCCACGCATTGCGAAGACGAAACCACCATAAAGAATAACCTTGCCAGAGCAAAAGAATCCTTTGGATTGGATATACCAATTGAAATGCACCCCCTTATTCGCAATGAAGAAGCATGTTACTTATCCTCATCTTTTGCGGTTGAACTCGCAAAAAAAACCGGGGCAAGGTTACATGTATTGCACATTTCAACGGCAAAAGAAACAGGGCTTTTCAGCAATACACTGCCCTTAAAAGAAAAGAAAATCACCGCAGAAGCTTGTGTTCATCATTTATGGTTTAGTGATGAAGATTACGCAACGAAAGGTAATTTAATTAAATGGAATCCAGCCGTAAAAACCAGTGTGGATCGAGAAATGATTTGGAGTGCCGTACTTGATAATCGAATCGATGTAATTGCAACGGATCATGCTCCACATACCTTGGAAGAAAAGGGTCAGAACTACCTAAACGCGCCCTCTGGTGGTCCATTAGTACAACATGCGTTACTTGCTATGTTAGAAAAATCAATACAAGGAGTGGTCACCATAGAGCGGATTGTAGAAAAAATGGCCCATGCGCCCGCTGATTTATTTCGCATTAATAACCGTGGCTATATCAAAGAAGGATACTATGCTGATTTAGTGGAAATTAATACGGGACGTAAAACACAAGTGAATAAAAACAATGTGTTCTATAAATGTGGTTGGTCACCATTTGAGGGAATCACGTTCAACCATGAAGTAAGCCGAACCTTTGTTAATGGTCGTTTAGTATATGAGGGCGGTAAAATCATTGAAGGAAGTAACGGAAAACGCCTTTTGTTTAATCGATTATGAGAATAGCTGTAAGTGTATTTTGCTTTTTCGTTTTATTCTCTTGTCAATCGACAAATCCTCAAAACCAAGTGATTGAGGAGGATAAAATGATCGAAATCATGGCTGATGTTTATGTATTAGAAATGCATTATCAAAAAAAATACGGTGCACCTGTACAGTATAAAAAACACTTAGACCGGGCATTGAAAACGCTATTTACATCCCACGGAATAAGCCGTGAGTCTTATGAGAGAAGTTTTACTTATTACGCATCAAAACACGAGCAGTTTATCCACATGAACGAGGAAGTCATTCAACGATATAATGCGGAATTACTCGAAAAATAGATCCTGATCTTCTTGCATTTTCAGCTGTTCAAGATGTTGAACCAAACTAACGATTAACCGTTGTTTTTGTTCGCCTTCATCCGCTTGCTTCTTTACATATTCCTTTAATATCAGCTCTGATTCAAGCAATTGTTGCTCTTGAAAAGGTCCCTCCATATGCTCAATTAATGTCAAACACTCTAAGGTTCCTAGATAATCTAACTGCACGGCCAACTCAATAAAGCGCTCTAATTCAGCACTAAAATCCAAACGTGTGTTCCAAAGAATATTTACAATTTGAGCACGAACTTTGCTGAATTCTGGCATAGTAAGCAGGGAAATCCACGCTTCCTTGGCACCTTTAATGGTTATGGAAGATAGTAATTCATAAAGTGCTTTCTTCTGCGGCAATTCAGTGTGTGTTAAATAACATCTAAATAGTTCGGGCAATTGAGAGGTTTTGCCTTTTTCTTCTATTAATTCCACCCCGTTTAATACCGTTTCCAAATCGGCAGATTGAAGCATTTCTAGTGGGGTAAGTTTACGCGTTGACATAGGGTTCGATTAAATTTGTTAATTGAATAAAAGCATCTACGGTGAGTTGCTCGGGACGTCGTGAATCAAACGCTTCCGTTAAGGTTACGTTCGGAAAAACTGACCGGATTGAATTCCGTAAGGTTTTACGGCGTTGGTTAAAGGCTGCTTTTACTACTTTAACAAAGAGCTTCTCATCGCAACCTAATGCCTTTCGATTGTTTCTTACACAGCGAATTACGCCAGATTTTACTTTTGGTGGGGGGTAAAAAGACCCTGGTTCTACGGTAAACAAATAACTTACATCGTAGTATGCTTGCATCAAGACACTTAAAATGCCATACTCTTTACTTCCCGGGGGTTCGGCAATTCGTCGTGCAACCTCTTTTTGAAACATCCCAAGAATTATCGGAATTTGATGGGTTGATTCAAGGCATTTAAATAAAATTTGAGAAGAAATATTATACGGAAAATTCCCTACAACACAGAACTGATCATCTTGAAAGTATTCGCCAAAGTTTGCTTCTAAGAAATCTTGACTATAAACTTTACTGAATTCAGGATGTGCTTTTTTTAGATAAAGGATTGATTCTAAATCTACTTCGAATGCACAAAAATCAATGTCGGTACGTTGTAAAAAAAAATCTGTAATAGCACCCTTGCCAGGACCAATCTCAACCACTTTCATAGGTGTTTCAAAGACAGGTAGAGCCTGTGCGATTTTCTCACATATGGCCGTATTAATTAAAAAATGCTGACCTAGGTGCTTTTTTGCTTTGACATTCATGGGTTGAGTTCCGAGATTAAATCCATTGTGGTTCTAAAGGCTACGAATTTACCTTCGTAACGCGCAGAATGTTCCATTTGTAAGGCTGGAGCGTGGGTAGAAAGATACTGTTCAAAATCCTGTTTACTAAGGGCCCAATAAAGAACCGAAAATGTACATTCACCGGCTTCGTTACCATGTACTTTGGAAAGCACACACTTATTAAAGCAATTAGTTTGAAGGACCGCTGGAATATGAACGTTTTGCATCCAATGAACCCAATCGGTTTCAATGGATGGGTCGATACTAATAGTTACATTGTATAACATAATTAGGGATTCTGTTTAAAACATTGATATGGATTGGTAAATGAGAACTCTTCTCCCCAATCTCCTCGAAATACTACGGCAAAGGATAAGCCTCCGCTAAAAGTATACACCTGCTGAATTGCCTGGTCGAAATTATAGTCCCACACATTAAAGGGTATTTTATTCGAACCCGAAAACTGTTTCCCCGGTAAAAAAAGGACTTGGGATCCTTTTGTAAGTTGGTAGGTTTGTGTGGCCCCTGATCGAATTAGCGTACTATACACAGGGGATCCCGCAAGCTCATTAAAGGCTATTATTAGCACATCATAGGCCGAGGAATTCTTACACTTTATGGTAGATTTTCCGTTGAACTCAGCGAGTGAAGTCGTACCCTCCAAGGTGTTATCGGTGGTACTATCCCCAAGCTGTTTTGGATTATAGTAATGATCATTTAATCCATTCGTTAACGAAGTATATAGGGCTTCTGCCTTTTTATTTACAAACGCTTGCCTGATTTGATAATTAACCCCACTGGAACTGGAACTTAACAAAACGGTTGATCTAATCGGTTTTCCACTTCTCAAAGTGGTATCAATGTAAATTCGTTCTCTTGGTGTAAAATAGGTTAATGATGAATTCGGCGTTATGGATAATACCGCATCTTCGACTGAAAACACCCAATTAAATAGAAAAACGCATGATAGGATTCCTAGTGCGCCCAGTGCTAGTCGAACCATTAAAGGCCTGCTTATTTTAAGCTTCTTCGGTTCTTTTTTTTGAATGTTTAACTGCCCCTTCTGAAACCCATTCCACGCCTCATTAACGGACTGTTTTACCGCCTCAGGTAATTCTATTGATTTTAACTTAGACAGGATAAATCCAGCGGAAGTAGGCGAGCAATGCGGATTCTGAATCAAGCGAAGTGATTGTTCGACAAATTGAATTCGCAAGACTTCCCATTCTTTCGGGAACAGGCTGTAAGCTGATATTTTTTCAGGGGCGAGAAATGCATGAATTGCTTGGTTAAATGAATCAGAAGAGGTTACATTTAAAGAAAATTCAAGGTCGTTTTGCCGCGTTACTTGACTAGAAATGAGCGGCAGGGTTGTTTTAACTGCGGCTGCATCCACCACACAAAAATAGCTTGTGTAATCTGTTAATGCGCCCCAAAAGTCATCTTCCCGTGGTTGGAATTCCGGTAAAAAATGTGCGGTATAGCGTTTAAAATCAGGTAATAATGCGTTTTTAAGAAGCATCGACGAATCTTTAAACGGGGTGGTAACATTGCCTTGTAAAAAAGACAACAGGGATGAATTCGACTCAATCCATGCATTAAAAAGAGCCGTTTGTTCAGATTGAATCTGCTCAAAACCAACCGCTTCATCAAGTGTGATCAAAGAGTTCCGTTCAGACTGAGTATAGAAACGCATGGTCAAAGGTACTGATTTTTAATTCCATGTCTTTTTGTTATCTTTGATTAAATTCTTAAACGATCAACTATGAAAAAATTGTTACTTTCTTTTGCTGCAATCGGCCTTTTAGTATTGTCGGTTGATGCCCAATCATGTACCCCAGGTGCAAATTTTGTGGATTCGACATACGGTGTATGGCCTGATACTACGCAAAATTTTCCTCCAGCAGCGGCAAACGTTGCCTATTCTACGGACTTAAACTTTAAAGTTCCAGCCACAGTAACTGCCGAGCTTGATGCTTCTGGTCAATTTGTTGGTTCACCAATTCAAGGGTTTACTGTAACTGGAGTTGTAGGCTTACCAAGTGGTTACAACTATGCGTGTAACATCGCAAACTGTACCTATGCAGGTGGTGCCAACGGGTGCGCAAATATTTGGGGAACCACGGCAACTACAGGGACTTACCCTATTACGATTGAAGTAGACGCTACCGTTATGGTTACATTAATCCCGGGACTTCCACCAACACCAGTTACTCAAAGTGTTTCTTTCAGCGGGTATAAAATAATTGTTGGAACTGCGGGATTGATTACATCAGTAGTAGAGCCTTTATCTATTTATCCAAACCCATCAAACGGACAAGTTTCTATCAAAGGAATTGTTGCGGATGTAATTACCATTACAAACTTAAATGGACAAGTAATTTTGACTAAAAATGTATCTGGTCAAACACATACCAATCTTGATTTATCTTCACTAAACGCTGGGGTTTACTTTGTAAATACCTCAGGGGGACTAGGAAAAGAAACGATTCGCTTTATTAAGAACTAAAGTTCTGATACATCATTGAAAAGGCCGCGATTGCGGCCTTTTTTATTATTCAATAGCTTGTTTAACCACCTGATAAATTTCCCAGGTGGTTTTGTCATAAACGTAAACCAAAACATGCATGTTGGCCGCATTATAAGTTCCATCTAATTGATTTGGAACAGCGAAACTATAATTCACATAGTACTTATCCCCGATTAGGTCTGCACTGATAAGCGTACGGCCAAATGGTGTATTATTCAAATTGCCTCGATGTATATCGCGATGGATGTATGTTGAATTGTGTGAGTTATCACTCATTTTTTGATCGCCAACTAACGAGTCTTCAACCAAACACGCAACAATACCTAATTCAGAAGAAATAGATTGATTAATTTTTTCTACTTCCACATGTAAAAACGCGCCTTTAGTGCTCGGGTAATAGTTAAGGGCGGTTTGAATATTAACGTTCAAGGCATTTTGGGCAAGTACATTTGAAACCATTCCGGTCCATGCCCCTGGACTCTGAAAAATCACACCACCGTTATTTATTCTAGAGACGGTTCCTCGTGGATTTCCAACAAACCCACCATCATTTATCCCAAAATATTGTGCAATCGCTAAGCCATCGGTCGTGGTAAAATCTAAGGGGTATTCTGGAAGCGTGACCGTTTGAAAATCACCAATCCCGGTTGGTCCAGCATGAATGGATAAAGGAAAAACACGGCCAGGGTTTGCTTCATGTAAGGCATGCGCAAGGTCTGCGGCTGCAGGACAATAAATGCACTTATGCCCTGTAAAGTCCTCTAAGAGGATGTTTCTATTCGTATTTGTATTTTGTGAAAATTGTGGCCACTCATTGGCTAAATAATCCGACCAATTACCTGGATAAAGGGTAGAATCTAATCCATTGGTTGATCCAGGTGGATAAGGGTTGGAAACATGATCACAACTGGAGCTCACGACAAGGAGCACTACAAAAACCCATAACAATCGATTCATTTCTTAAAAACTTTGAGTGAAACTTAAGGTAAGGCCATTATTGGCTGGTACAAATCGACAAACGCCGCCTACGCAAAACAATCCGGCCCGTTGGCGCCCATAGGAAAGCATAATACGTGTTGATTCATGAATATAGCCACAGGTAAGATTCGGATAATTAACACGCTTATTTGCATCTGGATTCCCATAATTGTATTGATTAATAAAACTCACAAAATAGCTTGGAGACACCGTATATTCAATCAATGCCGTAGCCCAATTTCCTTTGTCGTTAATCGCTCCGTCATCCTTCTTGTTTACAAACATTCCCTGAAGTTCAACGCGAATGTTGTGTTTAGAATTAATTTTATAAGACGCTTCAAGCACACCAATATGAGATGAAATAATGCCCGTGGCATCATTAGAAACTTTAGCGATGTCATTATTAATGGTAATATTAAAATAGGAAACCAAAAGGAGGAGTTTCTTATTAATTCTACGCGTTATGTTTACATTAATGTCTCTCCAATATAAGCTATCGCTTTTATCGAACAAGTGCGTTTCATATGCTACACGGCTCGAATCAAATTGATTAATACCACTGGTATGCTGAACGGGGCGATACGTTGTAGATGCATTAACGCCAAGCGTAGTTCCGTATTTTCCTCCTAAGGCGGACCCTTTCTTAATGGTGTATAAAAAATCTGCTTGATAAGCGACTTCTCCTAAAGGCTGTGTTGCATACGGATATAGTGTAGCCACCAAATTATAGGTGTGCGTTTTATTGAGTGCAGGAAGGTAATTAATGAAAACGTCTTGAAGTTCTTTATTCCGATCTGAGCGGTAGCTCATATTATCTACTGATTTTGCAGAAAGCGAAAAACCAATTCCTTTTTTAGAGTACCCAAAATTAACTACAGCGGCATGACCATAGTTATAAATTTTTCCATTATCTAACGAGGGGTCTTGTTCTTTTTGGATGTATTCCCCATCTAAGCGAAAGTTCTTATACTGCAATTTCATACGACCACCATAAGCGCCAACATTCTCAGGTAAAATCAATTGATCATCATCATCAATTTGGTATTTACTAACGAAACTTCCTCCTAGAATTACATCTAATGGGAATGTGCTGAGCTTAGCAAATGTTTCATTTAAATGGATATCAGCGTCAAGGCCTCGCACGATACCCGCTGAATTAACAACACGACCCGCTTCAAATGAAAGCCGTTGTTGACCATAAACCCCCTTGATTTGAATTCCCTTATATGGTTTAAAAATAATGCGGGCACCATCTAAAACATTGTCATAGCCTAAAGCGCGGTCTTCATAGGCTCTAAGTGCTAGGCCATTACCAAATTGCTCATAAAAATGCCCGAGGGTTACATCTACTTTTGAATTTGAATACCCCACATAACGCATACCTAGGCCTGTTCCGTCAAAGCGATTCGGATATCCCTGAATACGAGGTAAATAACTTTCTAAACGCATACCTGCTTTAAACCCAGCATTCGTGTAAAAAACATTCATGTATGAATTCACCAATCCTTTGGAAGGAGGTTGAATGGCATTAATCACAGGGTCGTCATTCAAATACTGAAACGTAGATTCAATATTGCCTGTAAAATTACCTTGTGACCAAACATATTGGCCTGTAAATAAGATTATTACTAACGAAATCCAGCTATTGGCTGGTAAGTTTCTTGATTTCTTCATATAGTTTTTCTTCGTCCCCCGGCGCATAATTGTTGTGAGTGTATACAATGTTGCCGTTTTTGTCTAGTAAAAACGTGTGGGGGACATTATTAACGCCCATGCTTCGCTTGAAATCACCATTAGGATCTAGTAACACCGTATAATCCCATGCCTTTCCATTCACATAAGTTATTACATCACGCTTCGTTTTTTCATCATCTATAGAAACCGCTACTAAGTTTACACCTGTTTCCGTTTGCCATTCTTCATAAAGGTCATGAATTGCCATTAATTCTTTTTTACATGGGGCGCACCAAGTTGCCCAAAAACTAATAACCACGGGGCCAGAAAAACCAAAAGCAGCTGTATTTACCTCTTTCCCATTGATGTCTTTCAACAACACGGAAGGAACTTTTTTTACATCCAAAGAATCTGATTTTATAAGTTGCGTTTTAGCAAGAAAAGGTAAGCTTATCAAAAATGCTATAAATAAATGTTTCATACGTTGTTAAATTTTCCTGTGCTTAGCAAATACTTTGCCATTTCAAATTTACACGAAAAAAGAATATTTACATGGTATCCATTTGGAAACCATCGTATTTTTATTAACTTTGAGGAGAATGACATTCGCTTATGACTAAAATTTTCTACCTCCTTATCGTTTCGTTTTTAATGGGTTCTGCCATTGCACAAGACAACATTGTAATTTATTTAGATGGTCAAACCACTGACCTTTCTTCTGGGGGCGGACCACATACGGTTGCTGCACCATCTGCTGCTGCCTTTGATGTTACCTTTAACGTGTACAACAACGCTGCAAACACTCAAAAATGGAGAATTACCAGAACACATATTACTGTTCCCGCTGGTTGGGCAGATGGTCTTTGTTGGGGACATTCTACGGATCCATTTGGTGGTTCTTGTTATTCAAGTACTCAAATGAATTCGTCTCCTTGGACCTCGCCAGGTGGTGCGGCTGTGCTTTTTGATCTTTTACCTGGTGAATATGGTAAAATGAAGCCTGATTTTAATCCTGCTGATGGCATAAGCGGAACGGGTCATTACCGCTATTATATTACTAATGCATCAGGCACGACGTATTTGGATTCGGTAGACGTTATTGTTGATTATGTAGCGGACGTGAAGCCTCTTAAAGATCCGGTAACAGTTACCTTGGTTCCGAATCCAGCGGATGATTATATTAATATTTCTGTTAGTGGTACAGAATCATTTCAATTTAAAATATTGGATGCCATGGGATCAACCCTCATGCGCGACCAAGTGAGTTCAACAAAAAAAATCAATACGTCTGAATTTAAAAGTGGCGTTTACTTTATTTCTTTTGAAGGGCAAGGAACCAAACCATTCACTCGAAAAGTGATCATTCGCCATTAATTGGCCTTAAAATGGCTAAACAAAAGCACCGAGGTGCGCCCCATAAAAAATCAGATCGGAAATCTAGCGGAGGATATAGGTCACTTGTACTCAATGTTTTTGCAAAAAATCAAGGCGCAACCTTAACCCACAAACAACTGTGTTATTTATTGTCCGCAAATGCCCCCAATGAACGACAACATGTGTTTGACGCGCTCATGGCCTTAGTTGAAAAGCGGCAGCTTAATCAATTAAATCATCACAGTTTTACCCTCCCGATTCAGACTCCAGAAGAGGGAATTCTTGAAATGAATCCCAAAGGTTTTGGATTTGTTCGAATTGAAGGTTCAACGAATGACGTTATGATTCGTGAGGAAAACAAAGGGATGGCCATTGATGGAGACCGGGTGCAATTCACTGTAATTAAAGACAGAAACGGCAAGCGAGAGGGGCTTATATTAAATGTATTGGAACGCGCTCGTATGCAGTTAGTTGGTACTATTCAAGTCCGAAATCATAAAGCGATATTATATCCGGACTCAGCAAAATTCGGAGTACCAGTAGAAATTCCAGAAAGCAAGTTAAATGGCGCACAGCAAGGAATGCGTGCCGTTGTAAAAATAACGGTTTGGCCAGAACAACGAAAAATGCCTTATGGGGAAGTTGTTGCGCTGCTCGGTTATGCCGGGACGAACGATGCCGAAATGATCTCGATATTAATTAATCAAGGATTTGACCCATTTTTTCCCGACGAAGTTCTACGAGAGGCCAGTTTAATTTCAACAGAAATCACGAACGAAGAAATAGCAAAAAGACTCGATTTAAGGGCTATAAAAACCTTTACAATTGACCCAGTAGATGCTAAAGATTTTGACGATGCCATTTCTTTTGAACCCTTAGAAAACGGAAACCTTAAAATTGGTGTTCACATTGCAGATGTGGGACATTATATACAAGAGGGTTCCGCGTTAGATAAAGAAGCATTAAAGCGTTCGAATTCGGTGTATTTAGTTGACCGGGTAATGCCTATGTTGCCGGAGCAACTTTCAAATGTACTTTGTTCGTTGAGGCCACGTGAAGACAAGTTAGCATTCTCTGCGATCTTTGAATTCAACGAGCAACATGAAATCATAAATTCTTGGTATGGTAAAAGTGTAATTCATTCGAATCGAAGATATACCTATGAAGAGGTTCAAGAAGTTATTGAAGGAAAAGAGGATCAATATGCAAAGGAATTGCATACCATAAATAAAATCGCTAAACTCCTTCGTGCTACCCGCTTTAAAAAAGGCGCATTAAATATCGTCTCAGAAGAACTTAGGTTTGTGTTGTCTGAAACGGGGGTGCCCACAGGCACACTGCTGAAAACCTCAAAAGAATCTCATCAGCTCATTGAAGAGTTTATGTTATTAGCCAATCGGTCTATCGCCGCTTATTTGACTCCGAAAAAAGAGAAAGCGGAAACATACACTACCGTTTACCGAGTGCATGATTTACCTGATTTAGAAAAGCTTGGCTTGCTAACCCTATTTTGTGAAAAGTTCGGGCTTGAATTACATATTGATCAAATCCAAGAGGCCGCTTTTAAGCTTAATAAGCTATTAAAAGATATTGAAAACGAACCCTTCTTCTCGCTAATCCAGGGCATGGTAGTAAGGTCCATGGCAAAGGCTGTTTACAGCACGAACAATAAAGGGCATTTTGGGCTTGCCTTCAAGGAATATACCCATTTTACTTCGCCTATACGGCGGTATGCCGACCTCATCGTACATCGGCAACTGTTTGAAAAAACCGAAACCGGCAGTGTAAAACATAGAACTAATCTTGAAGAAGTATGTAAACGAATTTCCGCGAATGAACGAAAAGCCATTGAGGCAGAACGAGAATCAGTGAAGTACTTTCAAACCCTCATGTTAATAGATCATATCGGGGAGACATTTGAAGGTATTGTTTCAGGAATTTCAGAATATGGAATCTTTGTAAAATTAACCGCTAATAATTGCGAAGGAATGGTATCCATTCAATCGATCACAGCAGATCGGTATTTATTTGACCCTGAACGCTATGCTGTGGTTGGTAAACGAAGCGGAAAAACAATTAATCTCGGGGATATCGTTACCGTTACCGTTGACGAAGTAAGTCCCCGAAAACGCCAAATCGATTTAACTCTAACCTCGCACTAATCGTTATTCGGGGGAAAATGGATTGCTGCCAGAAACACGCTGTAATTCGTGTCCTTTTCTGAACATTTTTTGCGTTATCGGCTTTCCATTGCTGCCATAAACAATGAATAATCCATCTTTCAACCCGTTCTTGTAGTGGATTTCATTCATTTTATTTCCTCGTCGATCATTTTGATAAAATTCTCCATGAAGCAGTCCGTTTTTAAATGTTGAAACCACTGCGGGCACAACTCCTCCTGGATAAAAATTAATCCACTTACCAACCTTTTTACCTAAATGATATTTTCCCGACTCTTTAATTGCAAAATCAAGCTGAGAATATGCTTTATAAGCCCCATGCTCCACGCTTTGTTTTTCTTTAAATCCTAGGGCGACGACATCTTGTGAGGCATTTTTTAGCGTTTTAACCTTGTAAGTCACCTCTTCTTTTTTCCTTCCATTGTTATAGAATTCGGTCCATTTCCCGGTCTTATTACCTTGCTTATAGCGCCCAAACAACAGTAGTTTTCCTTCTGGACCGAACGAATACCATGCCCCATGAAGTTTTCCCTCCTTGTAAAAGGAGGTATTCTTAACCCTCCCGTTTGGCCAAAAATTCTTCCACTCCCCTTGTTCTTTCCCTCTATCATACGCCCCTTGAAGCAAGATTGTCCCGTCTTCATACCATGTCTGCCAAAGACCTTGTTTCAAATCGGATTCATATTTCCCCTTTTTAAAGGGCGTACCATCTTTGTAATAATAATTCCACTCACCCGACTTTAATCCGTTATCAAACGATGCCGTATACGAAAGTTCCCCGGAAGAATAATAATAAGTCCAAACACCCTGTTGCAAATTAGACTTAAACATTCCCTTCATGTCTTCGCCTCCGTCAAATCTTCTCCAAATCCAAGTCCCTTCTTTTTTACCCAATTGATACGTTCCTTCCGTTTGCAACACCCCGTTTTCAAAATACACTTGATAGGAACCGTCTAACGAATCTTGGATGAAACTTTGCTGTTTTTCGATGTTCCCATTCGGGAAATAGAACAGCCACTTACCCTGTTTTTTGCCTCCCAAAAACGCACCTTCAATCGATGGTCTTCCAGAGGCTAATAATTCAATAAAGGACCCCTCTCTTAATCCATTATTAAATGTATATGATTCTTTGAGTCCACCATTCGTATAATATGTGTTCACCTGTCCTTTACCCGCAACAACCGTTTGAGTGTGCAACGAATCATTCTCAAAATAATCCAGCAAATACGTTGTATCATTCCTAACTAATTCCGTTTTCCATCTTGAGGCATTTGAATAGTAATAATTCCACAAACCCTCAGGAGAACCTAATTGATAATTACCTTGAATTATCAGGATGCCTTTTTCATTGTATTCTTTAAAGGTAGAATCAGGGACATTAAATTGAGCAAAATATTGTTGCTTAATTTGTTTATTAGGAAAGTACGTGGTTTGTTTACCATGCATTCGGTTGCGATAAAAAAACCGCTCCTCTTCAATCGAACCGTCAAGCGCATAGAATGTCCATTTTCCGTGTTTTTCAGTTGTTTTTGGGTTTATTTCATCCAAATAATAACATCCTGTAGAATGAATTCTTTTGTTATTAGCATCCCAAAACACTTTTACTTTGGGGCTCAAGTTTTCAGGTAAGACCTTTTGAGAATGTACGACATAGCTCAGAAAGACAATAAAAAAGAGCCACAAATACTTCATAAGAACAAAACGGAGAGGCTTATACATGTTACATCTATATTAACTGCCGAAGGATTAGGAAAACACCAGTGCCAGAAAAAACAACGCCGATAAGTAAATTGAGGGCTTTCAATAAATTAATGGTCACTAACGGTTTTAGTTTGTTTGCCACATATGCCTTTAAACAATCAATCCCAAAAAAGGTAATTAATATAATCGCTAAATAAATAGAAATATGTATATCGCTTTCATATTTAGCAACTAAATCAAATCCTTTTGCAACGATTGCCAACCAATAAATCACGACGCCAGGATTCAATAAATTTAAAGTAAACCCTTTAAGAACCAGCATCGTGTTGTCCTTTTTTCGATTGGGTTTAACTTGTTGTTCAGGTAAATCGATCAACTCTTGATCTAAATCAATAGGGGCCAAGCGAACCTTTTTAAAAAACAAATTATATACACCAAATGCAATAAATAAGGAGCCCCCTAAAATGCTCAGTGCTAAGTTATTCTTAACATCTCCAAGTCCTTTTAATTGATAAGCAAAAAACAAGGATATGACGATATAAAACAAATCACTCAGCAAAACTCCCAAGTCAAAAATTAAGGCCGATTTAAACCCTTTTGTAATGCTAATCTCTAACAAAACAAAAAACACAGGGCCAATCATAATACTCAACAGAAACCCGATTCCGATGGCTTGGAAAACATACTCCATATCTACAAAAATAATCAAAAGGTTCGGGTGTGGTTAAATCTATTAGGCGCAATGAAATAAAAGTGGAATAATCCTTATCTTTGCGTAATTAAATCAGATCCATGAGAACGAAATTGGCCAATGATAAGCTAGACGCTATTATTAAAATGGTAGAAAAAGAGGGTGTAACCGCCCCAAAATTAATTGATGAATTAAAGTCACTACGGGTTAAGGCCTTAGAAGAAAAAGATCCTTTAGTAGTAAAAGTGCTTCGGTTAACATATGAGTATTTAGGTGAAAATGAGTCTTTTGCCGTTGAAGGGCAATTTGAAGAAGACGAGGAGGGCAATGAATATCCTTTAGAAATCGATGAGAAAGATAACTTGTTATACCTGTTGTCATTACTTCAAAATGCAGAACAAAAAGTAAATCGGGAAGAATTAAAAGATTACCGAGATGCCTTAAAATCAGAATTATATTAATCTAGAGGCAACGTGTCTTAACACTTTTACGTCCTTAATATACTCATAGGCGAAAGCTTAGATTTATTTAACTTGCAGAGAAAGCCGAAAAACCACCTTTTTCGGCTTTTTTATTTAACAATACCCGCAATACTTGGCTGTTGCCGTATGAGTAAAGGGTATGGTTTCATCAAATATTTGTGTAACAACCTCATTCATTAATTCCTGAAAATCTGATAAAAAATCACCGGTGCTTAATCCATTTATATCAAGCGGGAAAAAAGCTTCTGTTTTACGTTGTATCGCATAAATCCCCATTGATGTGGGCAATTTATGATAATTATAATTAAATAAATAAGTATAAACCGCAAGTTGTAGGGCGTGCTTACAGCCCTTAAAAGATTCTTCAATGGTGTCCTTGCGTTTATACGTTACGTCTTCCGTTTTAACTTTACCACTCTTATAATCAACCAATCGATATGATTCCCCAATTCGATCAATTCTGTCTACAAAGCCAACCCATTGTACGATCTTTTCTTCCTCACCAATCATTAAGGCCATGGGGGCCGTTAGTTTTGCTTCTACGCGATGTATATATACCGGTTCCGCTTGGTTTTTAATATACGCTATATCGTTCTTTAATAGGTTTATTGTTAATTCTTTAGCTACATTGTACGTAAGCCAGTTTTTACCGGATTCAATCAGTTTCTCATCGTTATTTAAAAAAGACACAAACTCTTCTTTCAATATTGTAGGGGCAATTAATAACATGTTTTCTACATCCTGAACCGAAATTGCAGGCGGCGCGGGGCTAACAGGATCTCCTTGTTTGTCTACTTCAACAAATGGGGTGAACAGTTTTTCTAGGGTATTGTGTATAAATCTACCCATGCTGCTAGTTTCTAGCTCTTCCTCTACAGAATCCTCTTCCCCAAACTCCGCTAAATACCTATAATAAAAGTCAAGTGGACAAGTTAAATACTTACCAATCGCACTTGCTGATATGTATCTTGAAAAATAATTTTCAAGTAAGAAATGAATTTGCGGGCGTTTTACAACAACTGCGGAATCAAATTCATTGTTTTCGGGAAAAGCCGTTGTATAAAAGAGGTTTTGAATGGAGCAATTTACATTTACCCGTGCTAATTCCATTTCTAGTTGCGCTATATATCGACTTGGTTCCGATGAGCCTAAGGAATCATTGGATATTCCATAGGTAATAATCACATCTTCAGCGGTATGCAATAAGCGATAAAAATGATGAGCAAAAAGTCCTTGTTTCTCTCTGGCTGTAGGCAATCCCAGACCTCTACGTAGGTCCATTGGAATAATTGAATCAATTGGGTTGGTTGGCGGAAGCATTCCCTCATTCATCCCAAGCACAATTAAGTGTTTAAAATCTAACATCCGGCTTTCAAGAAGCCCCATAATTTGAAGCCCTTGTGTTGGGTTTCCATGAAATGCGATGGCTTTCTTGCTCCAATGTTGATTAAAAAACGTTCTGAATGTTTTAATATTCATTGGTGGCAAACCCTCTGAAGCGAGTACTGACATGGTTACGAGCGCCTCTTGAAAAACAACTATTTGTTGATGCTCTAACTCAAATCCTTTCTGCATTTGTTGTTCTAATAGGCTCATCAACTGTTGCATTAACGTTATACCAACTTGATAATTTGAATTCCATGATGTAAACGCGATTGCCGTTAATTCATCTAACAATGGATTGAATGCTAAGCGTTCCGTATTCTGAAACACTTTATTTTGTTGTATCGTTTTACGCTCCCATTCATTAATCTTATTGATCGTTGGTTTGTCTAACCATACCGATATTAATGGGTGCTGAAACAAAAGCATCAAATCTTTATAATATGCCGCCTTTGTATTAAATCTAATATGATTTTCTTGAATTGAAAAGAGTAAATCAATCAAAGACTTTATGGATGTTTGTTTTAAAGGCAATCCAATGGTTATGTTTGCTCGTTCAACGCTTGAAGGGATATTCTTCATTAAGGGAACAATAAGCGTTTCATCGGCCAAAAGCACCAATGTTTCGTTGAGTTCAGCTTCTGTTTTATTAGCCAATTCCGTAGCGGCTAACTTCACTTGTCCAGTAATTTGAGAACATGCGACAACACGTATATTCATTGCCTTTTCCAATAAGCTATTATTCGTAAAAGGCGTCTCTTTTAATCCAAAAAAGGACATGTTCTTTCGAATAAAGGTTCCCGCTTCATGCAGGGGATTATTTAAATAATAGGCATCTGCATCTACCCAATATGTTGCTTGTTTTCTCTGTTTTAATGCATTAATCACCGTGAGTTCACCCAGCGACAGTGCATTAAACCCTATAAAATAATAGTGTTTATCCTCTGTAATTAAGTCCGTAGTGTGTTCTGCAAGATGCTTAAGTGCTTGTCCAGAAGTTGATTTATTTAGGGAACTCAAGGCCTTATTAAACGCCTGATGAATCGCTGGGAGTTCATCCCAAAACTCCATAAACTTACGTTGGCTTTCCGAAAGCTCTTGAGATTCTTCAAGGTTCCAACTTTCCAACTCTTTGATTGCGATTAAATTTAAAAAGACTTGATTGGCATTAAGCAAATACCGATTTATATCTTCAAAATCATCTATCAACATTGGACCCCAATTCAAAAACTCCTCAAACGACAGGCTTTTAAACTTTTCGGTTTCTTTAATCACCTTAAATAATAAGAATAATTGTCTTGTTTTATCAATAATGGGTAGGTTACTCCAACGTGAAGTAAACTCTTCAATGGTATAAACTGTGGGTAGAAAAATCGGTTTTTTATATGCCTTAGCTAAGGCCTCTAAGACATATTTTTTAGCGCGCTTTGATGGGATAACAAGCACATAACTTGCACTGTCAGCGTGAAGCTCTACCAATTCTGTAGCGCATTGTTGAATAAAAGTTTTCATATTAAATCAGTAGATATAGCCAATAAAAATTAATGTAATCCAGGAACGAGACAAATCCAAATACATAACGGTTCTTTATGCGCAATACGGTTTACTCATTCAAGGAGTATATTATTGAAAAAGCGACGCGGCCGGTCCGAGTTCATGAATTTATTTCCTCCGGAGCAGCTTGCAACTAAAACATAGGTTTCATTTATTAATATTCTTGTCCATTTTAATCCTTCAGGATAAGCATCACTTAACCCTTGAGTAAATTCAGTACCGTCATCTAACACTCCGAAAACATAGGGGCTTTGGGGTGGGCTTGCGATTAGAATTTCAGAATACTCCAATAATGAAAGGCTTGTGTCGCGTTCAAAATACCTAACCTCATAGGTGTTACCTTGACCCAATTCTTTATACGTTAAAATCGTCTCGGCTTCAGTTGCGCTTTGTGTTTCTCTGGGACGACCGGGCATAGAAAACTTAATCCATGAGTTTCTAAGTTCGCGCGAAAACTCATACGAACGAATTGATTTTATTTTTCGTTCCGAGGCAGAAGGCGTATCCCCCTTAGTCAGTTGAATTGGCCTTAATTTATATCCTTTTTCGCGCAAAAGACTTAACAAGCCCTTCTCTCCATATAGGTGCCCTGCGCCAACAGCAAAAAATACTGGGCCATCCATACAGTAACGCGCTATATTTGCCGCGATGGCGACATTTCTGTTTTCAATAAGCTTAATGTAGGCTTCTTTATTGCCCGATAAACCGCCTTTAATCAGGCGATCAATAAGGTCTATTCGTCCGTCTAGGTAAAGTTCATGCAAGACTTGTTTATCAGAAAGGGCTAAAGAAATGTTGTTTTCCTTTTCAACATAAGGTATTTCTTCAATCGCTTTTGTTTGTTGAGCGATAGATTCTAAGGCTATTATTTCTTTATTAAGAAGTTCCGCTTTTTCTTGAAACCACGCATCCATAAACTGAGGCATTCCATCTTCGTTCCCATAATAAGTTACGGTCGGGTCTTCATTAGAGGTGTACAATTTACCGCGTTTATCCAGTAAAAGTAAGGACCTGTTAGGTATCGGGTCCTTATCCATGAATAAATCAAAAACGTTTACTTCAACCGCAAGTTTTTTGGATCTTAAAAATGACTCATAAACGGAATCGGGAAATTCAAAAAGTCTTTTATCATTTGAGTGTAGCGTACCAAACAAATATGAAATCCCATTTGGTGAACTAATTTCCCACAATAAATTCCCCTTCACATTATAGGATTGTGAACAAAGGGTTAGGCTTATTCCTAGAATAAGCAGGGTGTGGAAATGCTTCATTGGTTAATTTATCAAATTATATATGTGATTGGTCGCAAACGCATAGGGGAAAAATGCCAAGGAAGGCGCCGGATTTGTAACGATTAGTTTACCCTTATATCCTTTGAATATGGATCCATGAGTCGCTTCTACTCCCATCGCAAAAGCAGCATTAATAGTTAACGCATTATAGGCCTCTTCAGGCGTTAACTTCATTTTTATACATGCTAAAGACCATACAAAAAACAAATTTGACGTAGGCGATGACCCTGGATTAAAGTCACTAGCCAAGGCAATAGGTATCCCCTCATTAATTAAATCCCTCGCGGGGGAAAATGGGATGTTTAAATAGAATGAACATGCTGGAAGTAATGTTGCGATGGTTTTTCCTGATTTCAAAGCAACGATATCTTTTGTGTCTAACACTTCCAAGTGATCTACAGTTATTGCATTATTTTTAACCGCCTCTTCAATCCCCCCAATAGCAGTGAATTGATTCACATGAACTTTTAACTTCAAGTGCGAACCTTGAATCGCTTGAGCGATTAATTCAATATCAACCGCATCAAAATAACCGGTTTCGCAAAATAGATCGATATAATCTGCTAAACCTTCCGATATTACGTTTGGAATCCACTGATTCACTACCGCTTGCATAAAACCTTGTTTGTTTGATTTATACTCCTCGGGGATGGCATGGGCAGCTAAAAACGTGGTTTTAATTGGAATATCAAGATGTGCTTTGATTCGTTTAATCACCCGCAACATCTTCAATTCATCGGATAGCGTGAGTCCATAACCGCTTTTAATCTCCAGCGCTCCTGTTCCGCCAGCAACTAACGCTTGAACCCTCGGAAGGGAAATCTCAAACAGTTCATCTTCAGAAAGTGCTTGCACGTGTCGCGCACTATTCAATATCCCCCCACCCTTTGCTGCAATTTCTTGATAACTTAACCCTTTAATTTTATCCACAAATTCTGTCTCCCTCGGCCTAGCAAATACTGCATGCGTATGTGAATCACAAAATGCAGGTAAGACAAAACGACCCGACAGATCAATTAGGGTATGGGCATGATATAAGGCTCTGTCAAAAGAATCCATATTTCCAAAATCAATCACCGTATTATCCTCTATGACCAAAAATGCATTAGGTTTTGATGGGACGTTTTGAAATTCAATTCCTATGAGGGGGGTTAAGGAGGGGGGTCTAACCTGAACCAATTCCTTAATATTTATATACACCTGTTTTGTCATCACAATCAAAAGTAATATTAATAGCCCAAGCGTAGGATAACCCGTTAGAAAATACCGTTAAAAAAGCAATTAATGCAGATGAATGAGCGCGGGGAAGGCAACAACGAAATTAATACGAAGATAAGAACAAGGTTTTTAAAGCCGTTTTCTCCGGCTCCAATGATCACACTGGTTTTAGTACCCCGGGCCGGAATCGAACCGGCACTCCCGAAAGAACAGGATTTTGAATCCAGCGCGTCTACCAGTTCCGCCACCGGGGCCTCATAATGAGGTGACAAATATACAATAATTCTAAGAAATAAAAAGACCTATCTAAGGAGAGTCAATGAAGAAAACTGATTACACCACGTGCCATTTTCATCTTTAGCCGTAAAATAATACTGATAAGTACCCGCGGGAGCAGGATCACCATTCAATAAAGATCCATTCCATTTGAAGTTGGGATCTGTGGAGGAATAAACAAGTTTATTTGCCGCATCTAAAACGACCACATTAAAATCTGTTAATCCCTCAGTATTTAAGGTTAACACATCATTTATTCCATCTCCATTCGGAGTAATGGCATTCGGCATTACGAAGGCCTTAGCTTGAGGTTTCTCTGGTGTTTGTTCAATCGCGTTTTCTTTTTTAGAAATCAGCTCGGTATTTGAGGTGTTTTGTAAAGCCGAAAGACCTTGGGTGCTAAGCTCTGTTGAAGTTTGTTCTTGATTGTCTTGTAAATAGACGAGTTCGTGGGTTGGTAAATCAAGAATATCTATTGGTTTTTCATCTACAACCGTCCCAAAGCCACAATAGATTATGTCCTCGGTAGTATCTGGTTCAACAAGAGTATAAGCTGTGCCTCCGTTGGAGTTTATAACGTTGTTATCTGTATTTACAGGTTCGTTAACGGTAGTTTTTGCCTCCTGTTTCTTAGCTGATACATTCGCAACGTCTTTTTTTGAAGTTGTAAAATAGAACAAGCCTGCCGTGATGGCAACCAAGCACGAAGCAATACCAATCCAAGCGCCAAAACCAAGACCGGCGCCTCCGGAAGAAAGGCCCGCTTGTGCAGAAACGCTTTTCCACAAGGCTGGGTTAACTGGCAATTCGTGGTTGCCTAGTTTTTCTTTCAATACCGATTCAAAGGTCTCTTTTTCCATATTATCTTTCTTCTATACGTTGTCTTAAGTAAGCTCTAGCTCTTAAATATTGGGATTTTGATGTGCTTTCGGAAATATTCAGTTGTTCAGCAATTTCTTGATGCGAATACCCTTCGATGGCAAACAAATTAAATACTACACGATACCCAGCCGGCATTTTTTGAATCAACGCAATCAAATCTTCTGCCATTAATTGCGAAGAGATTTCTTCTTTTACCTCAATGCGATACGAAACATCATCTATATTTTTGTCGGTAACGAAACGTTGATTCTTTCGAAGTTGATCAAGACAACTATTTACCATAATCCTTCGGATCCACCCTTCGAGCGGACCTTCCGCTTTAAAGTCGGATAGTTTATTAAACACCTTAACCATGCCTATCTGAAATACATCCTCTGTTTCTGCTTGGTCTTTCATATACCGCGCACAAACAGCCAACATTTTAGGAGCAAACTTGTCAAACAACGCTTTTTGAGCCCTTAGTTTCCCTTTCAAACATTCTTGCACAAGTAACGCATCTTCCATGGGCTCGCGACTATTGACTATTTTTGAAGAATAAAGGTTGCATAGACATGGGAAAGGTACATATTTTAATTTTGTTTGTTTTTAATTCTTGGCTCGTCAGTTCGGTTGGTTGGGGGCAAGAAAATCCGGAAATTCGATATCATGCAGTGTTGCAACTAAACGATCGAAGAGCGATACCTTTTGAAGTATCATATGCCGCGGGGAAACAACCGAAACTTTCGATACATAATGGTGAGGAGCGTATCGATTTACAATTTTTAGTTGAAAAAAACGATACTATTTACATGGAATTCCCTGAAATTGCAGGGAAAATCAACTTTCATAAGCAAACCTTAAGCGGACGATGGATCAATTTAAATAAATTGAATGCCACTTCATCTCCCTTCATGTTTTATCCCGTAGCGGAAGGTATAGATCCCCGATTTGATTTACCCTTAGACCTCGTGGGTTTGAAATTCGAAGGAACCTATGACGTGATTTTTACGGATTCCGAAGGCGACGCTCAGGCGATTGGAATATTTAAACAACAAGGCAGTAAAATAGACGGGACATTCCGCACAGAAACTGGCGATTACCGGTATTTATCTGGCGGAATTTTTAATGGGGGGATGAAGCTGAGTTGCTTTGATGGGGTGCATGCCTTTTTATTTGAAGCAACAAGGGATGCAGACGACTCTACCGTTATGCGTGGAGACTTCTATTCAGGAAGTAAATATCATGCAACATGGACCGGCGTATTAAACCCCAAGGCTACCCAAACGCCTCCCAACGCCATAAGCTGGCCCACCGAAGCCTTAGCGGCATTAAATATTACTGTAAAAACCAACAGAGGTAAAGAAAAAAACCTAGACACCGAGTTCTTTCGTGGAAAACCAACCGTAATTCAACTTATGGGGACGTGGTGTCCGAATTGCCTGGATGAAAGTAAATATCTCATTGAATTAAGTCAAAAAAGCACTTTTAAGGACATTCGTTTTATTGGAATTGGGTTTGAAAATGGCAACTCAGATAAAGACCGCATTGCACGGTTGAAGAAATATCAGAAAAAAATGGAATTTACCTATCCCCTATACTTAGGTGGTGGCGCTTCTACAAAAGATGCGCATACTGTTTTTAATCAACTGAATGGTGTTTTCTCTTTTCCAACGACCATTTTTCTTGATAAAAAAGGCCGAATTGTCCAGGTGAATTCGGGATTTGACGGCCCGGCTACCGGTGTTTTTTATACATCGCTGCAAGAAGAAACAGAACGTTTATTGTTAAAATTACTCCAAGCGGATGAATAGCATATATATTCTAATTCCTACCTTTGAAAAAAAAGAAGCACTATGTGGTCAATGACGGGTTTTGGAAAAAGTAGCGGGGTGTTTGAAGGAAAGAAGCGATCCATTGAAATCCGCTCATTAAATGGAAAAGGCTTAGACCTAACCGTAAAAGTTCCTTCTGCTTTCCGCAGCATTGAATCAATTATTAGAACTGAAATCGGACAATCCTTAGAGCGCGGTAAAATTGATGTGGGGTTATACCTTGAAGACAACCCAAATGCAAAAAACAACAATGTAGATTTTGACCTTGCAAAAGCATATATAACGGACATTAAGCACCTATTAAACGAGGAATCGCTGGAACCCGCGGAATGGGTTGGAACAATCACCGCATTACCCGGTGTAATTAAACAACCCTCGGATGAGATTTCGACGAGTGAACAAGAGTTTATACTCAATTTATTACGTGAGGCTATTCAATCAACGCTAGGTTTTAGAAAGGCAGAGGGCAAGACCTTGAGTGATGATTTAGAATCTTCATTACTTCAAATTGAAACCTTGGTATCACAACTTGAGCCCTTTGAAAAAGAACGGATATTAGCCGCTAGAACACGATTAGAACAGGCAGTAAAAGAAATCGCCAATCAAGACATTCAAAGTCGGGTAGAGCAAGAACTCTTGTTTTATATGGACAAGCTTGATGTTTCAGAGGAAAAAATTAGATTGAGAAGTCACATCACTTATTTTAGAGAAACCATGGCGTCCAATGAATCAAGCGGAAAAAAACTTGGTTTTATAGTACAGGAAATGGGAAGAGAAATCAACACCCTGGGCAGTAAAAGTAATCATGCGATGATGCAGCGAATGATTGTGGAAATGAAAAATCACCTAGAAAAAATCAAAGAACAAGTTCAAAATGTCCTCTAATCCCTTACGCCTTGGAAAGTCAATTATAGTCTCTGCACCATCCGGTGCAGGAAAAACAACCATTGTGCACCAATTGATGACAGAAATACCGGCATTGGCCTTCTCGATTTCAGCATGCTCCAGAAGTGCACGCCCGATGGAACAAGAAGGTAAAGACTATTATTTTCTCGGTGTGGAGGGCTTTAAAAAAGCCATCGAAAACCATGAGTTCATTGAATGGGAAGAAGTCTATACCGATCATTATTATGGAACCTTAAGGCGAGAAGTTCAGCGCTTATGGGATGAGGGTAAGGTGATTATTTTCGATGTAGATGTGGTCGGTGGCCTAAATTTGAAAGCCTTATTCAAAGAACATGCGCTCTCTGTTTTTATCAAACCTCCGAGTGTTGAGATTCTTGAAAAAAGATTGCGCGCTAGAGAAACAGAAAGCGAAGAACGAATAGCCCTAAGAATTAAGAAGTCGGCTTGGGAGCTTTCACAAGCAGAATCGTTTGATGTTTGCATTCTCAATGACGACTTAGAAAAAGCAGTATCTGACGTAAAAACACAAGTAACCCGCTTTATATCCTCATGAAAATAGGCTTGTTTTTTGGTTCGTTCAACCCCATTCATACTGGGCATCTTATGTTGGCCGAAGGGATAATGAATGAAACAGATTTAGATCAAATCTGGTTTGTAGTTACACCACATAACCCCACCAAAAAAAAAGGAAATTTATTAGCGGACCATCACCGGTTAAACATGGTGAGAGATGCAATTCATGACAACTTAAAATTTCGTGCTTCTGACATTGAATTCCGCCTCGCCCAACCCAACTATACCGCCATTACACTTACTCATTTAAGAGAAAAAAATCCTGAGCATACCTTCTCTTTGATTGTTGGTGAAGATAATTTAAGGGGGATTAAATCCTGGTATAACTCCGAATTTATTCTCTCCAATTTTAGAATCTTAGTATATCCTCGAAGCATTCAAGCGGATGAATCCGTTAGCAAAGACGAAAAGTCAATTGACGGAAACACTGAGTATTTATCAGATGTGCCCGCCCTAGAATTATCTTCTAGTCAAATTAGAGCTTTGATTAAACAGCAGAAAAGCATAAAATACATGGTGCCGGAGGTGGTAGAACGGATGATTAAAGAAATGGGATTTTATCGCTAATCCCCTTTTAGCGCAGGATTCATTAAGGTGGCGCACTCCCATAAAACCACACCAACACATACACTCACATTTAAACTGTGTTTAGTTCCAAATTGAGGGATTTCAATAACACCATCACAGTGGTCAATAACGTCTTGATTTACGCCGTTCACTTCATTGCCAAATACGAGTGCAATTCTCGAATCCATGCTGTTTTTTAAGTGCTGAAGCGGTATGGTTTTCTCGGCTTGTTCTAGCGCATAAATTGTATACCCCGCTGTTTTTAGTTTCAGAATGGCCTCCAAGGTGTTGGATGCATGGCTCCAATTTACCGTTTCTGTTGCGCCTAATGCGGTGCGGTGAATTTCTCGATGAGGGGGTATCGGTGTGATTCCACACAAAATTATCTCTTGTATACCAAAGGCGTCTGAGGTTCTAAAAACGGAACCAACGTTCTCGAAAGACCTGATATCATCTAACACCACCACAACAGGCAACTTTTCTTGTTTTGAAAATTCTTCCGGAGATAGCCTGTTTAATTCCCAAAGTTTAAGTTTCTTATTCATGTTGAAAAGTCCTTTGCCGTTAATTTTGATATTCGGTTAACTCAACCTAATTTAGATGCTAAATTCCGAAATCTAACTCATTTGGCGAAATCTAACTCCAGCGAAGAGACCCCGTTGATGAAACAATATCATCAAATTAAAGCGAAACATCCCGGAGCTTTGTTGCTTTTTCGTGTTGGAGATTTCTATGAAACCTTTGGTGAGGATGCGGTAAAAACTTCTCGTATTCTTGGGATTGTCCTAACTAAGCGGAAGAATGGGGCGGCAGCAGAAATCGATTTGGCAGGATTTCCACACCATTCCTTAGAAACCTATTTGCCCAAGTTAGTTCGAGCTGGACAACGCGTTGCCGTTTGTGACCAGTTGGAAGACCCTAAAATGACTAAAACCATTGTAAAGCGAGGGGTAACGGAATTAGTAACGCCTGGGGTTGCGTTTAACGATCAGGTTTTAACACAAAAAAGCAACAACTTTCTTGCGGCGATTCATTTTGGAAAACATACTGTAGGCGTTGCATTTTTAGACGTATCTACAGGTGAATTTCTTTTGGGAGAAGGAAGCATACAGCGGGTTGAGAAACTCTTATCCGTTTTCAATCCAGCAGAGATTGTATATCAAAAGCAAAAACAAGATGACTTTCGGGCATTACAATTCACGATTGATTGTTTTTATCGCTTAGACGATTGGGTTTTTACTACTGATTTTGCTGATGATCATTTAGCAACGCATTTTGGAACAAAAAACTTAGCAGGATTCGGTGTTGCGGATTATGCCAATGGCATCATTGCTGCGTCTGCAGCACTCCACTACGTAAAGGAGAACCAACTGCAAGCGTTACATCACATTCGCTCCATCGCGCGCATTGAAGAAAAAGAACACCTTTGGCTTGACCGATTTACCATTAAAAACCTTGAGTTGGTTTACCCGCAACATGAACGGGCAAAAACCTTACTTGACGTGATTGACTATACCTTAACGGCCATGGGCGGACGTTTATTAAAACGTTGGCTGCTCTTACCGCTCACCAATCTCAATCAAATTCATGCAAGAAATGGTGCAGTGGCTTGGTTTGCTTCTAATGAACGTCCTTGCGAAACAATTCGTGAGCACTTAGCCCAATGTGGTGATCTTGAACGCCTCATTTCAAAAGTGGCGGTGGGAAAAGTTAATCCGCGCGAAATTAGACACATACACCGTAGCTTAGAATTAATTGAGCCAATTAAACAAACCTTAAATGAAGGAAAAGAAAACACAATGATATGTGAACTTTCTAATTCCTTTAAGGCTTGTGGCGAATTGCTTAAACAAATAGACGAAACGATTGATCCTGCACCAGCCATTGCGATAGGCAAGGGCGACGTAATTAAAGCGGGAGTTAGTAAAGAACTTGATGAGTTACGCAATATTTCAAATAATGGAAAGCAATATTTACAAGAACTACAGGATCGCGAGGCGGAAAAAACCGGGATCACCAGCTTAAAAATCGCTTTTAATAATGTTTTTGGGTATTACATTGAAGTAAGAAACACGCACAAAGACAAGGTGCCTACCGAGTGGATAAGACGCCAAACCCTAGTGAATGCCGAACGATACATTACCGAAGAATTAAAAGAATATGAGGAAAAAATATTAGGTGCAGAGGCTAAAATCTTGGCCATTGAACAACGTCTTTATCAAGAATTATTAGCGTCCTTGGCAACACATGTAGCTGTAATTCAACAAAATGCAACAACCTTAGCCCGTCTTGATGTACTTAGTAGTTTTGCCATTTTAGCCAAGGAACAGCAATATTGTTTGCCTGAAGTAAACGATTCTTTGGTGATTCACATTGAAGAAGGCCGTCATCCAGTCATTGAAAAACAACTAAAGAGCGGCGAAATATATGTTGCTAACGACTTGTTTTTGTCCAATGATGACCAACAAATCATGATGATAACAGGTCCTAATATGAGTGGAAAGAGCGCTGTATTACGTCAAACTGCACTAATCGTAATCTTAGCGCAGATCGGGTCCTTTGTCCCCGCAAAAAAAGCAACGATTGGGTTGGTCGATAAAGTATTTACCCGCGTTGGTGCATCAGATAATTTATCTGCAGGAGAATCCACCTTTATGGTAGAAATGAACGAAACGGCAAGCATTTTAAATAACCTGTCTGAACGCAGTCTTGTTATTCTTGATGAAATCGGTCGAGGAACGAGTACCTATGATGGAATTTCTATTGCTTGGTCGATTACCGAATACCTTCATGAAAACAAAAAACATCGACCAAAAACGCTTTTCGCTACCCATTACCATGAATTAAATGAAATGGCCGCGAGATTTGAACGAATAAAAAACTATTCCATTGCCGTTAAAGAATTAGGAAAGAATATTTTATTTCTTAGAAAATTAGTTGCAGGAGGAAGTGAACATTCGTTTGGAATACACGTAGCAAAATTAGCTGGAATGCCAGATTGGGTTGTTTCACGAGCCGAACACGTTCTTAAAGAATTAGAAAATAGCCACCAACAAGTTGGTCAGACAAGCAGCAACCAAAAGAAAAAAACGCTCAAAAACACCCATGACTCCCCCATGCAACTGAGTTTTTTTCAGTTAAACGACCCGGTCTTGGAACAAATACATGAAACCCTAATGGCTATAGATATCAATGTATTAACCCCGGTTGAAGCCTTGATGAAACTTCATGAGATAAAAAAACTCACGGGAGGATAAAATCCATTTTGGATAAAAAATTGTTTTTTGTACATTTGCAACGCACAACAGGTTAACGAATAGTTAACTGATGTAAAAGCGAGAATAGCTCAGTTGGTAGAGCGCAACCTTGCCAAGGTTGAAGTCGCGGGTTCGAATCCCGTTTCTCGCTCAGGATTGCTCGAGTGGTGGAATTGGTAGACACGCCGGACTTAAAATCCTGTGGGCATTAGCCCGTGCGGGTTCAAGTCCCGCCTCGAGTACAAAACCCTGACGTTGAAGTCAGGGTTTTTTTATTTAATCCAATTAAATAAACCCCGTTTTCACCACGGTTTTTACAATCTAACTTAACGAACCCGTTGAAATTTGTAACTTTGTGGTGAATTTTAGGTAAACTAAAACCATGTGGAGTAGAATAGCAAGTATCATTTTAAGAAATCGGTTATATATCCTAACCATTATCTTTCTGTTGACCTTGTTTTTTGGATATTTTGTAGTATCTGATTTGCGTGTAGACAATCGTTACGGGATTCTTCTGCCAAAAGACCACCCCACACAAATGAACTATGTTAAGTTCAAGGAACAATTTGGTGAAGATGGGGCGACGTTGGTTATGGCTATTTCTTCCAAAGACCTTTATTCAGAAAAGAAATTCAAAGCTTGGAAAGAACTCGGAGATAAAATTCTCGCGCAACCTGGTGTTGAAACTGTTATTTCAGAGGCCACCTTATTTAATATCGTTAATGATACGGCCGAACAAAAATTCGTAGTACATCGGATTTTCTATGATACCACATTCAAAGAAAAATCCATTGATTCTATACGCACCATAATAAAGAGAAATCCGGCGTATAAAAATGTCTTATATAATGATTCGAGTGAGGTTTCTTTAATGCTCATCGGTTTAAACGAGAAAGTACTAGAAGATAAAGTTAAATCAAAGGTGGTTTTTCATATTGAAGACATTGCGAAACAATACGAACCCACGCTCGGGAAATTCTACTTCTCAGGACTACCGCACATTCGCGTCACCGTAGCAAAACGCATCCTGAATGAAATGTTCCTCTTCCTTGGGCTTTCCGTTTTTGCCTCATCCCTACTCTTATATATATTTTTCAGGTCGTTTCGAATTGTTATACAATGCAACCTAGTAGTTTTTGTATCGGTTATTTGGGCCCTAGGAACCATTGCGTTATTTAACTATTCACTCACCATAATGATGGCCTTGATTCCGCCATTATTAATTGTAATTGGTGTTCCAAACTGTGTGTTTATTGTCACTAGATACCATCAGGAATTCAATCGGATGGGCAACAAGACCAAAGCCTTGTTTATTATGATTCGTCGCATTGGTCCAGTAACCTTTTTAACCAATTTAACGACAGCAGTTGGATTTGTAACGTTTACAAGCAGTGATCGCCTGGCTGAATTTGGTGTGATTTCTAGCTTGAATATAATGGTGGTGTTCTTTCTTTCGTTGTGCATCGTTCCAATTCTTGCCAGTTATAGTGCACCACCAAAAGAGCGTCATTTAAGACACTTGTCTCGAGTGTATTCTCAAGGATTCATTGAATATATTATTCTTATCATTACCCGATATAGACCGATTGTTTATGTGTTATCCGTAGTAATGTTGTTTGTGGGAATCTATGGCATGACTAAAATTACGGCCACGGGAAATGTTACTGGAGACATTCCAGAGAATGATCAAATTTCGCGTGATTTGAAATTTATCGAACGTAATTTCGGGGGTTCTATTCCGTTTGAAATCACAGTAAACTACAAAGAACCAGGGAAACTGTTTAATGAAACGACCATGACACGTGTTGAAGAAGTTCAACAAATGTTTGAGAATGATACCTTGTTTTCTAAAAGTCTTACCTACCTTGACTTTCTAAAGGTTATTAATATGTCTTATCATCAGGGCAACCCCGCATATTATAAGATAATCAAGAAACGAGATATGTTAAAACTGAAAACATATTTCGAGAAATTCGACTTTAATAACGTAAACAATGGGAATCTTTCGTTGAAGGATTTGGTAGACACCGCAAATACAACATTGCGCATCCGTACACAAATGAAAGACCTTGGGTCATATAGCGTAGCCCAAAAGGTAGACACATTAAAACTTGAGGTGGATGCCTTGATGAATCCGGAACGAGAAGAATGGGAACGGCTTTTCAAAAAATATGAAAAGGGCGATCACACCTGTTTTGATTCACTCGTTGCCTACCCGGCGATTGCTAATGATGTGATACGTTCGATCGCTGAAGGAGACGAAGCACTACAATATGCATTTGATGTTGATCCTGATAAACTTTATAAGTATCGAACAGAGAAATCATCAATAAAAAGGCTCAGAAAAGCCATTGATAATCAATATTACGACGTGACGTTCACAGGAATTTCTGTGGTGGTTTCTGAGGGAACAAAGTACCTTTTTATTAATCTTTTGCAAAGCTTATTATTCGCTGTGCTTTCCATCGCCTTACTAATGGCCGTGCTGTTTCGTTCATTTAAGATCATTGTGGTTTCAATGATTCCAAACATAATTCCTTTATTACTTACCGCAGGATTAATGGGATATTTTGACATCCCTTTAAAACCGTCCACCCTCTTGGTTTTTGGAATTGCACTGGGTATTACAGTGGATAACGCAATCCTCTTTTTAGCAAAATACCGTCAGGAATTAAAGGCCAATGCCCATGACATGAACTATGCCATATTAACGTCATTAAGAGAAACGGGGCTTGGTATTTTCTATACCTCAGTAATTTTATTCTTTGGATTTATCATGTTTGTTTTTTCTCAATTTGGTGGAACCAAAGCGCTTGGATTGTTGGTGTCTATAACGATTTTGGTTGGTATGGTGACCAACTTAATCATCCTCCCATCGCTCTTACTTTCGCTACAAAAACGCATGATGTCCAAGTCATTCGAAGAACCTTATTTCGAAATATTTGACGAAGAGGAAGACTACGACACCGAGAAAATCCAAATCGAAATCTCAAAGGCGCTCGGAGAAGAACTTTAACGCAATTTTAGGAGTGCGCGTTTTAATTCTTTGTCATAGGTTGATGTGACTTTATATACTCCAATTTCATCCCACAATTGACGAGCAAACTCCAACTTCAATTGCTGATTTATTCGAAGTGTTTGAGTTTGATTTAGGCGTTCATAACCGCGGATGTTATACGTACTTGAAGCAAACGCAGTAAACGCCTTAAGGTCAACGGACGTAAAGCTATAATCACGTAAATTCTCAACCGTTTTCCATTTTGTTCGTTTGGTTTGTAGTGATTTAAATACAAACGCGCTAAAGATTTGATTTACATTTAATTCTGTTAAATACAATGATGACCCGGTGGTGTCAAGAGGAACGAATTCATCAGGAATAACGCCACCACCGCCATACACACGGCGCCCTTTTTTAGTTTTATATACTTTGGATTTATCCAAATACATTGAGTCTTGGCTAAATAATTCTCCTTTTATATAACGGGCTTCATCGCGCATGTATGCCTCATAATCTCCGGTATACTTTCGCTGAATAGACCTGCCAGAGGGCATATAATATCTTGAAATCGTCATTCGTACACTACTTCCATCCGACAACATTTGATCTTGTTGAACGAGTCCTTTCCCATAGGTTCGTCTTCCCACTAATTCCCCGCGATCATTATCTTGAATGGCGCCGGCTAATATTTCAGCTGCTGAAGCTGTACCCTCATCAATTAACACCACCAATTTAACACGTTCTAGACAGCCTCCCTCGGTGGATTTTGATACATCGGCATCACTGTTTTTGCTTTTTGTAGAAACGATAACGTCTCCTTTAGCAAGAAATTCATCTGCAATGTTTATAGCCGCTTCCATTACTCCGCCGGGGTTTCCTCTCAAGTCCAATACCAATTTATTCATACCTTGGCTTAATAAAGATTCGGCCGCGACCACAAATTCTTCATGGGTTGGAACAGAAAATTGATCTATGCGTAAAAACCCAATTTCCTTATCAATCATATAATATGTAGATACCGTTTCTAAGGGAATCTCCCCCCTTATTATAGTAATGTGCTTTTTTGTGTTATTTCGAAGGATGGTGACTTTTACCTCCGTATCAACATCTCCTTTTAATGAGGCCATGACTTTATCAGTCGTTATTTTCTTGCCGGTAAATGATTTGCCGTTTATTGCAATGATTTGATCACCGCTTCGAACACCGGAAAAAAATGCAGGTGCATTAGGAATTGCCTTAATTACACATACGGTATCTTTAATTAATTGAAATCTAACACCAATACCGCCAAAACTTCCTTGCATCGATTCTTGTTCCGATCTAAGCGCATTCGCTGTTATGTACCTTGAATGGGGGTCCAATTTATGTAACATGTCGTTGATGGCTTGATTAAACACCTTGTCTTTATCTATTGAATCAACGTACATTTCGTCCAGGGCATCCAATACCTCTTCAAATTTAGACGCGCGCTTGGAATCTACCTTAGGGTGTAATATATAACCCATTCCGAATCCAATAATCACTAAAATCGAAGCGAATATGGGTAGAAAAAATCGTTTGTTATCAGACATGTTCAATTGTGTTAATTTGTGTAATTACAACTCCAGCATTGGTTAAAAAAGTCAAGCCACTAATATCTTTATAAGCATCCATATACACCACGCGTTTGATTCCTGATTGCAGTATCAATTTACTACAATCCTTACAAGGAGAATGCGTAAGGTATAAGGTTGAGCCTTCGGTGTTGTTTGTAGATTTAGCAACTTTTAAAATAGCGTTGGCCTCGGCATGTAATACATACCAATGCGTTTCGCCTTCTTCATTTTCACAACGGTTTGAAAAACCAGAAGGGGTTCCATTATACCCATCAGAGATAATCATTCGGTCTTTAACAATAATTGCCCCCACTTTTTTACGGGTACAATGCGACAACATCGCCCAGTTTTGCGCTAGACGCAAATATGCCCGATCGTAACGCGCTTGTTTTTCTTCTATTTCGCTCATAAACACAAAGATATCGAAAGTTACTTAGGATTAAATCGATAGGGGTGCAGATCTGCTAACAAGGCGGTATTGTGGATCATGGTATTGCAAAGCATCTCGGCAAGTGAAGGTGCGAGCATATACCCTTTAGCACCAAGGCCGTTAAAAATATATAGTTGGTCATACACCGGATGTTTTCCAACCATCGGACGGCGATCTAGTGATGTTGGACGAATTCCTGAATAATGCGCTATTACTTCCAGTGTGTCATTCGTAATAGACCTTACATTCGATAAAATTAATTCCCTCCCTTCAGGTGTTGGTTCCATTGAGGTATTATTCCATTCATAGGTTGAGCCTATTCGAAACAAATTCTCTCCAATGGGTAAGGCAAATGCCTTTCGATGCAAGGAGGTGTTTTGGAGTGGGTTGTCCCATTTTACGGTTAATAATTGACCTTTTGTTGGATTCACAGGAACTTCAGAAAACCAAGGGACTAGATTGTTTTTATAGCCCAAAGCCAAGACCACCTCATCGTATTTAACACCTTGAAACTCCATGGTTTCTGGGTTGAAATTCTCACTTGAAATGGAGTCATAAACAAGCTGTTGACGCGCAGCAAGATAGTGGTGACTTTCTTTAATAAATACCCGCGTGTCGATCCAAAAGCCATCAACTCGCCCTGACCCGTGCGGAGTAAACTCTAGGTCTTCCGGTGTTATTTGATGCATAAACAACCTGAATTCAGGCTGCTCTAGCCGTTGATTCCAGCAGGTAGCTTCCTCTTGTGAGGCGAATAACCTTCGAACCATAATTGGATGAAAGAAGTGTGCATTTAATACGGATTCCATCCCCATATAAAAGGCTTTTGATTCGAAATAAAACGGGTCTGCGCTCCAAGAAAGCAAGGTACGTCTGAACGACATGGGGTGAACAATTCCAGCGGCAACGACAGATGAAACATTATTTCCATCATCAACTAAGGTTACCTCTTGTTTTTGTTTTATTAACTGATGCGCAAGGCAAACACCTGCAACCCCACCGCCAACAATTAGAAATTTCTTTTGCATGTTATTTAGTTACCGCCAGGACAAAGATAGTAATTCGTATAGCGGGATACTTAGATTTAATAAGTTCTATTATACCCTTTAATGTGGCTCCGGTAGTAATCACATCATCTACCAAACCAAGATGAGAGACCGTTCCCCAGGTTTGAGTATTTAATTCAAATACGTTGCGCACATCATGCAAACGATTCTGTCTATTCTTACGGGTTTGGCTATTACTGTTTTTAATTCGTTTAATCAGGTCTAATCTTAACTGTACCGAAGGGTATATCGCTTGTATTCCTCTTGCTAAAAACTCGCTTTGATTATACCCTCGTTTATACTCTTTATTAGGGTGTAGAGGCACCGGTATTAAATATTCTGGCAGGTCAATGGAACGGTCTTTTAGGCTTTTTGCTAGCATTAATCCCCAATCAAAGCAGGCGTCACGCTCATGTTTATATTTTAATGCATGAAGCAAGGGTTGCGCCGCTTTTCCCTTACTGTAATAGCATAGCGAGTGCAAGTTTATAGACTCTGACACCAGGTGCTGGGGTAATTCAGCCTGATTGAACGTGTGTTCCAAACCTGTTTCACAGAATATACAAAGAATGGATTCTTTGGAAAACAATTCAAGGCCACATGCATGACATCGATAAGGAAAAAATAGATGCAGCAAGGGTTTGAGAAACACCTCGCGAATGGAGTACTTTTTTATTAAAGAATTAAACACCATAGTGTTGAAAATGAAATTAATAAATCGCTAATTGAACGAGTTAAAACAACTAAGTTTAATGGCTGATTTGTCAAACGTACCAAACAAGTCAATTTGGGGTTTAATTATTCTGTTTTGGCTTATTAATAACTTTTAAAAGTTGTTGATAAATCACGCAACAAAGTACTACTAAGGGATAGCGATTGAATGGGGGTTGACAAAAAGCATTAAGGAGAAAAATCGCATTGTGTTGAACGTTTTTTTTGACAAAATTTGTAAGCCTTTTTACAAACTTTAAAACAGCAAGTTTATTGCTCCCGTAAGTATAAAGGAAACAATGTTTTTTGTTAGCAAAAGCGGAGCCGACGTGAATCGGTTGTTGGGCAAGCTATCGCATAAAAAAAATAGAATAAATAATTAAAAATAACCATGAGCCACGAACCAATTTTAGCGGAGAATAAAAATCGTTTTGTTCTCTTTCCAATTGAGCACAGCGACATTTGGAGCTTTTACAAAAAAGCAGAAGCGAGTTTTTGGACCGCAGAAGAAATTGATTTATCTCAGGATTTGGTAGACTGGGAACGTTTAACAAACGACGAGCGTCATTTTGTTAAGCATGTTCTTGCATTTTTTGCTGCGTCTGATGGTATTGTAAATGAAAACTTAGCTGAACACTTTTTATCGGAAGTACAGTATACAGAAGCAAAGTTTTTCTATGGCTTCCAAGTCGCTGCTGAAAACATCCACTCTGAAACGTATTCGTTATTAATTGACACCTACATCAAAGACTCCGCGGAAAAAGCAGGACTCTTTAACGCAATTGATACCTTAGATTGTGTTCGTAAGAAGGCTGATTGGGCATTAAGATGGATTGATAAAGGTTCTTTTGCGGAGCGTTTAGTGGCTTTTGCTGCCGTAGAGGGTATTTTCTTCTCTGGATCCTTTTGTTCTATATTTTGGCTTAAGAAACGTGGGTTAATGCCTGGGCTGTCCTTCTCAAATGAGTTAATTTCAAGAGACGAAGGCCTTCATTGCGATTTCGCTTGTTTACTATACACGCGTCACCTCGTTAACAAGCTTTCCAAAGATCAAGTGCGAGAAATCATTATGGATGCCGTTGAAATTGAAAAAGAATTTGTTACTGATGCCCTGCCGGTTAAACTCATCGGTATGAACAGCGATTTAATGAGTCAATATATTGAGTTTGTTGCAGACCGCTTATTAGTGGAGCTTGGTAATGAGCGCGTTTACAATACCACCAATCCATTTGACTTTATGGAAATGATCTCTATTCAAGGAAAAACAAATTTCTTTGAAAAACGAGTAGGAGAATATCAAAAGGCAAGTGTAATGTCTGATAAAGAAACTCAGCGTTTTACGTTGGATGAAGAATTTTAATTTAAGAAAAAGTAAGAGTAATGTACGTAGTTAAAAGAGACGGAAGAAAAGAGGCAGTAAAATTTGACAAAATCACCGCCCGGGTAATTAAAATGTGTTACGGTTTAGATCCTATGGTTTCACCTGAGGCTGTAGCGATGAAAGTTATTGAAGGACTTTATGATGGCGTATCAACCACAGACCTTGATAATTTAGCCGCAGAAGTTGCTGCAGCAAAAACAACCGAACACCCAGATTATGCCTTATTGGCTTCTCGAATTGCTGTATCAAATCTTCACAAGGAAACGAAAAAGACGTTTTCTGATGTAATGACCGATTTATACGAATATATTGATCCTAAAACAGGACAATCTGCCGCGTTATTGTCAGAAGAAGTTTACCAAATTGTGGTTAACAACCGAGAGGCCTTAGATTCGAGTATCATTTATGATCGTGATTTTAGATATGACTATTTCGGGTTCAAAACACTTACTCGCTCATATTTAATGAAGCTTGAAGGTAAAATTGCCGAACGTCCACAACACATGCTCATGCGGGTGTCTTTAGGAATCCATAAAGAAGATATCAAATCCGCGATCGCCACGTATAATTTAATGTCAGAAGGATGGTTTACTCATGCTACACCTACCTTATTCAATTCTGGTACACCAAAACCTCAAATGTCTTCTTGCTTTTTATTGACGATGAAAGAGGATAGTATACCTGGGATTTATGACACCTTAAAATCATGTGCTCAAATCTCTCAGTCCGCTGGTGGTATTGGATTATCTATTCACAACGTTCGTGCAACGGGATCTTATATTAAGGGCACTAATGGAACCTCTAATGGTATTGTTCCAATGCTTCGTGTTTTCAATGACACCGCTCGTTATGTTGATCAAGGAGGAGGTAAGCGAAAAGGCTCTTTCGCAATTTATCTAGAGCCTTGGCATGCCGACGTGTTTGACTTTTTGGACCTTAAGAAAAACCACGGTAAAGAAGAGCAACGTGCCCGAGATTTATTTTTCGCACTTTGGATTCCAGATTTATTCATGAAACGCGTTAAGAACAACGAAACTTGGACCTTAATGTGTCCGCATGAATGTCCAGGGTTATCAGATACTCACAGTGAAGAATTTGAAGCGCTATATACTAAGTATGAGGCGGAGGGCAAAGGAAGAAAAACCATCAATGCTCAAGATTTATGGTTCAAAATTCTTGAATCACAAATAGAGACCGGAACTCCTTACATGTTGTACAAAGATGCGGCCAATGCTAAGTCTAATCAGCAAAATTTAGGGGTTATAAAATCATCGAATCTGTGTACTGAAATCATAGAATACACCGCACCAGATGAAGTTGCCGTTTGTAATCTCGCTTCCTTAGCTTTGCCTAAGTACGTTACAGAACAAGGGGTGTTTGATCATGATAAACTATTTGAAGTCACGTATCAGGCTACATTGAACCTCAATAAAATTATTGACGAAAATTATTACCCAGTTGAAGAGGCTAAAAATTCAAACTTACGCCACCGACCGATTGGCTTGGGAGTACAGGGATTAGCTGATGCCTTTATTTTATTAGGCCTTCCTTTCGAATCTGAAGAAGCTCGTGCATTAAACCGAGAAATATTTGAAACCATATATTTTGCTTCGATGTCTGCGTCTAAGGACTTAGCCATTAAAGAAGGTCCATATTCCACATTTGAAGGGTCTCCTGTATCGAAGGGTGTTTTTCAATTTGATATGTGGGGCGTTACTCCAAGTAATCGATGGGAATGGGATTTGTTGAAAGAAGAAGTTAAGAAACATGGCGTAAGGAACTCCTTGTTATTAGCTCCAATGCCAACGGCATCTACGGCGCAAATACTTGGAAACAATGAATGTTTTGAGCCTTACACTTCCAACATTTATACGCGACGTGTGCTTTCTGGAGAATTCATTATCGTAAATAAGCACTTATTAAAAGATCTAGTAAAAGAAGGCTTATGGAATATGGAAATGCGTCAAAAAATTATGGCGGCTAATGGATCGGTACAAAACATTCCTGAAATTCCTGCTCGCCTTAAAGAACTTTACAAAACAGCGTGGGAAATTTCTCAGAAAGCAATCATTGACCAAGCCGCTGACCGCGGAGCATTTATTTGCCAAAGTCAATCGTTGAATATTTTCATGGAGCAAGCAAACTTCGGAAAATTAACTTCCATGCATTTCTACGGTTGGGAGAAAGGGTTAAAAACAGGAATGTACTATTTACGTACAAAAGCAGCTACAGATGCAATTAAATTCACGATTGATAAAAGCGTGGTAGAAGAGCCTAGCTCAAAATCCTTAGAAGAACAACAGGCAGCTATTGCATGTTCTTTAGAGAATCCAGACAGTTGTGAAATGTGCTCAGGATAGAATATTCTTATTTATCCATATGGTTAAAATAGGAGAATAAACGAAATAAACAGGCGTTCGAAAGACGCCTGTTTTTGTTTAATTCCGTTTTGCTTTCATAAGAATCAAACACAACCTCTTTAGCGTCCAAGTTGTAAATATGTCCTCCCTTTGAATTAACAAAGCCGAATCCCCGAATGGTTGATATAAACGCTCCCTCTACGGTTTGTTCGCTTAACATATTCCGACTAAACGGAAAATCTTGTGTATTTAAAGCTAACTGACTTGCCAACGTTGCCGCTAAATCACCTTGTGAAAACACACGATCAACCCTAAGGCCCTGATAATTTTCTTTTAACGCTGGACCAACAATTAGGCAGGGGATTTTAAATGTTTCTGTCAAATAAGGCGATGCAATCCCGGGTGAATTATGCCCGTGATCAGAGACTAATACAAACACTGTATTCTTATACCACTTTTGTGTCTTTGCTTTAGTAAAAAACTGCTTTAAACAATCATCCGCGTAAACCATGGAATTTAAATATTCTGCTTCTTCTCCCTGAAAAGGAAATTTTTTCATCGGACAATCGTAAGGAAAATGGGTGCTACCAGTGAAGGTACAGGCCAAAAATGGCTGTTTGTTTACTCGGATTTCCTTCAAGAACTTATCATATAAATCCGAATCATAATAATTCAATTTTCCTTTGGGTAAGGACGGGTCAAAATCATTTTCATCCTTCAAACGATCATAACTGTGTTCCGTTAAAAAGCCTTTAATGTTGCCATATTTCAAATCACCACTGAATAAATAAGACGTTGAATAACCCTTCGATTTTAGTAAATCAGAAAGGGTGGTAATGTTTCGATGTTTCTCAATATATAAAGGCAACGGAGACTCCGGAACACCTGTGAATCCCGAAAGAATGGCAGAATTTCCGATTTCAGAAGTAGTGTTTGCCGCATATAACTTAGTGAAAAGCACCCCCGATTTACTTAACTTATCAAAAAACGGAGTGGCGGATTTCTTACCACTTATAGCTCCAACCCCATGGGCACTCCATCCTTCGAAAATAATAAAAACGACATTTGGTTTTTTTACCTTAAACAACCGAATATCCGAAGGATGCCAGCGATAATAAGCGTTCACCAAGGCATTTTCTTTTGGGGTAAGTGATGGTTTAACATGGGTTTCAATATCCGACTTGTTAAATAAAAAAAAGCTGTTTCCGAAATAATATGCGGAATTCACAGAAAGATCATTTAAAATGGCCTGATTCGAAAAATAAGCCGCATCGATGTTGATTGGAATTTGTTGAATCCCACCGCGCATGAGTAAAAAAGAAAAGGTCAATCCAGAAATAACACCAAGACCATTCAATGCGTGTGGCCAAATTTTAGAACGGGTTTTTGACGTTTCTTTAGTGTTAGAAACCCAACGAAAAAGCCGATTCACAACATAAAAGGAACCAATAGACTCCAATAAAACAATCCCAAGGCTAAGAGCGCCCTTAGAGAAACCTGTTGTTCGCATGACCTCATCTGGGTTTAATAAATGCATAAAAACCCTTGAAGATAATTTGTGCCCCCATTCACTGTAAGCTGAAATTTCTGCCGCGTGAATAATACTCAACAGCACCAATTCAACAAAAAAAACAGCCTTTAATGTCTTAAAAAAAATAGTATCCGACGCAAAAAATCGAACGAACAAAACCAGTACAGGAAGTATCATTAAATATCCGGCAGTGGAAAAATCCAAGCGAAGTCCGGAGTATAAGGCCTTATAAATATCCGTTACATCAACCGAAACAAACCTTGCGTTGTGGTATCCCAAGAAAATTAATCGTTGTACAAAAAAAACAAGGACCCAAAACAAGAAGAGGGAACCATAAAGTAAAACGATGCGTCGATTAATAACCACACCCAAAATTACCGAAAGATTAATGAAATGTTACGTTTTGTTAACATCATTTTATTTTGAAACACACTTAAATCTGTACCTTTGCACCTTCATTACAATTTCTATATACCATGGGGGGAATTAAACCGATTAAATCGGCACTTATTTCAGTTTATAACAAGCAGGGGCTTGATATTCTTGTTCAAACGCTTAACAAACTTAACATAACCCTTTACTCTACTGGTGGAACCTTAAGCTACATTGAAGATTTAGGGATTCCCGTTATCCCTGTAGATTCATTAACCAATTTTCCTGAAATCTTAGGGGGTAGAGTGAAAACATTACACCCCGGGGTGTTTGGAGGGATTTTATATCAGCGTGGCTTAGGGCGTGATGAGCGTTCGGTTGAGGAGCATGGGATTCATGCCATTGACTTGGTTGTGGTTGATTTATACCCTTTTGAAGAAACCTTAAAAAACACGTCCAATCACTCAGAAATCATTGAGAAAATTGATATTGGCGGAGTTTCGCTACTTCGTGCTGCTGCAAAAAACTATGAGGATGTCGTTGTAGTTTCGGCGAAATCACAATATGAAAATCTTGCGGAAATGCTTGAGTCACAAAGCGGAAAAACATCCCACAATCAGCGTCAAGCATTTGCACAGGAAGCCTTTTGTGTCACCTCCTCCTATGACACTGCGATTGCTTCATATTTCAAAAAAATGAATGGTCATTTACATGAAACAAGCTTACGATACGGTGAAAACCCACATCAAGAAGCAACATTTAAGGGTGACCTATCTGAAATATTCGATAAACTCGCGGGTAAAGAACTTTCTTACAACAACTTATTGGATGTTGACGCCGCGGTTCGGTTGATACAAGATTTTGACCCAAACACCCCATTATTTGCCATTATTAAGCATAATAACGCATGTGGAATTGCGACTGGGGAATCGGTGTTAGAAGCCTACAAAAGAGCATTAGAGGCAGACCCAATTAGTGCTTTTGGTGGTGTATTAATATCAAACCAATCCATAACGATTGAAGCCGCTGAATTTTTGCATGAATTGTTTTTTGAGATACTTATTGCACCTGACTTTGAGCCGGAGGCACTTAATACTTTGATACAAAAGAAAAACAGAATACTCTTACAACAAAAACCATTTAATTCTCCGATAAAAAGCACTCGAAGTGTTTTAAACGGATCGCTCGTACAGGATTTTGATTTAAAAACTGTAACAGCCGATGAATTAAACGTAAAAACGAACATTTCTCCAAGCAATCAAGAGCTGGCAGACCTTCTGTTTGCGAACACTATTGTAAAGCATACCAAATCAAATGCTATAGCACTAGTAAAAAACAAGCAACTACTTGCAAGTGGAACCGGGCAGACCTCTCGGGTGGATGCGTTAAATCAAGCGATTCAAAAAGCGAAAACGTTTGGGTTTGATTTAGATGGTGCCGTAATGTCGAGTGATGCTTTTTTTCCATTTCCTGATTGTGTCGAAATCGCACATTCCGTTGGAATTAACGCGGTGATTCAGCCGGGCGGATCGGTGAAAGATCAGCTCTCCATAGATTATTGCAATGATCATGGTATGTCTATGGTTTTCACGGGCTTTAGACATTTTAAACATTAATTTTTCTTTTGAAACTTTTTACCTACCTTCGAAACTGTTTTAATACGAATACAAACACATGGGTTTATTTAGCTTTTTAACGCAAGAAATTGCAATAGATTTAGGCACCGCAAACACACTTATCATTTGGAATGATAAGGTTGTTGTAGATGAGCCATCAATCGTAGCAAAAGACATTCAAACAGGTCAAATTGTTGCCATCGGAAGAAAGGCACAACAAATGCACGGAAAGACGCACAGATTAATTGAAACTGTCCGTCCATTAAAAGACGGTGTAATTGCAGACTTCCAAAGCGCCGAACAAATGATTCGCGGAATGATTAAAATGATCAACCCAGGAAGAACTTTGTTTAGACCAACGTTGCGAATGGTTATTTGTATTCCCTCGGGAATCACCGAAGTTGAAAAACGTGCAGTACGAGATTCTGCCGAACATGCCGGGGCAAAAGAAGTGTATCTTATACATGAGCCAATGGCTGCAGCTATTGGTATTGGCATTGATGTTGAAGAACCGATGGGCAACATGATTATCGATATTGGTGGGGGAACCTCAGAAATCGCTGTTATTGCTTTAGGTGGTATTGTGGCTGACAAATCGATTCGAATTGCCGGAGACGACTTTACCAATGAAATCGAAGAGTACATGCGTCGTCAACATAATATTTTGGTCGGGGAACGTACCGCAGAACAAATAAAAATAGAAGTTGGGGCTGCTATTCAAGATTTAGATGATCCGCCTCCACCCTATGCGGTTCGTGGCCGTGACCTGATGTCTGGTATTCCAAGGGAAATATTAATTACACACGACGAAGTGGCTTCAGCACTTGACAAAACAATTGCGAAAATAGAAGAGGCTATTTTAAGTGCCTTAGCGGCAACACCGCCGGAATTGAGCGCCGATATCTACAAAACCGGGATTTATCTTGCAGGAGGAGGCTCCATGTTGAGAGGGCTAGACAAACGGATTGCTGATAAAACTAAGCTTCCGGTTCATATTGCAGAAAACCCACTTAGAGCTGTCGCGCTTGGCACAAGCATAGCATTAAAAAACATTGATAAATATCAATTCTTAATTCGCGACTAAGCCCTACGCGTTAGACAAGGAATTAGGCTAAAAACACATGCAGAATTTATTCGCTTTTTTAAGACGATTTCGGGTGTTCATTTTTTTTACTGCCCTACAGTTTATTTGCCTGTTCTTTTATGTTCAATTCGTTGCTTATCCTAAAAGCGTGTTTCTATCTACAGCATCTGGCGTTAATGGACGCATTCAAAAATGGGAAGGAGGTCTAACAAATCATTTTCTCCTTGAAGAAAACAACCGAAAACTCAGGCTTGAAAACGCTCAACTCCGAAAACGCGTCTTCGTGAATTTTTACAAACATGAACGACCAACCCATCGAATAAAAGACACGCTTTACGAGCAAGAATACAGCTTTGTTCCCGCCGAAATAATTCACTCATCCAGTGCGAGAAGAAATAACTACTTTACCATTAACATTGGTGAAATCCAAGGAATTAAAAAAAACATGGCTGTCATTTCTCCGAATGGCGTGGTTGGGATCATTTTTAAGGTGGGTAAACATTTTTCCCTGGTAAAATCCGTTTTGACTCAGGATATTAATCTTGATGTGATTGTTGGTAAAGACGGTCCTCACGGATTACTTAAATGGGATGGTTATAACCCAAGAATTGGTATAGTAACCGGTGTTTCAAGTGACTTGAATATAAAAAAAAACAAGGCAATCTATACCTTAGGAGCCTCTGGTATTTTTCCTAAAGGACTAAAGGTAGGAACCATTGTATCCAAATCGCGCGTTGAGGACCAAGCGTTGTGGAAAATCGAGGTGCTTTTTAGTGAAGATTATAGGACATTACAATCCGTTTATGTTGTCAATTCATTATTACAGAAGGAACTTCAGTCGTTGCAATTAGAAATCCCAGAGGACCCTGAATAACATGAAGAACATTATCTCCTATAGCGCCCTTTTTGGCTTGTTTTTCTGTTTACAAGTGTTTATTTTTAATCGGCTTGAAATCGGATTCGGAGCGCAAATCTTTATATTGCCCTTATTCTTAATGATTCTTCCGTTTGAGACCAATGTATTTGGCCTAATGGCCTTAGGATTTCTATTAGGGATTTCTGTTGATGCATTTTCAAATACCTTCGGGCTTAATGCGTCATCATTAGTGCTCTTCGCGTATTTAAGGCCAATCGTTTTTGAGTCTTTCCGTCCACGAGAGGGGTACGACCCCCTTAAAATACCAACCGCGAGCGACATGGGATGGGACTGGTTTCTTGTGGTATTTGGAATCTTATTCGTGAGTAGTTTACTTTGGTATTTTGTTTGGGAGATCTTTCGATTCGCAGAAATTTTATTAGTCCTTAGGAACCTTTTTATGTCCGTCCTGGTTTCTGCCGTTGCAATAAGTGTTTCTCAATTCTTCTTTTTTAATGAGCGGAAAAAGAAATGAACCTAGACAATCGTAAATACTTGCTATATGCCTTGGTTTTTATAACTGGGGTTATATTTCTAGTGCGTTTGTTTTACATGCAAGTTATTGATGATTCATGGACAAGAAGGGCTACTGAAATAGCGGAAAAACGTAGAGAAATTATTCCCCCAAGAGGTGTGTTGGTGGATCGAAAAAATAGAAAAATCGTCATCAATAAGATTTCGTATAACTTAATGATGATTGAAGAGCGAATTAAAAACCTAGACACGTTCGCGTTTGCTAAACTCATTGGCTGGGATGTTAAAAAAGTAAAGGCGCGTTTTCAAGAGATTGTCAAAAACGAGGGGGTTTATAAAAATCCATCTACAGGCAAAACACAGTCAAATTACAGAAAAGACCGACCATATCCATTTGTTAAAGACCTTTCTTTAGAAGAAATAACGCTAATCGCATCAAGATTAACGGATTTCCCTGGGTTTTATGAAGAACCGACAGGAACTAGATATTACCCCTATCCGAATGGCGCCAACATCCTTGGTTATATGAATGAAGTAGGGAGAAAAGAAATTGAATCCGACCCGTTTTATAGACCGGGTATGAACATAGGAAGATCCGGGCTCGAGCGTTCATATGAGGAAATTCTTAGAGGTAGAAAAGGCGTTCGATATATTGTAACAAGTG
>JACCDP010063134.1_pt1 | contig 55253 bp, 54 predicted proteins | sample 7445841 | NCBI WGS metagenome assembly JACCDP01 (sample SAMN15323441, study PRJNA562643) | freshwater metagenome | isolation source: river surface water | place: USA:Blue River Watershed | collected 2017-08-17 | reverse complement strand
TGGTAGATATTAGTGCATAGTGGTACAATTATAGAATTGGGGTAAAACCCAAAATTCCTGGGCAGAGTGCCTAGCGAAAAGGAGGATCTTATGAAACAAGATCTAAATAATGATGGAAAGGTAACAATGCAAGAAAAAATTCTAGCAGCGTTAGCAAGTTACGGACGTCACTTCCTAGGAGCAGCAATTGCCCTATATATGACAGGAAATACGAGCCCAAGAGACCTATTGATGGGCGGATTTGCAGCAACAGCACCAGTAATATTAAAGGCGCTAAATCCAAACGAAAAGTCTTTTGGATTCACCACTAAGTAAAGTAATAAAATAGTCAATTAAGAATACTCCTGTGCTAAAATTAGTACAGGAGTATTCCTAATTAGGAGACTATGGCAAATGGCAGGACAAAAGAACTTTGAAGTAGATCAAAATGCAACATTTACCTTTGTATTAGATTACAAGGATAGTGATGGAAACGCAATTGATTTAACGGGAGCATCTGCAAAGATGCAAGTTCGTGATGCAAAGGGCGGCACAAAACTAGCCGTAACATTAACATCACCTTCTGGTGGAATAGTAATTGACCAACCAAATGGAAAATTAACTATAAAAATGACACCAACTCAAACAAACAAACTTTTTTATCCTAAGTCATCTTATGACGTTATGGTTGTCGATTCTAATGGGAACAAAATAAAACTCCTTGAGGGCTTTATGACGCTCAATAGATCGGTAACCATATAATGACACAAACAGTAGTCGTAACCGAAGTAAAAAATGATGTAATAGTATCAACCCCAGGACCGCAAGGCCCTAGGGGAAAAAGCATTTTAAGTGGTACTGGAGCTCCTTCAAATAATTTAGGACTAGAAGGAGATTTTTACTATGACTCAATTTTGTCTAAATTTTATGGACCGAAACCCTCAGACACAACATGGCAAGATGCAAAGGTTATAACTTTAACAGCAAACACACTATCTTATTCTTGGGAGCTGGCTCAACTTACAGGTCCAGTTTCAGGAATATATTCTTTAGAAATAAATCATAACCTTGGGTATCATCCAAATGTAACAATAAAATCGAGTGCAGGGGATATACTTGAAACAGGTATAGACTACAACAATGTAAACACAATAACGCTGACTATGGCACAGCCATTTTCAGGGACAGCATATCTGTCATAAGGGGGAAAGACAATGTCAAAAAAGTTTTTAGTTAGTATTGATCTCAACAAAAATGAGCTACTCAATGCTAGAATTCAAAATCTAGGGTCAGCACCAAGTAACCCAGTTTCAGGTCAGGTTTACTATAATACTGGCGATAATATCATGTACTTCTGGAATGGTACGGAGTGGATTTCTACTTCTGGATCATTAGAGGTAATTCAAGACGCTATAGGAACATATGTAGAGGGTGGAGTTGGACTAACAAGATCATATGATGACTCTACAGGCATCACAACAATTGATTTAGATGACACAGCGGTAAACCCAGGAACATATGGGTCAATTACAAAGGTTCCAACATTTACCGTAGATCAACAGGGAAGACTTACTTCAGCAAGTGATACAAACCTAGTAATTCCTCTTGATTCACAAACAACTGGAGACTATGTAGCAACAATTGCTGGAACAGAAAATGAAATTACAGTAAGTCCAAATAGCGGACACAATGCTGCAGTTACAATCGGGCTCCCAGACAATGTTGAAATTACTGGTAACCTACAAGTTGGCGGAAACCTAAATGTTATTGGAACTGTTAATTCTGTAAATACAACCCAGATTAATATTGAAGACAATAAGGTAAAACTTAATAGCAATTTTACAGGAGTCCCAACCACTGACGCTGGAATTACGGTTGAGCGTGGAGACCTTTCAGATGTAGAAATTTTGTGGAACGAAACATCCGACAAATGGACCCTAACTAATAATGGTACAAACTATCATTCAATTGCAAGAAAATATGCAGAGGTCCTTTCTTCCTCATCAACCACACATCCAGTCACACATTCACTTGGAACAACAGATGTAACTGTTCAAATATTTGAAGCTGCATCTCCTTTTGCACAAGTAGAGGCAGACGTAAAAATAACAAATGAAAACACCGTAACCATTGATTTTGCAGTTGCACCAACAGCAGGTCAATACAAGGTAATAGTAGTAGGATAATATAATGTCTCGTCAAATGAAAGTTGCCCTAAACCTGTTAACAATACAGGATGATCCAACTAATGCTCGTGAAGGTGATATTTATTTTAATATAATCACTAAAAATTTACGAATATATAATGGAGAGGTTTGGCTAGAGCTTACACCCCCAAGCGACGACCCAACACCATTTTATGAGCATACACACGCATTTGACGGAAGGCTACATACAGTAGACGTTAGAAATCCAATTACTTTTCAAAACTTTAACGAAAATTCTGGACCAGAAGAGGCTTTGCCAATTGTTGCAGGTATAATTGGAGGAGGCCCAGAAGACGATGTCATTAATCCCGACTACAGTCAGCTAACACTATTTAGTGGAGGAACACCAGATTCAATACCAGAGCCAGAAGAAGACTATACAATAATAGAAGGAGGAGGCGCCTCAGACGAAGATTCAGAAACAATTGATTTCGGAGGAGCATAACAAATGGCAACAAAAATTCTTTTTAGAAGAGATACAGCAGCAAATTGGGCATCAGTAAATCCAGTTCTTTTACCTGGTGAGATAGGTATCGAAACAGACACCTATAAGTTTAAAATAGGAAATGGTTCTAGATGGAACCAGCAGTCTTTTTATGCTTTTAAAGTAGGTTCTCCAAATGGAGTAGCCCAGCTTGGCTCTACTGGAAAAATTCCTATATCTCAAGTACCAGACTATGAGTCAGTAACAGCAGAAGTTCAGGTTTTAGTTGATGCAAAATTTAGCACTCAAACAACCGACAATTTGCCAGAAGGAACAAATTTATATTTTACAAACGCTAGAGCAATATCCGCAACTTCTTCTGAAATATTAAATGCTGTAGCCTCAGAAGTATCAAATAGAAATACCGCTATTGCAACCGCTAAATCAGAAGCCATTTCTTCCGCAAATTCTAATACAGACTCAGTCGTATCAGCGGCAAGATCAGAAATATTGTCTGAGGCTTCATCTACGGCGACAGACATTGCAGCATCTTTAGTTACTCAAGAAGCAAATTCAAGATCCGCAGAAATAGCTTTAGCAGTACAGCAAGAATCTGATGACAGACAGTCAGCAATAAACACTGCAATTTCAAATGAAGTAGTTAATAGAAATACTGCTATTAATTCTACTACCACGACACAGATTTTAGAAGGAGAAAACCTTTATTTTACAGATTTAAGAGCTAAAAGCGCAGTGGCTTCTGACATAGCCGCTGCAGTTTCTTCTGTATCTCTTTCTAACAAAACAACTAGCGATCTAGCAGAAGGTACAAATCTTTATTTTACAAATGCTAGAGCTGTAACAGCATTGCAGCCATCACTTACATCGCAAACCACTTTTGTTAACAACTCTATGGAAACCTTATACCAATTAGTTTCCGAGAATTTTATTTCAAGTTCAAGTTTATCTAACCAGCTTGATTCTTACGTTTTAGAGGCAGACAGAAATGTGGCTGGAGGGTTTGCTGGACTTAATGTAAATGGACAGATAGAAGACTCTTTTCTATCTTCTTCTATTGCAAGAACATCCGACATAACCTCAGCAGTAGCTTCTCTTGTTAATTCCGCACCTTCATCACTAGACACCCTTGGGGAATTAGCTGCTCAACTAGCAAATGATGAATCAGCAGCATCTGCTCTAACTACTCTGGTTGGAACAAAACTAGATTCATCTATTGCTTCTACAACATATGCAACAATTTCAAATCCTACATTTACTGGAACCGTATCTGGTGTAACAAAATCACACGTAGGTTTAGGAAATGTAGATAATACTTCAGACTTAGATAAGCCAATATCTACTTCTGTAAGTAATGCTTTAGATCTAAAAGCACCTTTAAATAGCCCACAGTTTACAGGATCTATTGACTTTACTGGTGTCAATGTTTCTGGCCTGACAGCAGTTTCTGGACTACCAGATCAACTCTTTAATGGTAATAAGTATTTGTTTACAGATGGATCAAGTTTAAGCTGGCAAGCCCTTGATTTGTCTCTATACGCACCACTTTCCAACCCAGAATTTACAGGAACAGTTTCCTTTACTAATTCAAGTGTTTTATTTGCAGACTCAGCAATTACAAATTCAATGCTTGCTGGAACAATTCAAAACAATAAGCTAGAAAATTCATCTGTAAATATAAACGGTACAGCAATTAATTTAGGAGCTACAGTAACCTTAGGTGGATACTACAACCCGTCTAGTGAGAATACAAGAAATAAAATAGTTTATGGAACTTCTGTTGACGCACCAGCTGGATCGTATTCAGCGGGAGACATATACATTCAATACGGTAATTAGAACGGAGAAATAAGTGCCTTTTAAAATTTTTGATGGCTCCTCTTGGCAGCCTCTTAAAAAAATTAAAGTCTACGTTGATGAATCTTGGCGTAGTCAAGAAAAGGCATTTATTTTTGATGGCTCCTCTTGGATACAAGTTGTTGATAAACCTTTAAACCTAGCTCTTCCAACCTTATCATATTCTAGAGAGCAAGAATTTTACGGAGTTGGCCAGACAGTTACTTCAACAAATGGCACCTGGGATGCAAATCCAACTTCATATAAATATCAATGGGAAAAAGGAATATATTCGGGATCAGAAGTTAATTGGTCTTTAATAGAAAACCAAACATCCACTAGCTTACTCCTTACAGACGATTTGGTTGGATATAAAATTAGATGTTCAGTAATTGCTACAAACGCTGCTGGAGATAGCGAAAAGGCATATGCAACTAGCTCATCTATTATGCTTCCTCAGTTTATACAAACAATAACAGCTTTTGTACAACAAGATGGAAGCGGATATATAAATGGACAAATTAGAGTATTTTGGGATGTTTCTGCAGGAGCAGATGGATATGAAATAATTTATCAGGGTCCAGGAATTGCAAGAAATGTAGTCAGAGTCTTAGGCAAAGGAAATAACCTTTGGGACTTTGATTTCGGAGCTAATAATTTAGACGATCTTATTGGATTAACGACTGTTGGGATATCTATAGCTCCATATAACAACACATCTTCTGCCGCTGCGGCATACAGAGCGGCAATTGGAAGCAATGACACTGAAACCTTAAAGCTTTACCAAAGCGCAAGCATTAATAATTTAAATCCCTTATTGCCATCATTAACTGCAACTGTTTATCAAAATCCTGGAGGAGTGGATGAGCAGGCTGGAATTATTGATTGGTCTTTGATTAATATAACACAGACGAGATATGAAATTTACTCAGAGTACCCAGACGGAAGTCTGTTTGGTCCATTTACTATGGCAACTAGAGATGCCACATCAAGCTTTATAACAAATTATACACCAGGCTCAACGTCTGGACCATGGAAAGTTCGTGTATATGGAACATCACGAGGATATCGTGGAACACCTACAGTTGTAGACTTCTTTAATCCAACACAAGAATATTATTGGGAATCAAATTCTGGCTCATTTGTATCTTCTTCTGTAAAACCAGTTTCTAGCACTCCACCAACACTAACTCCTACTGGAGATGTGGGTTCTGGAGTAACTATAACTGCAAATCAAGGAGAATGGACAAACACTCCAACCTCTTACAATATAAATATTATAAAGCTTAGCCCACTAACAATTGTAGCAAGCGGTACAACAAGTGCTACATATACAACAACCCAACAAGATCTTACAGACCAAGCACAGTTTAAGGCATATGCTACTGCAACAAATGGTGCTGGTACAAGCTTAACAGCAGAGTCTACAACTACAACAAGATGCTTTACCGCAAGTACAATTCCAAATGGAGGAGTTGCTAATATATTTGGTAGCGGACAAGTAGGCACTACAATATCAATGAGTACTACTGGTTGGGCTGGAGGAACTGCTACCCCTACTGGATACAATACCACTTTACAAAAATTAGACGGAAATGCTGACTACATTGACATGAATGTAACCTCTTATGTTGTTCAACAGTCAGATATGGAACACTATGTAGCAAAAGGTGGAGGAACTACTCCACAATACTTTAGAGCAAAAGCTAGTGCATATAACTCTGCTGGAACTTCTGCAGCTGTTTATTCTAGCTCAATTGCAGCAACTCAAGGAACCTTTACCGTGCCTCAATTTATTGGTGGGTCTGTCCCATCAAGCACTTCTCAATACACAATTTATAATGCTGGAGACATATCAACCAGCGATATTGGAAATGACGGACTAGTTTATTCACAAAGTCCCTCTTCAGGCACAACCGCTTCAATTGGTTCAACAATTACAATTTATGTTTATAAATATACTCAACCTGTTTCGCCAACGTTCCCAACCTTCCCAACTTTCCCAACGTTTACACCTAAGGGATATCCTGTTTCACCTACGTTCCCTACGTTCCCAACGTTCCCTACGTTCCCAACCTTCCCAACGTTCCCAACGTTCCCAACCTTCCCAACGTTCCCAACGTTTACACCTAAGGGATATCCTGTTTCACCTACGTTCCCAACCTTCCCAACGTTCCCAACGTTTGCCCCTTCACCAACCTTCCCAACCTTCCCAACCTTCCCAACGTTCCCAACGTTCCCATACTTTAAAGCGCCAAAGGGATCTTGTATAGATGGTGAAACCTTAATACAAACAACAGATGGCTTAAAGATGGTTAAGGATCTTTCTGTCGGAGATAGAATTTACTCATTTAATATGAAAAACTTTATTGAAGGAGAAATCTTTGCAAACTCACTCGAAGAAACTGTGGAGATTTGTGAAGTTGACGTATTCTCACCAGGAGCAGGAGATTTTGTAGTATCTCAATCAAATGGTGGATTATGGACATACTCAAAGCCAGTAGTTTCATTTAACGATGATCCAACAAAACTATCTATTACTCAACCAATATTTATACAGTCAGCAGAACATGGACTAACAACAGTAGCAGCAGGAGAAGTTTCCGTAGGCGATAATATTGTTACCGTAAATTCTGATGGACAAACTTCACAGATGACTGTAGAAACTATCAACACATTTGGCGGTTCTGATAGGATAGTTTATGACGTTAGAACAACACCTAATAAGTGGTTTATTATAGGTCAATATATTGCTCTTGGGTAATCCTAAAGAAATATTGATGTATAATAATACTATGCAATAAAATGCGGAGGAACAAATGGCAACAAGCTTTCCAACAAGTAAAGACAATTTTTCAAACCCATCGGCAACAGATGAATTAACTGGTCACGCAGATCAACATGCAAATGCCAACGATGCTATTGAAGCATTAGAAACAGTAGTAGGAATTACTGGTTCCAGCGACCCAGAATCTTTAACATACAAAGTTGGCCTACTTAACGATACATTAAACACAATAGGAAACTCTACAGACCAGATAGCTACACTTTTTGGTTTAGAGGGAAACAATGACCTAGTCGTAAACGGAATTGAAAACAAAACTACCTTAGACTCTTATCTAGCATCAGACTATAAAACAGCTAGCTACGCAGTTCAAATAAGCAAGCCTTCTACTGGAGAAACATATTTTTCTAATATTACCGCCATGCAAGGTGGTGGAGACATACACGTTTCAGAATCCAACATAGTCACAAACGCATCTTCTTCAATAGCAGCAATAGGCTTTGAGATAAATTCTGGTATAATTAGTTTAACGGCAACACCAGTATCAGGAGAAATAACAGTAAGATATTTTAGAACAGCATTAAAGTAAATAAAGCAGTAAGAGGAGTCATAAATTATGGCAATAGTAAATAAAAACTTTAGAGTAAAAAATGGCCTCATTGTCGACGGTTCCGTCGCAACAGTAGGTGGCTATGATGTATTAACCGAAGCGTCAACCGCTTTTATTATTAGCACAGTTGGCGGATCAGCAGACACTGCAAACACTCCTAATACTGTCGTAAAAAGAGACGGATCAGGAAACTTTGCAGCTGGAACAATTACAGCGAACATTACAGGAAATTTAACTGGTGATGTAACAGGAACAGTATCAAGTCTTTCTAACCACACAACAGATGTTTTATCTGAGGGAATAAATAATCTTTATTTTACAAATGCTCGTGCACTTGCAGCAACCGCATCAGCTTATGATGCAGCAGGAGCAGCATCTGCTGCACAAGCCAATGCAGCAACAGATGCTACAGCTAAAGTAGCAGCAGAAGCAACTGCCCGTGATGCAGCAATTACATCAGCAATCTCAACAGAAGTTACAAATAGAAATGCTGCAATCGCTACAGCAAAATCAGAAGCTATTGCAACTGCTGACGCAGATGCAACAGCAAAGGCCAACGCCGCTCAAGCAGCAGCAATCTCAACAGCAGCAACAGATGCAACAGCAAAGGCCAACGCCGCTCAAGCAGCAGCAGAAGCAACTGCGTCAGCGTATACAGATGCAGAAATTGCAGCACTTGTAGATTCAGCGCCAGCGCTTCTTGATACTCTTAACGAGTTGGCGGCAGCAATTGGAGACAATCCAAACTATGCAGCAGATCTTGCCACATCAGTAGGCGAAAAGGTTTCAAAGGCTGGAGACACAATGACTGGACTTCTTGTCCTTTCAGCAGATCCAGCAGCAGCACTTGGCGCAGCAACAAAGCAATACGTAGATGCAGCAGAAGCCGCAGCAGCAGCCAATTTATCAGCAGAAACATCAGCCAGAAACTCGGCTATATCTACAGCGATATCTGGAGAAGTTACAGACAGAAATGCAGCAATCGCTACTGCTAAATCAGAAGCTATTGCAGATGCAGCATCAGCAGCAAGCTCTGCTTTAGACAATGTAAAAGATGGAACAACATCATTTACAGCAGTAAATGTAAACGATGTAGCAACAGTTAAAGCAGCAACTACTTCAGTTGCTTCAGCAGGTACAGTAAATGCAATAACATGGTCAGGGTCTGATTATCGTACAGCAAAAGCTATAGTTAAATTTAAAAATGGAGTAAACACTCAGGTATCTGAGGTTCTTCTTACACTTGACACCAACAACAATGTTGCAATAACAGAGTTTGGATCAATTGGCACAAACGGAGACCTGGGAACTGTTTCAGCAGCTTACATTTCTGGAAATGTTTCCATATCAGTAACAACCATATATGCATCAACAGATGTAATGGTTTACGCAACATTAATTAATTAAATAAAGGGCTGGGGGGGAGCCTGAATCTCCCCACAAAAAACAATTAGGGGATATGTGAACTTAAATGGCAACAGTAGATAAAAACTTCAAGGTTAAAAATGGCCTGAACGTAGCAGGAGCTGCAACTTTCGATGCGGCAGTCAATGTAGACAACTTAGTCTTAAATTCAACCCCCCTAGCTTTTGACTCATCAACTGGAAGATTAAAGCTTCAGATTGATGGAGTTTGGAAAGAAATTGCCCTTCTTCAAGATGCGGCAGAAGATTTGACTGCTATAACCTTTATGGATATAGGTCTAGCAATAGACTATAACGGACAGCCTGTTTATACAGTTTTTGCAAACGGAGTAAATACAACGGCCACAAAATTTGCGGACGGTGGAGCCTACTCTACAGATACATATAGCATGACATTTGATTCTGGGGCAATTGCTTAATTGTTTTGGAATTTTTGTAGTGATATAATTACTAAATAAGTCTAAATATAGGGGTGGCATAAATGTCAACAGTAAGAATTCAAGTAAGAAGAGGAACCGCTTCACAATGGACCTCAGTAAATCCAATTTTAGCAGCAGGAGAAATGGGTGTCGAGTCAGACACAAACTTATTTAAGTTTGGTAACGGTACCTCAACATGGACAGCTCTTGCATATGCAAATAATTCAGACGTCGCAATTGCAGAAATTTCACAAGATGCAATCAATAACGCCTTATCATTAGGAGCAGGACTTACAAAGACATACAATGACGGTGCTAACACTATTACAATAGCCGTTGATTCAGACGTCATTGCCCTTAAATCATATGTTGATACAGCAGTATCAAATCTTGCAAATACAGCAGATGTTACATATATATTACAAGAAGATCGTGGAGCACCAAATGGTGTTGCATCACTTAATGCTGATGGAAAAGTTCCAAATGCTCAAATAGATAGCGACACATTTGCTACAAAATTACATGTATCTTCAGTTGCAAGTGGGCTTCAAATTAAAGCAGCAGTAAAGGCTGCATCAACAGGAAACTTTGCATCCACACGCTCAGCAGGATCAGCAGATGCTTCAGGAGGAAATGGAATTGGAGAGACTTTAACAGCTTCTTCAAACGGTGCCCTTGTTATTGATGGTGTATCTCTTTCTGCAAACGATAGAGTTCTTATTAAAAATCAAACTGATGCAACACAAAATGGTATTTACGTAGTAACCAATGCTGGAGGATCTTCAGCAGCAGCAGTTTTAACTCGTGCAACAGACGCAGATAACAGTGTTGATGGAGAAGTTAGAGAAGGACTATTTGCATTCGTACAAAATGGAACAGAAAATCAGCGTGATGGTTTTGTTTTGTTGGCGGAGGCATCAAGAGCAGGAGAGATATTCCAGCTAGGAACAGACTCTTTAAACTTTAGCCAGTTCACAGGAGCAATTCCAGTAAACATTGGAAATGGTCTTGTTAAAACCAATGATCAAATTGCTGTTGACTTTAATGAAGTTGCCAGCGCAAGTGGATTAACAGCAACAAATACGCAATTATCTGGATATATAGCTTCAAACACAACAAATATTCAAAACTTAAATACAACAATATCTAGCGTAGATGCAGGCTTAGGCGCAGCGGTAGACCGAATTGAAGCAGTTGAGCTGTACGGTCCAAGACTAACAACAGCAGAAACAGATATTGTAGCAATAGAAGCGGTAAATGTATCACAAGCTGCAGATATAGCAGCAGTAGTAGCAGTAAATGGTACACAGCAATCAGAAATCGATGCTCTTGAAACATTAACTACCGCACAGGGTGTAACAATTGATTCTCACACATCTACACTTGCAACACACACAACAGATATTGCAGATCTTGTAGCACAAGATGCTACACACACTTCTGACATAGCAGCAGCAAACTCAGCAATATCATCAATTAACACAAATCTAGCTCCAAAAGAAAGCCCAACATTTACAGGAACAGTTGTTCTTCCAAGCACAACCTCAATTGGAAATACTAGCTCAGATGAGATAGGTTATGTTAATGGTGTTACTTCAGGAATTCAGGCACAAATTGATACTAAGCTTGCAACATCAACAGCAGAGGCTACATATGAAACAATTTCAAATGTAGCGCTAAAAGCACCGCTTGCAGACCCTACATTTACAGGTACTGTTTCAGGTGTTACAAAAGCTCACGTAGGTCTTGGAAATGTAGACAATACCTCAGACTCAGATAAGCCAGTTTCTACAGCTCAAGCAGCAGCAATAGCTACTGCAAAGTCTGAAGCAGTTGCAGAAGTTACAGCAGTTATTGATGGTGCTCCAAATGCACTAAATACTCTTAACGAGCTTGCAGCGGCACTTGGAGATGATGCAAACTTTGCTTCAACAGTAACAACATCTCTTGCTGGTAAAGTTGCTTCATACACACCAGTAACATCAAAAACAGCAAACTTTGGAATAAATGATGCTGATTATCACGATGGATGGTTAGACGTAGACTCAACTGGAGACGTAACAATCACAGTCCCAGCCGATGGAACAAACTCTATAACATATCCAATAGGAACATCCTTTGATATATTCAGAGTTAATACTGGACAGGTAATAATTTCTGGTAGCGGAGCTACTGTAAATGGAACCCCAGGATTAAAATTGAGAGCACGTTACTCTTCAGCAACACTGTTTAAGAGAGCAGCAAATACCTGGGTTCTTATCGGAGACCTTACAGCTTAACAAATAAAATTAATAGGAGACAGAAATGGCAAATAAAAGAGTAGGTATTCAATCATCAGCCCAGGACAACTTCCTAGAGCCAAGTGCCGTTACAGACTTAACGGCAACAGCGGTAAATGGAGGAGACAGCGGAAATGGATCTGTAAACCTAACATGGTCACTGCCAGCCGCATCACCGCCAGCGACATTGTATGCAATAACATCTACACCAGCAACAACACAGCAAAGCACAACCTCAACTTCCTTTAGTTTTCCTGGTTTAGCTGGCGGAGTTTCTTATACTTTTACAGTTGTTGCATCAAATGCAGCTGGAAATAGCCAACCAGCTACTTCCAATTCTGCTACTCCTACAACAAAACCCAATGCACCTTCAGCACCAACAGCATCTTCTCCAAACGCTAACCAAGATGTAGTTACTTGGTCAGCGCCTTCAGATTTAGGAGGCACTGCAAACACTGGTTACACTGTTAAATCATCAGATGGACCAACGTATGACTATGGTGCAGGAGTGACTTCAGCAACAATTAATGAAACTGCTGGAACATCGCAGACATATCAGGTTCTTGCAAAAAATGCTAACGGAAGTGGACCTTACTCTGCTTCATCAAATAGCGTAAGCACTACAGCACCATTCTTCCCACCGTTCTTTCCATTTTTTCCACCGTTCTTCCCGTTCTTCCCATTCTTCCCACCATACTTCCCACCATACTTCCCGTTCTTCCCATTCTTCCCACCATACTTCCCACCGTTCTTCCCGTTCTTCCCATTCTTCCCACCATACTTCCCACCGTTCTTCCCGTTCTTCCCATTCTTCCCACCGTTCTTCCCACCAGGGTTTGGACCGTTCTTCCCACCAGGGTTTGGACCGTTCTTCCCACCAGGGTTTGGCCCATACTTCCCATACTTTAAGGGTGGAAAGGGATGTATTGAAGAAGACTCACAGGTCCTAACATCAAGCGGATATGCTTTAGCAAAAGATCTAAGAGTCGGGGATACACTACTAACAATAGACCCTACAGAAATAAATGTTTCAGACCTTGCATTAGGTTCAGGAATAAATATTAGAGAAAAGGTAGTCCTTGCCGAGACAACAATTGTCAAGCACGAGGTCAGCCAAAAGAATCTAGTAAGGTTTAATGAATCAGAGACACTGTTCTCAGAAAACCAGCCTATATTTGTAAAAGATGGAGATCTGATTAAACATAAAGAAACTGGACATGTTCAAGTTGGAGACATACTTGTAACATTAAGAATAGAGTCTTGCGAGATAATATTTGAAACAGTTGAGACTATAGAAAAGCTTCCAGCAAAGGATGTTTACGACATACGATGCGAGCCATCCCAGTGGTTCATAGCAGGAAACTATATAGTAATATCTTAAAATAAATATAATAAAATAGGGGTCTGCGAGAGCAGGCCCTTATTTTATTATATATGCTCTTGTATCTATAAATGTAAAATGCTATACTGTAAGCATGAGCGATATAAATTCAGACTGGTTTGATAAAGATAGGTCCGAAACTTCTTCTAACAGAAACCCAGATAAAATGTTTGGCAGCATAAAAGTTGTTAACGAGGCTTTAGGTTTAGATATTTACACACAAGCACTAGATCCTGATAAAATAAATTGGTATATACAAACATTAGAAAATAATTTAAAGCCAGGATCTAGATACTTTTGGAATGAGGCCAGAGTTACAAACTCAGACGCACCAATTAAAAAGGCAAGAGACTGTGTTGACTTTAAGATGAACTACAGCACACTGGGCGGACAGCAGACGCAAGAAAATGGAGAGCTTTGGCAAGTCTATGATGAAATCTACAAAAAACTTAAATCTTGTGTAGATGACTATTGTAGATATTGGGGAATTAATGTTACATACTACGAAGTGTTTAATTTTGTAAAGTATGAAGGCGAAGGTAAAGAGTTTAAAGTCCACGCAGATGATGGTCCTATGTATAAAGCAGCAGTCTCCGCAGTAATTTATTTAAACGACGATTATGAAGGCGGAGAAATATGGTTTCCAAGAATGGACAACAAGGTTATTAAGCCAAAGTCTGGAGACATCGCAATATTTCCATCAAACTATATATATGAACACGCATCTCTTCCAATGAAATCAGGAACTAAATACTGTGTTGTCATTATGATGGACTTAAATGATATGGCTCATCAGGGACATATTCAAAATGCTGCTGCAGCAGCTAAATCACCATACTAAGGAGTAAAAATGGAAATCCAGGACCCAGCGCAAGCAATTAAAAAACTACAAGATGAAAAATATATTAGTGAGTGGGAAGCAGAACAGAGCAGACCAATCAAACCAACTTGGACAGAAAAAATTGATCTAGGAAGTGGCATTTGGTGCTACAGAAATGTTTTGCCTAAAGGTGACGGCATTCCAAAGCGGTTAGAAGAAATACTTGAATCAAATGACAATCAGTATGACTGGATGCCAGCTTATGTCGGATACCAAGAAAGAATGCCAGAATATAGAGATTGCGTTGACTTTAAGTATAAAAAAACAGATATTTATGGTGACCGTGAGGCAGACAATAAATTAAGAGATATCTGGCAAGAGTGCTACGATCCTCAGTATCAGGCTGTTCGTGATTATTGCAGAATGTATAATATTCATAACTTAAGATATTGGGAAGCTTTTAACTTTATTAGATATACACCAGGAAATCACTTTATGGAACATCATGATCACGGATATTCTTACAACTGCACAGTCTCACTTGTAGGGTATTTTAATGATGACTATGAGGGCGGAGAGCTTTATTTTAGATTACAAAATCTTAATGTTAAGCCACAAGCAGGAGACCTGTATATATTTCCTTCTAACTTTATGTACCCACATCAAGCCAAAAAGGTTCTTTCAGGAACTAAATATTCAATAGTTACAATGCTAGACTACAGTGCAAAATTTCATACACCAGAAATGTTTATTGAAACTGGAAACTAATGCATAACGACATCAATGCTTACAGGACCTCACCAGAAGCTTTTTTAATAGAGCCACTTTCTGTTGTAAGAAAATGGATGGATGATACCCCAGACAAGCATGCGTACCACTGTTTCCCAGTAACACTAGCAAATACAGTAGGATGGTCTATTTCTGCTAAATCTGATATAAAATTTATTTGGGACGGAATTAATGACACCACATCAGACCATGTAAAAATTTTAGAAGGTGAGCATTTAGCTTACACTGGAAGAGGGCAATCCAGTGTAAGTTTTAATACAAATCTTATAATTACTACTAAAAAAGATTTGAGCTTTTTAACTGTAAATCCTCCAAATTATTTTTATGAAGATTTTGAGGTTATGTCTTCTGTTATTTCTACATCTTTTTATCCACACCCGATACCAATTGCAATTAAGGTAAAGACTTCAAATAAAGAAATTACTATAAAAGCAGGAGAACCAATAGCTGCACTAATACCAATATCTTTAGGAGCACTAAAAGATACTGTTATAAATGTTGATGACTATGTGCAAGATCGTGAAAAAGAAGCTGCTTCTAGGTCTTACGGAGATGCAGCATCTGCTATAACCTCTCAAGGTCAATGGACAGATTGGTATAGAGATGCAATTAATGAAAAAGGAGAGTCTGTTGGCGAACACGAAGTAAAGGCTTTAAAGCTAAAAACTGTTTATTTAAAGGATGGTAAGCCTTGTGGCATTGACTATTAAATTTGTATCAAATAGACCTTGGCTTAATAAAGATAGTGTATCAAAGCCAGAGCCAATAATTAAATCAATACCAGACTGGTATAGAAAAGCTGACAGGTTTGCAAAAAAACCAGATGGAGAATATTGGGAAAATCCAGGTGGAGGTAAAATGCCAACATGGAAAGCTTGCCCAGCTATATTCGATATTATGGGAACAGGCTACATGTTAAAAACTCCTTGTGATATTGAATTTGTTCAAGGTGATTTTGGTTCCATATCTGTAAAAATTTCTGATAAAAAGTATCAAGACTTTTGCTCCCCAAGACCACCAATGCCTCAGTTTAGACATCCTGATGGATATCATGAAAATCATTTTGCGTGGTTCCCTGACTGGGCAGTAGAAACTCCAGAAGGCTACAGTGTATTATACTCTCAACCATTTAATAGATTTGAGTTGCCGTTTCTAACTACATCTGGAATCATTGATAATGACAAAGTAAATCTGCCAGGGTCAATGCCATTCTTTCTTGTAAAAGGATTTAGTGGAATTTTACCTGCTGGAACGCCCTATGCACAAATGCTTCCATTTAAAAGAGAAGATTGGCAATCAGAGTCTGTTATTGAAAAATCCTCTTTGTTGCAAAAAAAGAACGAAAGCAATTCAGCAAAATATAGGAAGCCAGATGGCGGAATATACAAAAATGAAGTTTGGTCTAAAAGGACCTACTCTTAGGATGGTATAATAAACTTATGGATAAAAAAACAACTAATAATTGGGGCTGGGACGAAAGAGTTTCTATAACCCCCTCAGGATTTTTTGGCAATTCGGCTGATCATATTCAAGCTAGAGAAAACATAATGACGCCAGAAGAACATAAATTTTTACTAGATGCCGCTAGATCTATTCAAGAGTGGGACATAACTGAAACTCATTATAATGAAAACGGAACAGTTATATATGACTCTACATATTGGGATAACCGTGTTGCGTCAAGGCCAATTTTAGATAGAATTGACCCACAGATATCATTAGTTATTGAAACAATAGTTGAAAGACTCAAAAAAGAAGTAGATGAATATTTTCAGGTTGACGCTTTGCCAACGAGCCCAGCAATTGTTAGGTGGCTTCCAGGATATAGACAAGAGCCTCATGCTGACAAAGAACTACACACGGGACCAGATGCTGGAAAACCAAATGATTTTCCTTACTACGATTTATCAGGACTGTTTTATCTTAATGATGACTACGAAGGAGGCGAGCTTTATTTTCCAAATCAAAAAATAGAGTTTAAGCCAAAACCAGCAGCAGGATATTTCTTTCCAGGAGATATGAATTATATTCATGGAGTCAAAGAAATAACAAGTGGAATTAGATACGTTATTCCATTTTTTTGGACTATATTGAAGCACACAGGAGAGAGGCAGCCATGACAAAGCAATGTATTTGCGGCAGATCAAAAAGCTATCCCTATTGTGATGATAGTCATAAGATAAAGTTAAAAAGACCTGAAGAGATTAAGTTTGAAATTATTTACCCAAAAGTTTATATTTATAGAAATTTATTTAAAGATATTGATGGGTTTTTGGATATTACAAAAAAACAAGAAAAAGAAAAATGGGAAAAATGGTACACCTTTGGGTCCATGCTTCCTTTAATGGAACAAAGAGTTAGTTTTGATAAATTTCCAACGATAGAAGAGTATAGAGAAAAAAGAGCCTGGGGTCCATTAAGCTCTCAATCTGCACTTACCGAAGAAGTTGGTGAAATTTTTTATAAAGTAACTAAGCACTATTTAGACAATAATCCAGATGTTGCACTCCCTAACTACAGCAAGGGTTCAGCCTCTATAAATATATATCAAAATGATGCTGGAATATCTGAGCATTACGCAATGAATTATCATACTGATTTTGTTGTTCCTTTAAAAGAAAATCCTGGAACTAAGTTTGGCATCACCACCACATTTTATTTAAATGACGACTATGAAGGTGGAGAAATATGTTTTAAGATTAACGATCATTACATATCTCATAAGCCTCAGGCTGGAGACGTAATAGTTTTTCCTTCAATGGATCCATATATGCATGGCGTTAGAAAATCATTTGGCCCAGAAAGATATATGATTAGATGCTTTTGGGAGTTTGAAGACCCAGGCTCACCAGAATGGCATGCAAATAAAGAAAAGTATGGAGAAGAAGTCTGGGAACAGATGGAAAAAGAAAGATATAAAAAAGAAATTTTTAGCGCACAGGTAGACGGAGAGTCTATTCATGAATTTTTTGGAAGGGACAACGGTAAATATAAATGAAAGATGGAATGATAGATGTTTTAAATACAAGTGATTTTGTAATATTACAAGACGACATTATCCCAGAAAACAAAAGGGGTTCTCTTGGAATTGACACAAATAAAATTGTAGAAATACCAAATTTTATTGACAAAGAAATTGTTCCTAAAATGATTCATTTTTTTGAAAATTGTGATGTAGACTGGGGAGACATTGCTTTTTATGGATCTTCTGGAAAAGGAATTAAAACAGATTCTGAAACAATGAAAAAGTTTGATTTACCAGATGAATTTTTTGATAAACTAAAGAACAAATATCAAGAAGCTGTCGAGCTTGTTTTTGGCAGAAAAGTTAGGCCAAACACATCTCATGCACAAAAATGGGATGTCGGCGGATTTGCTTCCCCGCACTCAGACAATTCAGATAATGATGGTGTGCCAAATGCATTTGAGATTAATAAATACGTTGGCATTCTTTACTTAAACGATGATTATGAGGGTGGAGAACTTTACTTTTGTGAAAAAGATAACGAGATGAAAACATATTTATCCTTTAAGCCAAATGCTTACTCCTACTATGTTTTTCCAGGAGGGTATGAAAATATTCATGGAGTTTCAGAAATAACTAAAGGCGTTAGATATACAATGGTGTCTTTTTGGGATTTTGCTGAATTAGTATATAGTGACGAAACCTTAGAAAGATGGAAAGAAGAAGAAAAGCAAGTCAGAATTGAGCAGGCAAAACAAAAAGAAGAGTGGAACAAGGGAAACAAATATGCTTGAGGGACAAGATTTTTATAGAATAGCTCCTAAAATTATTGTTTATAAAAACCTGTTTGACAACCAAGAGTTTAGAGACAGTCTTGAGCATATAAAATTAATTGATTCAAAATGGGTAGACTGGTACACATTTGGCAAACAAGTCAACTTGCCTATAAAAATTACAAGACCCCATGTAGGCCCTGGAGTCATATCTTATGAAGAATTTAAAGAAGACATAAATTTTCAAGACGAGCCAGACGATAAAATAAGATTTTTTTGTAATTACATAGAAGATGTTTTTTATAAAACAACAAAGCATTATCTTGAGCTAACTGGAGAGTCTAATCCAGAAGGAACCCCAAAAAATCATTCAACAGGAACACTGATGAAGTATGTTCCTAACCCAGACTTTAAAAATTCTGTAATGGGACACCACACCGATTTTCAGCAAGAAAAAAAAGATAGGCCAGGAAGAAAATTTTTTGTAACTTGTAACATGTATTTAAATGATGATTACGACGGCGGAGAGGTGTCTTTTAAAATATTTCAAGACGAGTCTAATGATCCAAACGCAGAATATGTAAGCTATTTGTATAAGCCTGAAGCTGGAGATGTTACGATATTTCCATCAAGAGCTCCTTATTATCATGGAGTAAAAGCTGTACACAATGGAATCAAATATTTTATCAGAAGTTTTTACATGTACGATTACCCTGGGTCCCCAGAATGGCTAGAAAATCAAAAAAAATATGGAGTAGAAATCTGGGATCAAATGGAAAGAGAAAGAGAAAAAGCTGAAATGCAGTCTGGTAAAAATACTAGAGATGATGGTGATGGAGAGCATAATGGATTATAAGTTTGATCTTATTTCTTACGACAAAATACACTATTATAAAAATGTTATTGAAGACCCAAAAGCTTTAATTAAACTAATTGAGCTGTCCGATGAAACCATGACAGAAAGCACATCTATTCCTAAGTGGACGAAATGGATTGCAAGTGGCGATGTAGAATATGTTTTTGGATACCAAAAAAGATTTAGCAACGACGTAGACAAAGACAATAACCCAGACATTAGAAGAATAAACAATATATTAAAACATGCAATTGTAGGGGCATCAGAAAACTACGGGGAAGTGCATGGCATAAATATTGGGTCCTTGATGCCATTATCAATAAGCAAATACTCTACTGGAAAATCCATGGGGCCACATGTAGATGACTATAACAATGGGGACGATCCAAACATATCAGTAGTTCTTTATTTAAACGACGATTATCAAGGCGGAGAGATATATTTTAAAGAACAGGGATTAAAGATCAAGCCAGAAGCAGGAAGCATAGTCATATTCCCATCTGTCGAGCCCTATTATCATGAATCTCTTCCTGTCATATCTGGAACAAAGTACATGTCTCCAGGATTTTGGCGGAAAACCAACAAGGTGGTATAATTAAAAAATGAGCACAACAGGCATAAATGGCTGGAGATTTCCAAGCTACTCAGACTCACCAGATGTTCCTAGAGACCTAGGAGCACTGGCCGAAGACATATCTGCATTTATTGAAGCAAACCCTGGACCACAAGGAGAACAAGGTCCAGCGGCAACCATTTCAATAGGATCTATAACAACCGTAGACTCTACAACGCCAGCCGCAGTAACTAATTCAGGAACTTCTGGTTCTGCAATATTTAACTTTACAATTCCAAGAGGTGTTGATGGAATTATTGGTGGACCTGGTCCTGCAAATGAGCTATCTATAAATCCAACAATTACAGGAGATCCAGGCACAAATGCTTCTGTTGCAATATCTGGAACAGCTCCGTCACAAACACTTACATTTACAATACCAAGAGGTGATGCTGGAGAGCAAGGACCACAAGGCGAGCAAGGACCACAAGGTCCTGCTGCTGCAACAATATCTGTTGGAAGTACAAACACTGGAAACGCTGGAACGAATGCAGTAGTTACAAATTCTGGAACGTCCAGTGCAGTTGTATTAAATTTTACAATTCCAAGAGGAGCAAATGGAGCAGATGGAGCAACTGGACCACAGGGACCAGAGGGTCCAGCTGGAGCAGATGGATTAAGTGCTGCGCTTAATCCTATTGAAGGCGTTATATCAATGGTACTCCCCACTTCAGGAGTTGTTTCAGGTGTTTCTTCAAACTGGTTTCCTCAAGGAGACAACCAGTACAGTATTGGAATCCCAAGTGGAAATGGAGTAACGTTTCCAAAAAGATGGTCTACAATATATGCAGCAACATCCACCATATCAACTTCAGACCTAAGATCTAAAACAAACATACAGGATTCTTCTTTAGGCTTAAACTTTATTAACAATTTAAGGCCAGTAAGTTATAATTTTATTGAGGGTGGCAGAGATGAGTCTGGAAATGTAATTCCTGGAACAAGAACCCACTGGGGTCTTATTGCACAAGAAGTAAAAGAAGCCATAGATGATGCTGGCGTAGATTTTGGCGGATGGATTCTAACAGATAAAAATAATTTAGATTCTGATCAGGGCTTAAGATACGAAGAGCTAATTGCTCCTCTAATCAAGGCGGTTCAAGAACTTACAGCGAGAGTAAGAGCCTTAGAGGGAGAGTAAGACATGTCGTACAAATACACAGTCTTACAAGATAAGCCTACGTCGTTCTACATGCTTGATGAAATTAGATCTGGAACGATAGGTAGCTATTTAAATCTCCTTGACAGATTTGCAACATATCAAGATTTAAAAGACAACGGGATATCATATTCTTCTATAAGCGGGCTTCCAATATATGATTATTCTGGAAACTCTAATGACGGATACGCAATAAATGCATCAGATAAAGAGCTAATGCCAATTGTGCACGGAACGGTAAGAGGCACAGAAGTCTTGCCAGAAACACAAATTGCACTTAAAGCACCTGGTATCGCCACAAAGTTTAACTCAGACGACTCTTTTGCAATAGAGATTTGGGTCAAACTACCAGAAGATGAAAATGCTAGTCAAATAATATTAGGCGACACAATAGAAGACTTTGGCATATTTTATGAAAATTCAAAAATTAAATTTAAGGTTGGCAATAAAGAATGTTTTTATAAAGTTTCAAACAAAGAGGCCATACATGTAGTTGCACAATTTTCTTCAAATAAAATTTGGATGTATGTTAATGGAGTTGAAGTTTCTTCCGAAACGCTTGATTCATATAAATTTACAAATACACTGATGAACTTTAACGTAGGTCCCGTACCAGATAAAATTTTTATTGATGCAATAGCTTTTTATAGATTCAACTTGTCCCCGTATCAAATTAAAAAACATTATAATGAAGGAACAAAAGAAACTAATTACTCTCAAATAGTTTCCGTAGATGGAGGTTATCTGTTTAGCATAAACTCTTCAAGAATAAAACCTGCTTTAGTATATTCTTATCCTTTATTAAAATCTTGGGATCAAGTAGCAGATGAAGGCATAGTGGTTTCAGAGGATCAAAAGTATTTAAAGTTTAAATTAACAGATGTTGCTGAAACAGGAGAGTTTGAATTTATTGAAGAAATATTTATACCAAGCCACCTAGGAATCACTACATCGCAAATTTATTGGGAAGAGGACTACGCAGGTATTGATGTCTATGCTAGCGTTGACAATCAAAATTGGGAGCCGTGTTTAAACGGATCTCCGCTACCATTTATAAATAAAAATGAAAATTTAGGAAACGACTTGGTATATATAAAAGTAGTAATGTCATCAACAGACACTACGTCAGACCTCACACAGCTAAAATCATTAACAATTAACTTTTTTAAAGACAAGGTGGTATACGCAGATAATTTTGGATACAGCATAACATCTTCTTATGATTACTCTATTCCTGAATATAACAGTAGGATTCTTCTTGCTAATAAATGCAATGGAATTAAAATGTATGATGGACATGGATTTACCGTTAATGCAGACATAGATATTGAAACAGTAGAAATGGTATATACGCCACAAGATGGAGAAAACGTATTACTATCAACAAATTTAGCTAAATATGAATGGTCGTCAAATGGATTGATATCTAAAAACGGAATAGCATTAATCTACGTAAATGGGGTAAATAGGACATCTAGCACTAATATAAATGAATTTTTATCAAATGGTGTTCCTCACCATATTGTAGTGATATTAAATAGCCCTGGATCTAATTTAAAAATTAATCAAAATCAAGAAGATACAAAATACGGCCTGGGTCAGATGTACAGCAATCTTGCCATATATAACTATAGCTTACTAGAGCATCAAATAGACAGGCACTATAAGCTCTACACAGGAAATTTGGTTAATTTGATTGATGACACCTCTTTTTCTATACAAGAAAGCAATACGGGGAACGATTCGACCCCGTTCGTTATATTTTCTGTACAGGCAGACTCCATAAGCGTATAATATTTGACAAGGCCATGCAACAATATGGACTTTGACACCAGATAATGGTATCATTGTTGTCTATGGATATCTTAAAGAAAAATACGAGAATTGTTGAAGAGACAACCCTAGGAATCTATGTCTGGGAAATGCCAGATGGTAGATGGATTGGAGATGACGATGGGAATTTTCTTTCGATCACGTCAATCAAAGGCAATAGATCCAGAATCGATGCTTTGGCTAGAGAAGTTCGCTCGTACGGCATATATGAGGGCGGGCCTAAATTTCTTTCAGGACGTAGAAAAATTAACGACGAAGAACTTGCAGAGCAAGAACAGAGATTAAAATGGGGCCTCCCACCAGACCCATATGACATTGGAGTTTATAAGGACTCCGTATTGAGAGGCGGTAAAGTTCATGAATAGAAAAGTAGAGTTTTTAGAAGACGAAATTGATAGTGTAGATACTATCAATATCTCAAATACTGCCGACTGGTTTCATTTTCAAAAAGCAGAAGAGCATGACGACCCTTTTAAAGTAGGGCTAGACGAGATTAAAAAGCTAAGAGGCTTGGGCACAAACTTTAAACGCAAAATTAATCGTGATTTTTCAAAAGCATTTGTAGGAACAAGCGGAGTAGCAACACAGCAAAATTTAATGCAGCAAGCAATTAGCGGATATGCGCTATTTGATTTGGTGGAACCAACTTATAACCTAGAGTATCTTTCAAAGATATACGAAGTTTCAACATATAATTATGCTGCAATTAATGCAAAGGTTTCTAACATAGTTGGCCTAGGATACATGTTTACAGAAACAGATAAAGCAAAAGATGCAATGGATGAAATATCTGACAACAAGCAGCTTGATAGAGCTCGTGCAAAAATTGAAAGAATTAAAACACAGTTAGATAAATGGCTTGATGACTGTAATGAAGAAGAGTCATTTACTGAGACCCTTATAAAGGCCTACACAGACCTTGAGGCGACTGGAAACGGGTACATAGAGGTAGGACGTACAGTAGCAGGAGACATAGGCTATATCGGCCATATACCAGCCAAAACAATGCGTGTAAGAAGATTGCGTGATGGCTTTATTCAACTTCTATACGGCAAGGCTGTTTTCTTTAGAAATTTTGGCGATATGGAAACTATAAGCCCTATTGCTGGACAAGAAGACCGACCAAATGAAATTATTCATTTAAAGAAATACACACCAATGAACAATTATTACGGTGTCCCAGATATTATTGCCGCACAGCAAGCACTAGCTGGTAATGAATTTGCTGGAAGATATAACCTTGACTACTTTGAAAATAAAGCGGTACCAAGATATATTATTACAGTTAAAGGAGCAAAACTTTCACCAGAATCAGAAAGAAAGCTTTTAGAATTTTTCCAGGTCGGACTTAAGGGAAAAAATCACAGATCACTTTATATCCCTCTTCCCGCAGACACACCAGACTCAAAAACTGAATTTAAAATGGAGCCAATCGAAGCAGGAGAGCAAGAGTCTTCATTCAACATATATCGTAAATCTAATAGAGATGAAATTCTCTTAGCTCACCGTGTTCCAATTAGCAAGATAGGTATTCCAGAAGGAATTAACCTAGCGGCTGCTAGAGACGCAGATAAAACATTTAAAGAGCAGGTCTGCCGTCCAGCACAGGATCGACTTGAGAAAAAATTAAATTATTTAATTGCAGAAAAAACAGATGTTGTTCAATTAAAGTTTAACGAGCTGAGCCTAACTGACGAAGAGACACAAAGCCGTATTGACGAAATCTATTTAAGAATGCAGGTAATTACCCCTAACGAAGTTCGTATTAGAAAAAATATGACTACTATTGAGGGTGGAGACGAAATGGTTGATTTGAAGCCACAACAGGCCGCCGACCAAAGAGCAAAATCCACTGGAAATAGGAAGAGGGATCAACAAAGGTCAGCCAATGCTCCTGATAAAAGCGGGGAAGCCAGGAATCCAAAAGGCGATGGTCCAAAAGTCAAATAAGTTTAATCAACTGTTATTTGCGTTATAGTAGATAACACTATAAAATTAAGCATATGAACATTGAAAAAGGCCATTGGTCTAGTAATGGCGACAAACTACATTTGTCGATCCCATTCACTAAGGTCAACAGAGAAAATAGAACCGTATCTGGTTTTGCAACATTAGATAATGTTGACCAGACAGGCGATGTCGTCACAGCAGAAGCAAGCGTAAAAGCTTTTGAAAATTTCAGAGGAAATCTTCGTGAGATGCATCAGTCAATTGCAGTTGGTAAAGTTGTTTCATTTAAGCCAGAAACATACTATGATCAAAAATCTCAAACCTTTTATAATGGAGTTTATGTAACATCATATATTTCAAAGGGTGCACAAGATACTTGGGAAAAAGTACTTGATGGAACTCTTTCTGGTTTTTCAATTGGCGGAAAAATTAAAGAGTCTGACAATGAAGTTAACAAAGCAACAGGAGAATCTGTCAGATTTATTAAAGATTACGACCTAGTAGAACTTTCAATAGTAGACTCTCCAGCAAATGAATTGTGTAACATCCTATCAATTGAAAAAGTTAATGGTCAAATGATCTATAAGGGTATTGCAACAGAAGTTGTAACAGAAAATATTTTTTACTGCGAAGAAAGTGATTCTGTATTTATGTCAACAGAAAAAACTTTTGAATCGCCAGTATCAGGAAAACCAGCCACACTAATAGGTTGGGTGGAGAGTTCAGATATGAATAAATCAAAAGAAATAAATAGAATTCTTGCTTCATTTAAGAAGTCAAGATTACCGTTGCCTGAAACACAAACAGCAAAACAGGCAAACGTAGAAGGAGGTAATGACATGGAAAAACTTAATGTAGGCAAAGATGCTGAAGTAGTTGTAGAAGCAACTGTTGAAGCACCAGCTGAAGTTACTCCAGAAGTTGATGCAGTTGTAGAAGAGGCACCAGTTGCTGAATCTAAAGACGAATCAAATGTCAATCTTTTTGACAAAGCATCAGAAGCCGCAGATTCTGCAGCCGAAGATACCTCTGCCGAAAACGTTGAAAAAGCAGCCGAAGCAGTAGAAGTTATGGTTGATGAACCTGATTTTGCAAAAATGTTAGGCGATCTAAAAGGCTTTTTCGCAGAAACACTCACAAAGGCTACAGAAGCAAATGCTGCACAGGTAACAGAAATTAAAACATCTGTTGAAGCTTTCAGCAAGAGCGTAGATGATAGAATTTCTGAGTTGGCAGAAAAACACAGTGCACTTAGCGCTGCTGTTACAGAAATAAAGGGCACCATTGAAGGTGTTCAAAAGCAGGTTAACGCTGTAGAAGGCGAAACTGCAATTAAGAAGTCCTCTGACCTTGGCGGGTCTGAGGTATTTACCAAATCAAAATCAAAATGGTCTGGAGCTTTCCTCGGTTCCGCAAATGAAATCTTTAACAATTAAAGGGTAGGTGAAATAAAAATGAGTAATGAATTATTAGAAAAGGCCGCAGCAGCTGGTACAACAGTATCAACTGGATTCGGTTCTTCAACAGGTGGTTCAGGCGTTCATGTTGCTTCAGAAAATGGCAACGGTGGACTTCTAAACCCAGAACAATCAGCACGATTCTTGGACTATATGTTCGATGCTACCGTAATTGGTAAAGTTGCACGTACTGTCCGAATGAAAGCTGACACAACAGAAATTGATCGTATGTCCGTAGGAGAGAAGCTTGTAAAGCTTGCATCTGAAGGCGAAAACACAGGAACTAACTCAGGTGTTACTTTCTCAAAAATTTCTCTCACAACTAAGAAGCTTCGCATGGATTGGGAACTTTCAACTGAGTCTCTAGAAGACAACATTGAAGGCGCAGACCTCGAAGATCATATCGCACGTTTGATGGCAACACAGGCAGGAAATGACATCGAAGATGTTATCCTAAATGGTGACTCATCACTAACAGGCGATGCACTATACAAGTCTTTTGACGGTGTAGTTAAGAAAGCAAAAGCAGGAGGTCACGTTGTTGACGCTGAAGGTGCTGTTATTTCCCGTGAGGTATTTAACAAGGCACTAAAGGCTCTTCCACGTAAGTACAAGCAACGTCGTACAGACCTTCGCTTCCTATCAGGTTCAAACTTGATCCAGGATTACTTATACTCAACATCACAGAACATTCAGAACGTTAACCCACAAGATATTGCCTCAGGCATTATCCGTGGAGATGTTCCAGTTCTTGGTGGTCCAGCAGGTTATGTAGCTCCATACGCATTTGGTATTCCAATCGTTGAAGTTCCACTTCTTCCTGAGACACAAACTGGTGACTATGACACCCCAACAGGATCACACGGAGATATCCACTTGACATTCCCAAATAACGTAGTTATTGGTATCAAGCGTGATGTTACTGTTTACCGATTCTTCTGGCCACGTAAGGACTCAATCGAGTACACAATGTATACTCGTGTTGGCGTTCAGATCGAGCAGGCAGACGCTTGGGTAGTAGTAAAGAACGTTAAGGTTGCTTCTTAATTAAATAAGAATTAACTACCGAAAGGCCCCCAATTAATTTTGGGGGCTTTTCATTTTAATTTAACAATGCTATAATTAAAGGACCTAGAAAAAGGAGAAATAAAATATGTCGTTTGACACATTAAAGGTATCTGACCTAAAGGTAATTGCAACAGATTTTGCAGTAGATACAGAAGGCCTAAAAAACAAAAAAGACATTATTGCTGCTCTAGCAGAAGAAGGCGTAACATGGAGTGTTTACCAAAGCACAGTAGAGGCAGTTGAAAAGGATACAGAGGAGATTGAAATTCTACCAAAGTTTGATCCTAAATCGCAGCCAGAGAATACAATCCTTGTAAGAATGACAAGAGACAACATGAGATACGATATTCATGGAAAGACATTTACAAAAAATCACCCATTTGTAGCCATGTCAGAAGAAGATGCTCAAAAAATCTTTGATAAAGAGGAGGGTTTTCGTTTAGCGACACCAAAGGAAGTTCAAGACTTCTACAACTAAACGTTAACATAAGTTAATGGAAATACTAGTAGGAACAAACTCACCAATAAAACATAGAGTTTTTTGGAAAGGCGAGGTTGTAGATTCTGACGACCTTCCACAAGTAAAGCTTTACGATATAACAGAGGATCCAGAAGTATCTCCTTCTGTTAATCCTTCACAACTACTTACAACATTAACCGCTACAAAAATTGAATCAGACAATGGAGTCTATGAAGTTTATCCACCACTACAATATACCAACAGGCCAAGAACCTTAAAGCTGGTTTGGGAATATGAAGTAGAAGGAACACCAGTCTCACAAGAAAGTAAAGTTTTTGTTTCAACTCCTTATGTTGATCTTGGAGAAGCAGCCAATGCTCTTGGTGTAGGAGCTGACTACAGTGATCCAAATAAAAAAACATATCAGGAGATGTTAGAGGCAGAGCGATATGCAAGAAAACTTATAGAAACATTTACTGGACAAAGATTTTATTTGCAAGACGCATCTCATACTTTGTACGGCAATGAAACGGACACGCTACCTCTACCAAGAAAAATAAATAAAATACATAAAATTTACAGCAATGATATTCTTCTTGTAGACAACTTGGCCCAACCACCAGTAAACAACTGGGGATACTCTCTTCAAATTTCAGAAAGTGGTTTTGGGGTTAGAATTAATCGTGCCAATATGCTAGACAATACAGTATATACTGCAAATGGAATGGTTCCGCCATCTATTACAGACACTTCTGGAGTTTTTAGTAATCATATTACTTATATACTAGAAGGAAGATTTGGTTGGGAAGACGTGCCAGATGAAATCAGTATGGCATGTTTAGAACTTATGAAAGACTATTTCTCTAAAGATAAAGTTTGGAGAAACAAGTATATTAAAAACATATCTACGTTTGACTGGAAATTTGAATACGACTCAGCAACATTTTCTGGTACGGGCAATAATTACGTAGACCAGATACTATCAGATTATGTTATAACTCAAATGGTAGTGATTTAAAATGAGCGAGCTAATAGGTTCGCTGATGCCTATGCAGGCAGACATATATACACAGGCAAGCCAACAAGACCCTAATACTGGTTCTATTAAAAAGGTTTGGTCCTATGTAAGAACAATAGACTGTGCTGCAAAAGGAAACATAACTAGATCTGGAACTTCAAGCTCAAACGACAAGCAATCATTTTCAAATAAATATGAAAACCAACAAATTGTAGAAATTAGAAGCAAAACTCAAATTAACTATCGAGAAAAAATTAATAATATTAGGGACTCAGCAGGCAATGTTATTTGGAAAGAGTTGAACTATCCAACTGAAACCCCAACTGTTTTTGAAGTAATAAGCTCTACTCCAGTAACAGATCCATTTGGTAACGTCATTGCATATAATTCAATTGCAAAGAGATCTGAGAATCAAGAAATTGGACTCTAGCGTAGCTTTACTTCAAACTGCCAGCGGGCTTGAAAGGTTGATGGCGGGATCCGTACCAGGAATAATTAAAGACAGTACGGTTGCTCAGATATCAGCATTTCTTTATTATGAGGCTGCCGTTATGTCTAAACTAACCACTCACTCTGCATTTAAAAATTTATTTAAAACTACTATATTTAATCAAATAGAAAAAGATTTTGGTTTATATATGGACTCACAAGCAAGAGTTAAGCCAAGATCTTTACACCATGTTTATGAATGGAATAAAACTGGATCCCCTACATCAAGACTATTCACCCTTTCAAGAATTGATACAGAGGGGCTTTCGTTTAGAATAAATTATGATTTTAAGATATCTAAATCTTCTGTGCCGTCTAAAAATAAAAAACAGAAAAAGAGATATGTATTTGCAAATAAAGCTTCTGTGATGGAGTCTGGAATGCCCGTAATAATCCGTCCTAGGTCAGCTGAGAGGCTTGTATTTGAAATTGATGGTGCAACAGTCTTTATGCCTAAAGGTACCTCAGTGGTCGTTAAAAGGCCTGGAGGAACACAGGCTACTAATCAGTTTTCTTTATCATACGGAAGATTCTTTGGCGGACAGCTGGTAAATAATTCAATTAAATCTTCTGGTTTGCAGCAAATATTTGGACCTAGAATAAAAAAAGCAATGGATGTCCCAATGAATATTAAAAAGGTGCAATATAGCTTTAGTGCTGGTAAAATAAGAACACAGGCAGATGCAGCATTACACGCATCATTTGGAGGCTCACTATGACAGTAGATTATAAAATAGACGCTATGTTCGAGCTTCGTAAATTTTTGTGGAATGAATTAAAAGAAGCTAAGATATTTGAAGCAAGCGACTACTACTCAGATTCCTCGGACACAGAAATTATCCCCATAATACCAGTGCAACAGTCTCCAGAAATAGACCAATTTTTAAATGGGAAAAAGCATATAGTTTATGACAAGATCGGAATGTCATTTGAGGACATCTGGCTAATAGCCTGCGAAAAGGTCCTATTTACAATTTACTCTACAGACATCACAGAGGTGTACGAAATAAGAAACCTTATCATGGACCTATTCCGTAGAATGGATGAGTCTGCCAGAGATGCCAATTTGTCCAAGAGTACAGGAAAAATAATATTTCATAGCATTCATGTGGTTGAAACCTCACCCATTGAGCCATCCATGGAGCTCCAGGGCTACATGTCAGCCGACATAATTTTAGAGGTCAAGTATTCAAGAACGGTTGGACAAGACGGCAGATTTGACTAGGTTGCGTTAAGTCTAGTTGTCTAGTAAAATTAGTCAAGAGGAAAAAGCCTAGCCAGCTTTGATTTAGATTAAATCAATATATATATATGTTTATTTAACAGGAGGTTTTACAAATGGCACAAAATACAGGTAATGCTAAAAATATTCTTGTTGGTGCGTCACCATTGTTCCTTTCGAACACTGACATCACAACAGCAGGATATGAAGAAAATGCAGCACCAGGTACAGGAGACTATGCATTCATAGATGGACAGTCTTTTACCAAAACACTTAACGATATCGACCAGGTAGCTGGAACATTCGGATATCGCAACGTAGGTTTTACAAACAACGGTCTTCAGGTAACATACAACCCATCATACGGCTCAGTTACAGTAGATCAGCTTCTTGATACAGCAAAGCTTTTCAAGGAGTCAATGGAAGTTATGATCGCAACAGAAATGGCAGAAGGTACTCTTGAGAACGTTCTGACAGTATTCGGTCAGCGCACAACTACACTTACTTCCGCAGGAACTGGCGCAACAGCAACCGACAAACTCGGTATCGCTGGTGGTGCACTAGGTGAGGCTCCAACAGAGCGTCAGCTTATTGCAGTAGGTCAGGCACCAACATCAGAGGCAACAGCAACTGAGCGTGTATATTATGCACGTCGTGTTCTTTCCGTACAACAGTCACAGTTCTCCTTGGCTCGTAACGCAGCATCAACATTCCCAGTAACATTCCGTCTGCTTCCAGACGGTTCTTCTGCAAACGTTGGTCAGGAATACGGATTCATTGTAGACCGTGTTCTAACAGTATAATTAAATCAATTTAATTAATAGATACCCCCTAAGAAATTAGGGGGTTTTCTATTGCTCTGGTATTTTGAATATGATACAATAATTAAGACTAGATCCTAGGAGGATTAAATGGCAACAACAGTATACGATGTTGAAGAAATTCAGCTACAAAATGGCGCAACAGTTAAACTTAAGCCTTTAACAATTAAAGAGCTACGTAAGTTTATGAAAGTCATTGCAAGAACACAAGAAGTGACATCAGAAGACGAAACTCTTAGCATACTTATCGAAGCATGTGCAGTGGCCCTAGAAAAGCAATTGCCTGAGCTAGTTAAAGATATAGATGCTTTTGAAGACACGCTTGACGTACCAACTATTAACCGCATTCTTGAAATTTGCGGAGGAATTAAGATGGACGACCCAAACCAACTAGCGGCAGCAGTACTGGCTGGACAGAACTAGATCTAGCCGCTTTAGAAGGGGAAGTATTTCTTTTAGGTAATTGGAAAAATTACGAAGAGCTAGAAGATAGTCTTTCAATGCCAGAGATGGTCCAGACTTTTAAGTCAATGCAAAAAACTGAATTAGAGAAAAGAACATTCTTGGCTTCAATTCAAGGCATTGAGCTAAATGATAATAGCAGTAAAAATGAGGAGGGGTCTTCTTTCGAAGATGTCAAAAGACGAGCACTTGGCATAAACGCATCAGAAGATGATGTTGTTTCGTTACAAGGCTCATTTGCTAGCGAAGCTGGTTTTGGCATTGGAGCTGGATTAGGATACCGAATAGAGTAACATATATATATGGCAGATAATATAATAACTACCAATATTACCGCCAACGCAGACTTTACGAGTTTAAGAACTCAGCTAGCTGCGGTTACTTCCCAACTCGTAAAACTGCAAGAAACAACAGCAGGAACAAACGCAAAACTTGCAAATCAAATTGCAGTAATGAACAAGTCCTTCGCAGAAACAATGCGTTCAACAGGACAGTTTTCATCGCACTTTGTTTCCCTTACCTCAGATGTAGAAAAATTTGGTAAAAATTTAGACTCAGGCAGGCTAAAGCTAGGTCAATACTACAATGCTTGGAATGGACATACAAAGAAAACAAGCACACTAATTCGTGACCTAGCTAAGCAACAGGTAATGCTTCAGAATGCTATAGTTCAACCAGTCGGCAAAAACGCACAGGGCCTAATGCAATACAACGTAATGGTTGCAAAGGGATTAGATGAAGTAAAAAATAAGACAGCAATTGCAAGACAAGAGCTAGCCATTATGAATAAGGTTATGCTTGACGGATCTAATCAGCTTATCAACTGGGGTAAAAATACTCAGTGGGCTGGTCGTCAGTTAACTGTAGGATTAACTGTTCCTCTTATGGCATTTGGTGCTGCTGCACAAAAAGCATTTAGGGCTGCAGACGAAGAATTAGTTAGATTAACAAAAGTTTATGGCGGACTAGCTGCAGTATCATCTGCAGAGCTAGCTCAAGTAAGAAAAGATGTTTCAGATACAGCAAGAGAACTTGCAGGTTCGTATGGTCTTGCTTTTAAAGATACAATTGCACTGGCTGCGGATTTAGCTGCAACAGGACAGCAAGGCACAGAGCTTCTAGAAGCAACAAGAGAAACATCAAGACTTGCAGTGCTTGGAGAAATTGATAGACAAGAAGCTATGAAAGCAACCCTTGCTATTCAAAATGCATTTAAACAAAATACAGAAGAGCTATCCGAATCAATTAACTTTCTTAACGCAGTTGAAAACCAAACCTCTACTTCTCTACAAGATTTAGTTGAAGCAATCCCTAAAGCTGGGCCAGTTGTAAAGTCTTTAGGAGGAGACGTTCAAGATTTAGCTCTGTACCTAACAGCAATGAAAGAAGGCGGAGTTAATGCATCTGAAGGTGCTAACGCAATTAAGTCAGCAATGGCATCTCTTATTAACCCAACAAAAGTTGCAAAAGAATTATTTACTGGATTTGGAATTGATCTAGATAGTATTGTGACTTCCAATGCTGGAAACCTAACGGATACCATCTTAGATCTTCAGGCAGCCCTAGACACGCTAGACCCTTTAAGTAAATCAAGAGCCATAGAACAGCTTTTTGGTAAATTCCAGTACGCAAGACTCTCAGCACTTTTTGAAAATATAGGAAGAGAAGGATCTCAAACCGTTCAGGTTATGGAGTTAATGGGCGCTAGCACTGCAGAGCTTGCAGGTATTGCAGAACGAGAATTAGGAATGATAACCGAATCCGCTTCTGGAAAATTCAAAAGAGCACTTGCTTCAGTTCAAGCAGATCTTGCAAGCGTTGGAGAGCAATTCTTAAAAATTAGCACAAAGGTTTTAGAAGTAGTAGACGGAATAATTAAATTCTTCCGAGGATTACCAGGACCAGTAAAAACATTTTTAAACGCACTTGGTGGATTAACTGCATTTGCTGGACCACTTATTATGTTAACTGGTGTCATGGCAAACTTTATTGGTTATGTCACAAAGGGAATATTCTCATTAAGGCAGATGGCTTCAGGAGGAAAGGGATTTAAGCTACTTACTCCAGAAATAATAGCAGCTAATGCTGCGGCACAAGGTTTAAGTACAACATTCTACAGCGACGCAGAAGCTACTGTTGTTTTAACAAATGCAGTAAATACTCTTGCAGCATCTTTTGATAGTCTTGAGATGAAAGCAAACGCCGCTAAGGTTGCGGTACAGCCAGGAATTTCTACCATTGCTGGTAATGTAATTGCCGCAGGTAATCCAAGTGGAAGAATGGTTGATAAAAATAATCCATTAATTGGACAGCCGTATTCAAGAGATATGTCCCACATGATTCCTGCTGGAAGCCCTCAGATGGGAACTATATTTGGCACAGTCCCAGGCGCAGGTCCAGTAAACGTTAGAATTGGAAAAAATCCTCAAGCTTATATGAATCAAGATTTGCCAAAGATTCCAGGAGTAACTTCTGTCAACGGTATATCCACGGGTATAGTTTCTCAAGAAGCTGCAAAATGGCATGCAATGACAGCAGCAATTGCAATGCAATCAGAATCAGAAATAACTTTGTTGAAAAAAGAAGTTATGGCAACAGGAACAATTACATCAAGCTTATCTGATTCTTATCAAGCCCTGCTACCAGAATTTTCAGAAATTACAGAACTTGCGGCGCAAGAAACGGCATTAATTGTCAGACAGCTTCAGCAAAGTAAGATAACAGCCGATGAGGCAAGATTAAAAGTAATTCAATTAAATGCAACAGTTGAAGCAATGCTTGCCGAAACTTCTCAAAAAATAGCGGCTGGTCAAGGCAGAACTATAAATCTAACAACTGTCCCACTAACATCACAGCCTGTAGTAGACCCAGCAACTGGAAAATCAAATATGAAAGAGATGTTTCATAAAGGATCTACAAAAGAAATAGCAGATAGAATTGCAAGAGCACTTGGCGGAGTAAGAACATCAGGTGCAGGGTATAACATTCAAACAACAAAGCCAAAGTTTGCAAAGGGTGGAATAGTTCCAGGAACTGGAAATACAGACACCTATCACACAACAGCAGAGGCTGGGGCATTTGTAATTAACAAAGCTGGAACAGAAGCAAACATGCCAGTAATTGAAAACCTTCTTGGAGGAAGACCAGTATTTAGAAATACTGGGGGACAAGTTCCTGTAGTTCTTACTCCTGGTGAGGCAGTCATACCACCAAATATTGCACAGAAAAATATGCCATTAATGTATGCTTTGAATGGCGGACCAGGAAATACATCTGGAATGGGTAGAAATATTGGCGGAGGAATTTCTCAAAATTTCATGGAAGGCTTAAAAGCATGGCTTGAAAGAAATGCCGACAACAACTACGATTCAACATTAAAGAATAGAGTTATTTTACATGACTCAGCAGTACTCCATAACATTGGTTTTTCTGAAGACGAAGCAATTTCAATGGCTAAAAGAGATTATGAAGAGGCTTTGTCTAAATCAAAAGATTTAAAAACTGGAAGAGTAAACAGACAATTATTTAATTCAATAAGAATTGAACAAGCAAGAAAAATGCAAGACTTCATTGACATGCAGGGCATGGGAAGAAGCATAACAAATAAAGATGGAAGTGTATCTAGGGCAAAATATAAAGATTTGCTTTGGAAAGACAAGCCTTCTGAACTAAAGCCTGGAGGAAGACCACAAATTGGAGCAGTTCTTCCTACCAGAAGTTTAATTTCTACATTTATGTCTAGACCAGACATAGATCAGGTATCTATGCAAAAAGTTATTAACTCATTTACTAGACCAGATAAAACTTTTGACTATGCATCAGAGCATTTAGACAGAGATAGAAATTTCTTTACAGAAGAAGATGGAAAAATAAAGAGTAATAGAACTAGAGGTAATGCTTACCTAGCTCAAGCTGGGTCAAGCACAATTAATACCTTCACTAATCATTTATCTAGAATGACAGCTGGTAAATTTGTAGATAGAGTTCCTCTGTATCAACAATCAGCTCAAAGAATCTCAGACGTATTAGCAAAACAACTAAATTACGGAAATGCATCAAACCTTATAAAGCGTATGCCAGTTATTGAGCGTGGTCATATGATTACTAAGATGCTCAGAATGCTTTTAACAAAAGGACAAAAGCTTCCTATAAAACAAGAAATTGCGGCAAATGAAGGCGGGCAAATACCAGGTCAGTTTGCACAAAAATTATTTGGCGGTGGTAGATTGTTCTTAGGAATGCCTAGAACAATTAAACAGGTAGAGGCACAAAGAGCAGCCAAAACTGCAATGGAAAAAGCTAGCCAAGCAGTATCAAATTCAAGATTTAGCAAGTCACCAGTAACTAGTTATGATGAACTGATAGAGCCAACCTCTGGTAGAAGCTTTCCAGTTGCTGGAATTGGAGGGCTGTATTCTAAGGGTGGCGACAAAGTTTTTGTTAAGCCAGTCCTAGATGAAAAGGCTGCTCTTGCTGAAATAAGAGCAACACAAATCGCTCGTGAAGTGCATGGACTACAGACCCCTAATCAAAGGGTTGTTGTTATGAGAGACCCAACAGATCCAACAGGTAAAAGAAAATTACTTGCTCTTGAGTCTAAATACAATCCTGCTATAGCTAATCAAGATGGTAAGTTTGACGAAGATCAATATTTTAGACAATTAGTTGCGTCAGCATTACGTGGAGATAAAGATTTAGGAAGAGGCAATCTTTCTGGAAATATTCTTGCAGACGTTGGGCCCGCTGGAGTTTTTGCAACAGCTTCAGGTCCAAGAGATTACTCTGCAACCATTCCTTCGTTTAAACACCAAGCATTAGTTAATTTAATGGGTGTAAAGGGAAGCGGTGCAAAGAAATTCTTTGCGGAGTCTACTGCAGATATTCCACAAGGAATGACAGCAGATCAATATAATGATCGCATGCTTGAAGAAATTAACAGGGCTCTTCCTCAGCTAAAGAAAACCATATCAACATTCACCTTAAACTCAGAAGAAAAAATTGTTTATAATAAAATGATTGATAGGTTAGATGAAGCCAGAAGACAAACTTATCAAGATCTTCATGGAGTTCATTCTTCATTAAAGATAGCGCCAGAAAAAACAATGACACCTGCCGCTATTGCTAAGATGATTGCAGCTGATGAACTAAAGCGTAGACAAAAAGGATTATCAGCAAGTCTTTCTGACAACGATTTTAAAACTCAAGCAAATGGATTTAATATTGGCGGAATGATTGGAAATGTACTTAAGGGTAAAGCGATGCACAGAATTGGGGCAGGCTTTGGTCCAACTGGTGCACCGAAGCCAAGCATGTATGAGTCAGCTCCTTGGGGAGTAAACTCTCTTTCAATTGAAATGGCAGAAAAGCTTTTTGCAAATAGCGGATTAAGAAAAAATACACAAAAACATTTGTATGATAAGTTTGCTGCAGAATTAGCAAAAGAAAAGCCATATGGATATGTTAAGATGCCTGATGGCACATTAAAGAATGGCCTAGAGCCAGACTCACTTGATGCTGTTATTAGAATGGCTGCAAGCAATCTAATATCAGACAGAAGCATAGTTAAACAGCTTTCTCCTATTGATAAAGATATATTAAGAAAGAAATATATGAATTGGGATTCTAAAAAAGATACTCCAATGACAGAAGCATTAAAGAAATTAATATTTGAAATACAGCCAAGAGAAATGGGTGGACCAGTAAACGCTGGCAAGCCATATCTTGTAGGAGAAAAGGGACCAGAAATATTTGTTCCAAAGAATGCTGGTGGAATTGTTCCTAATCAAACCCCTATACCTCAAGGATATAACGCTGGTGGATTCATTAAGATGATGATTATGCAGCTACTCGGATTCCAAGGTGGCTCAGCATTAGGTAAGATGACAGGACTTCCTGGAGGAGACATGATGGGCGGAATGCTAGGCTCAATGCTTGGTATGGGTGCTATGGGCATGGGTGGCGGTGGAGCAAAGACTCCAATAGCTTCTATGAGCAAGATGAGAGCACCAATGGGAGCAACTAGAGCAGTAGAACAGCTTCCTATCGTCGGTGCACACCCAGGTAATTCAAGAGCTTTAACTGCTTACGGAGCAAAACTTGAAGCTGCTGCCAATAGCACAAGTAAACTTGCTAGATTTGGCGCAATGGCAAGAATGGCTGTTACTAGATTAAATGTTGGAGTTGCAATAGCCGCTACAACATTTGCTATTATTAATAGAAGAATAAAAGATCATAATGAACACTTAAGAGTCGGAATAACCCAATACGGATTAACAGAAGAAGCTGCCAAAAAAGCAGGACTTAAGTTTACTGATTACAATTCAAAACTTGCAGACACAGTTAAAAACATAGAGGCAATAAGAGAAAGAAATCAGTTGCTTTACGAAAGCATGCAAGATTCTGGTATGCCAATATCTATGACAATTCAAGAGTATAAGAAACTTAAAAAAGAGGTTACTGAAGTATACTCTGATCAGATTAAATTAATTAATCAATCTAAAGCGTCCGATCTTCCACAAGTAGCAATAGATATAAAAACTGCATTAATGGCTGCTGGACTGTCAGCAGACGAAGCAAGTAAAAAAATATTTGCAATGTTTAAGATGTCAGATCAAGCAGAAAAAGCTGGAGCTTTTACTGTAGGCAATCGTGCATTTAGAAATATTAAAACTGGACAAGACGCAGCAGTTGCGGCAATAGACAACTACGTCCCTGCCTCAGCAGAAGGTGGTCGTGAAGGGGCTCAAGCAGTAAGTACAGGTCTAAATGCTATAGATGCTGGAATTTTAGATATGGTTGAGCAAAGTAAAAAAGCTGCTAAAGCAGATAAAACTGGCAATACAAAAGCATTAACTCAATATCAAGCGCAAGAAGCTATGCTTAATAAACTAAATAAACTAGAATCCTCTAGAGCTGTTTTAACTGCAAAAACTAGAGAAGAAATGATTAAGCAAAATCCAGAGCTAAAAAATATTATAAACCCTGCAGACACAGTTGTCAGCTTATTTGAAAAAATGAATCTTGCTGCTAAGGGTTTTACTGGAGACCTTTCAAAACTAGGAGCAGAGGCTGTAAGCACTCTTTCAAAAGTAGCAGATGCCGTATCTCAATCTATAACCGCAGCAAACAAGGGTGGGTTCTTAAAAGAAAATTATGCAAATTTAAAGAGGTTAACAGATCAACAAAAGGTTTTAGAAAATGCAGCTAAAGGTCAAAGCGTTAAGGCGCAAATAAATACTAGAGAGCAACTTAAGAATTTACAAAAGCAAATAGATGCTAACAATAAGCTTGCAGATTCAAGGTTGAGAGCGCTTGACGCAGCGAAACAAGAATCCGATCTAGCTAATGAAATTGCTAAAAAGAAAATAGAATACGATGCTGCTATAGCAAGAGGCGATACAGCAACCGCACAGCAAGCTGGTTTAGATGTTAAGCAGCTAGAGTCTACAATGCAGTACAATGCTCAAAAGAAAGCAATTGAAGATGCGCTTAAGCGCACAAATGCTCCCCTAGAAGCTAGAATACAATCAATTAATGACGGACAGCAAAAACTTAGCGACAACGCCGCCCTTGCTGCAGTAGAGTTAGACAAGCTAAATAAAAAAATTGCAACAGAAAGACAAAAGATTGATGATGTCAACAAGGCAATGACCACTCTAGCAATAAATGCAATTGCTGCAGGTAAAGAGCTTAAAGATTATTTAAAAACTGGAACTGACGAAAACCCTAATGCTGGAAGACAAGACGCAGCAGGGCTAGTCGGTGTTGCAGAAACAGCACGTCCTGGATTTATACCTAAGGTTAAGCAGCCAACACACCCTAAGGCCAGACTTACTCCAGTAGATGTAACTGATCAAGCTCTTGGATTATTAGGTGGAGTAAACGATGCGGTTACAAAAGGGTTGTCTGCAAAGGGTATTGAGGTAAAGTCTATGACTGGAGACATTTACATTAATAATAAAAAGATGGATGTAAAGGGAACGGCAAATACAGTATTTAAAGCTACAGCATCAAACCCTGGAGTTAAAAGTGTTACGGTTGGCAAAGGCTCCACAGCAAAACAAATAATGACAATAGATTCAATGTCTTTGCTAGCACAAGGTATCGATTCTTCAGTCGGAAGTGTATTTACACAAGGTAATCAAAAGTATAGAATTACTGGAGTGGATAACGCATACCTTAGAACAATGAGAGTTGAAAAAGCTGGGTACGGAACAATGAAGCTTAATCCAAAGGTTCCTACAATCGTTGGAGATCGTGGACCAGAAATGGCATTTGGAGGAATGATTATTCCTAACATGGCTAAAATACCATACTCCACACCTAGATATGATGTCAAGCAGGCATCTAAGATGCTGGAACCAGTACATCAATCTTCTGCAACTGGTGTTATAAATTTGACACAAAACATTTATCCATCTGAAGGAATGAACACTGATGCCTTTGTTAGACAAGTAGTGTCGATGACTAAGCAAGCTATTGGACAAGATGCTAAGCTAAATGCTAAAATAGTAGGAAACCCAATGAATGTGAGTATTAAAACATGACATTAACTTTACCAGTAGGCTCAGCCCTGTATTTAGATATCTCTAGCACGGACACTCCTTCATGGCAAAAACTATCTGAACACAACAGGTCTCCTATTTCTATAAATATTGAAAGAATTGAAAAGACACAAAGAATGTCTGGTGGAGCCTTAAGAAAAGTGCACATTGCTGATAAAAGATCTATTAGCACTAGCTGGAGCATGTTGCCAACAAATGATGCATCTACGGTAGACGGGGGATACGGAGCAAAATCAATTAAAGATTTTTATTCTGGAGAAAAGGGTAAAAACACATTTAAGGTAAAAATATCATATAATAATAATGTAGCTAGAGACGAAATACTTTTAATGTCTTTTACTTCATGTTCATTTACTATTATCAAAAGAAATGTAAAAGAAAATTCTGCTGACGCACCACAAGAGTTTTGGGATGTATCTATAGGCCTGGAAGAAGTATAATGTTATCTGCCACACAAAGTACAATTAACTTACTAGAACAAGCACAATCCTTGCCTATTACAAATGGATGCTGGATTGAATATAACATGAACTCTTTAATTTCTGGCGTTAGTATAGACGCCCCTGAAGGAGTCAAGACTGCAACAAAAACAGTTGACGGATATACCTATAAGCCATTTGAAAAACTATTCCCAATAACATCTATTATTGATCCACGTCGCCCAAAACTTGCAGGCATTAAATATATGATTGCAGGAGATCCAAGTCTAACCAAAGATGCAGCGTCTGGAGTTATTGATAAATATAAAACAGCCGCCAACTTTACATCTAGATTATATTTTTCAGGTTCAAAAATGGTTTATAAGTACTGGGTCACCCCAGTGGCAACTGGAACATCTTTATCTAATTGTATATTGACAGCTTCATATCCTGCTGCAAAAACTGCAGTAACAAATAAAATAGTTGTTAAATTTGAAACATCACACTCAAAGCCAGTAAATTGGACAGTAAAAACAATAGGACTTACTGGAACAGAAACCACAATTGCTACAAATATTCCTGTCCCAAACAATGGTGTTGTTAATTTATATTACAATGGAAGCTCCTGGAGTACAACCGAATTTACAGAACCTTCAGCAGGTATTAATATTAGCGCAGTAAAAATTGAAATCTCGTCTTTAGATACATCTGGCGGATATGTAGGTGTAATAGAAATATCTCCAAGGTATGTAATTGATATTACTAATAGGCTAGTATCAATGACAGTAAACAAATCAGCCTCAGATGATATTTCTGGTATAGTTCCTGTAGGAAATGTTACGTCAAACTCTGTTTACTTAGAAATGAATGGATATGATAGGGCATATGAATATTATGACAAAACAGCTCCTTTTAATAAAAATAAAATAAACTTATACAAAGATTCCGTATTAAATCCATTTGTGGTAATAGGAACAGAAAAAATAAAACTAGGAAAGTTTTATGTTGAATCTTTTTCTGTAAGTGAATTTGGTGAAGTTAGTATAACCGCATTAGATGGAGCAAAAGAGCTGCAGTACATAAAGCCACCAGATATTGTTTGTGATAACATGACTTCGGTTGCTATTATTAGAAGGCTGCTAGACTCTGTTGGATTTACCAACTATAACTTTAATCTTACAACTTCAGACACAACAGTAATATCTCCATATCATTGGTACACTGATCAGACTAAAACAGTGTGGGATCACATACAAGATTTATGCAAAGACACACAAATGATAGCTACTTTTGATGAGCACGACACTCTACAGTTTTATCCAAGAGACTACATATTTAAAAAAGATAAGGTTACAAACATAAAGCTTAGAGACAGAAATATTGGCACAAAACTTGCAAACATATCTAGCCTGTCTATTGAAAATGTACCATCAGTAAAAGCTGTAAAAATAATATATACTCCTCAGCTTGTCAGCTCTTATAGAGGTACTGGAGAAAATCTTTACGACGCACCAGTCATTACGCTTGGGGCATCGGCATTGGTTAATGATGTATTGCCCGTACAGCCATCATATACAAATAATTCTGGTGAGGTTGCGGCAAAAGGAGTTGTGTCCTGCGAACCAGTTATTACAAGCGGGTATAATACTGTTCAGTACAGTTTTAGCGGATATCTTGTAATTGAAAAAGAAATTATAGAATATGATGCAATAGAGTATAGCTATTCTGAAGTAGATACTGGAACAATAAAATATAAATGGATGACTTCTGATTCTGATGTTGCAAAATACCAAGGGCTCTCTAAGCCATCTTCATTTAAAGCAACTAACAACTATAGAATTAAAACTAGAAATGCATTCAACGTATTGGGTCCGATTAGCTCCTCCTACACTCAATCTATGCTAGATAAAGACATGACACACATTCTTGGAAATTCACAAGATGGTTGGACTCAGCTTGAATGGAATTCTGCAACAGGAAATTTTACATCAAGTCCAGGCTCAATGCTGACTACAAGTATTCCAGCCTATGACCCAAAAGGCCCAGACGGCCAAAAAATGTTATACGAAGGAGTTTCTAGATCAATGGCAACAATATTTGCCAACGATGTGACATACGTTCCTCCAAGCGACCCTAACGATCCAGCCACAGACAAATATGTTCCAAACACTTTATATAAAATAGCAACTACAGAGGCTCAATATAATTCAAGCTCTGATAAAGCGTTTGTTATAGGAACTAACATGTACTTCCCACTTATAGTAGACAAAACAACAAAACAGGTTACTGGAAATCAAATGACAACCGCTGGAATAGCTTTTTCATTGAATGCAAACAATACAAGCGGATATTTGCTTTCTATATCTACTACTCAAAATAGTAATGGGGACAAGACATATAGGGATGTAAATTTTTATAAAATTGTAGATGGCAAGCCAGTTGCAATGACAACAAGCCAAAAAGATGAAGATGGAAGCATAGTTACAAATATCAACGGTGGCGACTTGTATAAAGTTGAAATTAAAGGTATTACAATAATGAATGGTTCTGAAGAAAATAGAGTTTTTAAAATATCTTTAAACGGAAAGATAGTTGGAATTACGGACATATCACCGATACCACTAACAAATAAAATTGGTATAGCTTCTCTGCAGGGAGTAACATCGTTTGACTATGTCTACACCGCCAGCCTTACAAAAGAAGAATTTGGGTCAACATCTTCTTTTGATGCCTACGCTGGATTTCTTTCAACTAACTCTGCAATGGTAAAAACATTTAGTGATTTTATATTTAATAAAAACGATAAAGCCGTTACAGATGTATGGCTTAGAGAGTTTGGTCCAGTAGCAAGAGAATTAAAAAGAATTACTGGAAGATACACGAACTCCCCAGGCTACCCCCTTTATCCCGTCATTGTACAAAATAATGATGTCACTCTTGTGGGGTCTTCGTTAGACCCATTTACAATGGACGTTTTTGTTATGAACAATACTGGAACTTTTACTAGCCTATCTAATGGTCAAGAAAAATCTTTTGTAATAGTTGGAAATCAGATAACTCCCTCAGACGCATTTGAATATATTGACCCCAGTTTAACAGACGAAGATCGATCTGAAGAAATAGCCTTTGATTCACTTTGGATACAAAAAGAATCGGAAGCAATTGCTCTTTCTAAATGGATTACGGAACAGTGGTCAAAACAACAAAGAGTTGTAAGCCTAGAAACATTTATAAACCCTTTAATTCAAATTGGAGATGTGGTTGAAATATCTTACCCAGCAAATCAGCTATACTCTTCTGAAGACGTAACCCCGCCATATTCAGCAGGAAAGTATGTAGTATTAGAGGTAGAAAATAACTACGACGATATTAGCCCTCCAGTAACAAGACTAACCTGCAGATCGATTTATACTGGATGAAATGGTAGAATGTTAATATGAGTAATCAAAAACAACCAGCCTCAAGAGCCCCTAAATCAAAAAAGCTTTTGCTTTTTCCAGGAGACAAGCTCATAGATGTGCTCAACCCAGACTTGTATATAATTGTAGACCCCTCTACACTTACGCAATCTGAAATAAATTCTATATCAGGAGAAGAGTCGGACTCCGACGTAGAGGTTGTTGTAGAAACAGAAGAAGGGCTAGAGGCCCCCAACTTAGAAGATATTAAGTTGATAAGCAAGACTTTGATAACGGACGGAAATAAAAATCAATTTGTTGAATTTAAATTTAATGTTAAAAATCATGTTGGATCAGAAGTGATAGGAGTTATGGGATATGGAATCTAATATTTGTTTATCAGGACACTATGTTTTTATCCAAGATGGAAAAGAAATATATAAATCTAAAAATATTTTAACTAAATTTGGGAAAAGATACTTAACACAATATTTAGCTGGTCAGTCCTTTGTAAAAGATAAAGACATAGCAATTGGAATAGGTTCAAGTACCGCATCCGAAAACAATACTGGCCTAGATTTTGAATTTTATAGAGCACAGGTAAATCTTTCAAGCGTAGACATACAGACAAGTGCAACTACTGGACTTAGCACTTATGGCGTTGTTTATAGAGCAACTTTGCCCGTAGATGTTTCTGGAATTATATCTGAAGTTGGCCTTTATCCAAGTGTTACTTTGGGAGCAACCGATTATTCAAGTAGATCTATTACTAATTTTTCTGACTACCGACAGTGGACTTTGGATGACGGATCATACTCAACTGCAGTTACGTCTCCAACGCCAAGGTTTGGCTCTAATAATTTATCAATCTCTGCAACTCCTTCTACCATAAATCAATATTCTGCTAACATAAGTTTAGATATTACTGGATATAGTCAAAATGACAGCTTAACATTTGCTTACGTGCAAAACGATTTAAACTTAGACTATGTTTTTGTTAGACTGTACAGTTCGTCTACAGACTATTATGAGATTAGATATCCTGGAGATTTGTCTATTGGAAACAAGTTAAAGTCATTAACACTAAACAACCTGTACTCTAGTGGATTTGAATCTGGTGCCCCTGATAGCTCATCGATAATAAAGATATCGGTTGGGGTTAAAGCAAAGTCGTCTGGCGCATGCAATGTTTTATTTGATGGCGTAAGGCTTAATGACGAAGATTCATTTAGATCAGATTACGGATTAATTAGTAGATCTGTAATTGCAAATCCAATAACTAAATCCATTGGTAGACAGATGGATATTGAATATAGATTAGGAATAGCATTCTAAAATGGCAGATGGATCTTATAAGGGATACACTCCACCAGACTTAAATAAAAATAATTCCGATGCTGCTAACGCTGCCTCAAATTCATCCAGTGAGTCATACGATAAAATTATAAGACTTCCATTAGTAAAAAATAAAAAGTATACATTTTGGTTTACATATTTGTTTGAAGATGCAGAAACTAAAGAAATCACAGAAGGCCCTAGGTCAGCATCAGTACAGCATACCTTTGATATTCCAAATTTAACCAAGCCAGTTTTAAACTTAACGTTGACTCCATCTTACAGGGCCTATGGAGTAAAGTTTGATATTGACCCATTAAGCGTACAAGAAGATATTGTTATATTTGAAAGTTTAACTGGCACATTCACTGGAGAAGAATATATAGTTTATGTAGGCACATCAACTAATGTTACAATACAAACTGGAAGCACAGCTCCTAGGTGGGTAAAGGTTACTGTAAGAGATAAGTGGGATGACTCTAATAGATCTAGCGTTACAGCGGGTCCTGTTACTCCACTAAACCCAGACCCAGACACAACTTTTACAGTTGAAAATCCAACTTCAACCACAGCCACAGCATCGATTGATCCAAAAGATTTAAGTGGATTTAGCGTAGTTTCTTCATTGACTTGGGCTGTTTCAACTAATACCAAAACTGCTGGTTACGCAATCAGATGGTCAACAACAAATCCAAATACTGGAACTCCGCTTTGGGAATATGCTTCTGTAGATGGAAGAACAAATAATACTTTTGTTGCTACTGGATTAATACCTAACACATTATATTATTACCAGGTAGCAGCCGTTACACCATATGATGTTGTAAATTGGATTGGTGCTGCATCTGGAACTTTTCAAGCACAAGATGCCGACGGCACAGCAGCGGGAGCTCTTGCAAGACTTAAATCTTTTATAGCAATAGGCGGAGCCTCCCAGGACTTGTTTAAAATAGGTACTGGTATTTCACAAAGTATTAATTTAAATACAGGACCTTTAACAAATCCATCTTTAACTTCTGGAACATATCATGGCATAATTTTAAACAAATCTACAACAAACGTTGGCAATAATTTTTGGCTTACGACTGGACAATTTAGGGTTGGAAACCCGACAGAGTTTTTATATTGGAATGGAACAGATTTATATTTAACTGGTAACGTTAATGCAACTGGAGGAAAATTTACTGGCAATGTTCAGCTAGCCATACCTTCAGGAGGAACGTCAAGTGGAACTTTGTACGCTGGGTCTTCGCCAACAAGCGGGGCCAGAGTAAGATTTAATGATTCTGGTATTTTTGCGTATGACGGAATTGCAACAGATGCAACCGTGGCCATTACAACTGCTGGACTTCTTGATGCTCGTAAAGGTTTTATAGGTGGCTGGACAATTAGCGGAACCTCACAAACAGTAGGATCAATTTCTAAAAGCGGAACTATATTAGACAGCAATGGAAATATTACTTTGGGAGATACTACTGGAACCCTTGCCTCTATTGTTCGTCTAAGTTCAAATGATGCAACCTGGAGATTGTGGGTGGGATCTCAAACAGGATCTAATGCTGCATTTAGAGTAGACAAAAACGGAAAGATGTACGCTACAGGAGCAGTTCTTGGAACTGGTTCAACAATAGATGGCTACGCCACGTCAGGCACAGTCACTGGAATAAACACAAGACTAACAACTGTTGAAGGTGCATATGTATCTTCAACTACATTGTCTACTGGGCTTGCAACTAAAAATACAACATTTGTTCAAGACGGGCAGCCAACAGCGGTACGTGTTGGAGATTTGTGGATTGATACAGATGCGGGTAATGAAATAAAAACCTGGACTGGCTCTGCCTGGACAAGCAGAAGAGATACTACTTTTGCCACACAAACATCTTTAAATGCTAAATTAAATGCTTCAACATATATTGTTCAAAGCGCAGTAGATAATAAAATCACTGCAGATGCAACGGGACTTGAGATATTTAGTGGAACTGCAAGCAGCGGTTTAAAGTTTACTGGAACTGGATTTTATGGATACAAGAATAACGTTCCTACATTCTCTATTCTTTCAGATGGAACGGCAACATTTTCTGGAAATTTGAGTGCAGCAACTGGATCATTTTCTGGATCAGTAACTGCAACCAGCGGTAAGGTGGGTGGTTTTAATTTAAGTAATGGAGACCTAACCGCTGACTTTAACGTTGGGCCAAGAATACAGTTTGGTGGAAAAATTAATATTGGCTGGGAGTCAGGATTCCCATTTAGCAGTTCAAACATATTTAACTTTATTGCTGGCGCAAACTCAGGAGACGCTGGACAGCAGTTTTACATTAACACAAATACAAACGTTTTTAGATTTGCTGCAGACTCTGCTTCAAGAGCTTACGCTGGAGAGGTTAGAAACGGTTTAAGGGCTAGAGATTTATACTACATCACAAGCTTAAATGGTCCATCATCATCAAGAAGATTTAAGGAAAATATTTCTTATGCCCCTGCAAGATATTATGAAAGAGTATTAGATATTAAGCCAGCATTCTTTAAGTATGTCGAGCAGCACCCAGATATGCCAATAGAATTGTCTAACGTTCATTCATTTGGTATAATTGCTGAAGAGCTGGAAGAGGCAGGTCTTGGATATTTTGTTCAAAGAAATATTAATGGAGAGGCCCAGCAGCTTATGAATGGTCACGAGATTGCTTGGTTATTAATACCCATAGTCAAAACATTAAAAGAAGAAGTGGCTGAACTAAAGAGTAGATTGGATTCATTATAATATGGCTAATGACGGATTAATGTTTTTTTGTTCAATATGTATAGATGATCGTGTAGGACACCCCACTAAGATGGACAAAGACGATGCCTACTTAAATTGCTTTGAGTGTGGAAGCGAAATGCAAACAACATATACAAGGCCTGAACAGCCAACAGAGGACATGCTTACTCTTGAGCACTATAATTCTATAAACGGACTAGACAACAATATTCCATAATGGTATACTGTAAATCTATCAAGGAGATAAAATGGACAATAAAATAGAACTAGTAGTTCAAGCCCTGCAGCAACGCATTGGAGAATTGGTCTCACAATATGAGACACATATTGCATTGCTTCGTGCCGAGATCACACAATTAGCAGAACAAAATAAATTACAGGAAGTTCCATCAGAACAACCAAAGGAGTAAAAAATGGCAGAGCAGCTTATACCAACAAAAATTTCGGCAGGAGACCCAGTAACCTCTGACCTTATTGCCGCAATGATTCAAAATATTAATAAATTGGCTGCGCCAGCAACCCCAACTGTAATTAATATTCAAAATGCAGGAGCTAATACTCCAGTGGCTTCCGTTTCATCTACGGTTGTTGCTGTTCCATCAAGTAAATCAGTAAAGTCTTCTGATAAAAATGGAACATTGGCTAAAGTAAAGTTTGGCCAAACATTTAACGGAACACCAGACGTATGGGTTCAAATTAATACAATTGGACAAACATCTCCATCTTGGGCAAATTCACAAATTTTTACACAAGTTGAGAGTGTAACTGCAACTGAAGCGAACATTAGATTTAGAACAAATACGGCAAGCACCACTGTTAAATTTACCTTATTCGCAGCTGGAACATTAGTAGCAAAATAAGCTATTGACAATATGTATCAATATGTTACAATTACTGTAACATCAAAGTCACGTCTACGTGACTTTTTTATATATTAAGGGATTCAATGAGTAACGATTTAAAATGGATGCTGTCATCCGACCAGCAGTTCCCGTATCAAGACGATAAGATGATTGCGCTTTGGTTTAAGGTAATGAAGTGGTTTAAGCCAGATGTAGTAGATTACCTAGGCGACACAGACGATCAAGCTTGCTATAGTAAATACACTGAGGGAAGATCGGCAGAGTTTTTAAATTTACACAAGACCGATAGTCGTGATCTCATTGTTCCTATGATGCGGCATGAAGCAAAAGGCGCAAGAGATTTTTATACAAAGACAAGAGAAATGTTGCCAGACGCACAACTATTTTCAGCTCTTGGAAATCACGACGTTAGAATCTTTAATTACGTAGATGCAAAGCTCCCAGATTATATTAACGAAGTAACCCCAGAAGCGCTATGGGGACTAGACTCACTGGGATACGAGTACATTCATTACAATGAACTACCTAAGCGTCGATTTGGAGATATCCATGTCCACCATGGAATTTCAATTGCAGCAACTGGATCTGTTCGTAAAGACATGGAAGACCTTCAGGTGTCTTTGATTCGTGGACACTCACACAGATTGGCAGCCCACTTAGTTACTTATGAGCTAAGAAATGAGGGTCAGGGAGAAACTCTTCGTGGATATGAACTGGGTCACATGTGTGATGAAAAGGGTCCTGGAATGAAGTATATGCAACATCATGATTGGCAAAAAGGATTTGCCATTGCTCATATTGTTAATGACTACCCGCATATTCAGATGATTCATGTTGCACCTGATTATTCATGCGTTGTTGACGGGAAGACATTTACCTTATAATGTGGTGCGGAAAATGTAGAGGCAGAGTTTTTGTAGACAGAGTTTTTTCTCAAAAACTGCACATGGAGCTGTTTTGCATTATGTGTGGTAAGCGATGGATGGTTAATAAAGAAACGAGTGGTTTTGGAAAATGGCTGGAGCTAAAAGAAACGGCAAATCAAAAAGCTTACGGTATTTCTTCTTAAACGATAAAATACATAAAGTTTTAAAATCATCAAGATCTAAAGACGAAATAATTGCTTGGTGCTACCCAGAGAAGAAAAGAGTCATGTACTCATATTCTCAGGTTAAAAAAAATATGGAAACTGCATATACTGTTGTAGAAGTTGCCTCTATGCTAAACAAGCATAGGGTAACTATACAAGAATATATATTAAATGAAAAAGTGGCCACTCCTCAAAAGATATATCCAATAGGACAGCCAGACAGCGAAAACTGGTCACAGTATATGTTTAACCAAAAAAACATATTAGATATACACCAACATATATTAGATTCAGGACACTCAAAAGAGATTCCATCAAAAGCAGAGGTGCAAGCTCTTCTCAAAAACAATTTAGTATTGTATACTAAGACAGAAGAAGGCAAGTTTGTACCAGTTTGGAAGGCGGAATAATGACATTTAATGCTTGGTATAAGATTGAATCTGGAGCAGAAAAGAAGCGTAAAAGAGAGCAAGAGGTTGCATACTGGAACTCGTTAAACGGTCCAGTGGTAATAAAGAGTTCTAAGGATGAGTCTGATGGCAAGTAGCCGTATTGTTATTTGCCCAACATGTAACAAAGAGCTTGAGGTAAGATCTGATTTTGCACACATAACATTGTTTAACCATATTAAAAAGGAGCACAAGTGACAACAAGAGTTAAGGTAGACCTTTCATTTACAAGAAACCTTGGAAATTACGAAAGCATTAAAATAGGCGTTGGTATTGAAGACGATGTTCGTCAAGGAGAAACTGTTGATGCTGCCACAGAAAGAGTATATGCTTTTGTTGAAAACAAGCTTATTCAAAAAACAGAAGAAGTAGAGGAAGAGCTGAAGCGTGGCAAATAACAGAGAGCCTTATATTTTACTTACAATGTATCAAAACTTATACAAAGATAAATATGGACGCACAATTACAATAAACAAGTTTCGTGAAAAGTGGGCTATGCAGGATGTAATTGATAGTGTTGGTTTTGACCGTGCAAAAGATTTGTTAGAATATTATTTTGGATTGTCTAAAAACGGACACCCACTACAGTTCTTTTTTTATAATTTTGATAAAATGGATATGCTAAAATTAGAGATTGAAAAAGATAAAGAAAAGCGTCGTTTGTTATTAGAAGAAACGAAGAAGATGGTAGAACAAGGCGGAATAGAATGAATACAGAAGCAGAGCTAATCTCGGCGGTATGCAAAAATAAAGACATAAGCACACTTCTTGCAGACAATGTAGACGATCTATTTACTTCACATAAAGATATTTGGGACGGACTAAAAGCTTATTATTACAAATTCAAGGCTGTTCCAGAGGCGGGAATCCTGCAAGAAAAGTTTAAGGACTTTGAGCCCCTAGACGTAAAGGGACAGACTGGATATTATTTAGATACGCTTAAGAATGAATTTATATCAAACAAACTAAAAACAATTATTCTTAGAGCAGGATCATCTCTTAAAGAAGACGCTGCATCTAGAGTTCTTGAAAACATGCAATCTCAATTGGCTGGTCTTAGTAGATTTACTAATAATGTAAGAGACTTAGATGTAACAGACTCAGAATCAGCAATTAGATATATGGAATTGTTAAAGGTAAGGTCTAGCGAGATGGGTGGTTCTCCAGGCATTAAAACTGGTTTTGAGGCCATAGATCTTGCATACCCAACAGGTATGGCTCCAGGGCACCTTATCGTTGCTATTGGCTGGCCAGGGCGTGGTAAGACCTGGTTTACATCATATTTGGCCTGCAAGGCTTGGGAACAAGGCTTTAAGCCTATGATCGTATCCCTTGAAATGTCCCCAGAAAATATGCGTGACCGCATATACACAATGCTTGGCTCTGGATTATTTAAGGCCTCAGATTTCTCAAAAGGAGATATTAATATAGATAGCTTTAGAGCATGGAGCTCTAAAAAGTTTGCAGATAAAAATAGCTTTATTCTTATTTCTAACGAAGGAAATGTTGAGGTCACTCCCGCCACCATTCAAGGTAAGATCGATCAGCACAAACCAGATTTAGTTATTCTTGACTATCATCAATTATTTAATGACAATAAAAGAAGTAATTCTGAAGTTGAAAGAAACCGAAACGTTTCTCGTGAATTTAAAATGTTGGCGGTATCCAATAATATTCCTATTATTGACATCACAGCAGCCACTGCAGACGATGTATCTGATCAAGACAATCCACCAATGATGTCACAAGTTGCCTGGTCAAAAGCTATTGAGTATGATGCAGATATGGCTATGGCGGTACATAGATACCCAGGAACAAATATGATTGAGGTTGTTTCACGAAAAAATAGGCACGGGCATGAATTTGGTTTATACTTAGACTGGGATATCAACAGGGGTATCGTCAAAGAAATTTATGAGAATCCATTCCAAAACAATGAATCACAAACCGATAAAAAGATTTCAAGTTAAAGTTGAATTTCTAGATGACTCTGATATGGTTAGGGTAAAGCATCAATACGAAAGCATGCTAACCCATCAAATGAGAGACAAAGGGTATCTTAGGGTACTTGACATAGACACCAACTTTTCGGTAGAATTTGACGGCACAACATGGATGTTTTTAATGACACTCTATGGAACATACGTAGGAAAGAAGAAGGCATGGCAGCACGAAGCAATTACGCAAGGAAAGCTGATACCACGCAGTACTCTAAGCAGCATATAAAGGCAATTGTAAAAAGCCTTGGCTTGCAGTTTGCTGGTGAGACAGATATAGAGATATCTTTTTACTGCCCATTTCATTCTAATAGACATAGCGCAAGCTGCAGTATCAGTAAGACGACTGGTGCGTGGCTATGCTTTAATCCTTCGTGTGGCGAAACTGGATCGATAATTGAGTTGGTTAAAAAAGTTTTACATAAAAATGATTTTGAAGCAATGAGATACGTCTACTCAAAAGAAGCAGAAACACTAGAAAATTTTGATGATCTTCTTAATGATGCTCTTGAAGAAAAGCCTGAATTTGAAGAATTCCCACAAGAAATATTAGATAGACTACATGCAGACTTAGCAGGAAACCTAAGCGCAAGAGAGTATTTTAAGTCTCGTGGAATTAATGAAGAGTCCATAAATTATTTTTGGCTTGGATACTCTTCCCCGACAAACATGGTGTCTGTTCCAGTCCATAGCCCAGACGGATTGCCAGTCGGACTAGTTGGTAGATCTATATCAGAAAAGAAATTTAAAAATAGCACCAACCTGCCTAGAAGTAAAACTATGTTTAATATTCATCGTGCTAAAAAAATAGGAGATAACGTTATTATTGTGGAATCTAGTTTTGATGCAATCCGTGTGCATCAAGCTGGGTTCCCCAATGTTATTGCAACTTTAGGAGGCCACATATCGACAGAGAATGTATCTCTGATAAATAGATATTTTAATAAGGTAACGCTAATGACTGATTCTGATCACGCTGGTCGTGAGCTTGCAAGCAGCATAGCCTCCAGATTAAAAAATAAAGACCTCTTGTGGGCTTCTTATGAATATGGTAAGATATATCCACATGATGCAAAAGATGCTGGCGACATGACCGAAGAGGAAATTAAAGCCTGTATTAAGAACGCAGTTTCCAATATTGAGTATCAATCTTGGACCCATGAGAAATAATAAACAGATGGATTTACACCATCAACTACAAAGGAGAAATATATGGGAATAGTAAAAGGTTTAAAAGATCTTAACAAGGTTATGGATAAGCCGCAGTCAAGCGGTGGCGATGGCGTAAAAGGACGCTGGGTAAAGCTAGAGGATGCAGAAAGCGTTAAAATTCGTTTCTTGCAGGAGCTAGACCCAGACTCACCTACATATAACGAAAAATCTGGACTTGGATTTATTGCAGTAGAGCATACAAATCCAAAAGATTACAGACGCAAGGCCTTATGTACAATGGACGATCAGGGCAAGTGTTATGGTTGCGAGCAGCACCGAAAAGACTATAAGGCTGGATGGAAAGGTCGTTCACGACTTTACATCAATGTTCTTGTAGATGACGGCAAGGAAGACCCATACGTTGCAATTCTTTCACAGGGCTCAAGTGGAAAGACAATCACACCAACCCTAATTGAATATGCTGGTGAAATGGGGAGCATTACAAACTTAATGTGGCGTGTAAAGCGTTCTGGCACTAAGACAGATACAAGCTACACAATAATTCCATTAGCAAAAGACGAAACTCCATTTGACTCGTCAGCTCTAGAGCTTTTTGATCTAGAGACAACCGCAGTTCGTGATATGCCGTATACGGAGCAAGAGTCCTTTTTTGCTGGAGATAGCACTCACGCAGAAGAGTCTTCATCAACTAGTAGTAATTTAGACTGGTAGTAGTTGTGGGGCGGGAATCCGCCCCACTCTACCAGAGTAGCCCAGCGGTAGAGGCGGTAGACTTAAAATCTATAAAGCGTGGGTTCGAATCCCACCTTTGGTACAAAACAGAAAATGGCGGAAATGATTAACTTAGAGATACCAGATCCATTTGAGACATTTGTTTCAAATAAGTATAAAAATTATATAGGTGCAGTATACGATTTCTTTGCTAGAGAATGGCATATGAAATGTGGATGCTGTAAAGAAGATTTATATGCACCAAATAAAAAAACAATGACAAAGATTAGACTTTATCATACTAGAAACGAATGCATGGGCGGATATTAATGAGTTTTACACACCTACACGTTCATTCATACTATTCATTAAT
>JACCDP010550647.1_pt1 | contig 55296 bp, 54 predicted proteins | sample 7445841 | NCBI WGS metagenome assembly JACCDP01 (sample SAMN15323441, study PRJNA562643) | freshwater metagenome | isolation source: river surface water | place: USA:Blue River Watershed | collected 2017-08-17 | reverse complement strand
GCTCCATGGCCGCAGGCTACGCGGGCCTTGATAACGACCTCTTTTACATGGACCGCACCATGATGGTCTTTGGCGACGCTAAAAAGGTCGTCGAAGATATGGTCAAAGCCGTGGAGTGATGGGGTTGTTAAAGGGCCGACTTCCGCCCCGATACAGGCTTCTTCTTCTCGGGCTTTTTGCTCTAGTCTTGTACAGAATTGTTTATGGATTTCTAATGCCGTTGCCATTACAGGTTGACGAGGCGCAGTATTTAGGATGGTCCTATCAGCCTTCAGCAGGGTATTACTCGAAGCCTCCGTTTGTCGCTTGGGTTTTGGGGTTGAACCGGTGGGTTTGTCAGGTCGCAGCAGTCGATGGGGTAGAGGGATGCGCTCGTGCGCTTCAGCCGGTGGCGCTGCTTGTCGCGGCGGTTGCAGCGGGACTAACCTCCTGGGTTTTATTTCAGAGCGAGAAAGCAGGAGCGCTCACAACGGCGTTACTACTTTGTTCCCCCCTGTTCGGATTTTACTCATTGTTTGCGACGACAGACGCCTGGCTATTAATGTGGTGGTCCGTTGCACTTTGTTTTTTCGTATTGGCCAGCAATGAAACGAATTTATTTCGCACACTTTTTTACTGGTTTCTCTGTGGCCTAGCGTTAGGTTTTGGTCTCTTAACAAAGTACTCGATGGGTGTGTTCTTAATTAGTGCAGTTGTCTGGCTTGTGATTAACAAGAGGCTTTTTAGTATCGGTCCGTGGGCCGCCCTGATAACGGCCACCCTCATATTTTTTCCAAACTTGCTTTGGAATTATGAACATGGATTTCCAACTTTTACACATCATGTCGAGATTGCTCAATTCGGGGATCTTGCGGCGAAGAAATGGGAGCTTTCACGCGCTATTAGAACATTATTAGAGTTTCTAGCTGCTCAGTCCATGATGCTGGGCCCATTTGTATTCGTCGGATTTTTTGTGGCGATTTTTCGGAAAAATAGATTTACGACACCAATTTTTGGTGAGGCTTATCGGCTGCTTTGTGTTTTTGCACTACCAATTTTTCTGATCATTTGTGCGCAGGCATTTTTATCACGCGCTCACGCTAACTGGGCGTCTACAGCTTATGTTTCAATCGCAATTTTTGTCGTAGGGCACTGGTTTGTCAGGCCGGTCCCTAAGCCTAACAACAAAGAAAATTGGTTTTTCTACGGCAGCCTCGCAATTGGTATCGTCTGCACCGCTTTTTTTGTTCATGGACTTAAATTCTTGTACTGGGACCCGCGGGCCCCGGACGTGCGAGCGCTCGATAACCTTCGGGGCTGGAAAGAGGCGGCTTTAGCTTTGCATAAAATCGCAGAGGAAAACAAAATGGCAGTCGTGGCGGAGGATCGAAAGCTACTTGCTGCCCTGCATGGATATCGTGGTTCTCATAAGGTTGACGTTTACGCCTATGATCCAAGCCAAAGTCGTAATAATCATTACAGTTGGTTTTACGGGGCCAATCAATTAGCCCGACCAGAGGGGGCCTCAGTCATTTGGGCCTTAGTGGAAAAACAGGAAACCGCTAACGTAACCGGTCGGCGTTTGGTCGGTATTTTCCCAGTGGGCAATCATGGAGACGCAGTATTTGCTCAGGTTGTAGAGTTACGGGAAACCCCATAATTATTTAGTCATGCCTAAGGCGTTAGTGCTGCCTAAGAACTAGGCAGAGAAACTCGACCCACAACCACAGGTAGTCGTCGCATTTGGGTTTTTGATCACGAACTGCGATCCCTCAAGATCTTCTTTGTAATCGATCTCTGCGCCAACTAGATACTGATAACTCATGCTATCAATGAGAAGCGTTACCCCATTTTTTTCCATGGCAGTATCATCATCATTTACGGCCTCGTCGAATGTAAATCCGTACTGAAAGCCGCTGCACCCACCTCCTTGAACAAAGACCCGAAGTTTTAACTCGGGATTGCCTTCTTCGTCTATCAGCGCCTTTACTTTCGAGGCTGCAGAATCGGTAAATACGAGCGGTAGGGGCATCTCTAGATTAGTTGTTTCAATGGCAGCATTCATATTTTTTCCTTTTGAATTCGGTTTACGGCATTACTGGCACATGGCTGAGGCCAGCAGTTTCTGGAAGGCCAAACATAATATTCATACATTGAACCGCCTGGCCAGAAGCCCCTTTCACCAAATTATCCTCCACCACTAGGATTACGAGAAGATCACTTTCCGGTGGCCGGTGAACTGCGATTCGTACGAAATTCGATGCCCGAACCGATCTGGTCTCGGGGTGGAATCCCGCGGGAAGCACATCCACAAAGGGTTCTGAGGCAAACCGCTCTTCAAAAAGCCTCTGGAAATCGAACCTTTGGGCATGACTTAATACCCTTGCATAGAGTGTGGAATGAATCCCCCGAATCATGGGTGTGAGGTGGGGAACGAAGGCGATGCTCAAGTCATTCGCGCCTTGAGCCTTACCCGCGCTTGCTGCAATCGCCTTGAGTCCCTGGACGATCTCGGGCCAGTGCCTATGGCCTGCAACTGCGTAGGCCTTGAAATTATCGCTAGCCTCAGCCATCAAAATCCCCAGCTCCGCTTTTCTGCCCGCGCCACTTACGCCCGATTTGCAGTCCGCAATCAGACTAGTCGTGTCGACTAAGCCGCCGTGTTCCAAGACAGGCAGCAGCCCCAGCTGGACACTTGTTGGGTAGCACCCAGGCAGGCCGATCAGTTTTGCTGCGCGTATTGCTTCACGATTAACTTCAGGCAGGCCGTAAACCGCCTGCGATAAAAGATCTTTGCAGGTGTGAGGTGTCTTGTACCAACGCTCGAACTCTATTGGGTCTTTAAGCCTAAAGTCTGCGGCTAAGTCGATCACTTTTACTCCTGCATCAAGGAGTACGCCTGCCTGCTCCATTGCTACCCCATGGGGTGTTGCGAAAAAAACAACATCACAACCCGATAGCGGCGCTGTTTTTGGATCAGAAAACTTTAAGTCGACACATCCACGCAGGGAGGGGAATAGTTGGGCGACTGGCAATCCGGCCTCTGTGCGGCTGGTAATGGCCAGAATTTCTGCATGGGGGTGCTGGGCAAGGAGTCTTAGTAGCTCAACGCCCGTGTAGCCTGTGCCGCCAACAATTCCAACTCTCACCATGGGTTAACCACCTCTAATCGACGTAGCCCAAATAGTACAGAAACAAAAAACCCCTCGTAGAAAAGCTCGGAGGGGTCTGTTGCGGGAAGGCAAAACCTTTCGGATTTGAACCTCTGACTGAGGGGGCGCCTTTTTAGCGCTTCGAGAACTGCTTGCGTTTGCGAGCCTTATGCAGGCCCACTTTCTTACGCTCAACCTCTCGTGCATCTCGGGTAACGAGGCCAGCCTTCGAAAGAGCGGGCTTTAGAGCGGCGTCGTAATCAATCAGGGCACGGGTTAGGCCGTGGCGCACTGCGCCTGCCTGGCCAGACTCACCACCGCCGTTGACATTGACCATAATGTCAAAAGTGCTGTTGTGATTGGTGAGTACTAAGGGCTGCATCACAATCATGCGGCCTGTCTCACGCGAGAAATATTTATCTAGAGGCTTGCCGTTGACCACGATGTTGCCCCTGCCGCTTTTGATAAACACCCGTGCGACCGAACTCTTCCTCCGGCCCGTTCCATAATTGTATTCACCGACCATAATATTTATTCCTAATATCTCTTGATAAGCTGAAATGATTCAAATCAGACTGAGAGCGGCCTCGGCTGCTGCGCGCTGTGGGGGTGGCTCTCGCCAGCATAGATTTTAAGTTTCTTGAGCATTGCGTAGCCAAGTGGCCCCTTGGGCAACATTCCCTTTACGGCAATTTCCAGAGCACGACCCGGGAACTTGTCTTGCATTTTGCCGAATGTTGTCTCAGAGATGCCGCCCGGATAGCCGGAGTGGCGAAAATACTTCTTGTCATCGGCCTTGTTACCTGTGACGCGGATTTTGTCTGCATTGACCACAACAATAAAGTCTCCAGTATCTACGTGGGGCGTGAACTCTGCCTTGTGTTTGCCACGTAGGCGGTGGGCCAAGGTCGTGGCAAGCCTGCCCAAAACCGCATTTGTGCCGTCGACCAAATACCAATCGTGCTGGGTGGTTTCTGCTTTTGCTGAAAAGGTTTTCATGTTTATCTCAAAATGAACGTCGCTTACGCCTACCGAATCTCTCGGAAAGCCTTCTAGGATAGCGACTTTTTGGCCTTAAGACAACCCTCAGGCTGGGATCAATGGCCCAAAAAAGACCCGAGCCACAAGGGCTCGGGCACAAATCCACCGAAAGGGCGGAGGAGACATCGAAAAGTCTAAGTTATTTTTTGCTGCGCTGCAACTAGCACGATTATAAAACTTACAACCTGACTCATGATTGGGGAGTAATAAAAAAACCCTGACTGCGTCGCAGTCAGGGTTTTTGTGGCAAACGCAACTGGCTCTTGACTTTTACAAGCTTAGAACGAGTGCGTAATTCCCAAGGTGGCAACCGTTTGATCACCGGTCACACCATTGTCTACGTCTTTGTCAGAGTACCCAGCATAAACCGAGGTCCGCTTTGACAAGGGCTTCTCGACCATTACGCCCATGTACTTGTACTCGTTGGTATTTGTGTCATGCGTATAGCGACCGACTGAGGCGCGCAGATTCAAACCAGAAACAGGATAGACGACTCCCAACTGTGTGTTGCCGGTCTTTACACTTGCGTTTCCGCCGGTCTCACTCTTCGAGACTAGGGCGGTAAGTGTTGCACCAGCGATAGAGCCGCTTGCTGTGCCAACCGTCTCTGTCCCTGCTCCACGCTGAGTCTGGGCGATCTTCAGGTCAACTCCCGAAACTACAACGCCAGCACCAAATCCAGACTCAGACAAACCGCCTTGGACGTTGGTTGTCGTGGCTGAAGAAGCTGGGGTAATGTCGTTCGAGTGGTGGGCCCAAAGACTGACTGCCCCCAATTTCGTTGTCGCACCAACTGAACCCGCGGTGTCGGTTGAGAACAGGAACGTTCCCAAGTCCAACAGGTTGGTCCCAGCAGCTGCGGTGCTATCAAATCGCTTGGTCGAGTTGGCAAATCTACCGGCCTGGATTGCGAAGCCCATGCCAGTGTCTAGCTCAACAAATGCCGCCCGATCAAAAGTGAGGCCCGATCCGGCCGAGTCACCAGAACCGTCTTGAGGGTTGATATCACCTTCGAGGGTGAACGAGAGTTTCATTCCACCACCGAGATCTTCCGTTCCCTTGACCCCTAAGCGGCTTGAATTTAAGGGGTCCCGTGACGACATTGATGTCTGGGCTACACCAGAGGTTTCGACTTGATCAAATGATTGTCCGATTACGCCGTAAACAGTTACGTTTTGCGCAAACGCGGGGATCGCGACTGCCGCACCTACCGCGAGGGCGATGACATGCTTTTTCATGAGTACTCTCCTAGGTAAATTAAAATCAAAAGCAGATTCAACTTGAATCTACGGATAGAGTATTGGCCAGAATCGGTGGCCCCTCAACCATTTTTGGAGTCCGGCCCCCTTGTCATCCCTAAAATGCCTTGGTTCCGTATCTTTTTTGCAACGTATTGAAGGCCTCTATTATTGAACTGGGTGAGATTTCAGAAACTTGACGTTTTGAGACCAGGGTAATCGCTGGAATGTCTTCGGTGGACCGTGTGACCGCTCTTCCAAATGCATCAAAGAGTTGACAGTCGGCGAAGAGAGCTACGCTTGGTATGGACAATGCTGAACCGACGTGCCAAAGGCCCCCGTCCGCAGCCAGCAAATGGCTCGATTGTCTAATTATTTGAACCGTTTCTAAAAGTGAGCACTTGCCAACTAAATTGATACAGCCCGCACATTCTTTCATTATGGCCGCAGCATCACGAGCGCCGTTGTTCGAGCCAACTAAAACAACCGTTAGGTCGGACGGAAGCCCCTTTACCACCTCTGCCCAAAAAGGATACTTTCGAAACTCCCACTCGGCACCAACCACGACACAGACGTAGGGCCGTGGAATTACCGGGGTGTTAACGTGACCGCTGAGCCGAAAGTGCGGCTTGTATTGAATGCTCAAATGAGGGCTAGAGCCCAATAGCCTTCGCATTCTCTGGTAGCTGTAAATAGTTCGGTGAACCTCATAGCCATTGAGAAACCCATACATCCCAACAAATGGGGCCTTCCACGAAATCCGGACTTTTGGAAGCAATGACCTTGGGGTAAACGCGTCAACGATTACGAGATCGTAAGCCTGAGAAGCGTTCTCAAGGCGAGCCGGGCACTCCTCAGAAAACACCTTATGGAAGGTTTGGCCCGCGGCGTGCAAACACGCATTTTTCTTGCTTGTGAGCAGGTGGAGCTCACGGCCTGAAAGCAAAGAAGCACTCGAAAGATCCATGAGTGAGTCCCCAAGGCTGCTAGCGGAGAGATTGATCCATAAAATTCGCCGAGCCGAGGGCGGGATAAAAGTCAGCTCACGCCGCGTCTGTCCCAAGAAAAATAATACAAGGATACGTCTGAAGAATTTCCAAACTCGCCTAGCTTGCGTTGCCTCTACGGCTAGAAACCTAGCCTGATCGGACGGCACGAAACCCTCCGCGTCAATGCTCCAACTCCGCTCAATAAGTTTTAAAAGCGATCGCTGCCATGAGGGAAGCGCAAGCGGAGAGGGGATAAAATCAGCCAAACCTAACTCCCTACAAATGATAAAAATACAGTAACAAAGTGAATTATGTATTTAAAGGCGCACGATATAAAAACAAAACTAAAGGCCTTTGCGCTCTCTCGGCTTGCGTCGAAGCGACAATTTCCGTGGAGTCCAGACGAAATCAAATCAGTTCTCGTTATGCGCTACGACCGGATCGGGGACATGATCGTAACAACCCCACTACTGAGGGCTTTGAGAAAATTATACCCAGAGGCGACTATCGATGTGCTGGCGTCACAACAAAATGCTGCAGTTCTGGGATCGAACGCTGACGTCTCACAAACGAAGGTATATCCGAACTCGGTTATCGGCAAACTCCGGTGCCTTCTAACACAGCGCGATAAATACGACCTCGTTATTGATCTAAATCATAGTCTAATTTGGCAAGCCGTTTTCGAGCTATTGTTGTTACGCCCTAAATGGGTGATATCCCCCAACAAGGGCAGTCGTTACGGGCTAAATCCAAGAGAGCTGACTCTATACGATCGTATGGCCACTAAGTCGTTGAGCTCACCAATAGCACTGATATATTTGGATCTGGTTAATATGCTGAGAAAGTCTGACACTCAGATACACAGCGCTGACTATCACGTTCCGGTGGGTAAAATCGCAGCGCAACATGCGTTGAGAATCTTGAGCGACCTCACGGCACCGTTTCTCGGCCTTAACATGTCAGGCGGTAGGCCAGCGATGAGTTTTGAGCGAAACCACTTTCAAACCTTAGTCAGAGTGCTGCTTGATCGTGAACCAGAGGGCACCGTTCTGGTGTTTGCTGCTCCAGATCGCTACCACGAGATGATAAAGTTAAAGCAAGCCGCATTCGAAAACGACCGACGCGTGGCTGTCTTAAAGCCTACAGACAACATTATGGACGCGGCCGCAATTATTTCCCATTTAAAAATCTTAGTCACTCCAGATACCTCTTTAGTGCATTTCGCATGCGCGAATAAAGTCCCCTTGGTCGCCGTCTATGCAAATGAACAAAAACTGTTCACCCATTGGCAGCCGATATCAACGGCAGCTACACGCGTGTGCTTCTCGTCTGAGAATAAATCCCTCCGCGGATATTCAATTGGTGACGTTGTGAAGGCGGTGGGGGAGGCGCTAGACGAATCTGAAAGGCAGCGAGCCATGAATGAAGGAAATGTCCGATTTAAATTAGATACAGCAATTGATGAATAAGACACCCCACCTTGACTCATTAGATATGCTGCGAGCAGCCGCTGCAATCTTGGTATGTCTTCACCATGCGTTTATAACTTGGGGCGCCCAAGATCACCAAACAGGCTTCAAATATACCTTACTGCATCAGATGGCTTGGGATCTAGATCTTGGGAAAATTGGTGTGATGATATTTTTCCTAATTAGTGGTTATCTCATTCCTTTTACGGTATCGACGACCGGGCTTGCCGCACAAAAAGTATTTATTAAAAAAAGATTTTTTCGCATTTATCCGATGTTCATAGTTGCAATTACTTTTGGCTTGCTTATAAACGCTTTAACAAAAGATTATCAATTCGACCTTATTGAATTGATTTTGAATATATTTTTAGTTCCGAATTTGTTCGGACAGGAGTTTATTTCCGGTGTGTTTTGGACGCTGCAAATAGAGATTTTTTTCTATTTAATAGTAGCCTCGGCAATACCTTGGGTGACACTCAACAAAAAAAGTTATTTAGTTTCGTGCATGCTTATTGCGCTTGCTCTCGGTGCGGAAGCGGCGAGGGCTATGTCAACCGAGCTGGGCGCCTTGCGGGAACTTTCGCGGGTTTTCGGTATGACATCGTTTATATTTCTAGGGTCTTTACTGAGGTTTTGGAGGGATCGGGCACTTGATCGAGTCGGTACTGTGACACTTGTAATTTTCTTGACGCATGAGTTTATTTATCGGACGCTTAAACTTTACCAGGTCGACGTAGTCTCAGCTGCGCCCAAGTTTTCGAGCTTGGCAGGAGCAATTGCTGTGATAACGTTTCTGTGGGTGCTTTTAGTAAAAAAAGGGCCTCACTTTTTGGTGTTTTTGGGAAGAATCAGCTATTCCCTCTACCTGGTTCACATGCCAGTGATTTTGCTGACTGTAAATGCGCTAGCTGCAACACAAGTAGGGTTTCGCGGGATATACCTTGACTTGCTTTTCTTTTCCCTAATATTGATCTTTTCGATCAGTATTAGCGCAGTTACGTACCGTTATGTTGAACTCAGATACCTAAGGCGATGAATTTTCAACTAGGAACTGTAATTGCTTAATTCAGGGGGCTTCTTCTCTAGAATGATCAGTAAATTTGCGGAAAGTATTCCTGACGACTGCGGTGCAAAAATGATTCTCGTGAGCTTTTCAAGAAATAGCTGAAGAACTCTACGAATTAGGCGCCCGGGGGTTTTGCTTACGCTCCCGTTGTAGAAAGCGCAGACATCCCATCCGGCATATCCAACCGTAAGATTTTTGTCCGTGATCCACGATTCCACCTTGGAAGTAGTGATTGTCGTGGCATGAGTTGGGTCACCGTGTTGATTATTTAAGCCAAACGGGCTAGCACCATTAGGGCTGCGAATAGCTATACGCCCGCCGTCCTCTAGTCGGTTAGACGCCCACAGCAGAGCCTCATTAATTTGATCCATCTGTAAGTGCTCGAGTAAGTCAAACATACAAATAACGTCAAACCGCATCTCAATGGGAACTTCATCTAGGCGCTTGAAGGCGAGAACACCAATTGCCTTGGCACGGCTCACTAACTCCTCTTCCCGATCTATGCCGGAGATTTTTATTCCGCGCGCTTGACACCAAGTTAGGAAGTGCCCATTTCCGAAACCGACCTCTAGGGCTGACAGCTGGCTCTTCTTCGCGGTATTACCAAAGTGTTGGTTAAAAAGCTTTTTAAAGTAGTAATGTTCAGCTTTACTACATTGACCGAACTCATGACGCTGCCATTTTTTCCATGTTAGATAGTTCATGATGGGGCTACCTGTTTAGATAAAATGCTTCGGGACGCAACTGTTCCGAGAATGATTATGAGGAGGTGCCCCTCTGCGAGATCCCAGATGTAACTATTTACGGCTGATCCGACCCAAAAAAGTGTAACCAAAATGGCTAGTGAAAAATCCTTTGGTGATTTGGCCTTGTCGTCGACACCGCCCCACGCTTGCTTTAGTGCAAGCCCCCCTATCGCTAAAAACAAAGCTAGCGCGAGTGACCCACCTTGAACCATGAGGTTTACATACTCGGAATGCGGCTGTGCACGGCTACGCTGCAGATCGGCATTTTCATTAGGTAGTCGAGAATAGGCTTCCGCAAATGAGCCTACTCCATTGCCCAGAACGGGGCTCTCCAGAAAAATATCTAATCCTGCGGCATAGAACTGAAGCCTTACACCCTGGTCCGCATTCGGGTCTGCGCCTGAAGAGTACTTCTCTATGCTCTGTATGGCCTGTATGGTTCTCGGCCCAAAGTTGGGACTAAGCTGCCATATTGAGGAGAAGAGTAAGAAAGCAGCAAATCCGACTAAGACAGCAACTTTAAATCTACGCACACTTATAAGCAGCAATACTAGAGCGGCAGCCGCAACTATGGCCAGTAGGTAACCTGTTCGCCCTTGTAAGAGACCGAGGCTCGTAAATAGTGTCAGTACACCGACAGAAAGCCACCCCACTCGAACATTTACACTTCTTGCGGCAAGAGCGAATCCGATGCTAAGGGATGCCGCCATAACTTGAAATGCACCTTGTGTAATGTGATTGCGTCCTATCGTGGGGTTTGATGCGGGGCCCACGAAAAATATACCGGAATCGGGGGGCCGCCACTGGTCGACGCCTAGCCAGACCAGACACGCCAGAAACGCAATGATCCCATTAGAAGCAGCAAACGCTTTGAGTGGAAGCCATAAGCAATCGGGGTTTCGTGAAACTGCGAAAATGAAAATAATGGCAAACAATAGCTTTCGATACTTTGACCATCCTTCGGTAAGCTCTGGTAATGGAGCTATTGACCAAAAAACAGACAGTGATAAAAGAACCCAGAGGCCAAGTGTCAATTGCACTAAAGGCTCTCTAAATATCCGCGTTAGACCGTACTTGCTAAACAAGATCAGGCTTGAGAAGACCGCGAGATAGGCAAAGAGTTGGGTAAGCGCACTAGAGAATGGTAAGGTAAATGCCATAGCTGACCAACAAAAAACCGAAAATTGAATAACGCGAATATATGATGGACGATTATTCATAGGCTTGATTTAGCGCAGCTGTATGGTTCTATTGACTAACATGGGCGGTAATGGTTTGTGGGAAATAAATATAGTAGTCCTTCCTTTAATGAGCTGAGTAAGTCCATCGATCACTGCTTGCTCGCTTTTAAGATCAAGCGCGCTTGTTGGCTCATCGAGCAGCAGGATTGGCGCATTCTTTAAAAACGCCCGAGCAATTGCTATTCGCTGTCGTTGGCCACCCGACAAAGAGTTACCCAAGCTTCCCAACTTCGTCTCAAGGCCGGCAGGGAGTTTCTCAATAAACTCCCACGCATTCGAATATTTTGCCGCATCAATGATGGCACTATCTGAGGCATTTTGATTGCCCATTGCTATATTGTCTCGAATTGAGCCCTCAAAGAGGAAGACATGCTGGCTTACAAGGCTAAGCTTACTTCTGAGGGCGGCAATCGAGCATTCGGTTACCGGTCTATTATCAAGAAAAATCTCACCATTAGATGGATCTATAAATCTCGCAAGCAGGTGTATCAGTGTGCTCTTTCCAGAACCAGATGGACCCACAAGGGCCACTGATTCCCCAGGCTCTATGCAAAGATTGAAATTTTCAATTACGACAGCGCGTTTACCTGGGTAAGAAAAACTTACATTGCGGAATTCGATGCGCCCACCTAGCTGTCTGCCAAAACTGACTTCAACATATTGATCTTCAATACGCTTGGATTTCTCGCCCGATTGATCCATGAGCCAGAAAATTGATTGTGCACCGGCCAAGCCTCTTTGTAAGACCGCGTTAACATTTGTTAGCCTTCGTACTGGCTCAAAAATCATAGAGACCGCTGTAATAAAAGCAACGAACTCGCCAGGGCTTAGAAGGTCACTGGCGCTCATTATAGAGGCGAGATAGATGACTAGCGCAACTGTAGAGGCCGCGAGAATCTGAACTAGCGGAACATTAAGGGATTGGATACGTGCAATACGCATTTGCTCACGTCGCAATTTTGAATTTATCTCAGAAAATCGTTTTTCTTGGGACTCTTGACTGTTAAAGATTTTTATCTCTTTGAGACCGAGCAGAGCCTCAGTAATAAACGCTGATAATGACCCCATCATTATTTGTATGCGTTGATTAGACTGTCGAATACGAATCCCAGCGTATCTGAGTACTAGTGCTACTAATGGAGCTGAAAATAGAACAACTATAGTGAGCATCCAGGAGGTATAGAGCAAAAAACTGCACAACCCGAGAATGACAAGACTATCTCGTATCAGTACGATCCAAGCGCTTGCTACGGCATCACCAACCATGGCGGTATCGTAGGTGATCCGCGAAAGCATGTTGCCGCTGCCCTGTTGCTCGTGGACGGGAATAGGCAAGTCAAGTTCTTGCGCGAAAACCGCTTGCCGAATATCTTCCATTGCTCTTTGCGCCACGTACTGGCTCGAAACATTTGCTACATATTCCGCAACTCCCTTTGCTAAAAAGGCCAGAAGAATAAGTAAGGGTATCAGCCAGATGCTTCTTGAATCCTTGCCAATAAGACTTTTGTCAATGAGAGGCTGCATTAGAGCCGGAATAGTTGGCTCTAATGCAGCTGTGCATAGCATCGCAAGCACAGACACAGCAGCCACTTTCCAGTATGGTTTTGCGTAGCGAAGTAAGCGCAGGTAAAGACGTGAATCTAGCCCCAAGTTTGTTACTCCCTTCGAAGAATCGAGTCAACGAAAAAACTAACAAATCCGATAGGTTTAAACCTCTTCTCGATTTGTTCTCGATCGTATGTGGTATCAACCCAATTTATGAAAGACTGGTCTTGCTTGCGTGTGAGTAAGTATTGTTCAAAAAAATAGTCAAGGATTCCTGTTTTTGCATTACGAAAGTGGCCAAAGCGCCAATGTAACGCGTCTCTAGCGGTCTCTATTGGCTCTCCTAGTCGAAAATGACGATAGAGTACGGCAAATATTCCGGCCCTATCCGCGCCCGATTTACAGTGTGCGAGTGCGGGTAACTCCATGGTTTGAATAATCATCTGCAGTTCATGAAGTCGTTCGCGTGTCGGAAGTCCCCTCGAGTGAACCTGCGTATTAATCAACGTTAATCCAAGTTTGCGACAGGCTTCTTGCTCTAAGCGGTACCAGCCAAGCTGGGGGTTTGAGCCCCTGAGGTTCACCACTGTTTTGATTCCGAGAGTATCCGAATACTTTCTCAGCCTAAAAGGGCTGGGCTGATTCGCTCGGTACATCGGGCCCGATAACTTAAATTGATTCTCGTAAATGCTCCTTAAAAATCCATGATCCGCAAAAAAGAGTTGGATGTAAGCTGTAAACTTACGAAAGCCTGGACGTTCACCTGGCCACTGTCGTCGCAGTGCTGCTTCATATCGTATAAAAGTACCTTTTGCGTTGTACCAAGCAAGCTGAAATCCTCGGGATCCATCGAGAAAACCTAGTCGAAGTACCAAATTACGAAATAGTGACCAAATCGAATGGGTCCAAGGTGCCAAGCCTGACCACTGCTTTTTTGTTGAAAGCTTTTGACTTGCCGCCAAATTGTAGCGCCACATTTTCCTCTTGGCGTCTGATAGTGTCCTAACGGGAGCGTGATGAAGCGTTCCCCGCAATAGCTTTTGTTTGCCGGACACCACTAGGCGCTCGTGGACCAAGCTGTTAGTGAATGCACCATCAAGACGCCGAAATAATCGAAGCACCTTATCTCCGCGCCAATCCCCAAACCTAATCCTTTTATCAATAAAGACCGAAGATCTTTTAAGCCAATAGCCTGAAACATTATTCTTGTTTCCGCTCTCTCCGATTACGGATCTAATCTCACTTGCCAGAACAGGGCTTAGCCATTCATCAGCATCAATACTCAATACCCACTCTTTTGAAGCATGGCTCAACGCAAGATTTTTCTGTGGACCAAATCCAGGCCATGTGTGAGTCTGAATGAACCGCGCTTGATAGCGCCTGACGATACTCTCGGTGTCATCAGAGCTTAGTGCATCCAGAACAATAATCTCATCCGCAAAGCGAACTGACTCTAAAGCCCTATCGAGAACTTTCTCTTCATTCTTTGTAATGATGATGACACTGAGACTCATTGTGACTCTTGAAGATACTGGTGAACGCCGCGTTCAGCCTGCAGGGAACTTGTCCACGCATCATCGAGTAGTGCTCTATTTCTATCGAGTGCATCTCGGCTGGAGCCAGGATGCCACAAATGCAAAACATTGGTTGCGTAACGACCATTTTGCATTTGGACTCCGGAGCGAATAAGCCGAATCGCAAGATCCGAGTCTTCGTACCCCCAGCCGATATAGTCCTCGTTAAAGCCGTTGATTCTCAGAAAATCCTCACTCCGAAGCGAGGCATTACATGTCCGAAACATTTCCCACTTTCGGGGGTGCATAAGTCGCCAACTTACCCCAGGAAGTGATACCAAAGGTAGCGCTCGGTTCATATAACCGTAAAGACGCCACTTGAATATCTCCGCCGGTGTGATTCGATCACAATAAATGTTTTCGGATGGGTCCGGGTGGGAGAATTCCAACTTTCTTGTTAAGTCATCGTTGAGTAAGGCGCGACCGCCAGCGACACACCAGCCCGGCCCTGCAGCGCGGTGAAGCTGAACGTGACGTTTTAAGAAATCAGGAAGCGGGATGCAGTCGCCATCCAGAAATACGATCAGGACGCCAGTAGTACCACACACTTTGACGCACTCCGCTACGCCTTTGTTTCGAATCTGGCCGGCACGAAAACCATTGTCCGGCTGCCAGATATGCTTAACCTTAAGCTGGTGCGTGATTTGGGCGCTTTTAAAAGATTCAATCGCTGCCGAGGTATCAGCTCTTGATCCGTCGTCTGCAACTACAATGAGATCCGGCGTGAGCGTTTGGCGCTGCAGCCCTCCCAATACCCACAACAAAGCGTTTGGTCGATTGTAGGTGGTTACAACCACCGCCACTTTGTACTTATTCACGAGAGACCAAGCGAAAGTGTTTTCTACTTAAGTCGATTCCAAAAGCCTTCTCAATGTGCATTCCTAAGCGGTGTCGCTTGTCTCTTGCAGTGGGGGAGTAAGTCAAGTCGGGAGAAAAGTCGTAGTCCGCCTTGCTGTTTAGCCATGATCTCATAACCTCTGGATGTTCTCCGGTGAATGGCGCCAAGGCTTCTGGATCAATCTGATATCTTGAAAGTAGCCTCGGCAGCTTACTCCAGTAACGCTCAACTGCCTCCTGCTTTCTGTTCATCGAATCCAGCGGCCTGACATGGCCGTAGTGATATATCTTCGCATTTGCAAGCGCTGCTCGCGGCCAGCGCATGTTTTGGTTGTCTATAACCACGTTCCAAAAGAGTCCGTCACATGCTACTGCGCGAACAGAGTTACGAATAACTCTTGGGGCGCGACGATACCAACCGGGAGAAATTGCCTGGTAGAGAGGCGAGCCAAAAAAATGAACGTAGTCAAATACGAGAGCTTCAACGTTTTTATTGTAAAGATGGCGCTGCATCGAATATCTGATCGACTCTAAATCGTTTTCATGTAAAACTTCATCAGCCTCGAGATAAAATGCCCAATCACCATTACATTGAGACTGTGCAAGCATTTTCTGTTGACCATAAACAAAGCCTGCTGTAACCATATTTTCATTCCAAAGCACAGGCAAGAGCTTGATTTTCGATTCCCTTAAACCCTCGATCGCAGTCCGAGTTGCGTCGTTTTCATCTTGGTCAGAAGGCCCGAGTGCGATAATGAATTCGTCAGCCAGTGGAAGTGCAGAGCGGATACTCTCAATAAAGGGGTAGCCAAGCTTGACTCCGTTTCGGAGAAACGTAAAAAAAGAAATCTTCATTGCGCTAGCTTACTCAGATTCAAGTGCGAAAATACCGATTCCAACACTTCCGAGCTGGACAAGCTGTCTAAGCACTTGGAGTGGCTCTCGAATCGATTAAGGCAGCCGGCCTGCCGGCAAGGGACGCAGTCGCCTGGGCCCTGAATGATACAAACGTTTCCGGAACTTTGTACCCTTGATTGACCAACTGTCGCGATACCAACACGCTGCCAAGGCTGAGCGCCAGAAAAGTTTATTGGCCAGGGCCCATAATTCGTTGGGGGCGTCGGACCGAAAAGTGCAATTGTCTTCGCGTTGCAGGCCGCCGCTAGGTGCGTGACGGATGTATCGACGCCAACGTATCCAGACGACTCTGATATCAGCAAGCCAGTTTGGGCAAGCGTGAGTTGCCCTGTGAGATTAAGTAATGCAGGGGCTCGAGTATCGACTTCTTGGAGACCCTCAACGGCAGAAAAGATTTCTGTATTGATAAGCTTGTCCTGCGGCGCATTTGAGCCCGTAAGGACCACTTGAATGCCGTATTTATTAATCTCAGAGATGAGTTCTGCCCAGTTTGAGACTGGCCAGCGTTTGAAGCGCCACCGAGGCGTTGCATGGATCACAATAAAGCGAGGCCGAATCAAATCACGTATTGTTTGCGGTAATGGTTGCTTTGACGGTGGCACTATTTCCGGAATGCGATCTTGAACTGAGTCGTAGCCTTGGAGTAAATCGAACCGTTCGGATACGACATGCTGGGTCTCATAGTTAAGCGTTATCGTACGCTCGCATAAAAGACGCTTCCACCAATTATGAATTGGCTTGGTGGGGATTATTCCGATTCGCCTCGGAGCGGCCAAAAATCCATATAGGTGGGCTCTGTCACTCGGTTGGCTGATGATTGACAAGTCATAGCGTCGAAGAATTTTTCCTAAGAGCCTTCGGTACTCGGGCCACTTGGGATGTTCGGGGCATTCGATGACCTCCCTTATATCGGGATTTTGGAAAAGCATACCCACCGTATTGTGATAGCCTAACAAATCAATTGCGGCCTTTGGCCAAGTCTGTCGGGCCCTGCGAATTAATGGCGTAGTAATCATCACGTCACCAATTTGGCGAGTAGCGATAATTAAGATTTTTTTGGGATCCAGCATATCCACATATTTTAGAATGAACGCTTCACTAAGTGGCTATAAATGGCCAATTTTTCTAGCCTGGATTGCGGTCTCTGGGCTTATGCTCTTTGGACTTGGGGATGCCCCCTTAACGGATATTGATGAGGGCGCCTTCGCAGAGGCCTCGAGGGAGATGCTCGTTCGCGGTGATTGGGTTTCACCGTGGTTGTATGACGCCCCTCGATTTGACAAGCCGGTTCTAATTCACTGGGTTCAGATGACTAGCTTTTCGATCTTTGGCCTCAGTAGTTGGTCGGCAAGGCTACCGTCTGTGTTGGCGGGTCTGGTTTGGATTGCCACAATGGCGTCTTGGTCACGGCTTATTGCTGAACGTATTTTTACTGGCTCCAATCAGGACGCCGCATATTTCTGGACCCTTGTGTTTTCCGGAACGTCGATTGGCATTTTCGCTATTTCCCGTGCGTCGACGGCTGATGCGTTGTTAAATGCTTTATTAGCGTTAGGCTTACTTGCGCTTTGGAAAGCGTTTTACAGTGAACGGGATAGCTCTGCACGGACTTGGGCACGAGTCTGTTCAGCAACCATTGGTTTTGGGCTGATTACGAAGGGCCCGATTGCCGTTCTTATTCCGTTTGTTGCGTTTATTTTTGCCGCTTTATCCCAGACTCGCGCTGGGTTACCGCGCGTCAAAAAATTGCTAAGCGACCCGATTAGTTGGGTCTTGCTACTCTTAATCGGTATGCCTTGGTATTGGTTTCAGTACCAAGCTCAAGGTTTGCCGTTTCTGAACAGTTTTCTCGGAGACCATAACCTTGGAAGGTTTACCTCAACCATGCATGGCTTTTCGGCTGGCCCGTGGTACTACCCGATCTGGATATGCGTGGCCCTGCTACCGTCCTCGGTTTTTAGTTTTCGCATTATTCGATATTTTATTGGGCACAAACTCTGGCGCAATAAACCGCTTTGGATTTGTTGGGGCGTTTTTTTATTTGTGATGTTGTTTTTTTCCGCATCTGCCACAAAGCTACCCCACTACGGATTCTATGGAATCTCTGGCGTCATTGTTATCTTCGGTATTGTTTTCTCAAAAATTACGACGGCAAGTTCCGGTGCTGCTCCTCCCGATTTTCTGATTGAGCGTGTCGTTATTAGTTTAATACTGATCGTACTTGCCTTGCTTCCCATTTGGTTCGGCAATTTTCCCGCAATGATCAAAGACCCCTATATCCAGTCGGTACTTATTGAGGCGCAAAAAATATTTAATGAGCGTCTTGGTTGGTTCGTACTTGCTGGTATTGGCGCTATTTTTATTATAGTTATTCGGACTGTTCACTCTTTGGCGATTACATTATTTACGTTTTTGGCGGTATTTTATTGCGGTATTGTCGGCCCAGTAATGGAGGCAATGAGAATTCCGATTTACAATGCAGCGCAGGTTGTTGCAACGGTTGCCGAGCCCGTAATCACGTGGCGCCTTCCTGCCCCAAGCCTGTCATTTGCGGCTGGAAGGGTGATAAAGCCTGGGGAGCCTTCACGCAACATGTTTGTTGTCTTGCACTCGAAAGATCAATCTGATCTGGATTTAAAGCTTAAAAATCATGTCGACGGATCGATGTCCGTGCAGTTAATATGGGAGCAGGGCGGTATTAGAGTGATTTATGTTCCATAGGCGATGTTCGTGGTATCCGGATCGGGTTTTCCGTGTGAGTAAAACTTAATCAAGCAGTTTTTGAGGTGAATTTGGAAAAAGTATCTATCGTAATTCCAGTTTTCAATGAGGTAGATAATTTAGAGAAACTGGTTGCTGCCGTTAGCAATGCATTGCTTCCGACCGGCCGATCCTTTGAGTTGATTTTAGTTGATGACGGATCACGAGATGGTTCGTGGGAAGTCTTGGTCGCTTTGCAGAAACGTTATTCATGTTTGCGGTGTTTGGGATTGGTTCGTAACTATGGACAATCGACCGCCCTTCAGGCCGGATTTGATCATGCTACGGGTGGCTATATTGTGACGTTAGATGGTGACTTGCAAAACGATCCTGATGATATTCCGGCTCTATTGGATCGTTTAGATAATGATCCTTCAGTTGATTGTGTTAGCGGCTGGAGGCAGTTCCGTCAGGATGCGACGCTAGCGCGAAAAGTTCCTTCAAAAGTTGCCAATTACCTTATATCAAGGGTAACGAAGGTGTATCTCAATGATTACGGTTGTGCATTAAAGGCGTATCGTGCGCCAGTTATTTTGAACTTACGTTTATACGGCGAACTTCACCGCTTTATTCCGGCGTTGGCGGCTGAGGTGGGTGCCAAAATTGTTGAGATTCCGGTCAATCACCGTGCTCGCATGGCAGGTTATTCCAAATACGGGTTAGACCGAACCGTCCGTGTACTGCTCGACCTTTTATGGATACGGTTCTCCATGCGATTTTTGCACCGACCAATTCATGCTTTTGGTGGCGTAGCGATGCTCCTGCTAGTGGTTGGTGTGGGTGCGCTTGCGTGGCTTATGTTTGAGAAATTTGGTTTAGGCCGGGATATCGGCGGGCGGCCGTTACTAATGTTTGGAGTTTTGCTGACTTTAGTTGGTGTACAACTATTGGGTACTGGGTTGATTGGCGAGCTATTGATTCGTATTTATCACGAGCCAAAAGGTCGTCGGCAATATTTGTTGCTCAACGATCGTCGTATCAATGCCATCGAATAAACAACGACCTGGATTATAACTTTCAACGATCGATTTTTTTTGACCAATAAGCCTCTGAGACAAATTTTTAAGTTCCTATTGGGGTTCGGGTTACTTGTTTTAATCGTCCAGCAGTTAGATATTTCGCGACTGTCAAATTTGGTGCGTGGGATAGATTGGTTATGGTTTTTGATGGGCTTTGCAGCGTTGATTATTTCGAATCTCTTTTCCGCCTATAGATGGTCAAAGATTGTTTCAGTGCTTGGCACAGAAGTTCCACTGGGTAGTGCGATCAAGTTATACGCTCAGGGAATCACTGCCAACACAGTTGTCCCTGGCGGAATTATTGGCGGTGACCTGTGGCGTACTATTGGGTTAGTCAATCACGGGGCTACAAAGGCAAATGCTGCGTTGAGTGTTTTTTTCGATCGATTAAGCGGTGTTTGGGTACTCGGAATTTGCTCTCTCGTTGCTTTCTTATACTTGCTTTTATTTGAGGAGCCTACAGCTGAGTTAGCGCGCATTGAGGCTAAATTTTATTTCGCAGCGTTAGTCGTGCTCGTGTTAGTGCCGTTGATAATATCTTTATCTCGTGGCGGCAAGTTAAGAGTTGTCGTGCGTTCCTTTGGCGTTTCTCTAGTCGTACAGTTCTTCGCGCTTACAGCTTTTTGGGCGTGCTTCAAGTCTGTTGGAGAGTCTGTCTTGGTATTGCCTTTTCTGGCCGTGTGCGCTGGCATTTTCATTGCTTCTGTGGTTCCAGCCTCGATTGGCGGCTTTGGTGCCCGTGAGTTGGGCGCAGTGATGTTCTTGGAACCTCTGGGCATTTCTGCGGAGGTGAGTTTTACGGCCTCAGTGTTATACGGCCTAATGGCGACCTTGCAGGGGTTGATTTCTCTATACTGGTGGATTCGAAGATAAGTGTGTGTTTACTTATTTAATGTGACTGCCTTGTCGCTTTAGTGTCTTAGGTGTTACATTCGTTCAAGTTATTACAAAACGTACTCTCCCTCCCGGTTACCCGGCGCCAAGCTGATAGCGACACGGCTTGGCGGTAGCGTGCCATAAAACGTTGTGGGGGCACTCAGAAGGCTCCCCCCGCCAAGACAACTACGTCATCGATCCCAATGTCTCGCCAAGCCAATCTTCAGGAAGATACTGCATTTCGGGTGATGCGCCTGCTTGAAAAAAACCCTGACCTGACCCAGCGAGAGCTCGCTGACAGGCTGGGCATCAGCTTGGGCGGAGTGAATTATTGTCTGAAAGCGTTGATAGAAAAGGGATTCGTGATGATGAAAAATTTCTCTAATTCTAAAAATAAGTTTGGCTATGTCTATGTAATTACTCCTCGAGGCCTCGCAGAAAGGGCGGCACTTACGCAGCGTTTCTTGAAGCGAAAGATGGGCGAATACGAAGCATTGAAGGCGGAGATAGACGCATTAACGCTTGGAAAATAAGCTTGCTCCGCTTTGGGGTGAATCATTGTGGGTCTACCGGTGGGGATCACAGATTGCCTTGGCGCACAGGATGGGTGCCCTCACGGCTAGCGCTAATCTGTTGCCGCCGAATGGTGCTCATCCATAGCTAATAAGTCTGCACTTCAAAAGATGACTGATCATTCTGTATTGTCCCTTCTAAATCGCCTATGGTCACATCTAAGTTACCGTCGCAGGCTCCAAGTTACGGCCCTGGTGTTCCTGATGCTTATTTCGTCAATTGCGGAGATCATCAGCATTGGGGCGACGTTACCCTTCTTGGCCGTATTGACAGCACCGACTAGGGTCTTCGCACACCCCAATGCGCAACCGATAATCCACGCGTTCGGGATCGATACTCCCGAGGATCTACTCTTACCGCTGACCGCCGCGTTCTGCGTGGCCGCCCTGATTGCCGGTAGCACGCGCTTGTTACTAACCTGGGCGAGTACGCGCGTGTCCTTTGCGAGCGGTTCAGACCTAAGCATGGGCATCTATCAGCGAACCCTTTATCAGCCATATGCAGTACATGTTGCGCGTAACAGTAGTGAGGTCATCAACGGCATTGTCACTAAAACCAGCGGTGTAATCTATGGAGTTATCGGACCGACTCTGTCCTTGGTTAGCTCTACGGTAATCTTATTCGCCATTCTCGCTGTGATGTTCTCGGTGGAGCCAGCCATATCATTAGTCGCATTTGGCGGGTTCGGTGCGATCTACGGCGTGATCGTCTGGCTTACGCGTACCCAGAAAAACAAAAACAGCAAACGAATTGCCCGTGAATCAACACAAGTGCTTAAGTCCCTGCAAGAGGGGCTAGGCGGAATTCGAGATGTCCTCATCAACGGTAGCCAGACTGCGTACTGTCAGATTTACAGATCGGCTGACCACCCCTTGCGCCGTGCCCAGGGCAGCAACCAGTTCATTGCTCAGGCACCCCGCTTCGGTATCGAAGCATTGGGTATGGTGCTCATCGCAGCTCTCGCCTATGTGATGGCTCTACAACCAGAGGGTATCTCCACTGCAATTCCTGTGCTGGGTGCGCTGGCGCTTGGTGCCCAACGCATGCTACCCGTGATGCAATTAGCTTACGCATCATTAACCAGCATTCAAGGAGGTCAGGATTCTTTGAGAGATACACTAGACTTACTAGATCAACCGCTACCAGAGTACGCAAATCAGGCTCCTCCAGCACCGCTCCCTTTTAAGCGGCACATTCGTTTTAACAAACTTTCATTTCGCTACAGCTCAGAAACGCAATGGATACTTCGAGATTTGAATCTTAGTATTGAAAAAGGTAGCCGCGTAGGCATTATCGGGACTACTGGCAGCGGTAAGAGTACGCTGCTTGATATCGTGATGGGATTGTTGGCGCCAACAGAAGGTGCCCTAATCGTGGATGATCAAAACATTACGATAGAAAACCTCCGATCTTGGCAGGCGAATATCGCTCATGTACCGCAAGCAATTTTTATAACGGATAACAGCATTGAGGAGAACATCGCTTTCGGTATTCCAAAAGAGCAAATCGATCACAAGCGCGTGAGGCAGGCGGCCAGACAAGCACAGATCGCCGATATAATTGAAGACTGGCCTAGGCAATATGAAACGCTAGTTGGAGAGCGTGGCGTCAGAATCTCGGGCGGGCAGCGACAGCGGATTGGGATTGCCAGAGCGCTCTACAAGAAGGCTGATGTGATCATTTTCGACGAGGCGACTAGCGCCCTTGATGGCGAAACTGAAGGTGCGGTCATGCATGCAATTGAGGGTCTCGGCCCGGATCTTACAATTCTCATTGTTGCGCATCGACTGACAACTCTCAAGAACTGTACGGAGATCGTAGAAATTGGCGACGGCCGGATTTTAAGGGCTGGCAGTTACGAGGAAATAGTATCCAACGAAGTCCTATCAAAAAATTAGGCTCATAAAACCATGCTTGAAAATTCGTCGATTCTAATCACAGGTGGCACCGGGTCGTTTGGAAATGCTTTTGTCCCAATGACCCTAAAAAGGTATAGCCCATCCCGGCTCGTCGTCTATTCGAGAGACGAAATGAAACAGTGGGAAATGGCGCAGAAGTTCTCGAGCGACAAGCGTGTGACCTTCATTATTGGCGACGTCCGAGATAAAGACCGTTTAACTCGTGCTCTAGACGGTATTGACTACGTCGTTCACGCCGCTGCGACAAAGATCGTTCCAACCGCTGAGTACAACCCTTTTGAGTGCGTTAAAACAAACATCAACGGCGCAATGAATTTGATTGATGCCTGTATTGACCGAGGAGTAAAGCGGGTTGTTGCGCTTTCTACGGACAAGGCGAGCAATCCGATAAATCTTTACGGCGCAACGAAACTCGCATCGGACAAGCTGTTTGTCGCCGGCAACCCGTACGCCGGCACGCACAACACGCGCTTTGCCGTGGTTCGCTACGGCAACGTGATGGGCTCGCGGGGTTCCGTGATTCCCTTTTTCATGTCACTGGCCGACAAGGGTGAGCTGCCGATCACCGATCCGAGAATGACGCGTTTCATGATCACGCTGGAGCAAGGCGTGGAGCTAGTGTGGCATGCCTTCGAAGACATGCAAGGCGGTGAAATCTATGTGAAGAAAATCCCGTCGATGTCTATTGGTGATATCGCTCGTGCTGTGGCGCCCGATGCAGAGCACCGCATCATTGGCATTCGTCCCGGCGAAAAGATTCACGAGCAGATGATCGGCCTTGAAGATGCACCCTATACCTACGCGTACAAGGACCACTACAAGATCCTGCCGATGATTCACAACTGGTCTGTCGACCCGTCGCGCATCAAGGACGGCGTCAAGGTCGAGGATGGCTTTACTTACACATCCGATAACAATAAAGAATGGATGGGCGTCGAAACCCTGAGAACATGGGTTGATACCAAGCGGGGGAAAATTGGGACCGTCTAACTAAGATGTCTTCCAGCGTATTAGTCACGGGTGGAAGTGGCTTGCTCGGTCTGAACTGGGCAGCAGCACTTCGCCAGACGCATAGAGTGATCTTGGCGGAGCATCACCGCTCTGTATCAATGAGTGGAGTGAAGACAGCACAAGTCTCGCTTGAGTCTGTGGACAACATTCTTCGCACGCTTGATAGCGAAGAGCCCGATCAAGTAGTGCATGCTGCGGGGCTAACGAGCATAGAGGCTTGCGAGGCGAATCCAGAACTTGCTCACCAAATCAATGTGCAACTCGCGGTAAATTTAGCTCAAGCTTGCGCCGCTCGCGGCGTCAAGCTGGCACATATCTCCACTGACCATGTTTTTCGCGGAGACAACCCGCTATTGTCAGAAGAGGCACCTGTTTCGCCTGTGAATGTTTACGGTAAGACAAAGGCCAAAGCAGAAACTCTAGTTACCGAAGCATGCTCGGACGCGCTGATCATCAGGACTAATTTTTATGGATGGGGGTCGAGTTATCGGCAGTCTTTCAGTGATTGGATTCTGAGTAGCCTAAAAGCAGGCAAGCCAATTACGCTTTTTGATGATGTTTTCTATACGCCCATTCTGGCTAGCCGACTGACATATGCAGTGCATGCCCTTCTGGACAGGGCGGCGGATGGAGTGTTTCATGTAGTAGGAGATAATCGTATCTCTAAGCATGAGTTTGGTATGTGTATTGCTTCCCGCTTTGGTTTCGACCACTCCCTTATAAAGTCTGGCTCGATTGGTGCTTCAAACTCCTTAGTATGTAGGCCGCGTGATATGAGTCTTTCTAATCAGAAAGTTAGCACCTCTATTGGAGAGCCTATCGGAGGCGTGACGGAACATATAGACATGCTGTATCAACAACGTAACATTGCTCACGAACTTTCAACGCTATGATCCCCTACGGAAAGCACCATATAAATGAGTCCGATATTCAGGCAGTCGTTGATGTCCTGAGAAGTGGGACCCTAACCCAAGGCCGGTATGTTGAGGCCTTTGAAAAAGCCGTCGCAGACTATGTTGGTGCTCGTTTCGCAGTAGCTGTTTCAAGCGGTACAGCTGCCCTTCATCTTTGCGCACTTGCAGCTGGAGTCGGCCCAGGCGATGAAGTACTTACGACACCTATTACCTTTGTCGCAAGTGCAAATGCAGCCTTATATGCCGGCGCAAAGGTGGTTTTCGCGGATGTTGAGCGGAACACCATTAATTTGTCACCAGCATCTTTGAAGCAAAAGCTTGTTGAGCACCCTAACGTCAAAGCGGTTATTCCTGTGCATTTTGCCGGCTTGGCATGCGATATGGTTGCCATCAAGCAGCTCGCAGACCAAGCAGGTGCTGTTGTGATTGAAGATGGTGCGCATGCACTCGGTGCGAGCTACCCTGACGGCACCCGAGTTGGTGCGTGCACGCACTCGCTCATGACGATATTCTCATTCCACCCCGTCAAGGCCATAGCGGCAGGCGAGGGCGGCATGATTACCACCAACGATGAATCGGTGTACCGCAAGCTTTTGCGTCTGCGTAGCCACGGCGTCAACAAGCTGGACGATCCGTTTCTGCTACCGGAGCAGGCTGCAGATGCTGAGGGGCCTAATCCTTGGTATTACGAAATGCAGGAGTTGGGCTTTCATTATCGAATCACTGACATTCAGTCGGGACTTGCCGCTTCACAAATGAAGCAGCTGGGCGCCTTCATGGCGCATCGCAAGGCGTTGGTTGAGCGTTACGACCGTGCTTTTGCAAACAACACGCTTGTGCGCCTGGCACAGACTGTCGAGAAGTCTGGCAGCGGTAATCACATCTACCCGGTCCGGATCGATTTTGCCTCGATAGGCAAGACACGCCGTCAAATAATGCTTGCGCTGCGTGAACAAGGGGTCGGCTCGCAGGTGCACTACATCCCGGTGCCTATGCATCCGTTTTATCAGCGCATGGGGCATGATCCTGCCGACTATCCAGAGGCCATGCATTACTACAGCGAAGCGCTGACCTTGCCGCTGTTTTTTGATCTCAGTTTCGAACAGCAGGATTTTGTGATTGCAACTTTGCAAGAGGTTTTGCGCCCGTGAGATTGGGGTTGGGAACAGTGCAATTCGGCTTGCCGTATGGAATAAGCAACAAGTCTGGCCAAGTGTCTGAAGCTGAGGTCGGCAAGATCCTGCAGTTGGCGGCAAGTAGCGGCATGCAAATTCTCGATACAGCCGCCGGTTATGGAGATTCGGAGGCCGTACTTGGCGCAAGCCTAGCCCCCGCCCACAACTTTTCGATCGTAACCAAGACATTGCCGCTCAAGACGGATCAAGTCCGGCTCGAGGACGTGGCAAGGGCAGAAACGGCTTTCTACGACTCACTGCTCCATCTTGGTCAGCCATCGGTGTATGGGCTGTTGGTTCATAATTCTGCCGACCTTCTGAGTCCCGGCGGTGAGCGCCTGTATGCATCGCTCCAGCGCTGGAAAAGTGAGGGGCTGGTAGGAAAAATCGGCGTTTCTGTTTATGGCAAGGATGAGGTAGATCGCCTATTCGGGCAATACGCTTTCGACCTGGTCCAGTTGCCGCTAAACGTGTTCGACCAGCAGCTGGTCCAGAATGGGACCTTGCAGCGGCTCTATGAAGCAGGAGTTGAAATTCACGTCCGATCCGCCCTCCTGCAAGGACTCTTGCTCATGCCGAGCGCCGCATTACCGCCGTATTTTGCGAGCATTAAACTACACCACAAGGCCTACCTTGCGGCATTAGCGCAGGCCGGGGTATCGCCGCTGGCCGGTGCTCTGGGATATTTCCACAGCCGACCGGAGGTCTCGACTGTGCTTGTCGGGGTTGAAACCAGCGTACAGTTGCAGGAGTGCCTTGTGGCGACGAGAGAAGCCCCCCCCCTCAATTTTGCCAGTTTTGCCATTGATGATCCCCTGATGCTAGACCCGCGAGTCTGGCGCAACTACTGAGCGGTTTCCATATGCAAACTCTTGCAATTCTTCAAGCGCGTTGTTCATCCAGCAGGTTACCTAATAAGGTGATGCTCCCATTACTCGGTGAGCCCATGCTGATGCGTCAAATCGAAAGAATCTCACGGGCTAAAAGCATCGATTCTTTGCTGGTCGCTACCAGCACGGACACTAGTGACGATGCCCTTGCCCAGTTGTGCGAAGAGAATGGAGTGGCGTACCATCGTGGTAGCCTTGATGACGTCTTGGATCGCTTCTACCAAGCCTCAAAAAACCTTAATCCAGCGCATGTTGTTCGCTTAACTGGTGATTGTCCACTAGCAGATCCCGAAGTAATCGACAAGGTTGTCGAGGAGTATCTTGAAGTTGGTTCGGACTACGCCTCAAATGCATTAGCCCCGACTTACCCTGATGGGTTGGATGTCGAGATATTTCGCTTTTCTGCCCTTGAGGCTGCCTGGCGCAAGGCTCAACTATCTTCCGAGAGGGAGCACGTTACGCCATTTATCCATAAGAATCCGGAGGTATTCCAAATTCATCATGTTAGGGCTGAGCAGGATTTTTCGCACCTCCGCTGGACAGTTGATAACCAAGAAGATTTTGTATTGATTGAAAAAATATATAGTGCCCTGTACTTTTCAAACCCAAGTTTCACAAGTGCAGATGTTCTTAATTTAATACGTGATCAGCCAGAGTTGGCGACCATCAATACCCATATCATTCGCAATGAGGGGTATGCGATTTCACTGGCCAGAGACGCTGGTATTAAATTTAAGTTAGGAGAAAAGTGAATGTCAGAGCGCTATCAACTTTCAGAAGCATTGCTCGAGCGCGCCCTTAAGACCATCCCGCTCGGCAGTCAGACTTTCAGCAAGAGCACAACTCAATACCCACATGGTGTGTCACCGTACTTCATTCAAAAAGGTAAAGGGAGCAAGGTCTGGGATGTAGATGGAAACGAGTACATCGACTACATCAATAGTCTTGCCTCCATAACGCTTGGATACGCCGACCCTGATGTAACGAAAGCAGTGACTGATCAATTGCAGGAAGGTGTGATTTTCTCGCTCTCTCACCCCATTGAAATGCAAGTGGCTGAAACCCTCTGCGAAATGGTTCCTTGCGCAGAAAAAGTACGATTTGGCAAAAATGGTTCGGATGCCACTGCTGGAGCTATACGTGTTGCGCGAGCCTATACCGGCCGAGATCGTGTTGCCGTTTGTGGTTACCATGGGTGGCAAGATTGGTATATCGGCTCCACTGCCCGCAGCCGTGGCGTACCCCAAGCAGTGCGTGATTTAACGCACACCTTCCCTTATAACGATCTGCCAGCCCTAGATGCACTGCTTCAGAAGCATCCGGGTGAGTTTGCTGCAGTGATGTTGGAGCCAATGAATGTTTTTGCTCCTGCTACCGGTTACCTTGAAGGCCTGAAGGCGTTAGCCCATCAGCGCGGCGCATTGTTGATATTTGATGAAACCATCACTGGCTTCCGTTATGACAACGGTGGCGCCCAAAAACTTTTTGGCGTGACTCCTGACCTTGCGACCTTTGGCAAGGGGCTGGCAAATGGCTATCCGGTATCTGCGATTGCGGGCCGAGCCGATGTCATGCAGCTGATGGAAGAAGTATTCTTTTCCTTCACTTTTGGTGGTGAAGCATTATCGCTTGCTGCTGCACTAGCAACCATGAACAAGCTCCAACGAGAGCCCGTGATTGCCCATTTGCGGTCCCAGGGCGAAAAAATCATGACCGGCCTCTCAGCTTTGCTTGGCAAGCATGGGGCAGGTGAGTTCCTCGAGGTTGCCGGCCACTCCACTTGGAGCTTCCTGCTGATCAAAGATACCCCTCAAGTCAGCAGCTGGGAGTTGAAGACACTTTTCCTTCAGGAAATGTTTCAGCGCGGAATTCTCACGCTCGCTACTCACAACATGAGCTACTCGCATACAGATGAGGACATCATGCGATTGCTGCAGGCTTACGACGAGGTTCTTCCTATGTTGGTCTCTGCTAAAGATCCGGCTAATTTAGGGCAAATGCTTCATTGTAAGCCGCTGGAACCATTATTCAAGGTGCGATAAGCTTTTCTTCCCGGTTCGGGCCAAATACGAAATGAGAGTCCTGATTCGCGCTGATGCTTCGAGCCTTGCGGGTATGGGGCATGTGATGCGTTGTGCAAGCTTGGGCCATGCATTACGCCGTGGCGGCGCTGATGTCGGTTTCATTTGCCGGCCTCAACCCGGTGATAGTATTGCTTGGCTGAGGGAGGCGGGGTTTCCGGTCATTGCCTTGCAGCCATCATCTGAAGCGCTTTCCCCACTCTCGATCTCCCCGGTAGATGCCGCTGAGACCATCCGCGCCATACGGGAATTCGGCCCCGTTGATTGGCTAGTAAACGATCACTACGGCATCGACATAGCATGGGAAAGAGAACTTAGAAGCTACGTTGACCGGATCATGGCCATTGATGACTCGGCCAATCGGCGCCATGACTGCGATTTCCTGCTGGACCAAAACTTCTATCTCAATGCAGATCATCGATATGATGGCCTAGTACCAGACCACTGCAGGAAATTCCTTGGCCCTAGCTATGTCTTGCTGCGCGAAGAGTTCTATCAGCTAAAAGAAAGTCTACGCGAACGCGATGGAAGCGTACGTCGCATCATGTGTTTCTTTGGTGCTGCCGATGCCACAAGGGAGACACTGAAGGCCATGGCAGCCTTTAAAAGGCTGAAACTTGAGTCGATCGGCGTGGATGTAATCGTAGGCAGCGCTAATCCTTTGCGCGAGACTGTGGCTGCGCTCTGTGCCGAGAACCCCATGTTTACCTATCATTGTCAAACGAATACAATGTTCGAGCTCTGTGCCACTGCCGATCTCGCGCTGGCAGCGGGCGGTTCGGCAAACTGGGAACGCTCCTTTCTCGGTTTACCGTCGCAGGTCATCGTTACGGCCGAGAATCAGATGGAAACAACCCAGGCGGTTGCAAGTGTCGGGGGCGTCTGGTTGCTCGGAGAGACGGCGCAGGTGACTGTCGATCATATCGCCTCATCCATAGATGAGGCATTGCATTCGCCGGAGCGCCTGCAGAAAATATCTCGAACCGCATTGGACATCATGGACACTCACGGATCCCACGGTGCTCAGGCGTTGATAGAGTCCATGCTTCAATAGCACCGCTATGACAAAAGTGATCAAGAACGACTACGGGTTCTACGAAGTGGCCGACAAGCCCACCCAGGAAGAGCTGCGCGCGTATTACGCCGAAAAGTATTACCAGACGGCGCAGGGAAGCTACGAGAAAGCTTATTCTGAGGCAGAAAAGAACTATTTCCGCGCCAAGACCGAACAGAAACACATTGCCGCCAAGCCACATCTCAGGCTAAGTCAGGACATGAAGCCCCGCTTCCTCGATGTTGGGTGCGGCGAAGGTTGGTCGCTAGCGTACTTCGCCGATATCGGTTGGGAGTGCCAAGGACTTGATTTTAGCGCCTTTGGCTGCCAACAGCAGAACCCGGCAGTATTTGACCGAGTCTTGGTCGGCAACATCTATGACAACTTGGCTGGTTTGGCCGAGCGCAGCGAGAAATACGACGTCATCCTGCTCGACAACGTGCTCGAACATGTGCTCGATCCGCTGCAATTACTGAAGACCATGCAACAGCTGCTGCGTGACGGCGGTACGCTGTTGGTCGAAGTGCCGAACGATTTTTCGGTATTGCATCAGCTGTTGATTCATGAGAAGTACATCTCGCGCGAATTCTGGGTAGTGCCGCCGGACCATCTTTCCTATTTCGGCAAGGAGGGACTCGTTCGTATTGCCGAGGCGGCGGGATGGCAAGCGCAAGCCCTTGTTGCAGACTACCCGATTGATTGGGGGCTTCTCAATCGAGCCACCAATTACGTCGACAACCCTGCGGTAGGCAAGGACTGCCATAACGCACGCATCGCCACTGAGAACCTCTTGCATTCGATATCGCCGGAAAAAACTGTTGCCTTGTATGCGCAATTGGCCGATCTCGGACTGGGCCGTACGATTCTGGCTGTTCTGACGCGGTAAGCACGCCCCTTCCATGCGCGCGGCTATCTTGGGTGATATTCACGGCAATGCGCCGGCACTGTTGGCGGTGCTCAAGGCAGCGAAGCGACTAGGTGCCGAAGCGCTTTTGCTGACTGGTGATTTCGTTGGCTATTACTACCAACCGGAACTCGTGATGCGCTTGCTCGCCGAGTGGCAGTCATATGCCGTAAGAGGCAATCACGAAGACATGTTGTTTGCGGCGAAGAACAATGAAATGAGAGCCACTTACTATCGGCAGCGTTACGGTAGCGGTGTGGATGCAGCTTTAGCCAGCCTTTCAGCAGAAACGTTGGCCAGCCTGCGTGCCCTGCCTGTCACCCGTGAGTTTGAGCTGGATGGAAAGCGTTGCATTCTTGGCCATGGTGCACCATGGGACACCGATTTCTATGTCTATCCGGATGCGGATGATGCGGTCTGGGCGAGGATTGGCGCATTGGACGCCGACTACGTAGTACTTGGCCATACGCACTACCGGTTCAGCAAGCGAATTGGTGATCTTCTCGTCATCAACCCCGGCTCGGTCGGTCAGCCGCGTGATCGCATACCCGGTGCAGCATGGGCGCTGCTCGATACCACCACCGATGTCATCGAGTTTTTCACCGAGCCTTACGATATTGAAATTATCGCCAATGAGGCGAAGGCACGAGACCCTCACTTACCATACTTGTGGGAAGTACTAAGTCGGCACTAGTCAGTAAGTATGTAGTGAAAGTCTGTGGTTGTAGAGACGTTTCCGCTCCGCGAGTCCGGCGATCAGGCAGGTCATGCTGCTTTGATTTGGGTCCTGGTGTTTCAAATGTAAGTATGAGCAGCTCTAAATGGGCGCCCTACATGGTTAAGGCAAAAACGTAATGAAAATTCTGGTAACAGGTGTAGGCGGCGATATCGGGAACAGCATTGGCCGAATACTAAAAAGCAGCAATGTCTCCAGCCATCTGCTTGGCTGCGATATCAGTGGGAAGAGCAACTGGGCAAGTACTTTTGATGAGCTACTTATAGTCCCCAGGGCGGACTCGCCAGACTATTTGACGGAATTGGCGCGTCTTGTAGAAAAGTTGAATATTGACGTGATCATCCCGACTTCTGAACCTGAGTTGCGCCGGCTGTTCCTGGAGGGTATAGATCAGCATTACTGCGGAGCAAAAGTGATCATGGCTAATCGAGAAGCCTTGTCGGTCGGGTTCGACAAGCTCGCGACCGCCGAGTTACTGAAAGCGAATGGTTTGCCATTTCCTTGGACCTTGCCTGTTGATGGCGGGGAGCCGATCGCGCTTCCATGCATCATGAAAAATCGTTTCGGGGCAGGGGGGAATGATGTCCGTGTTGTAACTGCAAAAGACTCAACAAATGCGCTACGAAGTGTTTTTGGGGCCGATTTTATCTGGCAGGAACACATTGGCTCACCCGAAGATGAATATACCTGTGGGGTTTTCCGGGGTGAGAATCGGAGTACACGCATCATCGCATTCAAACGGAAACTGTCTGCCGGTATCACCACCTATGCCGAGGTTGTCAAGAACGACGCAATCGAGCAATTGTGTATTGATATTGCAGAGGCAATCAAGCTGTCCGGCGCAATTAATGTGCAGTTGAGGTTCCGAGGCAATCAGCCGGTTGTTTTTGAGATAAATCCGAGGTTCTCCAGTACGGTCATGTTTCGACATGTATTGGGCTACAGAGATGTGCTTTGGGCGTTGTCCGAGCGAGTAGCAGGCACTCTCCCGCCGTACGTGAACGTTCCTATGACTGGGACAAAGGTTGTACGAGACTTTGGCGAAACGGTGCTGCCATGAAAGTCGCCACTACCTTGCCTCCTCGCTCTATCGTAGTAGCGACGCCACATGAGCGCTACACACACATCATCAACAGCCTCGGGGGGGCGCTTCCAGAGACCCAAGTTTTTCATGTGCGCAGCCCGGCAGAATTGTCAAATGAACGCTTGTCCGAGATCAACCCCGAGTATGTTTTCTTCCCGCATTGGTCCTGGCGGATTCCGGAGTCTATTTTTGGAAAGTACACCTGCGTCATTTTCCACATGACAGATTTGCCATATGGAAGGGGCGGGAGCCCTTTGCAGAATTTGATAGTAAGAGGGCACAAGAGTACGCAGCTATCCGCAGTCTTGTGCACTGCCGAGATCGATGCTGGCCCCGTTTACTTAAAAAAACCACTGCAGCTTGATGGCAGTGCTGAAGAGATATTGCAGCGTGCGTCAGCCTTGATTCTCGATATGATTCTTGAAATAGCGCAAGACAAACCGGTTCCTGTGGAACAGGAAGGTCCCTCGACCAACTTTCAAAGAAGGAAACCTGAAGATGGTGATCTTGGCCCGGTCGATACATTGAGCAATGCCTACGATTTCATTCGCATGCTTGATGGTGATGGATATCCGAGAGCTTTTCTGGAAACACAGCATTTGAAATTTGAATTTGAGAATGTGGAATTACACGATAATTACCTTGAGGCAAAGGTAAAGATACATAGGAAAAGTGATGACTGAATCGGTGGCGGTTATAGCGGCACACCCGGATGACGAAGTGCTCGGATGCGGAGGTACGATTGCCCGTTTTTCGCGCCTCGGAGTCAAAGTCCACATCCTGCTGCTTGGCGACGGAGAGTCTTCTCGGCTTCAGTTTGGTAGAGAAGGCTCAAACCTGATTGCCGCCCGCAAGTCGGCTGCGGAGGCCGCAGCCGAGATACTGGGCGCGGCATCCCTAAACGTGCTGGACCTCCCGGACAACAGACTGGATGGGCTTGAGCTTCTGGAAGTAATACGGCCCGTAGAAAAATTCATTGATGAGCACAAGCCATCAACGGTCCTTACGCATCATGCAGGCGACTTGAATATAGACCATCGCATTGTTCATCAGGCGGTTGTGACGGCATGCCGTCCGCTGCAAAACCACCCAGTACGCGAATTGCTTTTTTTTGAGGTGCCTTCTTCCACCGAATGGGTACCTCCTGGATCGGGTATGCATTTCCAACCTAATTGTTTTTTCAACGTTGCTGAAACGTTCGACAAGAAGATTGCAGCATTGCTGGCATATGAACAAGAGTTAAGAGAGTTTCCACATCCTCGTTCGATAAAGGCTATTCAGAGCCTAGCTATTTGGCGAGGAGCTACCGCAGGAGTAGAAATGGCTGAGGCTTTTTATTTGGGGAGACAGGTAAATGTCTAGTATGAAAATCGCCGATGTTGAAATCGGCCTCAATTTCCCGCCCTTTGTCATTGCGGAGATGTCGGGTAACCACAATCAGTCGCTGGATCGTGCGCTGGAAATAGTCGAGGCTGCAGCCAAAGCTGGCGCACAGGCCATGAAGTTGCAGACCTATACCGCCGACACAATGACGCTGGATATCGCCGAAAACGAGTTCGTTGTTTCTGATCCAAAGAGCCTGTGGGCCGGCCGCACCTTGTACGATCTTTATGTGGAGGCTCACACCCCTTGGGAGTGGCACAAACCGATCATGGACCGCTGCAAGACGCTCGGCATGATCTGTTTCAGTACGCCATTTGATGCGACAGCAGTGGACTTTCTCGAGTCGCTAGATGTTCCCTGTTACAAGATCGCCTCGTTCGAAAACATCGACTTGCCTTTGATCCGCAGGGTGGCAGCCACAGGCAAGCCATTGATTATGTCCACGGGCATGACCACGCTAGCCGAGCTGGATGAGGCAGTGACGGCTGCACGCGAGGCCGGCTGCAAGGATCTAGTGTTGCTGAAGTGCACGAGCAATTACCCAGCGGACCCCCTGAATACGAACTTACGCACCATTCCGCACATGCGCGACTTGTTTGGTTGCGAGGTTGGCCTGTCAGATCACACCATGGGAATTGGCGTCCCGGTAGCGAGCGTTGCCCTCGGAGCAACCGTAATTGAAAAGCACTTTACATTGAGCCGTGCCGAGGGTGGTGTGGATTCGGCGTTTTCACTTGAGCCCGCAGAGCTTGCGAGCCTGATGGTTGAAACTCACCGCGCTTGGCAGTCGCTTGGCCAGATCAATTACAAGCCGACCGAGTCGGAGCTTAAGTCGTTATGTTTTCGCCGTACGCTCTACATTACGGAAGACTTGCCTGCAGGTTCTATCCTGACCTTACAGAATGTTCGCGCGATTCGTCCAGGTCTGGGGCTAAAGCCAAAATTCCTCGATGTGGTGCTGGGTCGTCCGATCAAGCACACTGTGAAGAGAGGAACGCCACTCAGCTTTGATCTGCTCGGTTAAGAACTCTGTGATTGAAACCACACGCTTTACACTTCGCCCGCTTACGGTTGCAGATGTGTCCCACCGCTACCTCTCATGGCTATCGGAAGACCGTGTTCTACGTTTTATCAACGGCGCAACGGGCGACAATCAGCTCGAAGAGCTGAAGTCTTATGTAGCTCAGCGCGAGGGGCGAGAAGATGTCCTGTTTCTCGGTATTTATACCCATGCGGGTGAGCATATCGGGAACATTAAATATGAGCCGGTCGATAGTCGCCGAGGGGCTGCTGTGATGGGCATCCTGATTGGGGAGCTCGCTTGGCGTGGTAAGGGTGTTGCAGGCGAGGTCATTCATGCCTCGGCCATGTGGTTGCGTGAGCATCGTGGCATCGAGCAAATCGCATTGGGGGTTGATCACGACAATATTGCTGGGATCCGTGCCTACGAGAAACTAGGTTTCGTTGAGGAAGAGCACTTCTTGGTACCAGTCGATATTGAGCTCGCTTGCTCAATGGTGTGGCGACTTTGAAACCTTCAACGATAAGCAAACCCCACTCTATACACGCCTATGCTGCCTTTGATAAACATATCGAGAAGGTTCAGCAGAGGCTGACGCCACGACTACATTCTGTGCTTGGTTGCGACGCAGGAACTGTTCGCCACCGGGTGATGCAGCGCCTAGTAGAGCTGACACTTGGGCCCTATGTCACCCAGCTCGCAAAGCATGTACGTCATAACAAGCCATTTTTGCACCCTGAAGGCACACCCATCAATCTCGATGGCATCATCATAGACACTCGTTCGGGGGCGGTAGGCCTCACGCGACGCTTCTTACTAAGCGCCTGCCTTGAATTTGCAGCGCATTGGCTGCATGCCCTGTTTACCATCCTATGTATTGGTTCCACCACGTCGCGCGGCAAGGCTACGCTTGTGTTCGGCGTAGGTGCGGAAAGCCTGTTCTATAGCGACAATGACCAGCGCTTTGTTGAATACTGCCGTAATGGACCGATTACACCCTTGTCCGTTGCAACGCGGCTGATTGTTCAGCACATCACTTTTAAAGGCACATGTTCGGACGCAAGAGTGAGCTACGCTCGGCATCCTATTGTGCAACTGGCGTGCGAGATGCAAATGCCTTGGCGGCAACGCCTCACATTGCTTGCTCGTCATCTATTAATGCCTGCATGCTATGTACGGAGCACTTTACGTTGCCCGCCATTAGCATTATTGGGCCGAGATTTTGCGTTAGGGCCGCTAATGGCAACACTCGATCGAAGTGGGATGATTGAGGCCGTGGTGTTCACGAACTCCAACTATTCTATTCAGCCGATCTGGGCACGGGCACCTCGCACGTATGAGAGCCATATGGTCTGGTATTCACAGAATGTAGTCCCGTTTGTAATGCGTGCTGATGGTTTTGCAAAAGACTTGCCGAATTACAGGTATATGCAGCTAGATGCGCACTGGGTGTGGACGGATGGGTTTCGTCAGTATCTGCAGTTGCGAGGAGGGCGATCACAACGAGTCGAAGTGGTGGGGCCTGTGATGTGGTATCTCCCTCAGTTGGTTGGAAGACAGAGCACCCCTAATTTTAATATTGCCGTATTTGATATAACCCCAATTAGCGACGCATATGCTGAATCGATCGGATTGCTAGCGAACTATTACTGCCCTAAAAATGCCATAGATTTCCTGACCGGTGTACTTGAGGCCGTAGCTAGACTGGGCAAGAGCGAATTAATTGAATGTGCCGTCAACCTGAAACACAAACGGCACTACTCCTCCACGCACGACAAGGGTTATATCGCGGAGGTATCAAGCCGGATTGAACAGGGGGAAATCAACTTAATTCCCTTTGATATAAATATCTACAAATTTATCGCAGACAGTGATGCCGTGATCGTGATGCCCAACTCTTCACCAGCGTACATAGCAACAACATTGGGCGTATCCAGCATCTATTTTGACCCGACAATGGAGATGCAGCCTACGTTCGAGGAAGCGCCAAATATTTCATTTGCATCGGGCAGCGATGCCCTGTACGAGCAACTGAGAAATATATATTGCGCGAAGCAAGGGGCTAGAAGCGGTGGGTGTTAGTTTGAGAGTCAAATTATTTAACTCAGGAAGCGGCTAACAATTTTTTCAGGCAGACATCCAGCTATTAAGAATTGCGTTCAATGCAGCAAGAACATACGTCATTAAAACCGATTTCCACTGTCGCATCAGTCTCTTAGACGCATGGCTACTGCAGAATGTTGACCTGATGTAGAGAATTAGACCCCAGTCAAATAATCAACTGAAAGATTCCGCAAACTAGCTGAACTTGTATAGAGATTCGCATTGAAATTTGCGTAGTCGGAGTGGAGCTGTATGACGAAGTTCTTGCTCATCGTTGTATTCATTTTGCGTAATGTATCTTGCAACGCCACGCAATGCACACCCTTGTCCGACACCACGATGTTCTCCACATACTCGGCGCCGGCTTCATCGATGAAGCGCAGCTTGACGGGCAAGCCTTCGTCGTAAGACCAGATCACCAGCCATGATTCGTAGTCACCATCGGTCGGGAAGTGCATGAGCTTGAGCGCCTGGCCGCGCGGCGGCTGCAGGCTCGCCGGCTTTGCTGTTGGGCCTGCGCCGGTATCCCACCTGGGAGCGTAATCCTTCAGCCTTCATGAGTCTTCTAACCCGCTGCTGCCCGCAGGTGATACCAAGGCTGCGCAAATCATCATGGATCTTGCGATAGCCATAGACCGCACCACTCTCAAGCCAGCACTGCTTGATCTGGCTCGTAATGGCTTGGCTCTCTTTGCTCCGAACCGACAAGGGATTGGCACACCAGGCATAAAACCCACTGGGGTGGACGTCCAAAACCTGACACATCAATCGAACCGGGTGCTCTTGCATATGCTCTTTGATAAAGGCGTACCTCACCCGGACTGCTTCGCGAAGTACGCCGCGGCTTTTTTTAATATGTCACGCTCCTCAGTGACACGCCGCAGCTCCGCTTCTAGCTTTTTTATCCGTCCGGCCTGGTCTTCCTTGGCTAGCCGTTCCTCGGTTGGAATCCCGTACCGCTTAATCCACTGATACAGGCTGTAAGGACTGACCCCAAGCCGCTTGCTGACATCTTTGACCGCAAAACCACGCTCCGTAACCTGCTTGACCGCCTCACCCCGGAACTCCTCGGTAAACCGCTGACCTTTGCCCATCTCACTCTCCTTGTTGCCTAAAATTTTAGGCTGGAAAGTGTCTAGTGTTTTAGTAGCGATTCAAAGTGAGCGGCGTTGGGCAGGCGCGTTTCCGCACCCTCCGGGGTATCTGCCAAAGTTGGCCGGCAGCGCGATTCTGAACGTGTCCACATAGTGGCAGTGCTCGCCGAGCAGGGTAACCTGACCGAGTAGTTGCTTACGAATGCCATTCTTGACGTAAGGCACGTAGCCAGCAATGTTGTTGAGGGTGGCGTTGCGGATATTCGGCCAATAGCCTTTTTCGCGCAGGGAACGACCACGACCGGTACCATTGAATAAAGAGCCAAATTCCGCCCCGGCTGCCTTGGCAGTTGTGCCTTTCGCGAACTTCGTTGTCTCGATACGTTGATAGCGTTCGCCGAAAACGAGGCTGCGCGGAAATGCCGGTGAAAAAGAGACTTGTTCTGCAGGAGTAGCAGTACTCGATTCAGGATTTTGCGTACAAGCATGACGACATTCCTCTGGCCAAAATGACTTAAGCGTGACCCAAGCAATCGTGCTGCGCAGCCCGTTTCGGGCGAGATGTATTTATTATTTGACCCAGATCTGATTGACACTGTCGCGCGTGGTCAACTCAAAGCCTGAGTCCGAGAGGATGGTGTGCACCTCGGTGGAAAGCGCTCCGAAATCCTTATGCACTTCGATCAGCACAGTTCTGCATTGCGGGTGAACCAGTGTTTTGCGCGCGCCGCGCAGGATCTGATGTTCGATACCGTCCACGTCGACTTTGATCAACTCAGGCCTGTCCGATATGATGCCGTTCTCAAGCAGATAGTCGAGCGAGAAGCCGCAGGTTTGGTAGGACAACACTTTCTGCAGCGGCTTGCCGTCCTGGCCGTGATCGACACCGAAGGCGGAAAGCGCGCCACCTTCGTCGGTGACTTGCAGATTGAAGTCGGCAAATTCGTTTTGAGTGGTCAGCGGGTTGGTGACGATACGGATCTTGCCCTGTACCTGGTTTGCGTTGATGTTCTTGGCCAGCAGACCGAGGTTGAATACCGACGGTTCAAAGGCATAAACCCGGCCAGGCTTGGTCTTGGCGTAGTAAATCGAATACAGGCCGATATTGGCGCCGATATCGAAGAGCACGCCGTCGCTGCCGTAGCGATCGATCCACTCCAGCGTTTCGGGCTCCTTGCTCGAGAAGGTGTCGATGCGCCACTGACACAGTGCGTTCGGTGTGTGGAAGGTAAAGTTGTGACGCTTGCCGCCGCTTGTGTGCGAGGCGCCTGAGGTGCGCCCAGCGATGCGGCGGCTCTGGATGTCGAGCCAGAAGGGGACATAACCGCCCGGCATGAGTGCCCCGAGTAGCGCCATATAGGCCCGTGCCAGTGCATCGAACAGGGTGATGGGAAGGGACAGGAGGGTTTTAGTCAGAGAACGCATATTGATTGAGATCCGAAGTCGGCGTGCTGGCGCTCAGCAATGCATGACTGAAATCGCGCCCGAGGAAAAGTGGCGGGTGATGGCGGGGCGGCCCCAGTGTGTGGGCAGACCGGTGACCATGAAATAACCAGTGTCGCCTTGCAGTAAATCCAGTGTCTGCTTGTCCAGGCTCAGCAATGCGCCGCCGCGCGGCAAAATCGTCTGGGACGACTCGAAGATTTTCTCGCCGCCGTTGCGATGCAGGGTCAGCAAGCATTCGCGTGCCCCCTGGGTGCGGTTCAGCAGCATCACATCGATGGCGGATTGCATGCCGGGCTGAATCGGAAACTCAGGAATCCAGGCGCGCGCGCGCTCCGGCTCGCCATAGAACAGGTCCTTGCTTTCCATATCCTGACGCTGGAATACTGCGTAGCGATCCACGCCGTGCACAAAAGCCGGTTGGCTGTTGTTCTTCTCATAGCAAATGTAGCCGCGGTCGGTGAAGTACACCAGATTCTTGCGCACCAACTCCTGATTCGCCACGCTATCCGGCATGCGGATGTGCCACATGAAGGTGCCGTACACATGCTCGCGACCGACCAGTTCGCTGATGCGGGCCAGATGCATGCCGCGATGCGGGAGGTCAAACTTCGGTCGAGCGATCTCGGCCCCGTTACGGTCGTAAACCCAGACTTGTCCGCGCGTGGCGGTTTCGAGGTCGGGGAACAGGTTGGAGAAATAATTCTGAATCGGCACCACGGTGTCGATGCCGTGGTCCAGGCGCCAGAAATACAGCTCGTTGATCGAGCCGAATTTGCGGAACTGCCGCTGACGCTGCAAGGACAGCGGCACTTTGTTTCTGAGCCAGGGGCGGAAAGCCTTGGGCAAGGGGAGGCGGCGATAGAGGGCTCTCAACATGATCAGCGTCCGAATAGCGATTTGGCCGCTTGCAACTTGACGCCATTGATGACGGGCCAGTCGGCCATCAGGTATTCCTGCGGCGGGTGTGAGTGCTCGACCGAGACGCCACCCGACGGGTGGTGAACGACGATGCTGAGCGGAATCAGGGCCGACGTAACCGAGGCCGCGGTGAAGCTGACGAAAGGCGACGGGATGGCAGGAAGCAGGTCGCCGACGCGAATGCAGCTGAAATCCATTGCCGGAACGGTGAGCCCATACTGGCCGATGCAGGTCCCACTGGCATCGCGGAACTCAATTTTCACGTCGGCAGCTTGGGCGTAGTCAGGGCTCACCGAATAGTTCAGGAAAGCCAGATGACTGTCGGTTTCGGGATGCAGATAAATCTTGTTGGAGAAGGACAGGAAATGCGGCTTCTTGCCTGACATGTTGAAGTTCGGCGGCGTTTCGTAAACGACGCTGCCCATGCCGCCGCCTTCGACGGCGTACTGGACCACCGTGCGATAAATGCTGAAGTCCATATGCGTCTGGGTCACGGGCGTGTCGTTGAAGCGGTCGCCGCACACGTATTGCGAAGGGATGCGATGTACAACGCAGAGCGTTGCCGCTTCGGACCAACCCTGCTTTGCCACTTCGGCGTCTACGTCCACGAAATAGTGCTCATGCGCGCCAACCGTGCCGGCCATGATGCGGCCGAGCAATCGGCCTTGGCCGAAGACACTGAGCAGCACTAGGTAGCTTGCGCCCATATTGCGCTCGTTGGACGGATCGTCGCCGGTGACGCCGGCATAAGTACGCAGGCCCTGCTCCGCCATGATGGCGATGGGCGTGGAGACCAGGTGCAGGAGTTTGGGATTGGCAGCGCCTTGTAATAAATTCATTGCCACTTCCCTCAGGACTTCTCGGGATTGGGCAAGCCGCGATAGAGGCGGCGCAATGCCTTGTGTATACCGAGGAACTTCAGCGTCGACACCAGTGCCTTGCGCGGGAAGAGCTTGGCTTTGACCAGTGGGCGCGCGCTTTCTGTGCGACCAAGAAATTCGAGCATCTTGAGATGCGCCCCATCGGCTGCGACTTGCGGCGCCTGAAAGGCACCGGTTTTGCGGAACACACCGATGCAGCGTTCGTCGACAAAAACCTTGCTGAAACCATGCTTCGCCATCAGGGCGGCCAGTGTCTCCGCGGTGAAGTGGAGCAGATGTGCGTTCTGCAGATACTTCAGAAAGTCGGATTCGTAGGCATTCGGAATATTGTAGATGCCGGGAACGTCAATGATGAGCAACCCGTCGGCGGGCAGAATATCGGCGAGCGTCTTCAGTTCGCTATTTACGTCGAGGATGTGCTCGAGAACATGGCTGTAGATGATGGCGTCGGGGCGTTCTTCGCGGAGGGTTTCGACACCGCCGACATGCAGCTTGAGGCCGCGTGTTTTGCCGTAGGCCATGAAGTTGGTGCTGTAATCGCAACCAACGACATCCTTACAGAAGGACTGGAAGTAGAAGAGGATGCCACCGGCGGCGCAGCCGACCTCGGCGACGCGCAGACTCTTCAGGTCGACATGCTGACCGACCGTGTCGTACAAGCGCTTGCCAGCCGCCTGTTGATTGGCAAAAAACTCGGCGGGCGAATGCTGGAAGCCGTCGTAAAGGGTGGTGTAGTGGTTCTGATAGAAGTCGGCGTAGTCCTGGCCGCGCATCAAGGGGTTGGTCATCAGCAAGCCGCAGTGGCGGCATGCGCAGGTCTGCACCGGCAGCGAGTAGCGGTCGCGCTCGGCAACGGTCACGAAATCCTCCTCACCGCACAGTTGGCACGCGTGGCACGAAAGCTGATAGCTGCCGTTGGTGATTTTGTCCAGCACCTGCTGACGTGTCCGCTCTTGTTGGTCGTTGAGTCGGATGTAGGAGCGCGCATTGGGCGCGTAGCGCGACGAGATCAATTGGGTGGTGTCAGGCTGGCTCTGGCGAGGCGAGTTCATGCGGAGGTCCGTTGAAACAGGAAGACGTGCTCGGAACCGAGCCGCGACATCAATGGGTTGTTGAGCGTGAACAAGGTGTAGCGCATTTTCATCGCGTGAGACCAGTGCGACATCCCCGGCAGCGGGAAGCTGTAACGTAAATGCGCCTTCTGCTCCAACCCGATGGTGTTGGCGCTGGCCAGCAGGTCACGCACTTTGAGGCGATTCTTGACGTAGCTCGGCGCTTGCCCGGTCAGCTTGCGCCGCACATAGTAGTATGGCCGCAGCAGGTTGCCGAGCGGATAGGGATTGGGCGTTGTTTCCACCGCCAGCAGGCCCCCTAGTTTCAAGACCGTCGCGATCTTTCGCCACAAGGGGCTGACGTCGGGAATATGGGCGATGACGCCGACGCAGATCACGATGTCGTAGCGATCGTCGTCGTTGACCATCTCGAAAGAGTCATTGATCAGGGTTACGTTGCTTTTGAGTGAAGCGGGAACACGCTGGCCGACTTTCTCGATCATGTTTTCCGAGATATCCACCAGCGTGATCCTGTTGGACTCGCTGAGCATGGGTAGCGACAGGCTGCCGTCCCCGCAGCCGATATCGAGGATGCGCACATTGTCACGTGCGCCGAGGAATTGCTTGACGATATCCGCGCGAATGCTGATGCGGTCGCTACTGTTCTTCAGATAGCCCGGCTGATTAAAGAACTCTCTGACTTTGTCCTGGCTCATGTGCAACTTGTCGATGCGAAATTCAAAGGGTACTCTTCAGCGGGGCGATGGTGCGACGATATTCGTCAAACCACTCTTCTGCGTAGCCGCAATTGCGGTAGTCAGCAAAATAAGGGCCGCCTTCGGTGTAATGCAGATTCGAGATCTGTTCGTGCGGCAGATACGGGTCGTAATCGACCAAGTGGTTCCAGCGTGCCGGAATGGCGCCGATTTCTTCGTCATTCAGCCAGCGGAAGCGATGCAGGTCGAGGCCGGTTGCTGTCTCGACATAAGCCGGCGTCAGTGCCTTGCATTTCGCATTGTTCAACAGCATCACGCTGGACCAGTTCTTGCGCTCGTATTTCGTTTGAACCTGGCTACGGAATTTAACGTCTTCCGGCGGGTTATGTTCGTGCTGGACGCACATGACGGCATAGCGGTCGTCGCGCATTTCCCAGAGCTTGGCGATGTCGTCCAGTATCAGCATGTCGTTGTCCATGAAGATGGACCAGCCTTCGTAGCGGGACAGATAGGGCACCAGAAAGCGGGAAAAGGAGAATTCGGTCGACTGCAGGGGATTGCGTTCGCGGTTGAACACCCCCTTGAGTGTAGAAAGTGCAACCGGGGTAAACTGAACCGGAACAGATGCACGCCTCAGAATGGAGGCACAAAGCACGTGATAAACGATCTCTTCTTTGGGGTCAAAGCCGATGAATATTCTGATCATCTGAAGTTAGCAACGCGGATAGCTCTCGCTCGGAAAACTCCTGGTCCAGATAGTAGTTGGCGACACTGCGACCGTCGAACGCCTGGCCCAAGGGGTGTTTTTGCATCAAACAGGCGACATTATCGCCGAAAGCACTGTCTATCCGCACGCTTTCAATGGGAAATTTGTCATCTAATTCGAAAATATTGGTGCTAATAAACTCGCTGGTGTCGAGATAGATCGGAACCACATCGTTTCGCAAATAATCGATGGCGACGGAAGAGGACCGAAAGAAGCACAACTGAGGCAGGGCCACCTCTTTCGGCTCGTAAAGCGATAACCCAAGTTCTAGGGTAAATTGACGCAGATACGGGAATGTTGACGTGTTGGGGTTGAGGCGGATCACAATGGATTGGCGGCTGCTTTTGGCGAAAACGGCGATATTTCGCAGAATTTCTTCGGATTCTCGTATGTTGCCGGTCAGCGCGAACAGAAGATAGGGTCCGCGCTGCGGGTCGTCGCTCGGCGGTTTCCCGCCGCGCAAAAAATAGCCTTGCCGCACATTCAACCCGCGGTGCGTTTTTGCCAGCCGCTGAGTGGCCATTTCCCCGGGGGTGATGAGAGTGTTTGGCCATTCATGTTTCTCGAGGAAGCCCGGGTTCAGCAGACTCAGATGTCGTGGTGTAAGTGCGCAGTGCAGATAGCCAATGCTGCGCGCACCGGCGCGGTGGGCGCTCGCAGCAACACCCTTCTCCCAGTTTCTCCCCTCAAGCGGGTACAGCAGCGTCCGGCCCTGGCGCATCTGGCGACGCATGGCGCAAACAATCAAGGCCTGATTCAGTGCTCCACCCGTATTGATTTCTCCCAGGGCAAGCAGCGCGAATAATTTACGCACTTTGGCATCCGGCAAGCGCTCCAAGGACTGCAGAAGTCGCAACAGGAAGAAGAGCTGAACAGCCGGTGCAAAAAGTATCGCCAGACACAAATGAACCCGGCTGAGCACCGTTTCCACGAAGTGGTATTTATCGGAGCGCACTAGGCCGCCGCCGACGACCTTGAGGTAGTCGAACGGTCGTGTGGTTTGCTGCAATAATTTGCCAAAATAAGGGTCTTGAGCGACAGCGTTGTCGCCGAGGGAAAGGACGCAGAGTGCGTGGCTTGATCCGAGCGGGCGGCTGAAATGCCGACGCAGCAAGGCGCGACCCGTAATCACGAAGCTTTTAAACGGCAACAACCATCCGATAACAAACCTCAGGCATTGTACGGACAGTTTTTGCGGCAAACGGCCGTATGCGAGGAACTCACGCAGTTCCTCATCGGTCATGGGCAAATTACCCAAATGGCCGGAAGTGAAGTTGAAGGTTCTGGATCTATCGGCCTGACAAAATGCGTAGACCAGCGCTTCTACCTGCTGTGGGGTTGGAACCATGGCGAATAGGGCTTGGAGTGAGGGGTTTGCGCCGACAAAAGGGCTTTTTTGGACGTGACAGGCGGTTAAGCAGCGACTTATCCGCGCATAATAACCGGATATGAAATGGTTTTCCTCGACTAGTTTATTATAGCGCCGCATCTTCGGCTTCCGCGATGCCAAAGTTTACGATCTCCGCAGTCATTCCCACCAAAAACCGCCCACAGGATCTTCAGCGGGCCGTGAGTTCGATTCTTGGCCAGAAATCCCCGCCTCAACAGCTTCTGATCATCGACCAAAGCCCGGGCGACGAGTCCAGGTTGGCGGTGACGGCAATGTGCGCCACGATGCCGGACGTGCAGCTGATCTACGTGCACGACCCTACAATTGCCGGCCTAGTGCCCGCCAAGGCGGCGTCTTTGGCGCATGCGCAAGGGGGCATCATCAGCTTCCTTGAAGACGATGTCGTGCTGGAGCCGGACTATTTTGCCGAAATCGAAGTGGGTTTTGTCGGTCATCCTGAGATGCTGGGCTGCTGCGGCGTTGTTGCCGGCGTTGGCACGCTGCCGAGTGGGTATGTCGCCTTCTTCCATCTCTTTCATCGCGGGATTTTCTTTGACCCTCGCGTCGGCGTGCATGGCTACATGAGTGGCAAGGGACACGCCCTGATCCCTAGCCATACGCTGTCTGGCGGACTTTCTGCGTGGCGCCGTGAAGTGTTCGAGCGCGTACGCTTTGATGTCGCCAACGACTTCTTCATGCTCGAGGACATGGAGTTTTCAACTCGTGCTGCAGCGGAGCTTGGCAACCACTTCTTCATCAATCCGAATGCTCGCTTGGAGCATCATGCGTCGCCGGTAAATCGCGCCCGCCTACCCGCACGACAACGCCGCAAGATGCGTGAGTACATCGTGTTTTACAAGAAGCGCAAAACCTGGCCTATGGCAGCCTTTTCACTAGCATGGCTTATGCTCGGGCTTTTTATGGAGTCCCTGTTCCAGACGTTGCGCTACCGGTCCCCGAGCCTGATCGTGAACTATTTTGCAGGGATCTTTGATGGTGTGCGCTGGAAGCTAAAGACTCAATGATGGTTGGCATTTGGGGGGCGGGGCTGATTGGCCGATCGTTGGCCGCTGTTCTGGCCGGGCAGGGTGTGCCCGTGTGCATTCTAAACCGCAGCACTGAAAAGCCGGTGCTTGCGGCCGGTCGGGAGCTGCCGATGCGCTGCCTGAGTTTTGCGGCTGGCGCGGGTGAAATGCTTGCCGTATTACAAGGCCTATCGGTACTTGTGCATTGTGCCGGGAGCGCCGCTGACGATCACGCTGAATTCGAGGCGGCAGCGTTGGTATTGGCTGAGGCTGCGATGAAGGCCGGTTTGCGGCGTGTCGTAATGTTGTCGACTGTGGCAGTCTATGGCGATGCGCTCGAAGCTGTTGGATTGACGCCAGGAACATGCGTCGTAAAGTCACTGCCACCCATGCCTGTCTCGCGCTATGCACAGTCAAGGTACCGGGCCGAGTCCGGCATGCGTGAGTGCTTGCGTCAGGGGGGGGTCGGGTTCACTGTTGTGAGAGTGCCCATGGTCCTCGGCCCGGGAATGACCGCCCGGCCATTTGCGAAGCTGCGTCAGGCGCTTGATATCGGGATATTCCCGGCACTCGGCTCTCCTTCGGCGTGCCTTCCCTGCATTCGCTGCGAACGCTTGGCATACGGCCTTGCCATGCTGGTCATGGAACCGGGTCCGTTGCAGGACTTATACCAGTTTTCCGAAAGCCTACCGTGGTCGTCGGTTCGCGACTCATACGTAGAAAAAACTGGAAAGCGCGTGCTTTCGATCCCGTTACCCGGGCGTTTTATTTTCAATCTGCTCAACTTGCTTGGGGCCAGGCGTGCTGCATTAATCGCCAAGAGCATGACGAATGAGGCGGTGTACCTGGATGACTTGGCGGGATTGCTTGGTGAGGACCGGAGCGGACAGCCCAGCAAAAGCAGGCTCTGCCCGGATGACGCGCTGCGCGACACACTCTGGCCCTAGCGGATGGTGCCACGTCCATAAGGTCAACTCGGTATGCATAAGAAGAGAATCGCGCTGGTGACGGCGACCCCAATGACCATCAAGGCTTTCATGCAAGGGCACCTCCGTGCATGGGCAGAAAAATGCGATGTCACGGTGTTCGTGAATGCTTCCAGCCCGGAGGTGTTTGACGACGAGGCGCTTCCGATCGAGGTGAAGCCGGTTCGCATTGAACGCAGTATCAGTCCGTGGTTCGACCTAGCGGCACTTGTCATCTTGATCCGCCAATTGCGTCGGGGAGGCTATGATGCCGTTGTGTCCGTTACGCCCAAGGCCGGGTTGTTAGCCATGCTGGCGGCCTGGGCCGCCAGCACACCGTTGCGTATACATATTTTCACTGGCCAAGTATGGGCCACACGGCAGGGTGTCTCGCGCATGCTGCTGCGGTTTCTTGACCGATTGACGGCCATGTTGGCCACAGACGTGCTAGCCGATAGCGAGTCGCAGCGTCAATTCATGATTGCGGAGGGTGTTGTAAGCGCTGCACGGTCGAAAGTGCTGGCGCGTGGTTCGATCTGTGGGGTTGACACACAGCGATTTCGGCCTGATGAAACGGCACGCAAAGCTATTCGCACAGCGCATGGCATCGCGGAGAACGCTGTTTTACTCCTCTTTCTGGGGCGCCTGCATCCGGACAAGGGTGTGCTCGATCTGGGCGCCGCATTTGTCGACCTCGCAGATAAGCATGAGCATGTTCATTTGCTTTTTGTCGGTCCGGAAGAGGCGGGCACGCGAACCTTGCTTGAGCGCTGCTGCGATACAGTCGCTACGCGAGTCCACTTTGTCGACTATACAAATACGCCTGAGCGCTATATCGCAGCAGCGGATATATTTTGCCTACCCAGCTATCGCGAGGGATTTGGAACGGTCGTAATTGAGGCAGCCGCTATGGGGATTCCCGCGGTAGCGTCGAGAATCTACGGATTGACAGATGCTGTGGTCGACGGTGAAACTGGTCTGTTGCATGCGCCGCATGATGTGAATGATCTTCAATTCGCTCTTGCAAGGCTGGTGCAGGAACCGTTACTCAGAAAACGGTTGGGTATGGCAGCACGTAACCGCGCTATTCAACACTTCGACTCTATCGACGTTGCTCGGGACTTTGCCGAGTATATTTTTCAACGTCTTTTGCGCTGAGCGTCGAGTCAATAAAGAATACTTAACTTGCGCTGATAAGTTAAACTATTCAGAATTTCATCGAAATACTAGTATTATTGACTTTTGCTTAAACATTATGGAGCAAGACCCTTTCGTTAACGGCGCGTCCTTACCGAAACGCTCGACGGTTGTTGGAGATAGTTCTGTTTGTCCATCTATTGCAAACGTTTTGATCGGTAACCTTTGTTGGCACCCGTAGCAGCCATGCTGATACGAATTTCCAAAATCTACGGTGTCACGGATTCACCCCGTTTTTTGACAGGCTAACTGATCAGTTTTCATTACTCTGATTTTAAATACCATGTTTAAACGTTTATTAGATATCACTGTCGCAAGTCTAGCCCTGTTTCTTTTATCGCCTTTGCTGTTATTTATTGGATTGAGAGTTAGAAAAGAATTTGGCAGCCCTATTTTTTTTAGGCAGTACCGGCCTGGGCTGGCTGGAAAGGCGTTCGAGATCATTAAGTTTCGAACGATGAACGACGCCCGTGACTCCTATGGAAAGAATTTGACCGACGAGCGCCGGCTTACCGCTTTTGGATGCTGGTTGAGATCAGTAAGCTTGGATGAGCTTCCCGAACTCTGGAATGTATTGAAGGGGGACATGAGCCTTGTGGGCCCACGGCCGCTCCTAATGGAGTATCTGCCTTTGTATTCCCGTGAGCAGGCTCGTCGGCATGAGGTACGTCCTGGAATTACGGGTTGGGCGCAAGTGAATGGCCGCAATGCTATTTCGTGGGAGGAGAAATTTAGGCTTGATGTCTGGTATGTTAATAACCGGTCGTTTTGGCTGGATTTAAAAATTCTGGCATTGACTCTTAAACAAGTACTTCTCCGACACGGCGTGAGTGCGCCAGGAGAGGCGACGATGGCGAAGTTCAAGGGAAACTCTTGAAGAAACTTGCAGTTATTGGGGCGGGCGGCCACGGCAAGGTAGTTGCAGATACTGCCTCCCTACTTGGCTGGTCTGATATCTTATTTTTTGATGCTGCTTGGCCGCAAAAAGTAGTTGCAGGTCCGTGGCAGATACTTGGCACTCCGGAGTCGTTATTTAAAAGGGCTGCAGAGTTTGATGGTGTAATTATTGCAATTGGTGACAATCAAACTCGTTTGAAAATATTTTCCGATTCCAAGAATTCTTCGCTTGATCTAATCACCTTAAAACATCCAAATTCAGTGGTCAGCCCCAACGCAACAGTTGGACGCGGGTCGGTTGTGTTTGCAGGCGTAGTTATCAATATTGGTGCAGTACTTGGTGAATGTGTGATTGTAAATACAGGCGCGATAGTAGATCACGACTGCATTTTAGAAAATGGAGTTCACATTGCACCTGGTGCACATTTATCTGGCAATGTCCATGTGGGACCGGGCACCTGGGTTGGCGTAGGTGCTTGTGTCAAGCAAGGCATTAAGATTGGCGCAAATGTCACAGTGGGCGCTGGGGCGGTGGTCATCTCTGATATCGCAGATGGCCTGACGGTGCTCGGCAATCCGGCTCGCCCGAAATGTTAGGTACGCTCTTTTCTCCCTGGCCGAGTTTTACCGAGCAGGAAGCTGAGTCGATTAGACGGGTATTACTTTCAAACAAAGTAAATTATTGGACGGGCACCGAGTGTCGCGAGTTTGAGAAAGAGTTTGCGAGCTGGTGTGGCACTAAATACGCTATCGCATTGGCAAATGGCACTGTAGCGCTTGATCTGGCATTAAAAGCGCTAGATATTGGCCCTGGAGACGAAGTCATTGTGACTCCGAGATCATTCATTGCGAGTGTTTCCTGTGTGGTAAATGCAGGAGCAACGCCAGTCTTTGCGGATGTCGATCGGGAGACTGGAAACTTATCAGCACAAACTATCGAGCGTGTTATTACATCGAATACGAAGGCCGTAATATGTGTCCATCTGGCAGGATGGCCATGCGATATGGATCCGATCATGGCGTTGGCTAATAACCGCGGCCTTAAAGTAATCGAAGACTGTGCGCAGGCCCACGGCGCTATTTACAAAGGTAAAAGCGTGGGAAGTATTGGCCACATTGGCGCATGGAGTTTCTGTCAAGATAAGATCATGACTACAGGTGGCGAGGGCGGAATGGTCACCACCAACAGGGAAGACTTCTGGCGCCAAATGTGGGCCTATAAAGATCACGGAAAGGATTTTGCAGTAGTTTATGAGCGCGATCATCCACCGGGTTTGCGCTGGCTGCATGAAAGTTTTGGCACAAACTGGCGCATGATTGAGATGCAGGCTGTGATAGGTCGCTCACAGTTGAGAAGAATGCCAGAGTGGACTGCCAAGCGAACTGCGAATGCCGCGGCGCTTCGCGAAGCATTGTTGCCTTTTGCGGCTAAAAATGGCGTGGCCCGGGTGCTGAAGCACTCATGCGAAGAGTGCCGATCGGGCGATTGCGGTATACGGAGTGGCAGACTAACTTGTCATCATGCCTATTACAAGTACTATACGTTCATCCGCCCTGAAAACCTTGCTTCTGGCTGGAGTCGTGATCGAATAATCTCTGAAATCAATGCTCGGGGGGTGCCGTGTTACGTTGGTTCATGCTCAGAGATTTATCTTGAAAAGGCGTTTGACAATACTGGTTGGCGGCCAAACAAGCGCCTTGCAATTGCTAAAGAATTAGGCGAAACATCACTGATGTTTTTGGTGCACCCCACGCTCACTATGGCGGAGATTTCTAGGACTCAAGAAGTTATTACAGAGGTATTCGGAGCGGCGGGGCGGTAACTAGTGCATAACTTCGGCTGTCTGACGCTCCCCAAGTAGAGAGGAGAGCTTGCCACCGGGATTAGAAAGCAGTGCTTAACTGATCTGGTGCCAAACTTGATATCTACGCCCGAGTAAGGGCGCCTGAGTTTTGTTTGAAGAAAACTTTAAAATTTTCATTTTTGGACCTCGATAAAAACGTGCGCGTATCACGAGGAGCTTGATCAAAAGATGCAATTTATCGATTGTCTTACAAGGATTGTTCTAGAATTCCCGCGCCCAGTAAAACGGGTCGGTGTTCTTGGTTTGGATATTTGTTTGTGCGCTCTGACTGCATGGCTAGCGTTTTATCTCCGGCTGGGATTTTTTATCTCAGTATCAGAACCTCTCATCTGGGTGATGGTGGTCTCAACAGTGTTAGCGATTCCACTTTTTATTGTATCGGGTTTGTATCACGCAATTTTTCGTTACAGCGGCTTGCTTGCCATGATGGCAATGGTGCGGGCTATGTTGCTCTACGCCTTGGTGTTTGCCGCAGTTTTTACTTTCCTCGGCATTCAGGGCATCCCGCGTACCATAGGTTTGATTCAGCCAATATTGTTGTTCCTATTTGTGGGCGCATCTCGCGCCACTGCACGACTGTGGCTTGGGGGGCGTTATCGCCACACAACTCGTAAAGAAAACTTGCCGCAGGCCTTGATTTATGGTGCAGGTAGCGCTGGACGGCAATTAGCCTTAGCCATGACAAATAGTCCGGAAATTCGGGTGGTAGGTTTTCTAGATGATGATGATCGGCTCCACGGTCATGTGCTCAATGGACTGCCAATCCACAATCCCGCGGATATGTCAGAGATTTTGCTAGATCATCCAGTGACTGACGTGCTTTTGGCGCTGCCGTCGGTTTCAAGGCATAGGCGCAATGAAATTTTAGGTTCCTTGAAGCAGCACAAGTTACTAGTGCGCACATTGCCCAACTTAAATGACCTTGCTATAGGGAAAGTAAGCCTAAGTGACGTTCGAGAGTTAGATATTGACGATTTGCTCGGCCGTGAACCGGTGAGCCCAAACCATATCCTGTTAGTAAAAAATATTTTTCAAAAAGTAGTTATGGTTACGGGCTCGGGTGGTTCTATTGGCAGTGAGTTATGCCGACAGATTATTGCTTTGGAACCGAAGAAACTCTTGCTAATTGAACATAGTGAATTTGCACTTTACGCAATTCACAAAGAGTTGGAAGAGAAATTCTGCGATAGAAAGCACATATTAGTGCCATTATTAGCTTCTGTTCAAGATAGCAACCAAATGCTGGGCATCATGTCAGCATGGCGTCCAGATACCGTGTATCACGCCGCAGCTTATAAGCACGTACCACTGGTTGAGCACAATATTGCGGAAGGCATTAAAAACAACGTTCTAGGCACTAAGCGAACGGTACAGGCAGCATTTGAGAGCGGTGTTTCCGATTTTGTATTAGTCAGTACAGACAAGGCTGTTCGACCTACTAATGTTATGGGGGCAAGTAAGCGGCTCGCAGAAATTGTTTTGCAGGCTTTGGCCGCGACTAGTTCTAGCACCAATTGCAGCATGGTGCGCTTTGGCAACGTACTTGACTCATCGGGTTCGGTAGTGCCTAAGTTCCGTCAGCAAATTCGGGACGGTGGGCCGGTAACAGTGACGCATTCAGAAGTTACACGATTTTTTATGACTATCCCAGAAGCTGCACAACTGGTGATTCAGGCGGGTGCTATGGCCAAGGGGGGGGACGTGTTCGTTTTGGATATGGGCGAGCCCGTCAAGATCATGGATTTAGCACGTCGGATGATTGAGTTATCTGGCTTATCAGTTAAGAGTGCGTCACATTCTGATGGAGATATTGAGATTCAGATCACTGGGCTACGACCAGCGGAAAAGCTTTATGAGGAGTTACTGATTGGGAATAACCCATCTCGCACAAATCATCCGAGAATCATGCGGGCGCAGGAAGATTTCATTGCCTGGACCGAGTTAAAAGATAAGTTGTCCGCCCTGGAAGCAGCATTAAGCGTGAATGACGTTGAGGCTATTCGTCATATGATGGAAAAACTTGTTCTTGGATATACCCCCAGCGATGAGATCGTGGACTGGGCTTATCTGAAAAAACAAGTGCTAGGCTAGTGGTTGTGTCTACGATTGAATTTCTTTCTTTTTTTCCGCGAAATGCTAACTCCAGTTTTTCTCTTTTTTATTTCCCTGTGTATAGGCGCTATTATCGTGGCGACTCATCCCTTGTATAGCCATGGTTATGTCCGCTTAGGGAACCAGGTTCAAAACTTACACTCCGGAGTCGTCCCACGAATTGGTGGGTTGGCAGTTTTTGTCCCATTAGCTGTTATGTTTTACTTAGTGCCCGTCGGGGATGTGCGCCACATCGCCAAGCAGATCTTGATTGGGGGAGCCGGAGTTTTCTTGGCGGGATTAGCCGAAGACCTAACCGGGCGTATCTCGCCAAGGACGAGGCTTTTGATTGCGATTGGATGTTCACTCTGCCTCGTCTTGTTTTCGGGCATCTCCATCAAAAGCATGGGCTTAGGCGGGTGGGAGGAGGCGTTGCTGGGCTATTGGCCTGCCGGTGTGTTCGTAACCGTCTTATGTATTGCTGGTTTGAGTAACGCGATTAATCTAGTGGACGGTCTAAATGGTGTCTCTGCCGGAATCGGATCGGCCGCCCTAATTGCGATTGGTCTGATGGCTCTAGCACATGGGGATGAGGCTCTCGCTGCCATCTGTTGGTGCATGCTTGCGGTGAGCCTTGGCTTTCTGGTCTTTAATTGGCCTCTGGGGCGGCTTTTTCTTGGTGATGGTGGGGCTTACTTTTTGGGAATGTCGCTTGCTTGGTTGGCAGTCCTATTGCCAGCACGAAATCCCTCAATATCGCCCTGGGTGAGTTTTCTGGTCATTGCCTACCCATCGATAGATATGCTACACACAGTATGGAGACGTATTAGATCCAAACAGCATCTTGCGAATCCAGATAAGCTTCACTTACATAGCCTGATTTTTGAGCGTTTAAGTGGATGGAGTATCGCTCTAAGAAGTGTTCTGGTTCGCAATTCGATCGCTGGGTTTTTGATGGTGATGATAGCGTCGATTGCGCCTATCATCGCGGTAGCTTTTCATGACAATGAGCGGCTTTTGATAACGGCGAGCTTGGCCTATGCGGCAGCCTATTGGGCCTTATATCGTTGGCTGGCGGGGCTGCGAGGGTTGGAGATCGGGAATTATCGCCCCTCTTCGCCGTACTTGATAAATGCGATACTTATAACACAACTATCTCAAATATTACTAAGAGCTCCCTATGGCTATCTCAATTCGTCTTAATCCTGAAATCGAGCAACGACTCGAACATCTGGCGTCCCAGACAGGGCGCGCAAAGTCCGACTACCTGCGCGAACTCATCGAAGCCGGGCTTGATGATCTGGAAGATTTCTATTTTGCGGACGCCGCCATGGAGCGTATTCGTAAAGGCCAGGAGACCATTTTCGAGGCTTCAGACGCAAGAGAGTCGCTTCAGCTGTAGAGTCCGCTTGCGGAGATGTATTTGATCACGGATCGTGGCAGCAGGCCATCAAGTGCACTTCCTAACCTGATCCGGTCACGTATTGAAGTGGACGAGACCGCATCCGGGGCTACCTGGACCCAGGTGATTTCTGCGCCTTCGCTTAATAGCACTTCCGATACGCTCTTACTTATCGTGTTCGGTCTGGCGCACACGGCAAGATCAACCTGATGGATTAACCATTGCCAGCGTGACCAGGTCAGGAAGTTCTGTAGTTGATCCTCGCCCAAGATCCAGATTAGTTTTCTGCCCGG